>OJOK01000005.1_pt1 | contig 189875 bp, 175 predicted proteins | sample 1598051 | NCBI WGS metagenome assembly OJOK01 (sample SAMN01915205, study PRJEB22387) | human gut metagenome | isolation source: stool | host: Homo sapiens | place: USA
CTTACGTTTATCACTATCGAGGCCTTGGAGATGGCTTTGAGGGAGCGTTCGATGCCAATTTTTTCGATTGTGTCGTCGGTTGACCTCAGCCCGGCGGTGTCCATGAAACGGAACTGATAGTCGCCGATTTCGAGTGTGTCTTCCACCACATCGCGTGTGGTACCGTGAATGTTGCTCACAATGGCTCTATCGTCACCGAGGAGTGCGTTAAGCAGCGAGGATTTGCCAGCGTTGGTGGCACCTACGATTGCCACGGGGATGCCTTGCTTGATGGCTGTGCCTTGAGCGAACGATTTTTGGAGGCGGGTCACTTCGCTGTGGATGGCCTGAGCGAGGGTGAGCAGATGCTGCCGGGAGGCAAACTCTACTTCTTCTTCGGAGAAATCAAGTTCGAGTTCAAGGAGGGAAGCGAGTTCCAGAAGTTTTTCGCGCAGAGATTCAAGTGTTTTGGAATACCCTCCACGCATCTGGTTGATGGCTATGCGGTGGGCGGCTCTGGAGTCGGATGCTATCACATCGGCCACGGCTTCGGCCTGCGCAAGGTCGAATTTGCCGTTGACAAACGCTCTGCGGGTAAACTCTCCCGGCTCGGCCAACCGTGCTCCGGCAGCCATGAGTGCGTTGAGCAATTCGCGCTGCACAAATCGCGAGCCGTGGACGCTGAGCTCCAGCACATCCTCGCCGGTGAATGAGGCGGGGGCCAGAAACGGTGTGGCCACGCCTTGGTCAAGAGTGTTGCCTTGCGAGTCAAGGATAGTGCCAAGATGGGCGCTATGCGATTTCATGGCGTCCAGCGGCTTGCCTTTCCAAATTTTCTGCACAACTTCCAGCGCTTTTGGTCCGCTGACGCGCGCCACAGCGATACCGCCCACTCCGGGAGGCGTGGAGATGGCGCAGATAGTGTCGTCGGAGGAGTGGATGTGAGTGTCAATCATCGTTTTGAGTTCCATTTATGAAAATCGCATTGGCTCTCCACCGCAGTCTCGATATTATCGGGAAGAGCTGAGAAGAAATCGTATCCTGTGGCCGATTCCACACTGTCAATCGACACTGCGGCCGCCTGCATGCCGCCTTCCACGCGGTCGTTGGGCATAATGAACCCGATGCCGCTCATAGGGTGTGTAAACGGGGCGAGCACCACTTTGAAGAACTGCTTGGGCACCGCCACCCTGCTGTCGCCTATAAACTCATCGGGGCGGGCGGTCAATATTGGTCCGCAGATGATTATCAACGCGCTGTCGCGCTGCGCCCATTTGCGGCAATTGGCTTCAAGTCTGTTCCATGCGCCGGTGTTTAGAGCCTTGGCCTGAGGGCAGATGTTGGTGAGATAAAAAGTTTGCCTCATGGCCTCGCGACTCCATTTCATATCGGCGGCGGGGGCCATATGTCCTCTGTCGTAGCCGGAATAGCTGTAGTCCCAGGTGTCGGCACACCCCTCCACTTCGGGGTCGGCCATAAACTTATTGAGCCGGGGCACATCGCCTTGAGTTTCATCGGCAGTGAGTTCCCACACCACATAGTTGGGGATATGGAGCTGCGGATTGAAATTCACATCCATACCCTCGTAATGTACCATCTGCTGCGGCAAGCCCGAAGGCATATTCACCTTCATCAGCTCCCTGGCGTTAACTCGCCACTCCGGCGCATCATTTCTGTCGGGGCCGGAGCATTTGCCATACATATACACCGAGGCCAGCAACAGCACCACTATGGCCATCATAGCCCAAAGGCTGAGCGAGCGCCACTGAAATCCACTTCTATTCATCGTCAACGGAAATTATCAAGAAGGTTCACGATTGTGTCAACATCCTCATCCGAAAGATATTGACCGATGGGAAGACTGAGCACCTCCCCTGCCAGGCGTTCGGCCACAGGGAGAGGCGAATGTTTCAGCCCCCGATAGCAAGGCTGCCGATGCGGCGGACAGGGATAGTGCACATCCGTGCCCACACCGCGGGCATCAAGATATCGCTTCATGCGGTCGCGATGTTCCGGCACACGCACCACATACTGGTGCCACACGCACTCCAATTCATCTCGGACCGGCATCAACGGGAGCTCAATCAATGGGTTGACCACCCCGCAGCTGTATTTTCGGGCTATCTCCGCACGCCTTCGGTTCACCTCATCAAGGTGATTGATCTTCACCATCAGCATTGCCGCCTGAATGGGGTCGAGCCGGGAATTAAGTCCAATATATTGATTATGATATCGTTCAGTACTTCCATAGTTGGCCAACGCCCTTACTGTGCGTGCCAGTTCAGCATCATGGGTGAGCACCATGCCTCCATCGCCCAGCGCGCCGAGATTTTTGGTGGGGTAGAAACTGATTCCCGCAGCATGACCCAGACCACCGGCCATATGCGAGTCAAACAAACCGGCCGCTCCGCTGCGGGCACCCAAAGCCTGGGCGCAATCCTCCACTACCAGCAGCCGATGGTCCGTAGCCAGGCGGGCAAGCTCATCGCTCCACGCCACACGACCGTAAAGATGCACCGGCATCACGCCCTTGGTGCGTTCCGTCAAAGCGTTACGCACCCCGGAGGCTGTGAGGTTCATTGTTACCGGGTCAGGGTCCACAGCCACAGGCACGAGTCCCGCCTGCGACACCGCGAGAAACGATGCTATATAAGTGTTGGCCGGCACAATCACTTCATCGCCGTCGGCAAGCATACCCATCGCCTTGTAGGCCATGAGAATCAGGCGCAGAGCATCCAGACCGTTGGCAACACCGACAGCATGGGGCACCCCACATCTGAGTGCCACTCTGTCCTCGAGCCGCTCCACCTCCTCGCCGCCGATATACCGCCCGGAGGCGATCACCCGGGCAGCAGCAGCCTGCAGCTCCTCAAGATACGGGTCGTTGACCAGCTTCAAATCAAGATGCGGAATCATACCTTGCCCCCGGTAAGCTTTTTGAACAGATCTATATCGCGCACATAGTCGGCCTCGTCGAATTTGTCGGGACAAAACGACAGACACACACTCCCGGTGGAGAAATCCTCCAGCGACCGCCATATCCCGGCGGGCACATAGAGAGCCTGATAGGGGCGGTTGAGCGTGACAAACTTCCATTCAACTCCATCATACAGCTTCACCATAAAGCTGCCCGAAGCGGCTACAATAAGCTCCTCCATGGTGTAGTGGGAATGCCCTCCACGGACGGCATCCGAGGGGATGTCGTAGATGAAAAAAGTGCGTTTGATGGCAAACGGCAGCAGCGATGAATTTTCGGCCACAGCTATGGATCCGTCCTCGCTTCCATGTCGCGGCAGCTCGATGATACGGCACTGCTCCACGCGTGATATTTGATGGCTATTGGAGGTCATGGCTGATAATTTCGTGAAACAAATCAATATCGCGGATATAGTCGGTCTCGTCATATAGCGCCGATGACAGCACCAGCGCCACGGAGTTGGTGGAAAAATCCTCCAGCTCGCGCCATGTGAGCGGTGGCAGAAAGAGGGCCTGATGAGCTCTGTTAAGCTCAAACCGCCTTGGGCCGTCAACGCCGTCAGTCACCACATCAAAACTACCCGACAGAGCCACAATAAGCTCGTATTGCGAGTAATAGGCATGACCATAGCGGGTGCGGCCCGACGGCACATCATATATCCAATAGGCCCTCATCGGCTCAAACGGCATGGTGCTGGGATACTGCAGCACAGAAAGATTGCCTCTGGGATCGCGGATGGCGGGCAGGTCAAAAATCTGAAGTTTATTCAATTCCATCTTCGGCAAGAGCTAAGAGATATTCCCCATACGCATTATTGCGCATGGGAGTGGCGAGCTGCCTGAGCCGGTCAGCGTCAATCCATCCCTTTCGGAAAGCTATTTCCTCGAGAGCCGCCACCTGGAAACCCTGGCGTTTCTCTATCGAAGCCACAAAATTGGACGCCTCGAGCAGCGAGTCGGTGGTGCCGGTGTCAAGCCATGCAAATCCGCGTCCGAGCGGCTGCACTTTAAGCTTGCCAGCCTCCATATAAGCCTGATTGACAGAGGTGATTTCCAGCTCACCGCGAGCCGACGGCTTCACCTGAGTGGCCACATCCACCACACTGTTGGGGTAGAAATACAATCCCACCACCGCCAGATTGGAAGCAGGACACTCCGGCTTCTCTTCTATTGACACGGCATTCCACTGGTCGTCAACAGCCACCACGCCAAAGCGTTGCGGATCCTTCACCGGATAGGCGAAGATAGTGGCACAGTCAGCAGCTGCAGTCTCCGCAGCCTTTTTCAGCATACCTGTGAACCCCTGGCCATAGAAAATATTGTCGCCGAGCACCAGACACACATCGTCATCGCCCACAAACTCCCGACCAATCAGAAACGCCTGCGCAAGTCCCTCGGGGCGCGGTTGCTCAGCATACTCGAAGTTCACACCCATCTCATGCCCCGAGCCAAGCAGACGCCTGAACATAGGGAGATCGTCGGGGGTGGATATTATCAGTATGTCGCGGATGCCGGCGAGCATAAGCACCGATACCGGATAGTACACCATCGGCTTGTCATATACCGGCACCAGCTGCTTGCTGATGCCCCGGGTCACAGGGTAGAGACGCGTGCCGGAGCCCCCGGCCAGAACTATGCCTTTCATAACTGTTTCAACATATCATCACGATGTTCATACATCGTGTCGTAATATTTTTGGTAATCTCCAGATGTAACGCTTTCCACCCACTCACGGTTGTCAAGATACCAGCGCACGGTTTTGGCGATACCCTCGGCAAACGGAGTTTCGGGATACCATCCAAGCTCGGTGGCAATCTTGGTGGGGTCGATGGCATAGCGCATGTCATGCCCGGGACGGTCGGCCACGTATGTGATCAGCCGTTCATCAATCTCCTCAGGGTCGATGGACAGCAGTTTGCGATAATGTGGCTCGGCGAGCATGAGGTGGCGGATTTCACGGAGCACAGTACGCACAATGTCGATATTCTGCTCCTCGTTGAAGCCACCCACATTGTACACCTCCCCTGCTCTGCCGTTGCGGAGCACCATGTCAATAGCCTTGGCGTGGTCAGCCACATACAGCCAGTCGCGCACATTCTCGCCCTTGCCATACACAGGCAGCGGCTTGCCCTCGAGCACATTCTTGATCATCAGCGGAATGAGCTTCTCCGGGAAATGATACGGTCCATAGTTGTTGGAGCAGCGGGTCACCACCACCGGCATACCATAGGTGTGGTAATAGGCCATAGTGAGCATATCGGCAGCAGTTTTGGATGTGGAGTAAGGAGAGCGGGGACACAGCGGCGAATCCTCGGTGAAGAAGCTGGAGCCGAAAGTTTTGAGGTCGGTCCTACCCTCTATCACACGGGCCACCTCCTCGCTCACCTCAAGAGGATACGCAGAGTCAAAATCCTTGCTCAGCGAGCCATACACCTCATCGGTGCTGATCTGCAGAAACCGCTTGCCGGGTTTGTACACCGGAGCTCCGTGCTCATCCACACCCTCAAGCCACGCATGGCGGGCACAGTCAAGCATATTCTGAGCACCGAGAATATTGGTCTCGAGAAACAGGCGGGGATTGGTGATGCTGCGGTCCACATGGCTCTCGGCAGCAAAATTGACCACATAATCGGGGTCAAACTCACTGAACAGCCGCTTCACCAGCTCGGTGTCGCCGATATCGCCTCTCACAAACCGCACATTGGGCAGTTCAAGTTCATCTTTGAGAGTCAACATGTTGCCCGCGTATGTGAGCGCATCAAGCACCAGAATATCAACCTCCGCGCCCCATTTTTCAAGCAGGTATTTGACAAAATTGGCACCTATAAATCCGGCACCACCGGTAACTAAATACTTTCTCATCAACCGTTATTTCTTGGATGGGCATACCTTTTTGTCACCGCAGCCCTTCTTGTCACCGCACTTCTTGCCATTGCAATCTTTCTTCTTTCCGCAGCATTGCTTGGCCGCCGAAGGGCACGCGCTCTGCTCGGCGCAAACAGTTTTGGCAGCCTCACCACAAGCCACGGTGGCTGTGTAGCCTATCTTCTTGAATGCGGCAGCAATCTTCTCGGGATTGGTTTTGGCAGCATCGTATGTGATAGTCACAAGCTGGTCGGGCACCGAAGTGTCAATCTGCTTCACACCCTTTTCATAGCGGATGTTGGACTTGATTTTGTTCTCACAGTTCTGGCAAGTCATCTGAGGCAACACTGTGAACTGGACAGTAGCATAGTCGGCGGCCATCACCACCACAGCCACCATCATGGCGGCAAAAAGGCTGAAGATACGTTTCATTCTTTATATCGTTTAATGATTATTACATAATACAATGCCACAAAGTTAACATCAATTCGTCACATTACGAAATCTCCGCCGATAAAATCAATAGCGGTTCCAGGTGTAGCGGAACCCCACATACACATTCGCGCCATGAAGCGGTGCATACACCATAGTGGCATCAAAACCGGTGCCCCAAGGGTTTTCGCCACCGATCACAGGCCGCTGCTGACGGTAGTTGGTGAGATTCTCGCCACCCACATACACCGCCCAGTGGCGGAAATTGCGGGTCACCTGTGCACTAAGCTGTGGATATGCCTTGTATTCAGGCTCCCACGACAGCCCGCCATCGGCCATACGGTAGGGCGACGGCATCCGGCCTCCACCGGTCACAGAGCAGGTGACATCAAACTGCCACAACCCCATCATCGGCGCATACCCCACGGTAACGAGCCCCTTGTGGCGCGAAGTGAGCGGCTTCTGCACCAGCCCCTGCCCATAGTCCACATTCACATCGGTGAATCGGTAGGCGGCGGTGATGCTCATATCCTGTATCAGCGGATATGTGGCCTCCACCTGCACGGTGTGGGAATAGGAGCGTCCGTTCAGGTCGCGGAAATACACAGCATGGGGATTGGAGTCCATATCCACCAGCAGCTGATGGGTGAAATGAGTGTAATAGTATTCTCCCTCAAGCTTCAGCGGTTTGTTGGCCACATACACGGTGTAGCCGAGTCCGGTGCCGAAATTCCACGCCTCTTCCTGCCGCACATCGGGGTCGAAAATCAACGCTCTCGACGATGCGAGCAGAAACGCATTCTCAGCCATGATATGGGGTGCACGGTAGCCGCGTCCGGCCGACACATTCCATGTGAGCGCATCTGAAATGTTCCACCGCGCATGAAGTCTCGGGGTGAACATCGACCCGTAGTCGGTGGAATAATCATACCTGACACCACCCATAAGCAGCAGCTTGGAGTCGGCATTGAAGGTGTATTGCGCATACGCTCCGGCCACAGTTTCATGCTGCTTCCACGCCCACGGCTCCACAGAAGCATCGTGACTCAGGCGCAGCTGCTGCGAATAGCGGTCGTAGTTGCAACTCAGGCCCACGCTCAACTCATGGCGCTTGGTGAAATTGCGCTCAAACATCAGCTGGGCATACAGATTGCCCTGCGCCACATGATACAGCTTGCCGCCGTAATGCGAATGCTGGTTATTGTTGCTCCCCGACAATATCAAGGCCACATTGCCATTGTTGGCATGGTCAAATATATATGCGTTTTTGGCAAATGCCTCCCAGCGCACTGTGGAGATATTGATCTGATACAGCGGCAGCTCTGACATCATGTCGCGATGGTGCTCACTTTGGCCGCTGCGACGCTTCTCGGCAAGGAACTTCACACCGGCCTGACCTATATAATTGCGGCTCACGTAGGCCCATCGGTTCATCACCGCCACCTGGTCCACGCGGGGCATATCCATAAAGGAGTCATGATTGGAATCGTGGTCGGCGGTTGACTTCTCGCCATGCACCAGCAGAGCTGTGCTCAACTCCTTGGTGATCCACTGGTTGGCATTGGCGTTCACCTCCAGCTTACCGTTGAGGTCGGCATATCCGTTGGCCATCACCTCCTGCGGAGCCTGAGGCTTCTTGATTTCAATATTGATCTGTCCGGAAATCGACTCATAGCCGTTCTTCACCGAGCTCGCACCCTTGCTCACCTGAATCGACTGTATCCACGGCCCAGCGATATACCCCAAACCATAAGGCAAAGCCGAACCGCGGAAATTGGGGATATTCTCGGTGAGCATCTGCACATACGTGCCGGCGAGGCCAAGCAGCTTGATTTGCCGCGCACCGGTGGCGGCATCGTTATAGCTCACATCCACCGAAGGGTTGGTGGTGAAGCTCTCGCCGAGGTTGCAGCACGCCGCCCTGAACAGTTCCGTGCCCGAAATAATCTCGGTGTTCACCGGATCCACACGCAACCGCCGGCGACCGTCAGCACGCTTGGTCACCACCACCTCGTCGAGGTCCAGAGAGCGGTCGGTGGTATCAGCAGGCTCTTGGGCCTGAATATCAATGGAGAAGAGAGAAAGCAGCAGAATGATTATTGCAGTCTTTTTCATAACAGCCGCAAAATTACAACAATTTGGAATGATTACAAACTGCCGACGCCACAATCTGTATATCTGCAATTTCAGCAAAAAACATCATTTTTCCCAAACATTTACACCCCCTGTCTGTTTTATTCATAAAAACATCAATAAAAAAGTAAATAAAGATTTAAGTTTTTAAGGCAAAAATCGTTAAATTAAATAAAACTTATTATCTTTGTGCCGAATTTATCAACACTAAAATCAACTTCAGATGAAAAAAATGTTTCTTATTGCTGTTGCTGCTGCAAGCATGATGACAGCTCAAGCTCAACAAGCATTGGAAGCCACAAACTTCGGCTCCAATTGGTCTGTAGGTATTGATGGTGGTGCCACAACACCCCTCACAGGGCACGCTTTCTTCGGAAGCATGCGTGGCGCTTTTGGTCTTCATGTTGAAAAGCAGATTTCTCCTGCTTTCGCCCTCGGCGTTGAAGGCTTGGCCGGTATCAATACTTCTTCGTGGTACAGCGACATCCACAGCAAAACCGCCATTGACAACACCTACGTTGGTGCTTACGGTAGCGTAAACCTCTTCAACCTCTTCGGTGGCTACAAATGTGATGGCCGCTTCTTCGACATCGCCGCTGAGGCCGGTGCCGGTTGGGGACACCTTTATTATAATGGCGACGGCGACCACAACTATTTCGCCACCCGCGTTGGTTTGAACTTCAACTTCAATGTCACCAAAAACCTTACAATCGCCCTCAAACCGCAGATCGTATGGAACATGAGCGATGTTGATGTTGCCCAGACAACTGCCGCCTACGACATCCACAATGCTACTTTCAACATCCTTGCCGGTGTCACCTACCACTTCGGTAGCTTCAAGTGCGTTGAGCCCCTCAACCGCGCTGAAATCGACGCCCTCAACGCTAAGGTTAACGAACTCCGTGGCGAACTCGATGCTGCTACCGCCGCTACTGCCGCTGCCGAAACCAAGGCTAACGCTCTCGCTGCTGAGCTCACCGCTTGCCAGAACCGCAAACCTGAAGTTATCAAGGAAGTAAGCAACAACCTCCAGAGCGTTCGCTATATCTTCTACAAGATTGGTAGCTCCAAGATCACTGCCGACCAGCAGCCCAATGTGGAAATGGTGGCTTCGTTCCTCAAGAACCACAAGAACGCTAAGGTAGTCATCAAGGGTTACGCTTCTCCCGACGGCAACCTCGAATTCAACAAGAAACTCGCTGCTGCCCGCGCTGAGTCAGTGAAGACCATGCTCACCAAGAAATATGGTATCGCTGCTGACCGCATCACCGCTCAGGGTGAAGGTATCGGTGACATGTTCAAGGAAGAAAGCTGGAACCGCGTTTCCATCTGCACCCTCGAAGAATAATACCATCCGGTTCTAACTATACAAAAAGCACCTGCTTTTGCAGGTGCTTTTCTTTTTTCACTCAATTTGTAGGTTTATAACGATTTATTTGTATCTTTGCACCATATTGACTACACTAACCTCCAATATCAAAACAGAATCTATTCACACATTTCTACCTTATGAAAAAATTCATTTTAGCCGCCACAGCTCTCGCTTGCCTGATGCCTGTATCCGCTCAGAAAGCTTATGAGAACTACGGCTTCCGCTCCAACTGGAGCATCGGCCTTGACGGTGGTGTCAGCACACCCGTGCGCGGACACTCGTTTTTCACCAACATGCGTGGCATCGTAGGTCTTCATCTGCAAAAAGGCATCTCCCCCGCTTTCGCCATTGGCGTTGAAGGATATGCCGGAATCAACACCTCCTCTTGGGAAAAAATCTACTTCACCAACCATTTCGACCGTCCCCAGGTAGCCACTGCCCGCAGCACCACTGCCTTTGACAACATGTATATCGGAGCATACGGATCTGTAAACCTCTTCAACCTCTTCGGTGGCCTCCGTTGCGACGGCGTGCGCATATTTGACATCGATCTCGTGGCCGGTGCAGGCTGGGGCCACAACTTCAACAGCCCCCAGGCTTTCGCTCCCTATGCCTACGGTGTGCGTGACCAGAACTATTTTATGACCAAAGCCGGCTTGAATTTCAACTTCAACCTCAGCAGCGTGTTCACCCTCTCGCTCAAGCCTTCAGTGTCATGGAACATGACCGGCACCGAGTACACGCCCCTCGAAGTGGAATACACCTCCGCCGCCTACACTTCACGCAAAGCTTACTTCAACTGCATGGTGGGCGTTTCTTTCCGCCTCGGCTCACAGTTTGAATGTGTGACCCCCAAGGATCCCGCAATGCTTGCCGAGCTCAACAATCAGGTCAACGACCTCCGCGCACGCGTTGAATCCCAAAACGCTGCCACCGCTGCCGCTGAAAGCCGCGCCGTGGCTCTCGCCGAGCAGCTCACCGCTTGCCAGAACAAGAAACCCGAAGTGATCAAGGAAGCCGACAACTCCCTCCAGAGCGTGCGCTACATCTTCTATCGCAACGGTTCCTCCAAGATCACAGCCGACCAGCGTCCCAACGTGGAAATGGTGGCCGCATACCTCAAGGACCAGCCCAAATCCAAAGTGGTGATCAAAGGCTACGCTTCCCCCGATGGCAGCCTTGAGCTCAACAAGAAGCTCGCTGCCGCCCGCGCCGAATCGGTTAAGACCATGCTCATCAACAAGTATGGCATCGCCGCCGACCGAATCACCGCCCAGGGCGAAGGCGTTGGCGAAATGTTCAGCGAAAACAGCTGGAACCGCGTTTCCATCTGCACCCTCGAAGAATAATCTCCATCTTATTCTTTCCCCACAACGGAGGCTGCCTGACGGTGTCAGGCAGCCTCTGTCATATAAGAAATATAAGTTTTATAGGAATTAGAGGAATTATTATCTCCCGATAAATTTGTTTTGCCCAACCTTTGGAGTATATTTGCAGGGAGTTCGCTCCCATACCTATCTTTCGACCATGAAATACGTTTCTCTGCCCGACAACACCGACCGCAAACTACCCTTCTATCTCACTATGGAGGAGTATGTGGGCTCACACTATCTGGAGCCCGGCACCGACCTTTTCTTTATGTGGCAGGTGTCCCCGACGGTTATTTTCGGACGCAACCAGATTATGGAGCGCGAAGTGAACCTTGACTATTGCTCCGCCAACAACATCGACATCTTCCGGCGCCGCAGCGGTGGCGGGTGCGTGTTTGCCGACAGGAGCAACATCATGTTCTCATACATAACATCCTCGGCAAGCAGCGTAGCCACAACATTTGAACGCTACACCTCCATAGTGGCTGAAATGCTCCGCTCGCTCGGACTCGATGCCACAAACACCGGGCGCAACGACATCCTTATCGGCTCGCGCAAGGTGAGCGGCAACGCCTTCTACCATCGTCCCGGCCACAGCATTGTCCACGGCACAATGCTGTTTGACACCGACATGGCCCATATCCTCAACGCCATAACTCCGTCCAAAAGCAAGCTCGACGCCAAAGGGGTGGCTTCGGTGCAAAGCCATATCACCACCCTCAGCGAGCACATCACGATGTCGATAGATGAGTTCAAGCAGTACGCCCGCAACTATCTGTGCGGCAGCGAGGAAATCACCCTCACCAAGGCCGACACCGAGCGAATTGGAGAGATGTCCAAACCGTACTATTCCAAAGCCTGGATTGAAGGACACACCCCCAAAGCCGCCACATTCTCAGCCCACAGGCGCATCGAGGGCGTGGGAGAACTCGATGTGACCATCAACACCAGCCGCGGCACCATGGCCAACATCAACATCGGAGGCGATTTCTTCCTCCTCGGCGACCTCGACTCGCAGCTGCTCGCCCCGCTGGAAGGTACGCCCTACAATCGCCAAGCCGTGGAGCAGGCCATCGCGCACCTTAATGTAGGCGAAATCATCCACGGACTCACCAACCAGCAATTTGTCAACCTGTTATTCTGAATACCAACACAACTATGGAAGAAATCAAACCTACCTGTCTCCACGACAAGCACATTGCCCTCGGAGCGCTGATGAGCCCTTTCGGAGGGTTTGACATGCCCATCCAATACCAGGGCATCACCGAGGAACACAACGCCGTGCGCCAACATTGCGGTGTGTTCGATGTGTCCCACATGGGCGAGATCAACATCTCCGGCCCCGATGCCGAGAAATTCGTCAACCATATCTTCACCAACGACATCACAAATGCCCCCGACGGAAAGATTTTCTACGGCATGATGTGCCGCGAGGATGGCGGCACGGTGGACGACCTGCTCGTTTACAAGCGCGGCGACAACAATTTTCTGCTGGTCATCAACGCTGCCAACATTGACAAGGATGTGGCATGGATTGAGCTGCAAGCCAAAAGTTTTGACCTCGAGATCAACAACCTCTGCGACCAGCTCGGTGAACTCGCCGTGCAGGGTCCCGAGGCTGAAAAGGTGATGGAGCAGGTGCTCGGCATCAACTGCTCCCATCTTGCATTCTACACCTTCGAGGAAATGCTCCTTGACGGCGAACATATACTTGTGAGCCGCACCGGTTACACCGGCGAGGACGGATTTGAGATATACGCCACCCACGAGGTGATCCGCTCGCTCTGGGACCTCCTGATGGAAAGCGGCCAATGCATCCCCTGCGGACTCGGTTGCCGCGACACCCTGCGCTTTGAAGTGGGGCTACCTCTCTATGGCGATGAGCTGACCGACAACATCACCCCCATCATGGCCGGACTCAGTATCTTCGTGAAGCTCGACAAGCCGGAATTCATTGGCCGCGCAGCCCTCGCCGCTCAGAAGCAAAACGGCCCGGCCAAGAAATTGGTGGGACTTGAACTTCTCGACCGTGCCATCCCCCGCCACGGATATGAGGTGCTCACTCCCGCGGGCGAAATCGTGGGCCATGTCACCACCGGCTATCGTGGCATAAGCGTGGACAAATCCATCGCCATGGCGCTCGTTGACGCCAACCACGCCATCCCGGGCACCGAGCTGCTGGTACAGATACGACGCAAGCAGTTCCCCGCCGTGGTGACCTCCAGGAAATTCTATAAAAAAAGCTATAAGAAACAACCTTAAAATATTGATTATCATGAGCAAAATTCTTTATTCCGAAACACATGAATATGCCCGCATCGACGGCAATATCGCCTATATCGGTATCTCCGACTACGCTCAGCATGCTCTCGGCAATGTGGTGTATGTGGATATGCCCGAAACCGGCGACGATGTGACCGCCGGCGATGATTTCGGCGCTGTGGAGAGCGTGAAAGCCGCTTCCGACCTCATCTCCCCGGTGAGCGGTGCGGTGGTGGAAATCAACGAGCACCTCATCGACAATCCCCGCCTCGTCAACGAAGACGCCATGGCCAACTGGATTATAAAGGTAGAGATGACAGACCCCTCCGAACTCGACAACCTCATGGACGAGGAGGCCTACAAACAGTTCTGCGAAAACGAAAGCCACTAACCACCACACTTCCCAACGTTATGCACAGATATTTCCCTCACACACCCAACGACATAGAGCGGATGCTCAACCGTTGCGGGGTCGGTACCCTCGACGATCTATATGCCGATGTGCCGGAGGAGATACGCCTCAAGCAACCCTACAATCTCCCGCCGGAGATGAGCGAGCAGCAGGTGCGGCGGTTTTTCAACAATCTCGGTGCCGACAATGAGCAACTCGTTTGCTTCGCCGGCGCGGGATTCTACGACCACTACACCCCCGCTGTCATCCCGCAGATGATGAGCCGCGGTGAGTTTCTCACTGCCTACACACCTTATCAACCCGAGATATCGCAAGGCACGCTCCACTATATATTTGAGTATCAAAGCATGATGGCCAACCTCACAGGCATGGAGGTGAGCAACGCCTCGATGTACGACGGCACCACTGCCACCGCTGAGGCCATGATGATGGCCGTGGCCCATGCCCGCAAGCGCAACAAAGTGCTGATCAGTGCCACCGTGGCTCCGGCCGTGCGCAAGGTGTGCGCCACCTACGCCCGCTACCATGGCATCGAGCTGGTGGAGGTTCCGGCCACGGCAAACGGCGTCACCGACCGCGACTTCATCGCTTCCGCGCTTCAGGCCAACGATATTGCCGGAGTGATTGTGGCCACGCCCAACTTCTACGGCATTCTTGAGGATTATTCCGGCCTCGCCGACCTCTGCCATGAGCATAAAACCCTGCTGATTTTCAACGCTGTTGCCTCCGACCTCGCCTGTATCAAAACTCCCGGCGAGTGGGGAGCCGACATTGCCGCCGGCGATGCCCAGAGCCTCGGTATGCCACTGAGCTACGGCGGCCCCTATCTCGGGTTCCTATGCTGCACCAAAGCATTGATACGCAAGCTCCCGGGACGAATTGTGGGTGCCACCACCGATGCCAACGGCAAGCGGGTGTTTGTGCTCACCCTGCAGGCCCGCGAGCAGCATATCCGCCGCGACAAGGCCACCTCCAACATCTGCTCCAATCAAGGGCTGATGTCACTGTTCACGGCAATGTACCTCTCGGTCACCGGACCGCAAGGGCTCCGCGAAATAGGGATGGAAGGGTACAACGGCGCACATTATCTCGCCGACCGACTGGTGAACACCGGTAAGTTCAAGCTCACCTATCCCGACAGCGAGTTCTTCAACGAATTTTGCCTCACCGCCACCGGCATCAACCTCAATGAGTTGATGGACCTTTGCGTGGCAAGCGGAGTGCTCCCCGGAGTGGTCATCGGCCCCGACAAGCTGCTCGTGGCTGTCACCGAAACACGCTCCCGCGCTGAAATGGACTTGCTCGTGGAGCTGGTCAATAGAGTTTAACACCTTCATAACCAACCATTCACTATGAACAGAGATTTATATGGCAAGCTGGTGTTTGAGCTTTCGCATCCCGGTCGGCGTGCCTTGAAAATAGATTCCAACAATTGTCCCGAGGCCAGCCCGATTCCGCACGCCCTGATGCGCAACACGCCTCTGACCCTCCCCGAGGTGGACGAACCCACTCTCGTGCGCCACTACCACAATATGAGCACCAACAATTTCGGCGTGGACACCGGTTTCTACCCCCTTGGCTCATGCACAATGAAATACAACCCCCGCATCAACGAGGAGATGGCCGCCCATCCCATGTTCTCCGGACTTCACCCATACCAGCCCGAAAGCACTGTCCAGGGTGCGCTTGAGGTGTACTACACTCTTCAGGCGGCACTGAGCGAGATTGGAGGAATGAGCGAATTCACCCTCAATCCGTTTGCCGGAGCCCATGGTGAGCTCACCGGACTCATGGTGATCAGGGCATATCATGACAGCCGCGGCGACAAACTGCGCACCAAAGTGATTGTGCCCGACTCCGCCCACGGCACCAACCCCGCGAGTGCGGCGGTGGCAGGACTCAAGGTAGTGGAGGTGAAAAGCATGCCCGACGGCACTGTGGATCTGGACGCGCTTCGTTCCCTGCTCGACAACACTGTGGCAGCCGTGATGATGACCAACCCCAACACTCTCGGCATCTTTGAGCGCAACATCCCTGAGATTGCACGCCTCGCCCATGAAGCCGGAGCACTGATGTACTACGACGGTGCCAACCTCAACCCCATGCTCGGCATGGCGCGTCCCGGCGACATGGGTTTTGATGTGATGCACATCAATCTCCACAAAACATTCTCCACTCCCCACGGTGGCGGTGGCCCCGGGGCCGGGCCGGTGGGTGTGCGCAAAGGTCTTGAGCAGTTCCTCCCCGACCCGAGGGTGGTGCGCAACGACGATGGCTCGTTCAGCCTCACCGGCGGCAAGGAATCGCTCGGCGCGGTATCCGCCACGCTGGGCAACTACGCTGTGCTGCTGAGAGCGTTGAGCTACATCCTCTCGCTTGGGCAGAACGGACTGATGGAGGCCGGACCGCTGGCCACCCTCAACGCCAACTATGTGAAACAATCGCTCCGCGACGCCTACCTTCTCCCCATCGACACCGTGTGCAAGCACGAATTTGTGTTTGACGGACTCAAGGACAAGAGCTCCGGCGTCACCACCCTCGATGTGGCCAAGCGTCTGCTCGACTACGGCTACCATGCGCCCACCATCTACTTTCCGCTCCTGTTTCACGAGTCGCTGATGATTGAGCCCACCGAAACTGAGAGCCTCGACACTCTCGATCAGTTTATCGAGGTGATGCATCGCATTGCCGCCGAGGCCGCCACGCAGCCCGAGATGGTGAAATCCGCCCCCCACAACACTCCCGTGTCGCGACCCGACGACACCGCCGCCGCCCTCAACCCGGTGGTGACTTACACACAGATGATTCAACAATGATTAGCTACGACCTTATTGTGATAGGCAGCGGTCCCGGCGGCTACACAACTGCCGCCACCGCTGCCGCCACAGGCCTCAATGTGGCCATTGTGGAACGCGACCTCCCCGGTGGCACCTGCCTCAACCGCGGGTGCATACCCACCAAAGCGCTGTGCCGGAGTGCCGAAGTGGCCCTCACCGTGCGCTCGGCCTCGGAGTTCGGAATGATTCTGTCCGAAGCCGCGGTGGATTATGCAGCCATGGTGTCGCGCAAAAACCGTATTGTTGACGAGCTACGCCAAGGCGTGGAGACACTGCTCGGCAAAGTCACCATTATCAAAGGTGAGGCCGTGTTCAATTCTCCGACAACAATCAGTGTCGGCGATTTGCAATACACCGCGCCACGCATCATTGTGGCCACAGGCTCACGCCCGGCCACCCTCCCCGTGCCGGGGAGCGAACTCGCCGTCAACAGCGATTTCATGCTCGCCACCTCCAAGCTTCCGCAGTCGCTCATCATCATTGGAGGCGGCGTGATAGGCATGGAGTTCGCCTCCATCTATTCGGCTCTGGGCGTGGATGTCACCGTGGTGGAGTTCTGCAAGGAGATTCTTCCGCCATTCGACTCCGATATAGCCAAGAGGCTGCGGATGAACATGAAACGCCGTGGCGTAAAATTCCACACCTCCGCACAGGTCACCTCCCTCACATCCGGGCCCGATGGCATAGCGGTAAATTTCACCTGCAAGGGCAAACAGAATTCCGTATCGGCCCAAACAGTGCTCATGGCCGTGGGACGCACTCCGGTGCTCCCTCAAGGACTTGAAGCGCTGGGCATTGCCATGACGCGCAAAGCCATAGCCGTGGACAGTGCCATGCGCACATCCCTGCCGGGAGTTTACGCCATCGGCGATGTCAACGGCCTGTGCATGCTCGCCCACGCCGCCGAGGTGCAGGGACGCGTGGCCCTCGGGCTGGAACCGATGCCGCAGGTAATCCCCTCCGCAGTGTTCACCATCCCCGAATGTGCAATGGCCGGACTCACCGAGCAGCAATGCGCAGACCAGGCCATACCCTACGCAACAGCGCAGACCTCATTCCGTGCCAACGGCAAGGCCATGGCCATGGGAGAACCCGACGGCATAGTGAAAGTGATTGTCAACTCCCAGACCAACGCTATCATCGGCGTGCATATCTGCGGAGCACACGCCGCTGACCTCATCCAGGAAGCCGTCATGGCCATGAAAGCCGGATTCACCGCCGCCCAAGCAGCCGAAGCTGTCCACGGCCACCCAACCCTGAGCGAACTGCTCCTCGACGCCTACCGCCGCCTACAACCCACTCCATAACCCAACCATCCACTGAATCATCATGGAGGCCACCCGACAAAAATCAGGTGGCCACCATTCTATTTCACGATATATCAATACACCACCTTATCGGTGCGGGAGCCGACGGTGCGGATGTAGAGCTGACCATGTTCAGGACGCTCTACCTTCATCCCCTGCAGATTGTGATATACAGGCACGGCTTCCGTCTCCGGAGCTACAACTTCTGGCATTACGATGGAAGTGTAGTCGCCGTTCTCAAACCCGTAGATGGTCTTGAACTTGCCCCAAACCGGGTCGGCGCGATACAGCTCCTCGCTCCCTGCCGGCACCTTCAGCACACAATCGTCGATATTGTCCATGAACTCAAACGAAGTGGCGTTGGTGGGTTTGTAGCATTTTCTGTCGGCAAAATCATCTATTTCGGTAATCACCGGTGGCACTGCACCGAGACACACCACCTCCGTGAGATTGGGGCACTCCATAAAGAAATATCCGTAAACCGGCTGAATGCTTGTCACGTTCTTGTACACATAATCATTGTAACCGTACTCAATTGACGGTACATCCGGAAACACCACCCTCTCGAGATCTATGTTTTCGTCAACAACGCAATCTCCGATAGCCATATTTTGCCATTTGGGCAGCTTCAGTTCCTTAATCCTCATGCCCCGAAACGCATTGTTTGACAAATATGGATTCATACCATTGAAATAATCAGCGTGAGTACCATCTTCAAACACAAGCTCCTCTATCATAGAGCCAGAGAACGCGCACCAACCCACCGAGCTCAGATTGCCACCTAACACGAGTTTTTTTGTGGTGACATCGACCAATGTATTCGGTCCAATACTCCTGACTTTGGGCATATATACTTCATCAGGCAATTTGGCACTACTGAGACACCCTACATACAGCAATTCAATATTGCCAAAATTCATGTCCAAATCAATTCGTTTTCCGTTGTAGGGGGAGCCAAAACAATGATCTTGCAGTATATAAATACCATTGGGAAGCGACACTTTTGTGTTAGGTTTCACCCAATCCATAGCGAACATTCCTATTTGCTTCACTTCATATTCTTTGCCATTAATCACCACTTTACCCTCGACCACTATATCACCGGAAGGATAACCGTCAGGATACTTACCGTAAGCAACTTCTGCACACGATTTCATTTCCTTTGTGTCAAAATAAGTGTCGTAATATATACCGTTTATATACGCACCCGTTTCCTCCTGCGCAAATACAGCAGCCTGATAGCACAGTGCCACCAGCAACAACAATATCGTTCTGTTCATATAAATCATAGTTTTAGTTAATTATTGATTTTAAGAGGGCTGTCCTGTATTTAAATTAACGACATTGGCGGCGTTCATGCTTATAGCACAAAGAGCCGGGATGAGAGAGATTTTTTCATGATATAAATATTTAGAAGTTACTGGATGGCTGTGTATTGGTTTTACTTGATAAATATTTTAAATTGGTATTTTTTGCAAATATAAAATAATTTTATACATACAGCACAATATTTAATCACGAACAGATTGCTATTTATTATTTTTAACATTTAATCAACTCGCAAACCACGAATATTAACTCATTTTAAGGCAAAACAAGTATTTCGCAACTGCTCACCCCCGCAATACCACGCCCCGACAGGAGCCGAGCAGTCACACAACAAAGCAATCATTCAACCAAGTCAAGTAGATAACTGTCATGAACAGGCAAGGCTACTCAATTGATCAGCAGCCCTATAACGCAAGTATTTCAGCACAAATATCTATTTAACTTGGTGCAACCCTACTTAATAGTCAGTTAAGTACTATGCAATGGCACATCCGCCACCGGCATCATGATAAATCTGGGTTAATAGTAGATGGGCACGCAACGCTCAAGATAGGCGCGGGCTTTGCTCCACTCTGTGTAGATGGCTGTACTATTGGGGATAAGGTGGACAGGATGCTCATTGAGGTCGCAGCGCACATATATGCGTCCCGACTTGCTGCGAAACAGTATCAGCTGCATGTTGGCCGCCATCGGCACCACATCAAAATCTTTCCAATGCAGCCCCACGGTGTCGAAATAGTTGGTGAGATAGTAGCATCCCGGCAAGCGCATCAGCGACAGAAGCGGCATCAATGTCTCCGCATGGCCGAAACGCAGCTGCACAGGAGCCACAGATGTGCTGTCGGCAAGAAACTTGTCGGTGGTGCTGATAAGGTCGAGCAGCAGCGGCGACGCTATCTCGGCGGGCACGCTGCTCACGGTGCTGGCGGTGCGCTGCATATACTGCCGGAAGTTGAAAATGCTCCACAAGGTGTTATACTCCTTTTGGGAGAAATATTTGCTGATGTCGATATGGATGTTCATGGCATTGAGTCCGGCGAGCACGGAATATTGCGCCATAGCCACATCTGCCGAGTCGGCACCAAACTGATATTTCGCTCCGAGCACACGGCGCAGAGGCTCCATGGTGATATTGGCGGAGGTGAACTCCTTGATGGGGTCGGACAACTGGCTCCCCTCGCGCAGCTCCTTATAGTCGTGCGACAGGTCGAAAAAGCGCATCAGTTGCGAATTTTGGCGCCCGGAAGAGGTGTAGATCTCCACCTTGTTGTCCATACGCGAAAGCTGATGGGTGAACTCATACATGCTCATTATGCACCGGGGCGAGTAGCTGCTCAGGGCCTCCACCGTGCGTTTGTTGATCAAAGCGGGATAAGCCTTGGCCATTCGCGACGCTATCCCCCGCTGCTCGGCCATGCCGAGAGAGTCCAGCGCTCCCCAGCGTCCGCCGATGATGTTGACCACTCCCTCGGTGAGGGTCAGCAACTCCTTGCCGCGGGGAGTGATGGTGCCCTTGTCGCGGGCATCGCGCAACGCCTCCATCAGCGTGGTGGCATGCTTGGGCGTGGCGGCAAACCGGGCGCCATGGCGCCCCACATGATTAATCATGATGGGAGTCAGAGAGTCGGGATGCGCCACCACCTCTTTAGGGGCGGGATAGGGGCGCGACGAACCCTGACATTCGTCCCAGCTGTATTCTGTTGCTGTCGGGTCGGCGGCATAGGAGCACAACACGCTCGTCATGGCCACGGCCAAAAATATTATGCGGTGCATAGGTGTGAAGATTTGGAATCTGTTTACTATCTTTGTATTTCTAACGAACATCCACGCCCGGATGTTGCTCAAAAGTACAAACTTTTATGCATACGCTCCAACTGATAGCCTCACAAATATCACAAAACCATCTTCAACCGGCTCTTGAGATGCTCAACGACTTCATCCGCTCCCATCCAGACAATGCAGAAGCATTGTTCATGCGCGGCAAACTGTATTGGAAGCTCGGGAACCGCGCCGCAGCCACTTCCAGCTATGCCGCCGCAGTCGAACTCGACCCCGACAGTCCCGCCGCAGCAGCCCTCGAGCAGGCCCGCACAATCGAAGCCTTCTTCAACCCCGACCTCCTCAATCCATAAAAGGGCAGCAGATCAGTACTCCACAATCAGCCACCACAAAGAAAAAAAGATGAAAATTGTCAACAAAATTTAAATAATATATAAAATAATCACTATATTTGCCCAAACTATCCAAACTAACCAAGCAATACATAAAAACATAACATAACTAAAATCTAAAAAATGAAAAAAGTGATTCTATTGGCTCTTGCCACCGTAGGGATTATGACGGCACAGGCACAAAAAGCCTACATGGCTCCCGGATTTGACGACAATTGGTCGTTTGGTCTTGACGGAGGCGTTACCACAACCGTGAAAGGACACGCTTTCTTCCCCAACATGCGCGGCGCTGCGGGTGCACACCTGCAGAAGCAGCTCAGCCCTTCGTTCGCTCTCGGCGTTGAAGGTATCTGGGGTGTGAACACATCTTCATGGTACGACTACAAACGCTCCACAGCTTTCGACAACTCCTATGTCGGAGTATATGGAGCCGTGAACTTGTTCAACCTTTTTGGAGGATATAAATGTGATGGCCGCTTCTTCGACATCGAGGCTGTGGCAGGCGCCGGTTGGGGACATGAGTACGCCAACGACGGCCCCAACGAGGACGGCGAGAAGGATTTCAACTACTTCTCCACCCGTGCCGGTTTGAACTTCAACTTCAATGTGAGCCGCTATGTGACCATCTCTCTCAAGCCTTACATTCTCTACAACATGACCGGCTCCAAATATCATCCCCTGGATGTGGAGCAGACTTCAGCTGCCTATGATGCCCGTCAGGCCAACATCAATATTCTCGCCAGCGTAAGCTACCACTTCGGTGGCCGCGACTTTGAATGTGTGACTGCACGCAACCAGGCTGAGCTCGATGCCCTCAACGCCAGCATCAACGAGCTCCGCGCCGCCATTGATGCCACCAACGCCAAGGGTGCTGCCGCCACTGCACGTGCCGCCGCTCTCGCCGATGAGCTCGCTGCCTGCGAGGCAAGCAAGAAAAACGTGGCCAAGACTGTGGCCGACGCTGCCGGCAATGTTCGCTACGTGATGTACGGCTTCAGCTCCTCCAGAATCCCCGCCAGCCAGATACCCGTTGTGGAGATGACTGCCGAAAACCTCAAGAACAATCCCAAGGCCCGCTGCATCATCGACGGTTACGCCTCTCCCGAAGGCAACCTCAAGTTCAACCAGCGTCTCGCCGCTGCCCGTGCCGAGTCGGTGAAGAAAATGCTCGTGAAAAAATACGGTATCTCCGCTGACCGCATCACTGCTCAAGGCAAGGGTGTTACCGAGATGTTTGACAAGCGCGCCTGGAACCGCGTTGCCATCTGCACCGTGGAAGATTAAGATCTTTCCATCATTCTTTTCATAATATATGCGCGGAAGAGTCCGAAAGGATTACTTCCGCGTTTTTTTGTTCCAACGGCACAACAATAACGGGCCACACATTGTTATATATACGTTCATCACTATGGGTCAAATCCCATATTCAATGCTATGCAATATATTCAGAAAATCAGTTGCGGCGCTCTCTTGTTCCTGTCCTGCGGAGCCAATGCCGCCCATGTCAACCTCATACAATCGGCCATCGACTCCCTGACCGCCAACCGCTGCGTCAAGGCTTCGGTGGAGTTTTCCGTGACTATGCCCCAGCTCAACGATGATGTGGTGTACAATGTGGCGATTGAACAGACACCCCCCAGCGGCAACGCCGCCCTCCTACCCTACGACTACATCATCGACTGGGAGCTGACCGGAAGGGACACCCCGGTGAAAGGGTTCAGCGCTTATTTCAACGGCCACCACTACCGCTACGCCAACGAGCGGCTGCAGGAGTATCACACAGAATGGGATTCCATTCCGTTCCGCACGGCCAACAATGGCGGCGTGCAGCGGCAAGCCCAGTTTGCCAACCTCCTCCCGGCAGCCTTGGGATATGAATTGAAGAAGATGGCTTCTGACGAGAGATATCGCCTGACAGTACACCCCGACACCATGGTCAACGGCACCCGGCGCACGGTGATTGATGCCGTGATGATCATCAACGGCTCCACCGCCATGGAGGGGGAATATACGCTTGACAAGCTCACCCTCATGCCGGTGAGAACGGTGCTGGAAAACAATCCCGGCGCACTGAGCGAGCAGACTGTCACCGTGAACTATACCGACCTCTCCACCTGCCGGCAGTGCGACAACATCTCCGAGCAAACTCTCATGACCATATATCCGGAGCAGTTTGAAAAATACCGCGAGAGCAATTTCCGCATCGAGAATCTCCCCGGCACACGCCTGCCCGGGTTCGCTCTCCCCACCTCCACCGGCGAAAGATATTCGCGCCATTCCTCCGACAGCTTCCGAGCCCCCACTGTGATAGCGCTCATGGACGCATCCACCGGATTTGCCAAAGAGATGGTCACCGACCTGCGCAGTGCCGTAGGAGCACTCCCCTACGAGGCCGACATCATATGGGCGTTTGTCAACAACAATATCGATACCATTGAAGCCATCGTGCCGTCACTGCTCCCGGGCGAGCATCTGCTCACCTCAGCCCGTTCGCTCGCCCGCGACTGCGGTGCATCCTCGCTCCCGGTGCTGATAATGGCCAACACCGACGGCACTGTGGCCGATGTGGTGCTCGGCTACAACAAAGATATCCCCACGGTTGTTATACAGAAAATGGCTCTCATACAGCCCTGAACAAGTCAACAATACAAAACATTGATATATGGAAACAGTTTATTTCAAAGGTACACCGTGCCACACCTTCGGCACAATGCCCGCAGCGGGCGATGATGCTCCGTGCTTTCACCTCACAGCCGTTGACCTTGGACGCGTGCAGTGCATGGATTTCAAAGGCAAAACAGTGGTGCTCAACATATTTCCGAGCCTCGACACCGAAGTGTGCGCAAGAAGCGTACGCAAATTCAACGAAGAAGCATCCGGATTGAAGGACACCGCAGTAATATGCGTGTCGATGGATCTCCCCTTCGCCATGTCGCGGTTCTGCACCGCCAACGGCATTGAGAACGTGATCACCGCATCAGCATTCCGTTCGCCCCTGTTCGGCCAGAAATTCGGCGTGCAGCTCGTTGACGGCCCGTTGGCCGGACTGCTGGCAAGAGCTGTGGTTATCATCGACCGCGACCGCAAGATTGCCTACCGCGAGCTGGTGGAGGAGATTACCGACGAACCCGACTATGCCGCCGCCCTCAGCGTCCTCAAACGATAGCCCCTCATACTATGAACAAGCATAAGGCGTGACTCGGAATCCCGGGTCACGCCTTTGTTTTTGCTGTGATGTCGGATAGGCCGATGGGCGGCACTATTCCTCCTTGCTGCGATTCTTGGCTTTGTTCTTGTTTTTTGTAGCGGAGGAGTCCATATCCTTCTCCTCCTTGAGGTCAATTTCCTGCTTGTTTTTGTCAAGCACCTTGTACTGCAGATATGCGAGCGACTGGTCGGGCAACACCTTGAATTTGCTGCCGAGCTCGAGCCTCCATTTACGATAGGTGGAGATCAACCCTTTTTTGATATATGCGTCCACAAACGGGTGGACATACATGATGAAATCCGTTTGCTTGAGGTCGTTGACAAGATACTCAAGCTTCTCCTTGAGAGTGTCGGTGAACAGGAGCGACGGCTGTACCACTCCTTTGCCAAAGCATGAGGGGCATGTTTCGGTGGTGGTGATATCCATAGCCGGACGCACACGCTGGCGGGTGATCTGCATGAGGCCGAATTTACTCAGGGGCAAAATGTTGTGGCGGGCACGGTCGTTGGCCATCACCTCTCGCATATGCTCATAGAGTTTCTGCCGGTGCTCGGCCTTGCTCATGTCAATGAAGTCGATCACAATAATGCCACCCATGTCGCGTAGCCTCAGCTGACGGGCAATCTCGTCAGCGGCACGCATATTCACCTCGAGGGCGTTGCTCTCCTGGTCGTTGGCCGCCTTGGAGCGGTTGCCGGAGTTCACATCCACCACATGCAGAGCCTCGGTGTGCTCGATGATGATGTAGGCACCGTTTTTGAACGACACCGTTTTGCCAAACGAAGATTTGATCTGGCGGGTGATGTTGAAGTGGTCGAAAATAGGCTCTGTCTTGGTGTAGAGCTTGACAATATCCTTGCGCTCGGGAGCTATAAGATTCACATATTTCTGAATCTGCCCGAAAGTGTCGGCATCATTGACATAGATGCTTTCAAAGTTGGGGCTGAAAATGTCGCGGAGCACACCCTCTATGCGGCTTTTTTCTTCAAACACGAGAGCCGGAGGTGTGGCCTTCTGAGCCTTTGCGAGCATGTCGTCCCAATATTTGAGGAGCGTCTTCATCTCATGGTTGAGCTCGGCCACACGCTTGCCCTCGGCAGAGGTGCGGATAATCACGCCGAAATTCTGCGGGCGGATGCTTTCGATGAGCTGGCGCAGACGAAGTTTTTCTTCTGTGGTTTTGATTTTTTGGGATATCGACACCTTGTCGCAGAACGGTATCAGCACCATATAGCGTCCGGTGAGGGTGATTTCTGTGGTCAGACGCGGCCCCTTGGAGGAAATGGGTTCCTTGACAATCTGCACCAGGAGCTGCTGGCCGGGCTCAAGGGTGCCGGCCACAGTGCCGTGCTTGTCAATGTCGGGGAGGAGCTTCATTTTCTGAAGCGAAGGCACGCGCTTCTTGTCGTCAAACAAATTTTTGAGAAGCGCGGAATAGGAGGAGAACTGTGAGCCAAGATCTAAGTAATGGAGGAAAGCGTCCTTTTCATAGCCTACATTGACAAAGGCGGCATTGAGCCCGGGCATCAGCTTCTTCACTTTAGCCAGGTAGATGTCGCCGACAGCGTATGCCACATTGCGCGCTTCCTTCTGGAGCGACACAAGGCGGGAGTCCTCAAGGAGCGCTATGGACACCTCCGAGGGCTGTACGTCAACAATAAGTTCGCTTTGCATTTGCTTAGAGTCTAATCAAATAAATGTTATACATCAAATAAATAACACAAAGAACAAACTTTCACGGGACACTCGTGGTTACACGTAAATCCTGCGCTGAAGTTTGTTCTTCGTATATCGGTCCAACACACTGGATGCCGGACAGCGTCGGGAAGTAGAAACCGGCCTATGGGCTTATTTCTTCTTATGACGATTCTTTCTCAGACGCTTTTTACGCTTGTGAGTAGCCATCTTGTGGCCTTTACGTTTTTTTCCGCTGGGCATTGTTAGGTTATTTAAATAAGGTTGATAAAAATGCTATATAAAAAAGGATCTGCCTATGGAGAGATTATTTCACCTCTTCCATGAACACTTTTGCGGGCTTGAAAGCGGGGATTTTGTGCTCAGGGATGATGATGGTGGTGTTCTTGGAGATGTTGCGGGCGGTCTTTTCAGAGCGTGTCTTTACAATGAAAGAACCAAAGCCACGGAAATATACGTTTTCACCATGGGCAAGAGAGTCCTTCACAACTTCCATGAACTTTTCAACAGTAGCAAGAACAGCGGCCTTTTCAATACCGGTGGTCTTGGAAATCTCGTTTACGACGTCAGCTTTAGTCATTTTATTAAGCTTTTTAATATTGTGATTAAATACTTTGATTTACATAGGCTTAACACACAAGTACGGCACCTGCGCATTTTGCAAGTGCAAATATCGTATTTTTTTTGCAATTAGCGGCTACCTTGAGGCAAAAATTTAACAATAAATGTCACTTTAGCACTATTTTATCAGTGTTGTCACGATAAAAGGCCGGAAATCTCATCCAGATCTGCCGCCACAATGCACCCCTGCGCGGCGGGTATTCCGGCTTCGGCGGCACGGGCCGGACGGTAGTGAACGGCATGCCATCCGGCGCACATAGCACCCCGGATGTCGGTGGTGGGATTGTCGCCGATCATCAGATGGAGCCCCGGGTCAGGCACCCCGGACTGCCGCATGGCATACCGGAATATACGGATATCAGGCTTGTTGACTCCTATGTCGTCGCTGAGCACCGTGCAATCCACCCACGGCGACACCCCGGCTGTGTCCATCTTGCGATACTGAACCTCCTTGAATCCGTTGCTGAGCACGCCGATCCGGGCTCCGCACTCCTTGATATGGCGCAGCAATGCCATGGCTCCGGGCATGAGGTGTTTCTCCTGAGCGAGGTAGTCAAGATAGAGCGGGTCGAAACGGCGCGACATCTCCTCGGCCTGCGGGCGCGGCATTCCGGCATTGACCAGCGGCATGGCAAAACGCTCCATACGCAGATAATCGCGTGAAATTTCACCTATATTATATTTAGCCCACAAGGCATGGTTGTGGAGCTCGTAGTCATTGATCCAGCCGGCGGGCTGCTCCCACCAACGGCTGAGTCCCCCGGTGCGATAAAGACGCTCGAGGGCGGCGCGGGAATTGGTGGCGAAGTCGATGATGGTGTCGTCGAGATCCACCCACACCATAGATATAGGATATTGTTTATTGAAAATCATAGAATTTCCACCATTTTGAATCCGACGAGTCAATCACCGGCTCCCCTTCATGTGAGCGCAACCAATGCACCACGCGGAGGGTGACGGGAAGTATCAGTATCTCATAGAGGGTTTTGAGCACAGCCTGCGTCACTATCAGCGCACCTATCTCCGCCCATCCGAGCACACCTGCAAAAGCTATCGGGAAGAATATGGCCGAGTCCACGCTCTCGCCCCACAGGGTACTGACAATGGCGCGGAGCGAGAAACCGCTCCCGTCACCGGCTGATGCCTTCATACGGCTCATCACGTATGCGTTGACCATCGAGCCGCACAGAAATGCCGTGAAGCTGGCCACAAATATGCGCGGCGCAGCGCCAAACACCAGCGACATCGCCTCCTGGCCTGTCCATTCGGGCGACCCGGGAAGCCACACAGCCATCTGGAGCAGCAGCGATGCCAGCAGGTTCATGGCAAAGCCGAGCCATATCACAAACCGCGCCCGGGCAAACCCATAAATCTCCACTATGCAGTCGTTGAGGATATAGGATATCGGAAACACTATAAATCCGGCCGTGATGGTAAGCGGTCCGAGGGTCACGGTTTTGATTTCCATCAGGTTGGACACTATAAGGCACACACAGAACAGCACTGTGAGCAGCAGAAATGTGAGCGAGAACTTCGCTCTGGAATCTTGTCTATTCTTTTCCATTGTTCTTGTTTTTTACGAGGTAGCAAGCACTCGGGTTAGATTTTATGTGTGGTTCAGTACACGTTGATATAGCTCGACTGTCTGTCGGGCTATGTTGTCCCAATTGTAGGGCGACAGGTCATACACTCTCGGAGTGGCGTTATTATCAAGCTTCCGCTGCAGAAGAGCCGCAAGCGCATCCACATCGCCCACCGGATAGAAATCCTTATCTTCAAGAGCGGGCAGCAGATTGGCAGGGATATCGCTCACAGCCACATCAATACCGTAGCTCATGGCCTCGAGAAGCACAATCGGCAGCCCCTCATGATAAGATGGCAGGCAGAACAACGCCGCATTGGTCATCAGCTGGTTCATCTTCTCGCCACGGATGAATCCGGTGAGCACCACATCGTGCTTACGCGCCAGCTCCTTGAGCGAACGCGAATAGGCATCCTCATGGTCAGCATCGCCGGCTATGGCAAGCCTGAACCCTTGCGGAGACACCTTGGCAAAGGCCTCTATCAAATCATGGAAACCTTTCTCCTCGACAAAGCGCCCCACAGCCACCACATATTTCCCCGGTTCAAGGCCAAGGGATGATATATAGTCAGTGCGGGCGGATTTAACCGGCACCTCCACACCGTTGAATATAAGCTCTGTGTCGGTGCGCCCGTAGCGCGAGGCAAGTATATTGGCAATCACCTTGGATATCACTATCACTTTGTTGCTCCACCTGGCGCTCATCCGCTCGCCGGTTTTGAGCGCCGTTTTAGCCAGCCGTCCCCACTTCTGACGGTCGTAGTCGGGGCCATGGTTGGTGGACACAACCTTCATCCCCATCAGTCGCGCAAACGGCACCATCAACCCCGGACCTATGGCGTGCACGTGAATGATATCGGGATTAAGCCGGCGCGCCTTGATGACAGCTAAGGCAGTGTGAACCACCGCCTCCACACTTTTCTTTCGCGGAGCATACACATCCACCAGCTTCACGCCCCCATACTCTTTCAATCCGGGCGATGCCTCCGTGTAGGGAGTACGGCGCACGATTGTCACATCATGCCCCATGGCGGCGATACGCGGATAGAGCTGCTGGCAGTGTGTTTCCACACCGCCCTGAATCTCAGGGATGCCGCGAGTGCCTATCACCACTATCTTCATGGCTGCAATCTACTTGTTGCCGTTAGCGTCAAGATTACCCTGACGGGGATCCTGCCCCACATCACACCATTTCTTGTCAAGACAAGCCGGCTTGCCCACCATTGAACGCAGCTTGTTTTTAAGCGCCCAGGTGGCAGGATATTTCACATATTTGTGCATCACCGGCGAAGCGGTGCCCACCATCCAGCAGTTTTTGGGACATTTGCGCACCATTTCCCGCACATGCTGAGCCTGATCACTGTTCCATATAGTCATGAAGTCAGCATCGTGGATGTTGCCCATCGACTCTTTCCAGAACTTATCCTCCATACCGTTGCAAGGATACACCTCGCCCCAGGGGTCGATAAAGAAGTTGGCCGAGCCGGCCTCGCAGGGAAGCATCCGGCGGTTGCCCTCGATGTAATTGATCAGTCCCATGTTGAACCACGCACGGAACCACGACTTGGGGTGCTTCTCCGACAGCTGCCATTTGATGAGAGTCTCGAAGTCGGCACACACCTTGTCTTTATTTGTTATACTGTTGTCATCCTTATGGAAATAGTAGGAGTTGTGGAACGCCGCGGTGGCAAACTCCATATTGAGCTTGCGGCTGAGCTGATACAGCTCCAGCATGTCGGAGGAATTGTTGTTGGACACCGTGCACCCAAACCCTATATCCTTAAGCCCCATCTCGCGTAGCTTCAACAGGGTTCGATACCCTTTTTCAAAACCGCCTTCGCGGCCCCGGAGCTCGTCGTTCTTATCCTTGAGCCCCTCGATGGATATGCGTATGCCGATATTGGGAAACCGCTTGGCAAGATCTATCACCCTGTCGTCATACCAGCCGGAGGTGGATATCACTATGCGGGGGGTGTGCTTGTAGCACTCCTCCACTATCTCGGCCAGATCTTCCCGGATGAACGGCTCTCCACCGGTGAGATTGATAAATTTAAGTTGAGGTAGCGACCTGAGGTCCTCGGCCTTGATCTCCTCCTTTTTGTCGGTAGGATTTTTCCAGATGTTGCACATCTTGCAGCGCATAGGACATCTGTAGGTCAATATTATAGATGCATCAGTAGGCTGTTGTGGTTTCATACTCATGGTAGGTAACATATCAATAACGGAAAAACCGCACTCGATATTGCACACCTCGTTAACATTATTTATAAATGCCCAGCGGCGCTAAAATCGTTGAAAATATCAACAAAGGATTTAGCAATTTCCGTATTGAGCAATCGCGGCCGCATACGATGGCAATTAGCCACATATTCAGCATTATTGTCAACCACCTCAGCTAAATCATCCTCGTTCCAATCATCCTTTACTATTCCGAGCAAATTATCACGAACGAATTTAGAAGTAGCAGGAATAGAATTCATAACCAAAGGTGTGGCGGACACTATTGATTCCGGAATCGACACCATATTCAAATCACTACGGGTGGCCACCATAAAAAGCTTTGAAGCACCCACATATGAGTTCAACTCCTTTTGGCTCAGGAATCCAAGAAATTCAACTTTAGACTCTATCCCAAGGGATTTCACTAACTGCCGCAACTCTTCCTCTTTATTGCCGCGTCCGGCTATCAGCAAACGATAATCGGAATATTTAGCCTTTGATACGAACTTGGCAAACTTTTTAATTATGTAGTCAACGCGTTTACGTTCCGACAATTGCGATGATGTGATCAATACATCTTTTTTGGACAAGCATTCCTTGAATTTATCTCCATCCACGCCATGGTCAAGTATTTTTGCAATCACTTTTGATTTCAGATACTTAGAAATGAATTCAGATGCCATGATTGAACGAGGCACTATTCCCACTATATTTTTATAGGCAAAGGGACACACCACATTATACCATATCTTAGACGGAAGATTGTGCAACATCTTGCTGTGACACACGCGCTCCTGCCATATAATCAACTTCTCAGGACAAACTGAAGCCGCAACATAACTACCAATGGACATACATTCACTTGATATAACTATGTCATACTCCGCGGCATGATCACTTAAATATCTTCTAAGTCCACTTGGACAAGGGACTGTTGCAGGTTTGAATATCGAAGTCCATTTTGACTTGAAAAACAACACATTAAAATCATACAATTCCGACTCAACGGGCTTGTATTCCTCACTGGCTAAAAGCGTCACTCTATGTCCGGCTTCAACAAACCCCTTGCACATACCATGTATCATGGTATCCTTTATACTTGGGACTTTTCTTATAATGCCCCATTCAGGAGTATATAATATCAGATTTATAACAAGTATATTCATATACTAACACTCATTATTTGACGATACATATCGACACTTTATCGGCAGGCATACCCGCAAGCATAGATTTGAGAGCAGAGCGTTTCACCTTGCCAGAAGGCACAAACACAAGCAGCCTTGCCGACTGTTCGTCGATGGTGTGGGCCAGTTCGTATGCTCTCTCGGGATTAGGAATCTGCACAAACAGATAGTTGCAGCCACCCAATTCTGAAGCAGCATCTTTCTGCCACGCCTCGCTGAGGAGCGTGTCATTGTCCGATGCCGGAGCACTCTGCACCACCCTTCGTCCGATGGCCATCAACGACTCAACAAGAGCGGGTGCCACTGAAGCTCCGGCACCATCCACCGACATCCAATATACCCTGTTGTCGGAAGGATTGTCAACCAATATGGCGCGGAGCTTGTTGAGCTGAGCCTTGCTGCCGTCATACTCCACACTGTTGGCCTCTACTGAGAGCGGAGCCAGGTCCATGAGGTCTTTCACCTTACGATAGCGCAGGGTCAGCCACAAAGCCAGGCACGAGGGGCAGAAAATACCGAGGAACAGCATTATCACAAACACCAGATATTTAGTCATATTGTCAGGCTTGAGGTCGCAATAAGCCTCCTCAAACACAAATCCGAGAGTAGAAGTGCTGTAGAGCTGGAGCATCGACTGCTCGCGGCTCTGACGCAAAAAGGCATACAGTTGATTTTTGAGAGTCTTGTCGCGCACTATTGATGTGTATTCCAATGTTTTTTGCGGCACATCAACCAATTTGGATGTAGCGGCAGCAGTCACATTGTCCATAGACGCGATCTCATTCTTTGACTTCGCTATCATCTTTTCCGCAGATTCAATCATCAAGCCTCGAAGCATATCAATACGTTGGTTCAATTGCACCAAAGCAGTATTGTTTTCCGTTGCCGAACGCAACAATTGACGCTTGCTCCATACCGCCTCGTTATATGATGTCACATTGGCATCAGGAATCCCCTCCACCACCGGCACAAACTCCTCACCACCGGCATCAGTCTTCATGGCAGCAAGCACTTTTTGGTAATAGTCGAGAATCTGACGAGCCTGCACATCAGCCATTTTATTGTTCATTGCGGTTCCGGCAAGCATCGAAGCCGTTTCAGGAGTAGCGAGTAGCCCATCCTTAGAAAGGAAATCGGCCTCCTTCTTCTCCACATCACCAAGCTCTGTCATCAGCTTGGCAATAGCGCCGTCGTAGTATTCCACTTCTTCGGCAGCGCGGGAGTGGGTGCGCTGCAGGCGCTTGGCGTTATATTCCGCCATTATGGCATTGACCACATCCATACCCATCTGACGGTTGGGAGCCTTGTACTCCACAAGAATGGCATCACCAAGCTTGGAGGCCACATCGATAAACAATGTCTTGGTGAGGAGCTTGCAAGCAATTTCATAGCTTGTCACCGACACCTTGACGGTTTTGTAAGGAGTATTGTCAAATTCGGCGGTTTTGAGCACCATAAGGTCACCGTATTCAGTCTTGACTGTTGTGGGAAGCTCCACATCTTCAGCCTCGCCAACGGTACGGCCAAGCAACCCTTTGGTCACCTTTACATCCACTTTGCCGGAGTCAAGGATATCCACCTTCACCTTCAAAGCCACCCGCATAGTGTCGAAATAACCGGGGGCCGCCTCAACAGCGATAGGGGAATTGCCCCAAAGCACCTGCTTGTCGCCGTCAAGTCGGGCGGTATAGGTGCGGTTGAGCTGCAGATTCTTCACCACACGCATCGCCACATCGTGGCTGTTCATGATTAGCATCTCGTTGTCCACAGCCGCACCGCCGAACCCACCGATGGAGAATGTCTTCATCATCTGGTCCATGCCGCCGGCACCGCCGCCCATCTCGCTATCCTCCACGAGCAGCTCACCGCTGGCCTTATACTGCGGCAACGCCACAAACCAGTATGCCACCGCAAGGGCAAGGAATCCAACCACCGAAGCCACATAAATCCAGCGCAGTTGCTTCACGGCCCGCCAAAAACGGCGCAGATCCAATATGTTTTCACTCTTAGCCATATCTTATATATATTTTTTTGTTACAGATTGAAGTTCCAATTTCTCCTCATTTTGCCCATCCCTGACCTTTGCTCCTTGACCGCATACATAGCCGAGAAGCATCATAGAGGCAACACCCGGTCCTTGCGCAAGAGTATTACCGCCGATACATTCAATAAGCAAAAATATGACAATATTCACACCTATCACAATTTGATACCGATATTTTTCAGCATTTGTCCTCATTAGCGTCTTAAGATAGGAATAGGCATACACCCAAAACCACACGAACAACACTAAGCCAAACACCCCAAACTGCGCCAGCAAAGGATAGTAAGCATCGCAAATAAACATCGGCTCCGCCTCACTGAGGCCATACACTTTGTCAATACCATACTCATGATATACCCCCGAATATGGGTCTGTTGATGAAGAACTCGCAAACGATGCCAACCCTGTGCCAAACGGGAAATGATCCAAGAGTATCATTCCTCCTGTCAGATACAGCACCGGACGCGCAAAAGACTCTATCACTTCGGGGTCAAAACGAGTAGCATCAACATTGCCGGATATAAAATAGTAATCAAATTTCTGCCACCCTACAGCTACAACGAGCAGCAGCACGCAGCACACCACAGCCAAATGTCCCGGTGTCAACCGCTTCAAGAAACCGGGCCTGTAAATAAACATAAAATACAAGGCCACAACGACTTCGCCATAATATTTCGACCGGCCACAAACCAATCCCATAATAAGCAGGAATGCCACTACCAACAAGTTTTTTCTACTAATGAATCCATCGCTGTCAATGGACACATATAGATATACCATAGCACTTATAAAAATAGTCGTTCCACCTATATATGGGTGGGCCATCACAGCGTCAATCACCGCGTTGCCACAGCATAAAACCACAAACGAAATCACCGCATTTACCAAAGAGAGCCCCTGAAGTATCAACTTTTCCATGGAATTAAACTCAGGTTTCATGCCCAACACAACAGAAAACGCGATATAAGATTTCATCTCAATCACAAAATCCACTAAAGTAGCCTTGAAAGAGCTATAATGCACGGCCACATTAGAATACACCAAATAAAACAGCATTATACCAATGAGCATCATCATCAGACTGTAACTGCGCCATTTTTTATTGACGACACAATCTATAAGTCCAATTATGAGCAGTAAAAGATAGCACAATTCATCAGAATATATCACATATGATTTATTCGGAATCAAACAAATGAACCCGAATATGAATATCCATGCGATTATTCTGTCGAACTTTATCAAGGGCTATCGCGTAAGTGCTATGATTAGAGAGGCTATAACCGATACAGTGCTGACCACAGTAGAAATGACGGAAAGCTTGTATCCATTGTTCTGATTATACTTTGAATTATCTTGCTTCACCTTATTGGCCGACACAACCACAACATCCTCATTCTTGAGCCAGAAGTAGGGACTCTCCACCACCTTTGCATCATGAAGGTCAAGCTTCTGATACTCGATAGTGTCGTCTCCTGTGCGGCGCATCACTAAAATATTGTCACGTAGCGCATAGTCACCCAAACCACCACAAGCGGAGATGGCATCAAGTATGCTGTAACGATCCTGTGTGGAATATAGCGTGTGTGGCTGATTCACCTCTCCCACAACAACAACACGGAACCCTTGAATCGACACATACACCACGGGGTCTTTTACATACTCGCTGATACGCTTGGTGAGGTAATCCTTCAGTTCCATCTGGGTCATACCCTCCACATGGATTTTACCAAGACGCGGAAAGTCTATATTTCCCTCCCTGTCAACCTCGTAGGGCTTTATTGCCGGAGTGCCGGAAAATTCAGTTGCACCGGGAGAGGCAGGATTGATATACGGAGGGTTGAACTCCGCCGAGGCAGATTGCACTTCGCTTTGCACTGTAATCACCAAACTCATCTCCGGCTCAATCTTCACCACTGTGCTCGGCACAGTGAGGGTGCCACTGTCGCCGGGAAGATTCTCAAATATATTCAAGTCATGCTTGGTTGAACCGCACGATGACAAGACAAAGATTGCTACTAAAGAAAATATTGAATATATCTTTTTCATGCGTATGTAAATCCTGGTTTATTTTCAAAATACAAAGATATGAATTTTATTCGTCATTTAGCGTCAAGCACTCCAAAATAAATATCTTTGCGCTGTTTTAAAGAATTCTCCATGGAAAATTTTTCCACCATAGCGATACACTGTGGAGCCATCGACAATCGCACATCGGCATCTTCCAATCGCTTAATAGCATCAGCAAACATCTCAGCATTATAGGGATCAGCTACCAGTATGCCGGTATCCCCATCGACAACATAGTCCTTAATGCCTTGCACTGCCGTGCCTATCATGGGCACACCAGCACACAACTGTTGAATGCCAGCCATCCCCAAACCTTCGCGAACCGAAGGGATTACCCCTATATCCGCTATATGACATAACTCATCCACATCATTTCTAAACCCCAACATCCTGACATCAATCCCATATTCTGATGCAAGCGACATGATAGAATCTGTGATATCAGTTCCTCCATGTTCACGGCCACATATCACATATACAAATTTGTCTTTATTGGGTAAAAGGCTCAATGCCTCAACGATAATCTTGTGATTTTTGCGAATTGATATTTCGCCAACCGCAAGTATAACAATTTTATCTTCGGCCAAACCAAGTTCGTCCCTTTTGGCCTTCCTATCAATTACAACATCACGATATTTTGCTATATCACACCCCACGCCATCAATCTTATACACATTGGGGCAGTGCAAAGATTGAGCTTTAATCTTATCATCGGTGTTGATCGTGACGATGGCATCACACATCCTGCTGCACACATCCTCAATCGTCCTATATTTCAGCCGCGTTTTTTTATCAGACAGATGCGTCCATGCCAAACCGTGAGACATGTAAATTATCTTCAACCCTTTGCGTCTCATACCCAAAGCCGCCATCCGCACAATCATACCGACAATCGGAGTGTGGCATATTATCGCATCAAATCTCTCAGCTTTTAAGAGACGGCGGTATCGGCGGAAACATTTAATATTGGTCTTGGTCAAAGGCGATTTGGAGTCACAACGGATATCCACAAATTTGGCTCCCAGCCGGTTAATCTCCGCAATAGTCTTCTCTTCGTCAAATCCATTGTCTGCTGCAACAGTCACCCTATAGCCCATATCAATGAGCATGGATATATCTTCCATGAGAAACCACATGAATCCTACAAGATTAACGGCAATCAGCACTTTTTTTTCACATTGCATGTTAAATGTCTCTTATTACTACGAATGGGGCTTTGTTATAAAAACTCTCGCTTGAGGGCTTTTATTATACGACACAATAAAAATATAAACTGAATAGTTAATAAGATATAAATACATCAAAGCCCTAATTTTTTATAATGGCAGAAACCTTAACAAAAACTGTGGTTAAAGGCACCTTCTGGTCAGCCTTGAATCGCTTCGGAGTCATGGGGTTGCAATTCATCACATACGTGATTCTTGCCCACATACTTTCGCCAAGCGACTTCGGTGCAATTGGGATGCTGTCAATATTCATCGTTTTATCTCAAACTTTTGTTGATGGCGGATTCAATAGTGCCCTTATACAGAAAAAAGACCCCACAGAAGTTGATTTTTCAACAATTGTGTTCTGGAGCATGGGTCTCGGTGCTTTTTTGTGCGGCCTGTTATATTTGACAGCTCCTCTCGTAGCAGAGTTTTACGATATGCCTATACTATGTTCTGTACTGAGAGTCATGGGTGTCTCCATAATATTCCAAGGAGCAGCTTGTATTCAAAACGCCAAGCTTCAAAAAGCCATGAAGTTCAAGAGCTTGTCAATTATAGATTTAAGCAGCAATTTATTAGCAAGCATTGTGGCCATAGTCTCCGCTTACCGAGGAGCTGGAGTATGGGCTCTTGTATTACTCATGATGACCCAAAGTATCAGTAAGTTCTTTTTACTTTTGATTGTCACACGCTGGCTTCCAAAACTGTGCTTTTCATTCAGCTCTTTCAAACAATTGTTTTCGTTTGGAGTATTTATTTTCATGGGAAATATAATGGAAACAATATCCAACAACATTCAAGGGCTGGTTATTGGCAAAAAGTTTTCTGCCGCTCAAACTGGGTACTACACTCAAGCCAACAAAATGGAGAATATTGTCGGACAGTCCATTCCTCAAATCATTAGCACGGTAATGTATCCCTTATTCTCTAAGCTACAGAATGAACGTGACAAGCTGAGAAACCTAATAGTCACCGACATAAGAATTATTTCGTTTGCAGTGTACCCATTACTGTCAATCTTAATTATTTTCGCTCCCGACATCATAATGCTTTTGTTCGGTTCCAAATGGCTTCAATCAGCTCCCTATTACAGAATTTTATGTGTTGGAGCTTTCTTTTTTTCCATCAACAATATCAACTTCTACGCCGTAGCATCCAAAGGAAAATCCAAGATATTGTTTTATGGCTCCATATATCGCTTCGCCATGATGTGTATCCTTATAGCCATAGGTGTGAATTTCGGCATGATCGGATTGATGTGGAGCTTAGCCATAAATATGGCCAACATCTTCTTTACCAACGCTGTCTTTTGCCAGCACTATGTCGGGACACGCATAATCGATGAACTGAAAGCCATGGCACCCGCAGTTCTACTAAGTGCAGCAGCCTCTGCCATAACTCTTATTGCATATCATTCGCTATCCTTGCTATGGGGATTCGGAGTGCTTATTTTCATCATCACCTATATTTCTTTTGCCGCGATTTTCAAAGTCAGAGTCCTAAAAGAAATTAAAATCATATTAATGAAGTTTACAAACAAATAAACACAATATATGACATCATCTAACTCAAAATACGACAAAAAGGCTGTAATACTGACTCTGTTCCGAGCGAATAATATCGGAGCATTTCTCCAAGCCTACAGCATGATGGATCTGCTTCAAAACCTTGGCTACGACACATCCTTTGGATTTTTACCCGACAAAACAGCATCCAGACGCAGTTTGACCCACAAGATTTTAGGATATATTAAAGCCGGGGATATACGCAAACTACTGTGGAAAGCAAAAAATGTGTCCATGTATAGGGAAATCCAGGCCACACTACCAGCAACTGATTTGAGCGACAAACCGGTGTTTGATGCCGCTATTATTGGCAGCGATGAAGTGTGGAGCATCAACAACCCAAACATAGCTCACCAAGCATACTATTTAGGGCATGAGGTTAACGCCGCCCATAAAATTGCGTATGCCCCATGTGGAAACGGCATAACCGCATCTGAGTTTCGCCAACTCGCACCCAACGAAAAGTTCAGCGAATTCACAGCTCTTTCGGCACGAGACAACGACACTTTGAAAACAGTTGAAATGATTTCCGGCAGAAATGTCACAAGAGTAGTGGATCCTACCATGCTCATTGAATCGTTTGACCATAAAATAGTAGATTGTAAGGAAAAATCACCATTCATCCTTGTTTACAGTTATGGCATTGACAAGCAAATGGTAAAAGCAATTAAAAAGCTTGCAAAGAGCAAAGGACTAAAACTTATCAGTGTTGGCACATACAATAGTTGGTGTGACCAAAACGTAATTGCCGACCCCTGGGAATTTCTCGGATATCTGAAAGCAGCCCGATATGTAATCACTTCCACATTTCATGGCACTATTTTATCAATAAAATTTAATAAGCAGTTTATTTGTTTAGCCGCTAATACTTTTAAGGTTATTGATGCACTGAGTTTCTATAACCTCTCCAATAGAAATGCGTCTTCTCCCGAGCAAATTCCACATCTTTTTAACCAACAAATAGACTACGATCCTGTTAACACTATAATTTCCACTTCAAGAAACACATCAATGCACTACTTGAAAAACGCTCTCGCAGAATGAAAGCTTTTGCTGTAAAAAACAAAAATACTACTACGAGATTAAGATCTCGCTCGGGCGGAGTCTTTCCAGCTCTCTCCGACTTCATCCTGAATCAGAACGGTTCTGTTTATGGATGTATCCTCAATTCTAAACTTGAAGCCGTCCATACACAAGCTCTTAACAAACCGGAAAGAGACGAAATGTGCGGTTCCAAGTATGTGCAAAGTTGTAAGAGTGATATGTTCAAACTGGTAAAGTCCGACTTAAAATCTGGTAAACATGTATTGTTCTCAGGGACTCCTTGCGAAATTGACGGACTTAAGTCATATCTTGGCCACACCGACATGTCTCGTTTAGTACTGATAGATATAGTATGCCACGGTGTTCCGAGTCCACTACTATGGAAAAAATATCTGAATTTTGTGGAATGTAAAACCGGCCAAAAGGTTATTAAGGCTGATTTCCGAAACAAAAAGGATTTCGGATGGACATCAAACATTGAAACTCTATATCTTAGTGATGGCACTACTTACAATTCCCATGACTATGCGTCAATATTCTACAGCCACTATCCTTTACGCCCAAGTTGCTCCCGATGCCCATACAAATCATTACAACGGTGCGCCGACATAACATTAGCCGATTGCTGGGGCATAGATAAATACCAACCCGAATTCAACGACAATAAAGGAGTTTCATTGATTCTCATCAACACATCTAAGGGTAACGAAATATTCCAATCAGTTGTATCACAATTTGACGCCATAGAAGTAGATATTAAAAATTTCCTACAAGCTCCTCTTGATCATTCATTCAAGGTAAACAAACACAAAAGAGAACTTTTTTGGAAAAAATTGCAAGAAAAATCTTTTACATATATCGTGGCAAAGTATGGAGCCAACAGTTTAGAGGAAAAAATCAAGAGATCGCTTCACAAATTATTGCCGAAATCCATAGTGAGACAATTAAAAAAATTATTAGGACGATAGTTCAATATGGAAAAATCATACCCAATTTTGTTTACTGACAAGGAGGAGTGTTGCGGATGTACGGCATGCTATGCTATTTGCCCGACCCAAGCTATCTCTATGACAGCAGACATTGAAGGATTTCTATATCCGATGATTGACGAAAAGAAATGTATCAAATGTCACGCCTGCATTAATGTGTGCGCCTTTAAAGGTGTTGATAAGAAGTGAGGGGGAGGGAGTGCGGGGTGCGGGGATTTTTTGTACCTTTGCGGCACTATGATTGACCCTGTTTTCTACTGTATAGATCTTTCGCTGACGGCATGGGTGCTCACCGGAGCATCGGTGCTCTGTGTGCTGCTTCTGATACTCCTTTGGGATTGGAGAGCGCGGCATATATGGCGCCGAGCCGCCGCAGACAATGAGGCCCCTATGCCTGCCGATGAGGCGTTTCCGCCAGTGAGTGTGGTGGTGATAGCCCGTGGCGACAGCCGCAATCTTGCCACCCTTCTTCCCGACATCCTCCATCAGGACTACCCGGCTCCGCTGGAGGTGATTGTGGTCAACAATGAGCAGTCGTCGTCCACTGCCGATGTGGTGGGCTCGCTGCAGCTCTCCCACTCCAATCTGTACATGACCTACGTGCCCGAGCATGCACGCAACCTGTCGCGACGCAAGCTGAGCATCACTCTCGGCATCAAGGCTGCGCGCTATCCGTTTGTGGCCCTCACCGAGGGAGGATGCCGCATCCCCTCGCCGCTATGGCTCCGCAGCATGATGCGTCACGCAGCGATGGGCAAGGAGCTGGTGATAGGGTTTGCCACCGATGTGGATGAGCCTGATGACTCGCAGCCGCAGCAGATGCGCGGAGCAAGATTGAGAAATTTCGACCGCGTGTGGAATGCCGTCCGTTGGCTGCCACGCGCCATTGCCCATCATCCCTACCGCGGCACCGGGGCCAACCTTGTATATAGCCGCGAGCTGTTTTTCAGTCACAAAGGATTTTCATCTACGCTCAACATGGTGTATGGTGACGACGACCTGTTTATCAACGAGATAGCCACAAAGAGCAACAGCGCTGTGGAGTTGAGCGAAAACTCCCGCGTGGTGGTACCGCGTTCCCTCCCGCGCTATATGCACGGCATTGAACGGCAAATGCGTGCGTTCAGCCGCCACGACCTTCCATCATCACCATGGCTGCTGATGGGTGCATGCTCCATGCTTTGGTGGATGTGGCTCGGATGCTCCATCGCGGCATCAGTTGTCGGATGGCCCTCACTTGTGCCGATGGCAACTGTGGTTCTCGCTGCCATACCGCTCTGGATAGTGTCGTGCCGTCAATGGCGACGCGCCTCCAAGGCTCTGGGACTCCGTCCGATGCTGATGATGGTGCCTCTGATGGCTCTGTGGCATCCTATCTACAACATCCGCTACCGCATCGCCGCCCGGCGCAACCGCAAGAACAAGTTCACCAACCGCGCCTAAAAATTCAGCCTGACACTCACATTCTCCACTTGCGCTCCAACCGGTGCATGAGGCTTGCTCACACGCACATACCCATTCTTTACCGCAGGCCATCGTTCCAACAACGCATTGCGTATCCGTCCGGCCACATGCTCCAGCAGTTGCGATGGCTCGCCCATCTGCTCACGCACTAACTCAATTGCTTCGGCATAGTTCACGGTGCCATCCAGAGAGTCATGCTCCACCGCCGGAGTAGCATCAATCTCCAGCAGCAGGTCCACCACGAACTCGTTGCCAACCGCTCTCTCCTGAGGCATAACGCCGTGACGGGCAAACAGATGTATGCCCGTCACTTCAATCGTCACAATATTGTTGTCCATCATTTTCTGCGGCTGCGTGTTTTCTCCTTGGAGCGTTTATGCTTGCCACCTTTGGCCGATATAGCCTGACGGGCGGTCACTTCCTTGCCCATGTCGTCCTCGCCGGGACGGCGGCCGCGGTCATCCACCAGCACAAAGTCGAGCTGCTTGCGCTCAAGGCTTGTGCGGGCCACACGCACCTTCACCTCATCGCCCAGACGGTAGCGCACATTATGGCGGCGACCTATCAGGCAATAGTTGCGCTCATCGAAATCGTAATAGTCATCGGCCAGGTCGCGGACCGGCACAAGACCCTCGCAAAGGTTCTCGTTAAGCTCCACATAAAGGCCCCACTCGGTGACTCCGGAAATCACGCCGTCGAATGTTTCGCCAAGATGATCGCCCATATACTCCACCTGCTTGTATTTGATGGAGGAGCGCTCGGCATTGGAAGCCAGCTGCTCCATATCGCTCGAGTGCTTGCACTGCTCCTCGAGCTTTGCCACATTCACGCTTCTGCCGCCGTTCATATACCGGTCGAGCAGACGGTGCACCATCATGTCGGGATAGCGGCGGATCGGCGAGGTGAAATGAGTATAGAAGTCAAATCCCAGACCATAGTGGCCAATGTTCTCAGTGGTGTAAACCGCCTTGGCCATGGAGCGTATGGCAAGGGTGGAGAGGAAATTCTCCTCACCTTTCCCTTTCACCTCGGCTAGCATTCGGTTGATGGAGCGGTTCACCTCGCGTGCCGAGCCGCTCTCCTTCACCTTGTAGCCAAACGCACGCGCGATTTTGCTCAAATCGGACAGCTTGCCGGGGTCGGGCATATCGTGCACACGATACACAAACGCTTTGGCCCGCTTGTGTCCCTGCGGCTTCCCTATGAATGTGGCCACTGTTTTGTTGGCCAGAAGCATGAACTCCTCAATAAGTTTGTTGGCATCCTTCGACTCCTTGAAATAGGTGCTCACGGGATGGCCGTGCTCATCAATTTCAAACTTCACCTCTGCGCGGTCAAACTCCACCGAGCCGTTCTCATAGCGCTGCGCCCTGAGCACCTTGGCCATAGCGTCAAGCGCAAGAATCTCGCGGGCATAGTCGCCGTGGCCGCTCTCGATCACATTCTGCGCCTCCTCGTAGGTGAAGCGGCGATTGGAGCGGGTCACAGTGCGGGCTATCTTGGAGGAATATACCTTGGCATTGTCGTCCATCTCAAAGATGCACGAGAATGTGAGCTTATCCTCATCGGGGCGCAGCGAGCATATACCGTTGCTCAGATGCTCCGGAAGCATAGGCACCACCCTGTCCACAAGATACACTGATGTGGCTCTCGTGCGGGCCTCCTTGTCGAGCAGCGTGTCGGGCTGCACATAATGCGTCACATCGGCGATATGCACACCCACTTCATAATGTCCGTTGGGCAACACTCTGAACGACAGCGCATCGTCAAAATCCTTGGCATCCTTGGGGTCAATGGTGAAGGTGGTCACATCACGCATATCCAGTCGGCTGGCCACCACCTCGTCGGTGATTCCGGCATCAATCTTGGCAGCCGCCTCTTCCACATTCTTCGGATAACGGTACGGAAGGCCAAACTCCGCCAGGATGGCGTGCATCTCGGTGGTGTTTTCACCGGTTTTGCCCAGTATATCAATAATTTCGCCGATAGGGTTCTTGGCATCGTCGGGCCACGAGGTGATGCGCACCACCGCCTTGTCGCCGGTCACGCCACCCTTGAGCCTCTTCTTGGGGATAAGGATATCGGTGGCCAGATATTTGCTGTCGGTCTGCAGAAAAGCATACTGCTTCTCCACCTTGATAGTGCCGATGAAAGTCTGGTCCTTGGCCTCGATGATCTCCATCACCTCCGCTTCGGGCTCCACGCCTTTGCGGCGGGCGGCCACAATCACCTTCACCTTGTCGCCGTTGAGAGCATGCATGGAGTTGCGCTCGGCCACAAACAGCGTTTCGCCATCCTCGTCCGTCACCACTGAGTTTTTGCCGTTGGAGCGGCGCACAAACACACCGGTGGTCACATTGCTGCGGGCAGGAGCTTTGTATTTGCCCGGCGAGGTTTCAATAAGGTCACCGTCAAACGCCATCCCGGCCAGCAGCATAGCCACCGAGCGGTGGGCGGCGGGAGTGTCGGCGCCAATGGCAAATGCCACCTGCTTGTAGTTGAATGTGCCGTTCTTCTGCCGGTTTATATAGTTCACCACCTCTTGACGCAGTGTCTTGGCGGTTAGTTTCTGTGATTCTTGTTTTTTAGCCATAATAACTGAATGGTTGTTGGTTATGAATATAACAATCACGCGCCACAGATTGTTATGCTGATTTTATGCTTGAAGCGTGCCCGCCACAGGCCATTGTTCCAAGGCCGTGGATGCAGGCACGCTCCCGTGATGCTGTCCGAATATATATTATATATGCGTTATGCGTCGATATTGGCGTAGTTGGCGTTGCTTTCGATAAACTCGCGGCGCGGCTCCACATCCTCACCCATCAGCATGGAGAATATACGGTCGGCCTCAGCGGCATCGCTGATATGCACCTGCTTGAGCAATCGTTTTTCGGGCGACATGGTGGTGTCGCGCAGCTCCTCGGCACTCATCTCACCAAGACCCTTGTAGCGCTGCACCTTGGTTTTGTCGCCATACTTGGCGATAAACTGCTGCACCTGGGCATCCGTCCAGCAATACTCCTCATTTTTGCCTCGCATACATTTGTACAACGGCGGAGTGGCAAGATACAGATAGCCGTTCTCGATGATGGGACGCATACGGCGGAAGAAGAATGTCATCAGCAGGGTGGCGATATGGGCGCCATCCACATCAGCATCGGTCATGATGATAATCTTATGGTAGGCCAGCTTACTGATGTTCACCTCTTTCTGGTCCTCTTCAGTGCCGATGGTCACGCGCATGGCCTTGAACAGGCTTGTGATTTCCTGATTGTCAAACACCCTGTGCTCCATAGCCTTCTCCACATTGAGGATTTTGCCTCGCAGCGGCAGAATGGCCTGGAATGTGCGGTCGCGGCCCTGCTTGGCAGTTCCACCCGCAGAGTCTCCCTCCACAAGAAACAGCTCGCAATCCTCAGCATGACGGCTCGAACAGTCGGCCAGCTTGCCGGGAAGACCGCCACCGCTGAGTGGCGACTTGCGGAGCACTTTGTCGCGGGCGTTGCGGGCGGCATGACGGGCTTTCGCAGCCACTATCACCTTGCTCACAATAGCCTTGGCCTCGCGGGGATGCTCCTCGAGATAGTTGCCCAGAGCCTCGCTCACCGCTGTCTGCACAGCGCCGATAGCCTCATTGTTGCCGAGCTTGGTTTTGGTCTGACCCTCAAACTGAGGCTCGAGCACCTTCACCGACACCACGGCTGTCAACCCCTCGCGGAAGTCGGACGCATCCACTGTCACCTTCTCCTTCTCAAACATCTTGTTATCGTCGCCATACTTCTTCAGAGTCAGTGTGAGGCCACGACGGAAACCGGTGAGGTGTGTACCGCCCTCTATGGTGTTGATATTGTTGACAAACGAATATACATTCTCGTTGTAGGTATTGTTGTAGGTCAGAGCCACCTCCACAGGGATGCCGCCACGCTCGGTGTTGAGATGTATCACATCGTCAATCAGCGACTCCTTGTTGCTGTCGATATACTCCACAAACTCCCTCAGTCCGTCCTTGCTGTAGAAAGTCTCGCTGCGGGGCACACCATCTTCGTTCACCTCACGCATATCTGTAAGCTTCAGGGTGATGCCGGCATTAAGGAAGGCGAGGTCGCGCAGACGGTTGGCCAGGGTGTTGTAGTCATAAACGCTGACAGTGAATATCGAGGAGTCCGGCAGGAATGTGACAGTGGTGCCGGTAGTGTCGGTTTCGCCTATCACCGTCAGCTCCGATGTGGGCTTGCCGCAGGAATACTCCTGCATATACACTTTGCCGTCACGGCGCACCTCGGCGCGAAGATAGGAGCTCAGCGCATTCACACACGACACGCCCACACCGTGCAGACCGCCACTCACCTTGTAGCTGCCCTTGTCAAACTTACCACCGGCATGAAGCACTGTCAGCACCACCTCAAGGGCGCTCTTGTGCTCCTTCTCGTGCATATCCACAGGAATACCGCGGCCATCGTCCACCACCGTTATCGAATTATCCTCGTTGATGGTCACTTCTATATCCTTGGCATATCCTGCGAGCGCTTCGTCAATGGAGTTGTCCACCACCTCATACACCAGATGATGAAGACCTTTCTCCGATATATCGCCTATATACATTGCCGGGCGTTTGCGCACCGCTTCCAAGCCTTCGAGCACCGTGATATTACTCGCGCTGTATTCTTCTTCTCTTTCTGACATTATTGTTTACGTTTTATTTTCATGCCCTGTGCCTCCACGGAGGCTCAACCGTGACGGTTTTTTTGAGCAAACAAAATTACAAAAATTTCCGCTTCCGTGCAAAAAAAAATATCGCCACACCCACCCACAGCAAAAAATAAAAATTCCACCATTTCTGTCAACCATCGGAATCATCAGATTCACAGCGATTACCCCGCGTCACGCCACATTTTGATTTGTGAAAAAATGTGAAAATTCTACCCAAACTATTGCACGGTTCAAAAAGTCGCCTTACCTTTGCATCGCTTTTAAGCCATCGGGGTGTAGCTCAGCCCGGTTTAGAGTACGCGTCTGGGGGGCGTGTGGTCGCAAGTTCGAATCTTGTCACCCCGACTGAAAGTGCTGGTAGCATAGCTGCCGGCACTTTTTTGTTATACCCCGCCATCGGAGGCCGGCCACCGGAAATTTTGCATTAACAGCAGTCAGCAACTATAAAAAAAATCCGCGCCGGTGTGGGCGCGGATTCAATATATGCAATAATAATTCAAAAGTTATGCCTTGCAAGCTGAGTCATCGCAATGGCAGGCATCTTCGCCACAGCCGCCCTCAGACGAGCAGTCGCAGCCATCGCCGCACGAACCGCAGCCACAGCCGCAGCCACCTTGCTGAAGTTTTATCTCATCCTCCGAAGCATCGCGCACTGCAAGAATAGAACCCTTGAAGCGCACATCCTTGCCGGCGAGAGGATGGTTGAAATCCATCTTCACATCCTTGTCGGTCACTTCACGCACCACACCTGTGATACGAAATCCGTCCTGGGTCATCATGGGAAGCGCAGCGCCTGGGCGCACTGCCTCGCTGTCAAATTTCCCGTCAATCTCAAACACTTCCTTGGGAAGAGTGGCCACCTGCTCGGGGTCGTAGGAGCCGAACGCCTTGGCTGCCTCTACCTTCACATCAAAGGTGTCGCCAACTCCGAGGCCATCGATCGCCACCTCAAGCGGCTCGATAACACCACGGGTCACACCGAAGATAATCTTTTCGGGATCATCGGAAGAAGTCTGGTGAACAAGCTCTTCGGAGCCATCTGCATCCACTTTGTACAAGTCGTAGCCGAGCTCCACATATTTTCCGGGTTGAATCTTTTCCATAATCTTTTATCGTTTTTATTTAGGTTAGTAGTGTCAGTGACTACAACAAACATTGTGCCAACGAAGTTGACCTGCCACTGCTTTTATATATTAACGTATCAACACCCCTTTTTATTGTGTTCAACAAACCGCTAAGCATCAAAACTTTAACACTCAAGACACAGAATTAAAGAAATTTTTCCTCATTTATTTTTGCCATTTACATTGTTCTTTGTAATTTCGCAGCAACAAAACACTCTCAAACAAACCCCAACAATATCCGAAATGAAATACGACATTGTAGGCAGCTTCCTTGCCCCAGATGATTTTCACACAGTCAAATCACAATTTGAAGCCAACCTCATCCCCCTGTCAGCCCTCACAGCAGCTGAAGACGCCACAGTGCGACGCATCGTTGACCGTCAGCTCGAAGCCGGCCTCAAGGAGGTGACATCCGGAGAAGTGCGCCGCAAATATTGGGACCGTGATTTCTATTTCCACCTTCAGGGTGTGACGCGAGAGCGTGTGGAGAGCGGACGCGTTTATCAGGACGAAGAAGCCTTCACCGATGTAATCCGCTTCACCGACCGCATCGCCTACAATCCCCTCCACCCGGTGTTTGACGATTTCAAGCAACTCAAGGAGTACACCGGATCCCGTGCTTCATGCCGACAGACACTCCCTTCGCCCACCAATATGCTACTCGACATCCTTGACCTCAGCGAAGGGCACCCCGAACGAATCTATCCCTCTCCCGACACCCTCATCGATGATCTCGCCTCGGCATGGCGCCTCACCATCCAACACCTTTACGAGCTCGGATGCCGCCATGTGCAGCTCGATGACCCCGACTGCGGACACCTCAGCAATCCCGAGTTTGAGAACAGACTTGTGCTGGGCGGGATCGACCTCAACAATCTTCACGCCCAGGTGATAAAACTCATCAACGACACCATCGCCGATATGCCCGACGACATGAAATGCTCCATCTTCATATCCTCCGGCTCCACCATCATCCCCAACTGGGAGGCACACGACACACCAAGCAACTTCATGCCCAAGCTGCTCGCCGGAATCAATGTGAACCGTTTCTACCTCCCGTTCCGCAATGACAAACCCGAGACTCTCGCCATACTGCGCTTCATCCCCAACGGTCGCGAAGTGGTGCTCGGACTGATGGATGCACACTCCCCCATCCCCGATGATGCCGGCGCCATTGCCGAAACCGTCCACGAGGCACAGAAGCATATCGACCCTGCACTGCTCGCCATCAGCCCGCGCACAGGGTTCAAACTGTCGGAGTTCGCCATCCGCGGCCTCACCTACGAGGACCAGTGGCAGAAGCTAACCCGCCTCGCCGACATCGCCGCCGCACTCTGAGCCACAAGGACCTTACCGACGGCCAATAGTGTCAAACAAATTCTGCGTGGCATCCTGAAGCATATCCAGCACCAGCTCAAACCCCTCGGCCCCCTCATAGTACGGGTCGGGAACACAATCATAGCGCGAGAAGTCGCCAAACCATTCCGCCATTCCCATGATCTTCGCCTCCGCTTCCGGCGTTGGCGCAAGCTCATGCAGGCGGTCAAGATTTCCGCTGTCCATGCCTATTATAAGGTCAAAATCCTCAAAATCGCGCTCCCGCACCTGACGGCATATATGGTCGAGCACCAGCCCGCGGCGGCGTGCGTGAGCCCTCATGCGGCTGTCAGGCAGCTCACCGACATGCCAGCCGCCGGTGCCAGCCGAGTCTATATCCCACCGGGCATCATCGCCGTGCTCACGCACCAACGCTTTCATCACGCCATCAGCAGCCGGGCTCCGGCATATATTGCCTAAGCACACAAACAGCACCCGTATCTTGTCCTTTCCCCGGAGCGACTCCACTATTGCATTGAACCGCCCGTCATTCTTATTTATCACCATATCGTCAGAGAATATTTACTTTTCGTTTATTGCACAAAGGTAAGCCATTTTTGCTTAACTTTGTGCCATTATGCACACAGGCATCACCATATCACCCCTCGGAGGGCTCGCCAACAGGATGCGCGCCATCCTCTCCGCCCGCGCACTCGCTGCCGATGCCGATGTGCCGTTGCGCGTGCTTTGGAACACATCTTCCGAGCTTGGATGTGCCCCGCAATGGCTCTTCAACACCCGGACATGGGAGTTTGACTGGCGCACCACATCGCCCCTCGCACACCACTGGCTATGGAAACCGGCCGGCAAAGCGAATCTCTTCCTCCCGGCATTGTGGCAACCGCTGCGGTTCCGCCACCGCCTCAACGGCACAGAAACAGCCTCATCGCTCATTGATGATGCCAGACAGGGGATATATATCACTTCCGGACAAACCTTCTACCCCTACCAACCATCTGATGCCCAACGTATCTTCGCCCCCACCCCGGCCATAGCCGCAATGGTGGAACAGAAGCTCGAGCCTATGGCTTCACACCGCAAAGTGGGCGTGCATATCCGCCGCACAGACAATACCGAATCAATCATCAACAGCCCCGACTTCCTTTTCACCTCTCTCATCCGCAAGGAGCTTGAGTCCGGCTCCGACACCATGATCTACCTCGCCACCGACAGCGAGGCCACCAAGCAGAAATTGCTTGGTGAGTTCGGCAACAAAATCATCACAAGCCCGCATCAGGCATGCCGTTCCTCACGCCAAGGAATGATGGAAGCCTGGGCCGAGATGCTCACCCTCAGCCGCATGGACATCATAATCGGGTCATTCTACAGTTCGTTCTCAGAGATGGCCGCACAGATAGGCTCAACGCCCCTCCGGATTGCCTCGCAGCGATGACCACAGCTTCTTCGCCGCATTGTCAGCCGCACGCTCCGTACCGAGCCGCCGCCGCACCAGGGCATACCCCTCGAGCTGTTTCACCCTGCCTGGCGCGCCCGGCAGTATATGCTCCAGCTCCGCTTCCACGCCCTCCACTGTGCATTGATGCACAAGCATTTCAGGAATCACACCTGCATCGGCTATAAGATTGGGCAGCGTCACATAATCCAGCTTTATCAGCCTGCGCATTATATCGTAGCTCAGCTTCTTGCCATTGGCGCGGTAGCAAGCCACCTGCGGCGTGCCGGCCAAAGCGCACTCCAGAGTGGCAGTGCCGGAGGTGACCAGCGCAGCCTCAGCATAATGCATCAGCTCAAGAGTGGAACTGTCAATCACCGGCAGCGAAGTGTACTCCTTATATATATTGCGGTCTATTGACGGAGCTCCGGCCACCACCCCCTGCATCCCGGGGTGCATGCGCGCCACGGCATCCATCACAGGCAGATTGTTGCGTATCTCCCCGCGGCGGCTACCGGGTACGATGGCAAGTATCGGACGACAGTCGAGATTGTGGCGGCGGTGGAACTCCTCCATCGGCTCCATCGCCATCAGCCTGGCATCCACCTCTTCAAGACTCGGATTGCCCACATACTCGGCGTTGACACCATGGCGGCGGAAATATTCCACCTCAAACGGCAGGATACTCAATATCATCCTCACATCCCGGCGCAACGCTTTCACCCTCCACTCCTTCCATGCCCACACCTTCGGGGCTATGTAGTAATACACAGGTATGCCGCGACTGCAGGCGTAGGAGGCCAGCTTGAGATTGAAGCTCGGATAGTCCACCAGCACCAGCGCATCGGGCCGGAAATCATCAATGGCACGCCTTGCCGTGCGAAAATTGCCAAGAATCTCACGGAGGTGTCTCAGCACCTCGCTGAACCCCATGTAGGCCATCCGGCTGTAATGTATCTCGGGATTCTTCCCGGCTGCAGCTGCCATCAGGTCGCCACCCAGAAACGCAAACTCAGCCTCCCGGTCCTCACGCTTTATCGCCGCTATCAGATGCGAAGCGTGCAAATCTCCTGATGCCTCTCCGGCCGACAAAAAATATCGCATACCTATCTATAATGTTTAAGCCCCCAAAGGTAACAAATAATTCAGGAATTATTGCTACCTTTGCGCCCACATATATAATCTCATACCAACACCGATTTTTCATGAAAGATCTCTGGCTATTGATGCGGCGCTTCGTGCCTCCATATAAGAAGTACCTCATTCTCAACATCATCTGCAATCTGCTCAGTTCTTTCCTCACCCTGTTCTCCTTTGCGGTGGTGGTGCCGATTCTTGAAATCCTCTTCAAGGTGCGCGAAGACACCTATACCTTGATGCACTTCGGTGGTAGCGAGAATGTCAAAGATGTGATAATCAACAACCTCTACTACTACATCCAACAGACTATAGCCACTTGGGGTGCCACCAACACCCTCGGACTCCTCGCCGCGCTGCTTGTGGTGATGACCATGCTCAAAACCGGCACCTCCTATTTCGGCGCATTCTTCATCATACCGCTGCGCACCGGCATTGTGCGCGACATACGCAATTTTGTTTACGACAAAGTCGTAAGCCTGCCCATATCATTCTTCACCAACGAACACAAAGGCGATGTGATGGCCCGAATGACCGGCGATGTGGCCGAAATCGAGAACTCCATCATGACCTCGCTCGATATGCTGTTCAAAAACCCCGTGATGATAATAGTGTATCTCTGCATGATGATTGCCATCAGCTGGCAACTCACGCTCTTCGTCCTCATCCTGCTCCCTTTGGCCGGATGGGTGATGGGCATCATCGGCAAACGACTCAAACGGCAAAGCCTTGAGCTCCAGCAGATGTGGGGCGCACTCATGAGCAACATCGAGGAAACCCTCGGCGGATTGCGCATCATAAAAGCCTTCAACGCCGAGCAGAAAGTGCGCAACCGTTTCCACTCCGCCACCTACGACTATCTCCGTCAATGCAACAAAGTGTCGCGCCGCCAATGTCTCGCTCACCCCATGAGTGAATTTCTCGGCACCTGCACCATCGCCATCGTGCTTTGGTTCGGCGGCTCACTGATTCTTTCCGGCGATACATCGCTCGATGCCGCCGGGTTCATCTACTATCTGGTGATCTTCTACTCCATGATCAACCCCGCCAAGGAGCTTTCCAAAGCCGCCTACTCCATCCAGCGCGGCCTCGCTTCCATGCAGCGCGTTGACAAGATACTCAACACCCCCAACCCCATCACCGACCCCGCCAACCCCAAACACATCAACCATCTGCAGGGCGAAGTGAAATACAACAATGTCACTTTCGGCTACAACAAATCAGTGCCCGTGGTGATTGACGCCAACATCACCATCAGGCCCGGCGAAACAGTGGCTCTCGTGGGACAGAGCGGCAGCGGCAAATCCACCATGGCCGACCTCCTGCCCCGCTTCTACGATGTGGACAAAGGGCAGATCACCGTGGACGGCATCGATGTGCGCGACCTCACAGTCCACGACCTACGCTCCTACATGGGCAATGTAAACCAGGAAGCTATCCTCTTCAACGACTCGTTCTACAACAACATCACCTTTGGAGTCAAGGACGCCACCATGGAGCAGGTGATTGCCGCCGCCAAAGTGGCCAACGCCCACGAGTTCATCATGGCAAGCGAGCATGGCTACGACACCAACATCGGCGACCGCGGCTGCCGGCTCTCAGGCGGACAGCGCCAGCGCGTGTCAATAGCCCGCGCAATCCTCAAAAACCCACCCATACTCATACTTGACGAAGCCACTTCCGCACTCGACAGCGAAAGCGAACATCTGGTGCAGGAGGCCCTCGACAGGCTCATGAAAGACCGCACCACACTCGTCATCGCCCACCGGCTCAGCACCATACGCAACGCCACACAGATCTGCGTCATGCACGAAGGGCATATTGTGGAGCGCGGCACCCACGACGAGCTCATGGCCCTCAACGGCTACTACACCCGCCTCGTCGAGATGCAGAATCTCGGCTAACCCCCGCTACAACCAAGCGTTCTGACGCTCCTTGACAGCAATGGAATCTCCAAGCATACGGATGAATTCCTGCATCGATTTCTTGCGATAGGTGTCTTTCAGAATATGCACACACCCGGCCATCTCATTCTCCGGAATGTCAAGCGGAACTGCCTTCACACCCGTTTCATTATGGATGGTAGCCTCCGCAAGCACGGTCACAAGCATACTCTGCCGAATGAGTTTGAGAAGAATATTCACCTCATTCAGCTCTATGCGCACCCGCAACGGGTCATGAGCTGAAATAATGTTGTCAAAGGTGTTTCGCGCCTGCAACCCTTTTGACGGCAATGCAAGGTCGTATGTCCGCAACTCCGCAACAGTCACCTTCTCCTTACTCGCCAGAGGATGATGCTCACTGACTATTGCCGCCAGATAATTCTGAAACAGAATATGCGATTCAACGCCTTCAATACTCTGGGTAGGCTTGAATGCCAGCACAAAATCCACCACTCGCTCCTTCAACAGTTCCATAAGCTCATTCATAGGCTTATAGTATATATCGAGCCTGATTTTCGGATATTGCTTCATGAACAGCAGAAGCGTCTCAGTCAAAATCGGGCTGAACGAGTAGGTCACGCCTATCGACAGCGAGCCGGAGGCAAGCTTGTTCAAATCATTTATCCGGTCAGCACATGATTCCGCTTCGTATATCACCCGCCTCACATGCGGAAGTATCAACTCTCCGGCTTCAGAGAGTGTCACTTTATGGCTGCTTCGTATCAGCAACGGCGTGTCAAGCTCATTTTCAAGCTGCTTGATTTGCTGGGAAAGGGTGCTCTGCGTGATGCAAAGCATTTTGGCCGCCTCTGAAAAATTCAAAGTCTCGGCCACTTTGGCGAAATATTTAAGCTGGCGTAATTCCATCATGGGGCTGCATAATATATTGCAAATATAGTGAATATCAACTTATCTCGTGGCTTGAAAGGCAATTTTCCGGAAAATAAAAATAGGGATTGTGGCTCCTACAACCAAGCACACCAGGATGCCACAACACATCATTCCATTATAGGAAAAGATAGAGAAATAACGGTCGAATGTCTGCTGCTGCTCTGACAACAGACTCAATGCCAATCCTCCAAATGTTTTATAGGCATACACTCCCGGAATCATCGGCAGTAGTGACGGGAACAAACACGTTTCAGCAGGAAACTTCGCGCATGCCGCCACAAGGACCGCCAGAACGCCAACAACAAATGCAGCGATGAGGGAGGCCGGAATTATATGAAGCTGCGCAGAGGCAGTCATCAATATGAAGCGCAATGAATGACCTGCCGCGGCTATCACCGCACACCATAGATAAGCCCTTTTGGGCGGCCTGCTTATAGCGGCAAAACCGATAGCTGCTATAGCTGCGAACAATGCATCTTGAAATATTTGAAAATACACATCCATGACATATAGTGTTAAAACATTCCGGAATCCATCAGCAACATCGCTGCACATAACCCCATCGACAGACAGCAAGTGAGCACCACAGCATCAGCAAACCTGCTGATGCTGCACAGGTAATGCCTGTAGATCATATCGCTGAAAGAATTTATAAAAGGAATCCCCGGCACAAGGTAAAGCACACTCGTTCCCAAGGCTATATCGGGTGTCGTGCCGAGACCGAACAAATAGTCCGATGCCCCCATCACAGCCGACACAAACGAACACACTATGGCCATCATCCTGACATCAACACCTCCATCAAGCAGCAATATCTTAAGGAAATAGCCGGCAAGAGTGGCAACGCCAACCACACCCATAGCCACCATATCGCCTCCGAACAGCCTGCAGAACGAGGCATTGGCAAATGCCACAAGAAGCATCACTATCCATCTGTTCTGCCGGTCATTGCGCACAACATTTTCCAATCGTGCCTGTGCTGTGGCGAAATCCACCTTGCCGTCCGCTATCTCCCAGCTCAATTTGCTAAGGAGCGTATTGATATTGAAACTTATCACATTACGATTCACCGTAGCCGTGGCCGATTCCATTCCGGGCTTCCCTTCTTTCCACAGCGACAGCTGAATGTGGCGAGTCATTATGGTCATTTCCACCTCCATACCATACGCCTTTGCAATTCTTCCCACATTCTTCTCCAGCCGGATACAAGTGGCTCCCGCACCCAGAAGCCTCGCGCTGTATCGCGACAGAAAAAGCATCAGCTCGTCCACCGAGGGGGATTCATGACCACCTCCCTTCTCAATCCTCATAGTCATACTCATCTATTTTCTTTGGATCAGGGTCGCCCGGGATATAGAATTCCTCTCGTTCTGTAATGAAACCCAGCAGTTTTTCCTTCTGCTTCGAACTTGGCGATGCCGCATGACACAAACGGACAACCAAAACAACGACAAACAGGCCCACAATCAGGCACCATGTAATAAGCGGTGTATTCATTTCTACAATATGGTTTGATTATTATTTCAATGCAAAGTAACAAACCACAGCATTGCCGAAATTCCGTTTGCTATTGATTGTTTCTATACCGCCTATTGACAGCACATCTTTTATGCAATCGCCATGCAGTGCGTCATAAAAAGATGAGAGCCTTGTCTCACGACAGAGCTCTCATTCACATGTTGTAAAGTGTATACAGGGATGTTATTAAATATTAGCGTACCTGTTTCGGCACGTTTTTGTACCAAAACACGCACAAATGTATGCCTATTTTTCTACGCATCAAAACTTTTTAACACTTTTTTACTATATTTTCCTTTCCACATCCTTTTTTTTGATTTTTAGCCTCTTTTCAAGGTTATCACCGAGAAAAAGCGTAACTTTGCACCGCAAAAACCGCCTCCTTGAGGCACATCTCTAGATATCAATCATTTAGCATATTTCAATACATTTTTCAATCAATGGAGTGGTTAACTAATCTAATCTGCCCGGGAAGCGAATCGCTGGCAAGCACCCTCGTGCTCTATTCTTTCGTGATAGCAGCCGGTGTATATCTCGGCAAGCTCAAGGTGGCCGGAGTGTCGCTTGGAGTTACTTTCGTCCTGTTCGTGGGCATCCTGATGGGCCATTTTGGCTATGTGGTCAACGCCGAAGTCCTCAAGTTTGTACGTGAGTTCGGTTTGATTCTTTTCATTTTCTCAATTGGTATTCAAGTAGGTCCCGGTTTCTTCTCATCCTTTAAAAAGGGTGGTGTGAGGCTCAACATGCTTGCGGTGCTGGCCATAGCGCTCAACGTGGCCATCGTGCTGATCATATTCCTCATTGAGAACGGCAACACCGAGATCTACGCACTGGTGGGCGTGATGAGCGGTGCTGTCACCAACACCCCCGGTCTTGCTGCCGCACAGCAAACCGCCGGCACACCCGATGCCATCAACACCATGGCCATGGGTTATGCCGCCGCATACCCGCTGGGCGTGATTGGCATCATCGCCTCTATGTTTCTCATCAAAGGAATTTTCCGTATCAAGACCGACAATGAGGCTCAGGCTATAGCCGACGAGCTCGAGAGTGCCCAGAACAAGCCCGACATCATCTCTGTGGTGGTCACCAACCCCCTAATTGACGGCAAATCTCTCCGCATGCTTCACGACATCATTCAGTGCGACTTCGTGATCTCCCGCCTTATTGACGCCACCGGCGAAATCATCATCCCCACCTCCGCCACTCAGATCCACACCGGCGACAAGCTCTATGTGGTGCTCGCCTCCACCGATGTGGAACGATTCGAACTCCTCGTGGGTCCGCAGGAGGATATGGACTGGGAAGCTGCCTCGCCAAGCGAAGTGGTGTCGCGCCGCATTGTCATCACCAAGAGCGAATACAACGGCGTGGCTCTCGGCTCACTCCGTCTCCACTCGGCATATAAGCTCAACGCCACCCGCGTGAACCGTGCCGGCGTGGACCTCCTCGCCTCCCCCAACCTCCGCCTCCAGATGGGCGACCGCATCACTGTGGTGGGCGACATCAACGACATCTCCCGCTTGGCCGACAAGCTCGGCAACTCCATGAAGCGCCTCAACCAGCCCAACCTCATCACCATTTTCGTGGGCATCATGTTCGGTATCATCCTCGGCTCCATCAATCTCGGCATGGGCATGAAACTCGGCCTTGCCGGTGGTCCTCTTGTGGTGGCTATCCTCCTGAGCCGTTTCGGCTACAAGTTCAAGCTTGTCACCTACACCTCATCATCAGCATCACTGCTCATGCGTGAGCTCGGCATCTGCCTTTTCCTCGCCTCTGTCGGCATCAGTTCCGGCGCAGGATTTGCCGAAACAGTGTTCAACCACACCGGTATGATGTGGGTCATCTGGGGGTTCATCATCACCTTCGTGCCGCTGGCCATCGTAGGATGCATCGCCCGTGGGGTTTACAAAATCAATTTCCTCACCATCATGGGTCTTATGTCGGGTGGCTACACCGATCCGCCGGCACTCGCCTACGCCGGCAACAGCACCGGCAGCGACACCCCCGCCGTGGCCTACTCCACTGTCTATCCGTTGACAATGTTCCTGCGAGTGGTGGCCGCACAGGCTCTCATCCTGATCTTCGCATAGAGCAGCAACCGCACTATAGCAAGAGGGTTGGCCTTCCGGTCAACCCTCTTTTCGTATCCGAGCGTATGCTCAGACAAAGCGATCAATCATATCCTCGAGCTCCGAGGCCGGTTTCTCGCCTGAATCGCGCCACACTTCCTGCCCATCCTTATAAAGGATCCATGTGGGAAACGATTTCACTTTGAATTCTTTCATCAGATTCTCGTGGGCCTCGCCCTCGATCTGAATTATATGGGCTCGGCCATCATACAGCTCCTTGAGGTCCTCCACCACCGGCATCATCTTTTGGCAATGAGCACACCAGGTGGCATAAAACTCAAACAGCACCGGCTGCGAACCGTTCAAAATATCGTTTATATCCATAACTGAATTGTTTGACTGTTTTGATAAACTGTTTTGTCAAGAAATATGCTCGCGGAGCTTAGCCTCGAGGATGTCGGCCTGATGCAGGCCTGCGGCACGCCACAGAGCCTCGCCATTCTTGAACACTATGAGAGTGGGCACCGACTGCACACGATAGCGTGCTGAAATCTCGGCATTCTTGTCCACATCTATCTTCACGACATTCACGCTGTCGCCCATCTTGGCCTTCACTTGCTCCAGAATCGGGCCCTGCATCTTGCACGGGCCGCACCATGTGGCGAAAAAGTCAACCAATGTGGGTTTGGAATCATTGATAAGTTCGTTGAAATCGTTCATAATATATGAATTTTGGGATTTTATATTTTTCAGTGCGTCATTATAACAACCATCAATTACCAATAGTTGAAAATTTATCCATATCTTTGTGCTAATTAATCATAAATCTATACCTGACATGAATTTGAAAGCAATTGCATGTTCTCTCTTTCTCCTGGCGCAATGCGCCTCGGCATTGGCCTACTCCATCTGGCCTGTACCACGCTCTATAGCCACAACCGATGATGAGTTTCCGCTCTCCGGCCAGCTCACATTGGTGGCCGACAACGGTGTGGACGCACGTACCATCCAACGCGCCAAGGAAGTGCTTGACCGCGCCGGCATAGCCTACACCGAAGCATCGGAGGCGAACCCCGACGGCGGAAACCTCATGATAGGCATCAACGGCACTGACGGACAAGCCATTGAATATGCCACCGAACATAATGTGCCGCTCACAGTGTTCTCCACCGAGGGGTATTGCTTCGATCCCCATGTGGTGTTTGTGGACAACTCCAACATCCTTGTGGTGGGCGACAGCGAAGGCAGCTCATTCTACGCCTTTGCCACCCTCGAGCAGATGCTGGAGCAGGCCGAGGGCAACGCCCTGCAGGGTGCGCTGGTGCAGGACTATGCACACGCCAAATACCGCGGCCTTGTGGAAGGGTACTACGGCTACCCGTGGTCGATGGAGTCGCGCCTCAACCTGTTCGACTACATGAAGCGCTACAAGATGAACTATTTTGTATATGGTCCCAAAGCCGACCCCTACCATGCCGGCAACTGGAGAGTGAATTATCCCGAAACCGTCACCGACGACGAGCGTGCCAAAGGGCTGATCACCACTGCCGACATCCAGACACTTGCCGCTCACGCAGCGCAATGCAATGTGGACTTCGTGTGGGCCGTTCACCCCACCCTCGGATCCTACTCCATCAACCTCAGCTGGGTGGACGATATAATGACGAAATTCGAGCAGCTCTACTCGCTGGGCGTGCGCCATTTCGGTGTGTCGGTGGACGATATGTCGGGTCACCCCTCCAATCAGTCGCAGCTCCCCCACCTTGTGCAGCAGGCCATCGATGCAAAATGGAACACCGACGACACCCCTGCTGAAGATCATGTGGGCAATGTGCTGTTTGTGCCCACCTGCTACGCACTCAACTACAACGCCACCTACAGCCTGACCCTCATCAAGGATATCAGCCCCAAAGTGGAAGTGGCTTTCACCGGCTACGACTGCTTCTCCAACATCCGCGCATCCTCGTTCGCACAGATGGCAAGCTACATTGGCCGCGACCCGATTTTCTGGTGGAACAACCCCGTGAACGATGACCACGACAACTGGCTCTACATGCACGGCCTCACCGAGCGCTGGACCATCGAGCAGCACGGTCCGGTGGACCATATGCGCGGCCTTATCCTCAATCCCATGTGTCAGGGGCAAGTGTCGAAAATATGCATCTTCTCCGCTGCCGACTACAGCTGGAACCCCGATGGATTCAACGAAGACAGCAGCTGGGAACAGTCGCTCAAATCCATTGTCAAAACCAACGGGAATGTGGAGGCTCTCAAAAACTTCATTCGTGTGATGAGCGCCTACACCACCACCGAAACCAACACTCCCGAAGGTGAAGAGCTGAAAGAGCTGTATCAGGATTTCCAGAACTCATTCTCAGCCACTTCCATTCCCGAAGCCACAGAACTGACCGACGCCATGCAGAAATGTCTGGACGCCTGCGCTATAATCCGCACCTTCAAGGATAGCGAGGACAACGACCAACGCCTGTTCTACCTCGACCTCGAGCCGTGGCTCAACAAGGTGGAGGATATGGCCCGGATTGTGACCCGCGGCATAGAGTTTATGCGCGGCGAATCATCGCTCGACCATTGGGCCGAGTTCGCCGAAATAATGGATGCCGCCACCAACCTCCACACCAACCACACCATGCCGGTGCTCGAGGGGTCAGGCACAAGCACCTACGTGAACTATATGGAAGTTCAGCCCACCCCCGTGTATCTTGACCCGTTCATCGACTTCCTCGCCACCAAGCTCCCCGACTACGCTCCGGCTCTGCCCGCACGCGATAAATCACCCAAAGTGATCACCAACCTCTCCGCCCTGTCGGGAGTAGAGCTTGAATCCGATGATGCCCGGCGCGCCATCAACGGCCTGTCGGGTGTGGAGCTCGGCCTTGGCGAATATGTGGGCGTGTTCCTCAACCGGATAGAAGACATCACCATCACAAGCCCCGCACTTCCTGATGGAGTGGTGCTTGAATACTCCATCTCCGGCAAAGAGTGGGAAAAATGGGAAGGAGAAGAAACACCCATGGCATATTTCCGCCTGCGCGGCAACACCGAGGAGATTGTGCCCATCAACTTCGACCGCATCGAATACACCGCTCCGGTGACCGGAATCGTGACACAGCCCACAGCCAACACCAACATGGGTGTTTGGCAAACATACACGGTCAACAACGTGGTGGACGGCGATGAGACAACATTTTTCTGGAGCAACGCAGCACAATCGACAGGCGACTACATATTGCTTGACTTTGGCTCGGAAGCCCCGCGTGGCAATGTCACCCTCCTGTTCAACAGCGGCGATAAGCCTTCGGGAACTGCCTTGGTGCAGGTCTCCAACGATGCTTCACAATGGACCACAGTGGCCTCTTTCTCCAAGTCCGACATTGTCAACAACACCTATGAATGCTCGGCCAACGGAATTTCCGCACGCTATGTGCGCCTCTATCTCGACACCGTCACCGATGGATCATGGTTTCAGCTGGCCGAGTTCACCGTCGAGACTCTTGGTAACGCCCCGCTCGCAGTGGCATACGATGCTGAAAACAACCCCATTTCGGAGCTAAATGACATCTCGCTCACATCGCACTACAAAGGCGAAGGCGAAGGATTTGTGGAATACCAGTTTATTGAGAACCTTGACATTGAGGAGATTCACATCTACCACAACTCCCACTTCACCGAAGCCAACACACTGCCCACCATCAAACTGCTGAGCAACGGCGAATGGATTGAAGCAGGTGTGCTTGACGCTGAGCGCACCATTGTGCCTGTGGACAAGAGCCAGCGCCATGTCACCAAGCTGCGCATCTCATGGACCGATGGCAACGCTCCCGACCTCTACGAAGTGTATCCCGTTGGCCCCGAATACGTTCAACCCGCCGATGAGTACACCGGCATCGAAGCCATAGAAGCCGGAGCCGCCAATGGCGTGAAATTCCGCATGGCCAACAACACTGTGACCATCGAAGCCGCTACCGTCATCGTTTCGGTAGAGCTCACCGATGCCGCCGGACGACTGCTCGCCGGAGCCGCACCCGCATCCACACGCGCCGCGCTCCCCTGCACCGCCCCGATAGCCATCGCCACAGTGCACCTCGCCGACGGCACCACCCTCACCCGCAAACTCGCCGCCTCCCACTAATCCGGAGGCATCCACCTTTACAAAAGAGTCCGACCATGTCGGACTTTTTTTATACCCGCAAGAAGATAGATAGACTCAGGGCATTAATCGCATAGAGCATTGAATCTGTTGCTTTTTCAAAAAAATATAGTAAATTTGCAACGGTTTGACAGAGGTCAACCATAAAATATCATTAAGCGTTTCTTGCTTTATCCGTTACTGAAAATCGCCAAAATTTATTCTGAAAGGGTAATGCAGCTACAAACGCTCATGCGTGTCGTGTATCCACCCCTGCAATCAGGGATTTAGATATCCGATATGGCGTGGGGGTGTACTGTTTATTTTTCAGAATGGCGTTTGGCGATGCCACAGTAACAATAAACTGACATCGTTCCACGCTTATTTTTTTATAGTTATTTTTAGCCGACAGAAGGGAACGTGATAGAGGCAAAGCATTAATCATGAAACAATTATCATCATTATTGCTCTTAGCAAGCCTTATATCCATAGGCGGTTGCTCAGTGAACAAGGGCGCACAAGAGAGTCCGAAATCCGTGGTCAATCCCGGTGCTACGATTCAACCTGATTCGGTGGCTCACACAATTCTCGGAAGCGATGTTGAAGCCATTCTTTTTGCACCCGACTCCGTGTTGGTGGCGAAGATGGCTGAAACCACAAGCTCCACACGTTTTTCAAAAACGCAAACCTTCGAGCCGGTGACGCCTATGACCACAGTGGACAGCAATGACCTCAAGGCTTTGCAGATGCTTATATTAGCCGACGGCCACAATTACCACAATGATTCTATAATGGTGATGAGCCCCTGCATGCCGGCGATGCAGCTCAATTTTCACAAAAATAATGCACAGGTGAAAATGACCGTATCATTTTCCGACCATACCTGGATGCTTGAAAAGGATGGAAAAGAGTTGCTGAACTTCAATTATACTATCGAGGAACCGCTGAATAGAATCTATCACAAACTATAGGAGGGAGATTATGAGAAATAGACTTTTAACATCAGTCACAGCACTGATGCTGACATCTATGGCTGCCACTTCGCAAATAATGCATGCGGTGGTGTTCTGCGACACAGATGACGCAAAAATCGGCAAAGCCGTGGAGGTGGACCATGACAATCTGATCAAAGAGCTTGAATGCTATGCCACATTTATCGATTACGATATTTGCCTGTATGAATACTCTGGTGAAGACTGCAGCAAAGGGATGTTGCTTCAAGCCCTTGATGAGCTTGAAATCGCGCCGGAAGATATAGTTGTATTTTGCTATTCCGGCCATGGGACAAGAGCGATGAACAATGAGAACGACCCATTTCCACAGATGTGCCTTGGATCCTCACTTGACAGCGAATTTGTTCCGTTGCAATTCGCCATCAACAAGCTCAATGCCAAAAATCCCAAACTGCTGGTTTCATTCACCAATTGCTGCAACAAAGAGAGCGATATGGTCACAATCAAACCGTTGCTCGCTCAGGCCAATGGCCCTACATCGCTATCGGAGGTGAACACCGATGCGTTCAAAAAACTCTTTGCCGAAACATCGGGACAGGCCATAATCACCAGCAGCAAAGCAGGAGAATACTCATGGTGCTCGCCCACAATAGGAGGCTTGTTTATAACCGACCTGCTTGATGTGCTTTATCTTGTGGGACAGGACAAAATAAAACCGACATGGGAGGATGTGTTTGAAAACGCAAGGGCCAAGACTGCAGCCCGCACCATCACTACCAGTATAGCTCCATACAAAGCCACACAAACACCTTATTATAAAATAGTGCCCGGAGATGCAACCCCTAAGGATGACAAACGCGATAAAGTAACTGACAACAAAGACAAAGTGAGAGAAAATGACCCGCTTGCCGCAAGTCTTAATGACCTTGTGGATAAATCTTTGTCAACCGATGCCCGCTTGGGTATGATACCGTTTGTGCTCAGCAAATATTTTGCCGCCAACGGCAAAGTAAGAACCCTTGGCCGCAACGGCATGACAGTGGATTATGAGCCGGCACAGGAGTTTTTACGGAGAATTGTGCTCTCGCGCCGTATAGCCAAAATTGCAGTGGTGAAGCGTGATGGCAACGATAAGCATAAAGAGATCAGCATCCATGAAATTAATAATTGACAACACTATTGAATCATGAAAAAATTTGCATTATTAATCATATTCGCTTTTTCCGCCTTTGGACAAATATATGCCCAATCGGTGGACCTCACAGAAGAAGAAAAGGAAACCTTGACACGCCGCATTGAAGAAAAACTTGATGATTTCCAGTACTTCCTTCAAACTATGGCCGACAAGCGCAACTCACAAGAAGTCAGGAACAATGCCAAATCATCAAATATGAAATTGTTCATTGGCAATTGTGAGCCATACACAGGATACCACGAATGGACCAACCAAGAGATTAAATATCCGGCAGTGAAAATGGAGACATCATCGCTCAACAGAAAGCAAAGGAGCAAACAGACCATGAAGCTGTATTTCAATAAAATCTTGGGTGGTATGGGTTATGCCAATATTCGTATCGAGAAGTCGGAAACCGTGGTTGTTTCAAATTTCCGAAAAATCGGAGAGGGGAAATACGAAGCGTTGGCCACATTCTATCAGGATTTTCAGGGGTTCCGCGAAAGAGGAACTGTCGGGTACAGCGACAAAACACAAAAACAGTGCAAGATACACATTGATTTGGTCACTATCGAAACTCCTGATGGCAACGAAAAGTATTGGGAGGTAAAACTCGGTGACATGAAAGTATTGTCAACCGAGCGTCTTAAATAACAAAGATTATGAAACAGTTGCGGTTTATAGCCGTCATGTTCACGCTCCTGAGCTGCACTCACAGCCATGGGCAAAAGCTTGGCAGCCCGTTCAACGAGCAGGTGCTCTCGGCTCATGTGCACAGCCTCGAGGAGTTCATATCCCGAATAAACGGGGAAAATGTGTATCCTCTCGCTTCCGAGAATGACTCAGACAAAGTTCAAACCACAAGGTTTTCATTGTTTGACATTGACTTAATCAAACAGGCCGAAGACAGAGAGATGATGCTTGCACACGAAAAAGAGTTTGTGGACGCGCTCAAGGCATCCGGTGTGAAAATCAGCATGGCGAGTCCGCAGAGTTGGATTGCTTGCAACTTTGTCACAGAATACGAGGGGCGGGAGTGCAATCTGCGTCTTGATATGACAATGGAGGAGTTCAAACCCGGATATTGGCGTTGGGCCATATCGGATGTGCATGGACTTGAAACCGCCGGATTGCTCGGCAAGGCAACTGTTCTTCCGATTGACCCCATTGACCACGAACTTGGATTTATGACCATGGAACACTTTGTGGAAACATTTCATGATGAAATAGTTCATTCAAAATCAAGCAGAAAAGAGATTGACAATCTTTCGTTTTTTCTTGGACTGGCAATGAGCGGAAAACTAAAATTCAAATATTGCCCCCGGATAGTGTTCCATAGTGTGCAGGTACCTGGATGGGAAATGTGTGTGGAGCGCATAAACCGCATAGAATCATCCAATTCCGGATGGCTCATAACCGATTTCAAAAGAATAAACTAATCAATAACAACACAAACAAAATGAAAAAACTAAAAAAGGTGATTTGTGCTATACTGATAGCAGCTTTCTCAGCCCCGACAATCCATGCGGATGATCATTTGTTTTTTAAAGGTGACCTACAGTCAGGAAACATGTGGACAATGATGCTGAACATGGGTATTGCCGCATGGATAAACAACAGTGCCGGAGATTTTAGATACGACAGCTATTTTACGTTCAACGCAATCCATGATTCCGGATCACCCAGCACAAGCAGAACGTTCGGATTCAAACCTCATGATTTATTTGTTGATTATGGGACAGGTGTAAAAGTAGGTTACAAATCAGACAATGGAGGAGAATCATTTTTCAATTGGAATGCATACGGATCTTTTCATTACAAAGTAAGCTCATTTGCCATCAACACCATATTCAATGACCCTGAGAATAGAGATGAAAGATTGATGGTGAAAGAATATGACAATGCCATACACAAATTCCAAATTGGGATCGGTGCTTCTGCAATATTGGGATCGGAAGAATCAAAAGTCAGAGTGATAGTAGATGCAGGACTACGTTATAATATACCGTTCATTTACAGTGGTGATTTATTTGATGGTGCCGGTAGCCTGAATTCCGGAGTCAGTCCGATTTTCAGCGTCACAGCAGCAGGGGCAAAACACTGGATGAAAAAAGTAGGACTACAGATAGGTTTCTGGATGGAGTTCGGAACATATAAGCTGTTCAAAGAAAGCAAATATTTTGATTCCACTCCTTATAAATTCACAACTGCAGGCATTAACTTCACATTTTGTCCATGGAAAAATCGATTATGAGGCTCATCTCTTTTGCAATATTATTATCCAGCCACATGGCTGTATGTGCTAAAGTGCCCGAAAAAACCAATACATTTATCAATTCGGTTGAAAACTTATCATCCATAAGTCCAAACGATGCCAACAGCGCTTCCATACTGACCACAAAAATAATAAATTGCTTTACCGGCAGCAGCACCAGCCAGGGAACTGACATTAATAATTCCGAGCTCTACTTTCTTGGGCTAAATAATGCCAAATTCTCTTCAAGGACTTATTCCCGACTGCTGAGAAAGTATATTTTTGATGACAAAACTCTTTTTTCAAAATATACGATTCATGACACGGAAATAATTAAAGCTCCTGATAGAAAAGACACGCCTCGCTTTTATTATACTTACGTTGAGACCAGCATAAACTATAATGGACGAGTTTATAAATATTGGCAGAGGTTCAGCGAGGATCACGAAAAATCATTAGTAAGGGATAAAGGCATCAATCAGATCATAACTCAAGAACAACCTTTTGATAAGAGAATCATTGTTGATGGTGACAAAAACACCATGACAGCAAAGCAACTACATGACCTCGCAGCCGAATATTACACCCGCAAGGACTATACATCCGCTTATGACACATACAAAACTATCACCACGAAGTATGATTCCAATGCAGAAGGATGGTACCGGTTAGCCATTATGACACGTATGAAAAAAGGTTGCAAATATTCGGATTATAAATCCGTGGCCAAATCATATATGAAAAAAGCACGCGATAGAGCTTCCGGAGAGCTTCTTCGCAAAGCTGAAGATGTATTATATTACTGGGAACACCCGAACTTTTATTAATACAACTTACTCCATCCCATTTAATTATAAGCACGGCGACTCCGCGGAGCCGCCGTGCTTGTCGCTAACTAAGCAAGGGGGTGCAAGAGAAAAAATCGGAAAAAATGATGAAAAATTTGGTTTATAATATAAACTACATTATCTTTGCAACCTGAACAGAGCGGTAACGGCCGACCGCTCTTATTTAAAATCAACATGGTTTATATCATAAACCTATTTACAAACCCTCTAATTCCTCAACAAATGGAAGACAAAAAAATCAATGAAAGAGAAAGCATCGAGATTATCACTTCGATGATTGCCCGCACCAAGGAGCGGTATAACCTCGGCGACGGAAACATTATGCTTATGTGGGGGTATCTCACCCTTGGCGTCAGTGCCTTGGTGTGGGTGCTTCTTGCTGTGACTCACAATCCCGCTGTCAACTGGCTGTGGTTTCTGATATGGATAGTAGGCGGTGTGGCCACTCCGATTATGGCCCGAAAGGAGGCAGTGAGAAAAGGGGTGAAAACCTACACCGACAAAATCATTTCCCGCTTGTGGTCGATAGTGGGGTACAGCGCGATAGCTTGCACACTTGCCTGCCTGGCATTGACGCTGGTATGCGGGGTAGATGGCTGGAGTGCGATGTTTGCTTTCGCTCTCATCATAGTTCCGTTTGCCGAAATTGCCAATGGAATCGTGCTCAATGAATCCTCCTATATATGGGGTGGGGCTATCGGTTTGGCGGCCGGTATATTCCTGACTTGCTGTATTGCGGGAAATGTGGCACTGGCGGCATCGTGGGTCATGCCACTGTTCATAACGGCATATATCTTCATGACTATTATCCCTGGCCATGTTATCAACCATAAAGCGAAACAGACTGTATGAAAGAGCTTGATCCGCTGCTGCACTCGCAGCTACGACTTGCTGTGATGTCGATACTGATGAATGTTGACGAGGCTGATTTCGTTTATCTTAAGGATAAAACGGATGCTACAGCCGGCAACCTCAGTGTGCAGCTTGACAAACTATCTTCTGCCGGATATATCTCTATGGAGAAAGGTTTTATGGGCAAGAAACCCCGCACTGTATGCCGTGTTACCGACAAAGGGCGCAAGGCGTTTGAGGCGTATGTTGCGGCACTGAGAGAGTATCTCCACCTATAGCCTCAATCAATAATCGAGTTGTAGAGGGTGTATCAGAATTCTGATGCACCCTCTAAACATAACAACGAAAGGATTCGCCTGGGAGTAATCAGGATTAATATAAACGGCGTCTTCATAGTCATATCCGGTCGTTTGCCCAAACTTTTAGCGAGAATATTTGTTTGTGAAATAAAAAGCATATAACTTTGCTATATAAATGATAGCACTATGGAAGCAGCAATAAACAGAAAGTCGGCAATGTTCCGGTTACGTACAGAATTGTTGGAACGCCTAAAGCTATTGGCAGCGAGAGATAATCGCAGCCTCAACAACTATGTAGAGACCATTTTAATGGAAGTGGCTTACAATACTCCCAATGCAACAACGGTGGCTGCGATGAAAGAAGCAGAAGATGAGTCAACCCTCACCAATGTCGATATGGATAGCTACGATTCGTTCCTTAGTTCATTAGGCGTTAAATGAAAGAGATAAAGAGTGGCAAGCAGTTCAAGAAGGACTTGAAACGCTATGCCAATCAACCTAAGAAGCTACGGGAACTTTACAAGTTCGTAGATAATTATTTGAGAACAGGGGCTGAAATACCGCCTGAATATCATGCGCATATTTTGGTCGGTGATTATGCCGGATATATGGAGTGCCATATTCAAGGCGATTATCTATTGATTTGGATTGATGTGGCTTCTGAGGTTGTAAAGTTAATTCGCCTAGGCAGCCACTCCGAGTTATTTGGCTAAACACCAACAAAAGAAGTTAAAGGGGCAGACTATTGGAAAATGTGGTATCATTTTCCGAGAAGGCCTACATTGGTAATATAGGGGGTATGTTGGCAACATATATACGAAAATAGGCTGTCTAACTTCATTGTTAGACAGCCTCTCGCTTTTGTCATTACATACTTTCAAGGACAAACTGTTATTTCTTCTTGCCGAATAACGCACCGAGCACCATTCGGCCGACTTTCCTTTCAAGTCCTTGTCTTGTGGTGGGTATGCCAGTCTTTCGGGCTACTTTTTGTTTGACGGCGGTTATGCCGACAGCCCTTTTGAGAGAGAAGCTAAGTCCTGGAATTTTCATAAGTCTTTGATTAGTTCATTAAGTCCGTAGAACATGAGGAACACAAGACCCCAAAACAACATCTTGAAGAAGTTGCGCCACATGTAGAGCAGAATGAGTACAATCAGTCTCATTTTATTTACAGACCTTTATCGTTGAATGACTTTACCATCTTCTTGATTAGGGTGTCTATCTCATTGGCTATGCCACCCATGAATGCGGCTCTTGCAGACGGATTTTTCAGTTTGCCAAATCCCTCCGACTTCATGGTTTTGAAGTTGAGTTCGTTGCGAGGTGAAGCTATCGCACATGCGCCCCAATTTGGATCATCACTTTTGCATACATCTATTGATGGATCAACGCCCGTCAGTGCGGCGGCCAATGCAGGACCCGTTGCGGGGTCGTTGTTGTATCGGATACCGAAGAAGTATCTCTCCTTCATGATGATGGAGAATGTCACGTACTTCTTTCGGTTCTTTGTGCGGTAAATGTTGAAAGTTACACCGTAGCGCTTGTAGCGAGTGCTCTTGGCGTAATCCGCAACATCTGCGGAGAAGTCTTTCTTCTCGATTTCGTACCCTTTGGCGATGAGTTGGTCTTGCAGGGCATCCCAAAAGTAGCACTGCAACTGCTCATCACTCATATTGTCGGTTTCCACAACCTCACGACCAGCGGCCGCAATGGTCATGTCGCCCCTCACGAGCTTTGTGTTGTCGGGATTGGCCACTTTTACGGTGATGCCAAAGATGTCTTTCATCTTAGCCTCGAAGTTGGCAACTTGCAGATTACCTCTGCATGTCAGTTCGCCGCCCTTTACATTCTCTCCGCTACGGATGGAAGCAAGGGTGGCATTTTCGGGTGCGAACTTCGGACCCTTGTAAACTCGGAGTGTTGCTCCGAATGCGTCCTTGAACTGTTTTCTCAGACTGCTGACCGTCATACGGCCATTGATGTTAAATTCAGCCATTGTGAAGTTGTCTTTTAAGGTGTTTATAAGATTGTTTATTATTCCCATATAAAGAAGTGTTTGGTTTAGTTTATTTCATCCTTTTAAGAGATGCCTTTGCATTCTCAATATCTCGTTTTAGACTTTCTATACGCCTGTCATGCGATGCGGCTCGGTCAATCTTGGTTTTGCGGTAACCAGCCTTGTGAGTGGGTATTGCAGTTCTCTTTATCAATGCTGCATAATATGCGTTGTCTTTTTTCTTTGCTTCCCTCTCCTTGGCAATAGCGGCTCGGAGGTCAACAATCCGTTTCTTATAGTATTCCTTGCTCATGGTCAGATGTCAAGTTTATAGGTATCAGCTATACGTTCCCAAATACACTTGTTTTCTTGTAGGGATTTCTCTTTGTTGAGTTGAAAGACACCGACAAAGCGGTAGGTGTTCATGCCGAGCCAATCGGTGTATTTCAGGAATGTTATTCGTTTCACACCTTTATTAAGGTGATATTTCATGTGCCCTTCCCGTTCCGACTCGACTTTAGGATATTCCGTAATGGTGAGTTTGTCGGGAGACAACTCATTACACCACTTGGAGTGGTGTTCGTTAGGCCACCAAACGAGTTCTTGGTTTTCTTTGTTCGGAACCCATACAGCCGATACGCGCAGAAAACCACGGTGCTTTGGTTTCGTGCCGAATATCGCGGCTATATCATCTATCGTTTGGAGTGATACGTTGTCCTCAACTCTTAGAACACCTCTTTGACGGATTTCTTCGGGTGTGTCTGACCCTTTCCATGGCTTGATTTCGGTATTCTTAATCCGATGCCGTAATTTGCCTATCACTGCATCAGTGCGTTGGTTAAGCTCTGCAAGGGAGCAAGCAACGGCTTTTCCGTCAACCACATTATAGCAATCTATTACCTCAACATCTACGTGTTTTGAGATTTCTGCATTGCGGATATTGTCTGCTTCTTTGTTCTTGTAGTGGGCAGGCTCATTTATCTCAATGACAACACTGAGTTGCGGCAGATAGAGGTCTGCAAGAGCATACTTCCCTGCTTTTCGCACCACATATTGCTGAAACACAAAGTGAATGTCGGGATTGTCAAGAACATTCCAGATGCGGTGTATCACATAGCTTTCCAATCTCTTATGGGAGATTTTGGTTAGCATACGGGTGAGGTAATCTAATTTGTAGTCCATATTTCGGTTCTCGTACACCTACACATGAAAAAAGAGCGACAGCCAAAACTTTTTCTCATTTGGTTAATTAGGCTCTGGAATTGCCCTGACGCTCAAATAAGTAAAAAGCAGTCTGCGCCCTTGGAGGGTACAAACCAACATTTTGACTTATTATTTGTGGGCGTCAATATAAATTTTCCAGATTTAATTAACCCAAATAACTTGTCTAAAAGTCATGTTTGAAATATGTCTTGAGAAGTCTCTCTGTTTCTTGCTTCAGCGGATTTTAGTTTTACAATTCGCAAATTAAGCAATAATTTCCGACTTTTGCAAGTCCATATCGCAGAACTGCCTGAAAATATGTTTTATAGCATAAGAGCCATAAGTTGCTCTATGTATTCAGACTTCACGCAGATTTTGAATTATAGAGTAATTATACCGCCCGAAAGAGGATTTGTTAAATTTTGGAGAAAGAATTTTTGTGCTAAAGCACAAGTTTTTGTTGGGACATGCAGGCTCAAATTAATGCCGCTCTTGATGCGGCTGACAATTCGGAGGATGCGGTGAAGACCAAGCAAGAAAGTATATAGACGCGCATTGGTAATATGGGGGTCTGTTGGCAAAATATATACATATACAAAAAAGAGAGCCTGTTCAGACTCTCTTGTGATCCGGATGCGACTCGAACGCATGACCGTCTGCTTAGAAGGCAGATGCTCTATCCAGCTGAGCTACCGGACCGTTTGTGATTTTCAAGCGCAAAGATAGCAATTTGCTGCCACCTGCGCAAATATTTTTCAATCGGTGAGCTGCGACAACACTTGATGTATTTTGTCGTGTGTGGCTATCCGTGTGGGCACGAGCGGCAAACGGAGCTCGTTTTCAATATATCCCATGGCATGGAGCAGGCATTTCACTCCGGCGGGATTGCCATCTACAAAAAGCAGGCTGAAAAGGTCGGCGAAATGGTGGTGTATGGTGCGTGCGCTGGCATAGTCGCCATCAAGGGCGAGGCGCACCATTTTGGAGAATTCGCGGGGAAATGCGTTGCCAATGACGGATATCACACCCACTGCTCCGAGGGTGATGAGGGGGAATGTGATGCCATCGTCGCCGGATATGACCATAAATTCGGGCTTTTTGTGCTTGATGATTTCATCCATCTGGGTGAAGTTGCCGGAGGCTTCTTTCACTCCTATTATATTGGGGTGGTCGTTGGCAAGGCGGAGGGTTGTTTCGGCGGTCATGTTGACTCCGGTGCGACCGGGCACATTGTAGAGGAGCACCGGCAATGGCGATGCTTTGGCTATGGCGCTGTAGTGCTGGTAGATGCCTTCCTGAGAAGGTTTGTTGTAGAACGGCACCACCGACAGGATGGCGGAGTAGCCGGAGAAGTTGCCTGTGGTGAGTTCTTCCACGAGAGCCGCGGTGTTGTTGCCACCGCATCCGAGAATCAGAGGTACGCGCCCGGCCACTTTGTCGCGCACGAAATCCTTGACCTGAAGGCGCTCCTGTGGGGTCAGGGTGGCAGTTTCGGCGGTGGTGCCGAGCACGACCAAAAAGTCGATGCCGCTCGCAATCTGATATTCAACAAGCCGCTCAAGAGCCGGGAAATCAATGGTTTTGTCTTTACGGAACGGTGTGATCAGAGCCACACCCATGCCTTGGAGATTGACTGATGCCATACTACTTCAGAATTTTACCACAAAAATAAACAACGCTTGTCAAAATCACAAATCCCGGATAATATTATTGGAGAGCGATAGCGAGGATGTCGGCCGGAGTGGTGACGATGGTGTCGGCATAGTGGGCGCGTAGCTCATCGGCGGAGCGGAATCCCCACGACACTCCTATGGGATAGACTCCGGCCCGGCGTGCGGTGTCCATATCCACACCGGAGTCGCCGACATAGAGCACATCGGCTTTGGGGGTGGGATGCTTGGAGAGAATCCCGAACACTATCGAGGGGTCAGGCTTGACGGGCACATCCTCTTTCTGTCCTTCGATTGCCACCCATTCAATGGCGTGGAAATAGTGGCGGACGAGCCGGTCCACGCCGCCTTGATATTTGTTGGATGCCACAGCCACGGCTATACCGTTGGCGCGGAGCTGCTGCAGCAGTTCGGGGATGCCGTCGTAGGGGCGTGTGAGGTCGCAGCAATGCCGGTTGTAGTAGTCAAGGAAGTGTGGACGAAGGCGCTCAATGTTTTTGGGAGTGCGCATATCTTCGGGGAGAGCCCGTTCAAACAGTTTTGTAATGCCTCCGCCAACGAGGTGCTTGTAGGATTCGGTGGCGTGAGTGGGAAATCCGCACAGCTCCAGGGCGTGGTTGGTGGCGGTGGCGAGGTCGGCAATGGTGTTGAGCAGGGTGCCGTCGAGGTCAAAGATTACTAATTGTTTCATATCAAAAGGGATAACCCACGGAGAAATGGAGTGAGGTGTCACGTTTCCAGCGGGGATGGATAATAGGCCACGGCTCTTGGTTGAGCGCGGGATTATGGGCTTTGAAGCCGAGGTCGAGTCGGAGCAGGAAGTAGTTGAAATCCATGCGCAGGCCAACGCCGTATGCGGCGGCAAGCTGCTTGGCGAAACTGTTGAATTTGAACACGCCGCCGGGCTGGTTCTCATAGTTGCGGATGGTCCATATATTTCCGGCGTCGAGAAACAAAGCTCCTTCAAACACCCAGAACAGCTTCATGCGGTATTCCAGCGAGAGGTCAAGCCTTATGTCACCGCATTGGTTGATGAAGTCGGTCACAGAGTTGCGCGAGTCGTAGCTGCCGGGGCCGAGAGTGCGGACGCTCCAACCGCGCACACCGTTGGCGCCTCCGGCGTAGAAACGCTTTTCAAACGGGAGGACGCGCGAGTTGCCGTAAGGCACCCCGATGCCGAATCCAGCATGAAACGCCAGCGAGTGGCGCGGGGTGAAATTATGGGCGATGGTATAGTCCACCTCGGCTTTGGCATATTGTGAATACTGGATGCCGAAAAGCTCATACACGCCGTTTTTCCTTTGCTGGTGGCTGAGCGAGCTTATGGCATAGAGCAGGTTGCCGGCCACTTCGCCCGAAGCGCGCCAGCTGTACACATTGGTTTGAAACGGCTGCTTGCGGAGCGATGAGGATGCGATACGCTTGTTGGTGCGCCGGTAGGTGTAACCCATGCGCATAATGAAGTGATCCTCGTAGCTGTATCTGAGCAGCGGGTTGGTGGGGGCCACCTGGTTGAGAAAGTCGATGGTGCTTTCGGGAAGATATACGTAGCTCACGTCAAGGAGATCGAAGGTGCGCCGTTCGCGCCCCTGCCTTGCGGTCCATTTGTATTTCCACGCCGCCCCGGCAATGATGCGGGTGTATTCAGGGCGCTCCTGATAGTTGAACGACAGGGCCAGCTCGGTGCTTGCTTTTATGCGGCGTTTGTAGCCGGAGGAGAGCAGAGGGAACATGAATTTGGGGAATGTGATGCCGAGTTCACCGGCAAATTCAGTGTAGCGGTCGTTGATCAGACCGCCGAGGTTGCCCGACAGGCTCTCATAGTTGGCACGGAATTTGGCAGTGAGCAGATTGGAGCGGTGGGCGAGGTTGCGGTGCTGATAAGTGAGTCCTACACCGAAGCCAAGATCGCCCTCGGAGTTGGTTCCCTCCACCTCAAACGACACCCCCTGCTTTCTGTTGCGGCTCAGAAATATATAAGCGTCGAGCCACTGCTTGCCGTCCAGTTCGGGCTGAGGCACCATCTGTATGTTGATGCTCTTGATGATTCCGAGCTGGGCGAGCTGCTCGTAGGTGCGGTCCACCATGAAGCTGCGGTAGAGTTGTCCCGGCACGAGGAAACATTTCTCCACCAGGGTGGACGGCAGAATATAATGGTCCTTGCCGTAGATCACATCCACACCTTTATATACCACAGTGTCGGAAGCCGCGATGGTGTGGGTGCCGGAGGAAGTGATGCCGGCATCATCGGTCACGAATATCACCTTATTGATGTAGTAGGGTGAATGATGTGCCAGAGAGTCGGCCACATCAGAGCCGAGTTTGCGGGGCGGCTGTACAGTGAGCGTGAGGTCCACATCCTTGCTTCCGGCAGCAGTGTCGGCGATAAAGGTGATATACTCCTTGGTGAAGGCATAGTAGCCACGGTTGCGCAGCCGCTCTGTGATGAGAGCCCTTTCGGTGTCAAGCTCTGTGCGGTCAAGCAGGTCGCCGGGCCGGAGGGTGAAGTTGGCCGAATCGCGGAGCACAATCCCGGCCATAGCTGTGTCGGGAATATCGTAGATGATGGAGGATATGGTATGCGGCATCCCCGGACGGAGCCGGTAGCGCACCTTTATCTTCTTTTTGTCGTGACGCGGGATAGTGTCCACCTCCACTTGCGCATCCATATACCCCTTGTTGACAAGAGCCTGGCGGAGCTGGCGCTGCGAGGCATCGGTGAGCTCATCGCTGTATATCACCGGCGGCTGCCCCATTCGTCGGAGCCATTTGTTGTACCATTTTGTGGAGTCGTGGCCAGAAAGGTTGTAAGTGGCCAACTGGAGCTTGGCAAACCCGAGCACCTTGTGGTTGGGTGTCTGGCGAAGGAAATTGTAGAGGTCGGTGGTTTCCACCTGCGAAGAGTCCACCACCACAATTTTCACATCATCGAGCAGCATGGCACCGGCGGGTACATGGCGTGTGGAGCTGCAAGCAGCACACAGCAGCGCCGCGCACACAGCGCAGCACACCTTCACACATATATGGCCAATTCTGTTCACAATCCGCAAAGTTAGCCTATCGCGTGGGAATGGTGAAAAGATTTTACAAAAAAATCAGTAATTTTGCACCGTTTTTGTCAATAACACCCACATTCATCACTTATGAAAAGATTCCATACCTTCATGGCCATGCTATGCACGGCTGCAGTATCCGCGTTTGCAGCCGACAGCACAAAGGTTAATTATGTACCTGAAATCCACGGTGCTCTGCGCACCCGTATTGAGATGAACACCACTCAGGGGGAGTATCGGTTTCAGGTGCGCAACGCCAGGGTAAGCCTCGGAGGCAACATCGCCTCATGGGCCAACTATTTCGTGCAGACCGACCTGTGCGACCAGGGCAAAATGAAAATCCTCGATGCCTGGGCACGCATCAAACCCTCGGCGCAGCTCTATTTCCAAGCGGGACAGTTCAGGATGCCGTTTGGCGTGGAAACATTCCGTGCGCCCAACAACTATCTGTTTGCCAACCGCTCTTTCATGGGCAAGCAGATGTGCAACTACCGCGCCGTTGGAGCCAAGGCCACATACACTTTCGCCAAACTGCCTCTTGGCATAGAGGCGGGACTGTTCAGCCCCAACGCCATCGGCGACCACACCGGATGGAGCAAAGATGTGGCGTTCGCTTCCAAAGTATGGTACAAGCTGCGCAACGTAACCTTCACCACCGGCTTCAGCTCCATCCACCCCTCGCTGGTGCGGGCCAACCTTGTTGACGCCTCGGTGGTGTGGCAGGCAGGACGGTGGCATGTCGAGGGGGAGTATATGCACGAGCATTACGCCCACAAGGCCCACAAGGCAGCCCACAGCTATGTGGCTTTTGCCGACTATACCATGCCGGTGAGGGCGTGGAAATTCAACCGGCTGTCGTTCCAGGGGCGGTTTGACGGCATCACTGCCCACTCCTCGGCGATAGCCGGCGATGACAGACTGCTGATCACCAACAATCCGGCACGCAACCGTGCCACACTCGGAGCCACCATAAGCTACATCCACACCAAGAGCATCGGACTGGATCTGCGTGTGAACTACGAGAAATATTTCCGGCACCATTCCACTGCCGTCACTCCCGATCTGGCCGACAAGGCAGTGCTGGAGCTTGTGGCCCGTTTTTGACGATATTTTTTTGAACAGTGTTGGAGATGGATGGGATTTTGTGTAATTTCGCCACAGAATAACATTATAGATATATGATATACAAATTTCGTATTGTGTCGGATGAGGTGGAAAACTTCAAACGCGAGATAGAAATTGATGCTGACAGCACCTTCCTTGACCTGCGCAACGCCATTCTGGAGAGCGTGGGGTATGACAAAGGGCAGATGAGCTCGTTTTTCGTGTGTGAGGACGGCTGGGAAAAAGGCCGCGAGATCACACTCGAGGATATGGGCAGCGACTCGTCGGAGGATGTTTATCTGATGGACGAGAGTGTGCTCAGCGACTTTGTTGAGGATGAGGGTCAACGACTGATATTTGTGTTTGATTATCTCACCGACCGCTCGTTTTTCATGGAGCTCAAGCGCACCACCCCCGGCAAGCATCTTGATGCGGCAGTGTGCACCGCCTCGGTGGGTGACGCACCCGATGAGGGGGTGAACCTTGACGATTTCGATGCCAAGATTGATGCCAAGGCTGCCGCAGCCGCCTCTACCAGCGACATCGACGAGGATTTCTACGGCTCCGAGGAGTTCAACGAGGACGAATTTGATGCCGCCGGATACGATGAGTTCAATTTTGATTGATGGGGCGTCTGTTAGCCATTGACTATGGCCGCAAACGGTGCGGCATAGCTGTGACCGACACTCTCCGGATAGTGGCCACCGGACTCGCTACCGTGCCCACAGCCGGGCTTGTGGAGTTTGTGAAGCGTTATGCTGCTTCGGAGCCGGTGGATGCCATAATCGTGGGGTTGCCGCGCACAGTGCAGGGGCAGGAGAGCGAATCGATGCGCTACATCAGGCCCGGCATTCAGAAACTCTCGCAGGCGCTTCCCGGAGTGAAGGTGGAGTTTTTCGATGAGCGGTTCACCTCCGTGCTCGCCCACCGGTCGATGCTCGACTCGGGGATGAAAAAGATGCAGCGGCGCGACAAGGCGGTGGTGGACGAGATTGCGGCCACCATCATATTAAACGATTACTTGCAGTCAAAACAATATCAAGACCAATGAAACTACCTATATATCTTTACGGCCATCCGGTGCTCCGCAAAGTGAGCGAGGAGGTGACCCCAGACTATCCGGAGCTCAAAAAGCTCATTGACGATATGTATGAAACCATGTATTTCTCCGAAGGTGTAGGGCTCGCCGCTCCGCAAATAGGCCGTAACCACCGCATTGTGGTGATCGATGCCGATCCGGTGGGAGAATCGTTCCCGGAGTGTGCCGGGCGCAAGATGACACTCATCAACCCCGTGGTAGAGGTGCTCGAAGGCGACACCTGCTCCCGCGCCGAGGGGTGTCTGAGTCTGCCCGGACTGAGCGAGGATGTGAAGCGTGTGGAGCATATCCGCCTCAGCTGGACAGATGAGAATTTCCAGCCCCACACCGAGGAGATATCCGGGTTTCTCGCACGCATAGTGCAGCATGAGTGTGACCACCTCGAGGGAAAGGTGTATATCGACCATATCTCTCCCATCCGCAAGCAACTCATCCGCAGCAAGCTCAACAATATAGTGTCCGGCAAAACCCGCTGCGACTATCCCGCGAAATACGCTCCAAAAAAATAATCATTACCAAACCACAATCCTGACCAATTATGGCCGACGATAAGAAAGTGATATTCTCCATGGTGGGTGTGAGCAAAATCTATCCACCGCAGAAACAAGTGCTTAAAAACATATACCTGTCGTTTTTCTACGGTGCCAAAATCGGCATCATAGGTTTGAACGGCTCCGGTAAGTCCTCGCTGCTGAAAATTATTGCCGGCATAGACAAGGATATTCAGGGAGAGGTGGTGTTCTCACCGGGCTATTCGGTGGGGTACCTCGAGCAGGAGCCCAAGCTCGATGCCGACAAAACAGTGATAGAGATAGTGCGCGAGGGTGTGCAGCCGATCATGGACCTGCTGGCGGAGTTTGACAAAGTCAATGAGGCTTTCGGCGACCCGGATGTGCTGGAGGATCCCGACAAGATGGATGCCCTGATTGCACGCCAAGCCGAGCTTCAGGATGCCCTCGATGCAGCCGATGCGTGGAACATCGACTCCAAGCTCGAGCGCGCCATGGATGCGCTTCAATGTCCGCCCGACGACCAGAAGGTGGGAACCCTGTCCGGCGGTGAGCGTCGCCGTGTGGCTTTATGCCGCCTGCTGCTCCAGCAGCCTGATGTGCTGCTGCTTGACGAGCCCACCAACCACCTTGACGCCGAGTCGATCGACTGGCTTGAGCAGCACCTCCGTCAGTATCCCGGCACCGTCATAGCCATCACCCACGACCGCTATTTCCTTGACCATGTGGCAGGATGGATTCTGGAGCTTGACCGTGGCGAAGGGATTCCATGGCAGGGCAACTACTCTTCATGGCTTGAGCAGAAAACCAAGCGCATGGCCATGGAGGAGAAGCAGGCCAGCAAGCGCCGCAAAACTCTTGAGCGCGAGCTTGAATGGGTGCGGATGGCTCCCAAGGCGCGTCAGGCCAAGGGTAAAGCACGACTCAACTCCTACGACCGTCTGCTCAATGAGGACCAGAAGCAGCGCGAGGAGCGTCTGGAGATTTTCATCCCCAACGGTCCCCGTCTGGGTCAGAAAGTGATTGAGGCCACCGGCCTGAGCAAGGCTTACGGCAAGAAACAGCTGTTCAACAATCTGGATTTCACCCTGCCGCCCAACGGCATTGTGGGCGTGATTGGCCCCAACGGCGCCGGCAAGACCACACTCTTCCGCCTCATAATGGGACAGGAAGCTCCCGATGCAGGCACATTCGATGTGGGCGAAACCGTGAAGATAGCCTACGTTGACCAGACCCACCACGACCTCCTGCCCGAAAAGTCGGTGTATGAGGTGATTTCACAAGGCGTGGAGAGTTTCCGCATGGGTGGCCGCGATGTGAACGCCAGAGCCTATCTGTCGAAATTCAACTTCTCCGGTGCCGACCAGGAAAAGAAAATCGGAGTGCTGTCGGGTGGCGAACGCAACCGTCTTCACCTCGCCATGGCACTCAAGGAAGAGGGGAATGTGCTGCTGCTCGACGAGCCTACCAACGATATTGATGTCAACACTCTGCGAGCCCTTGAGGAAGGTTTGGACGACTTCGCGGGATGTGCTGTGGTAGTGAGCCACGACCGCTGGTTCCTTGACCGCATCTGCACCCACATCCTGTCGTTTGAGGGCGATGGCAATGTAGTGTTCTACGAAGGCTCCTACAGCGACTACGAAGAGTTCAAGCGTGCCCACAACGGTGGCAAGGAGCTGCCGCGCCGCCGTTACCGCAAACTGATGGAATGATGATTGCCCGGGCTGTTGCCGGAGCTGCGGCCATGCTGCTCTCCGGAGCGGCTTCAGCCGCCGACCGCCCCAACATTCTGCTGTTTCTGGTGGATGACATGGGGTGGCAAGACACCTCCGTGCCGTTTCACTCGGAACGCACGCCGCTCAACGAACGCTTCCATACCCCTAATATGGAGCGGCTCGCGGCAATGGGGATGAAATTCACCAACGCCTACGCATGCAGCATCAGCTCGCCGAGCCGCTGCAGCCTCATGACCGGGATGAACGCGGCCCGCCACAGGGTGACCAACTGGACTTTCCGCTACAACGCCACCACCGATGAGCCCGATTCCACCGTCATTCTGCCCGATTGGAACTACAATGGCATCCAGCCGGGCCCAGGCGTGCCCAACTCAGCCGTCGGCACTTCGTTTGTAGAGTTGCTCCGGATGCATGGCTACCGCACCATCCATTGCGGCAAAGCGCATTTCGGCTCGCTCGGCACTCCCGCGGCCGACCCTCTCAACTACGGATTCGACATCAACATCTGCGGCCATGCCGCCGGGGGCCTCGCCTCATATCTCGGCGAACAGCGGTACGGCCACGATGCCAACGGTATCGCCGTGAGCGGTTTTGCAGTTCCAGGCCTTGAGCAGTACTGGGGCAGCGATGTTTTTGCCACCGAAGCTCTCACCCGCGAAGCCATTAAAGCCCTGCAGGCAAACAGCGCCAGCGGTCAACCGTTTTTCCTCTACATGTCGCACTACGCTGTCCATGTGCCGATGCAGCCCGACAGCCGCTTTGTGCAGCGGTATCTTGACGCCGGACTCTCAGCCACCGAAGCAGCATACGCCTCCATGGTGGAAGGGATGGACAAAAGTCTCGGGGACCTGATGGATTATCTCGGGAGCACCAACCAGCTCTCCAAGACCATCATAATATTCATGAGCGACAACGGTGGCCTCGCGGCCCTCGGACGCACCCCACCGCTCAATCAGCAGAACGCGCCTCTCCGCAGCGGCAAAGGATCTGTGTATGAAGGTGGTGTGCGCGAGCCTATGATACTCTATTGGCCCGGTGTCACCCCGCAGGGGAGTGTCAACCATCAGCCCCTCATCATCGAGGATTTCTATCCCACAATTCTTGAGATGGCCCATGTGGATGACTACGATGTACCGCAACAAATTGACGGGCGCAGTTTTGTGCCGCTTGTCACCAACCCGTCCGCCCAAGCCACCGACCGACCGCTCTACTGGAACACGCCCAACACATGGATATCCGGTGACCACCGCGACGCCGGCATAGGCCAAACCGCTGCCATACGCAAAGGCAGCTATAAACTCGTGTACTGGTACAAGGATGGGAAAAAAGAGCTTTACAACCTCGCCGATGACATCGGCGAAACCACCGACCTCTCCCGACAGCTCCCCGAAATAGTGTCGGAGCTCAGCCGCGACCTCGGCAGATACCTGCGCCAAACCAACGCACAGCGCCCCGCCCTCGCCGCCACCGGCCTCCCCTGCCCTTGGCCGGATGAGTGACCGCCTCCATTGATGTAATTCTTATAAGTCCCTATGAAACCTGAACTTATAATATTTGATTTTGACGGCACCCTTGCCGACACCACCGCCACCATTCTCTCCACCTACGCCATGGCCATCAAGGAGTTGGGTACTGACAAACGCACTGATGCCGAATGTCAAGCCACCATCGGATTGCCGCTCAAGGAGGGGTTTCGTCAGCTCTACCCCGACTTCAGCGATGAGCAGCTCAGCAACTGCGTGGACACCTATCGCCGCATATTCAACCTCAATAAGCTGAAACTCATCCCGAAATTATATCCCGGAGTCAAGGAAACCCTTCAACAGCTTGAGGCACGAGGCATACAAATGGCTGTTGCCTCCTCGCGCTCCCGCGAATCGCTGATAGAGTTTTGCGAAAAATGCGGCATCAAGGAGCATTTCGCCCTGATACTCGGTGCCGACGATGTGGACCATGCCAAGCCCAATCCCGAGCCGGTGCTCACTACGCTCAACAGGCTCCATAAGGATGCCGCCCGCACATTGGTGGTGGGCGACATGCCTGTGGATATAGCCATGGGCAGCGGTGCAGGATGCCGAACTGTCGGCGTCACCTACGGCAACTCCTCGCGCAGCGACCTGACAGCCGCCGGGGCCACATACGTGATTGATTCATTCCCCGCACTCTTGGAGAATATAGTCGTGAGATAGTATGTTGAAAGCATTTGTAGCGATATTTTTTGGCGGAGGCATAGGCAGCGCACTCAGATATGCCGTCCAACTGCTGCTGCACGAGCGGATTGTAGCCTACAATTTTCCTTGGGCCACCTTTGGGGTCAATATTGTGGGAAGTTTCCTGATCGGGCTGTTCTATGCTGTGTCGGCGAAGTTCAACCTTTCGGATGAAGTACGGTTGCTTCTCACCGCGGGGCTCTGTGGCGGCTTCACCACATTCTCCACATTCAGCAACGACAATCTGATTATGCTCCGCAATGGCGAATGGTTCCTGTGCCTTGTCTATGTGATAGTGAGCGTGACTCTTGGCATTGCCGCCTGCCTCTTGGGTAGCAGCATTGTCAGATCCTGACTCCATTAAGTAACTCCACATGAGAGGTGCCACCGCACCGACAGGTCAGTAAACCACCAGCGACGAGATAACTTCGTCAGCTTTCTTCGGGCCGTATGTCTGCTCTATTATGGCTTTGGCAAAATCAAATGTTGTGCCTGGCCCCTCGGAGGTCACTATGTTACCATCCACCACTGACTTCTGCTTCACATACTCCACTCCAGCAGCTTTGAGAGCATCAGCCGTGGCCGGATGACCTGTGGCTGTTTTGCCTTTCAATATGCCGAGCGGCGCGAGTATCACAGCCGGGGCGGCACATATAGCGGCTATCTTGCCACCCTTTTCATATTGGGTCATTATTATCTGATTCACAGCAGCACTGTTGTGAAGATTTGAGGCGCCGGGATCACCACCGGGCAGAATGATCCATTCTGCATCAGCGGGGTTGATATCGTTGATAACACTGTCGGCCACAAGTGTTTGACTTGTAGCACCGACCACAGCGGTTGTCGGCTCCACCGACACAGTCACCACATCAAGGCCCGCCCTGCGCAGAGCATCCACAGTGACCACAGCCTCAGTCTCTTCCACGCCGTCGGCATAGAATATATACGATTTTTTTGCACTCATTGTCATTGAATTGAGTATTATTACTGATAGAATTATAAGTCGGAATAAGTGTGTCATATTCCTATAACAATCCAATGTCCAAAAAGATTGATGCGAAGTTCAAATCAATGCCGGTTTCCGCGCGATTTTGCAAGCTTAAGCCGATGCATGCAGCTCCGATGATATGTACGGGATTGTCAATGTGACTGCCACCCGTGGCGCACTCAACAATTTTAGCCGTAGAAGCTGGTGAAAGAGCCTCGCTCCTGCTCCGGAATCCCATCCTTGTCGGCCTGTGCCTTGAACGCCTTGATCATAAAAGCCATGTTGCGGGCAAGGTTGCGCATGGTTTGCAACCCCTCGAGGTCCCTCTCCACATCGGCGGCTGTGAATCCATGCACCTCGTTCCAATAGGTGCTGGACGCGACAGGCATGGAACATATGGTGAAATATTTGTTGATTTCATCAAAAGCCGATGTTGAACCGGCACGGCGCGAGGACACAACTGAAGCACCCACTTTCATGGTTTTGTCAAACTGCCCCGAGGTGCTGTAGAAAAGTCGGTCGAGAAATGAGAGCACCTGTCCGTTGCTGCCGGCATAGTAGGTGGGGGTGCCGACAACGAGGCCATCGGCTGCGGCAAACTTGGGAGCCACCTCATTGACAACATCGTTGAACACGCACCTGCCATGCTCGCGGCAGAAATTGCACGCGATACACCCACGAATATCCTTGGTGCCGATATTGACGCGCTCCACCTCGATGCCACATTCGGCAAATGTTTTCTCCATCTCCTGCAAAGCTCTGTCAACACATCCATTGAGATGCGGGCTACCGTTGATTGTCAGTACCTTCATAAGGATTGTAATATAGGATTTGTATTCAAATAAAGTCTGGTCACATAGTAGCAACAGCTTAACGGGAAAAACTGTTCCCGCTTATACTATTGGCCATCAATGCTACCGGGTAGGAGGGTCAGTCTGTGATGGGATATTTGTGGCGGATGGGGTCGTCGTACTGCTCCTGGGCCTGCCGGAGGATTGCACGCATTTCGCGGGTGATGGCCTCGGTGCCGGGCTGCCCGTAGATGTTGTGCATCTCGGTGGGGTCGTTCTGCAGGTCGTAAAGTTCCCAGGTGTCTATATCGTTGTAGAAATGGATTAGTTTGTAGCGGTCGTTGCGCACACCGTAATGGCGCTTCACAGCATGCTCGGCAGGATATTCATAGAAATGATAATAGATCCAGCTGCGCCAATCCGCAGGATGCTCGCCTTTGAGCAGCGGCAGATACGACACACCGTGCATGTCGCTTGGTGTGGGCACTCCCGCAATATCAAGGAATGTGGGTCCATGGTCGATGTTCTGCACCATCTCGCTGATGTCGCCCTTGGCTTCGAGTCCCTTGGGCAGACGCATCACCAAAGGAGTGTTGAGCGACTCCTCATACATGAACCGCTTGTCAAACCATCCATGCTCGCCCATATAGAAACCCTGGTCGGAGGTATATACCACCAGAGTGCTGTCGAGCAAACCGTTATTCTCAAGATAGTCGAGCACGCGGCCCACATTGCGGTCGAGCGAAGCCACAGTCTTGGCATAGTCGCGCATATAGCGTTGGTATTTCCACTCGGTGAGCCGGTCGCCGGAAAGCGAGTCGGCATAGAATTTGTCAATGATAGGATTGTAATGCGCATCCCAGCGGGCACGCTGGGCGGAGTCCATGCGGCTGAGGAAATACTCATAGTTGTGGCGCAAGCGGGTGTCCACACCGGGGTAGATCATCTTGCAGTCGTACACAATATCCATGTCATGGGGGGAGGCGATAGCCATCTCCTGCTCCTTGGCGGCCTGACGGCCCGAATAGTCATCGTAGAAGTTCTGCGGCAACTCAAACACCTTGTCCTCATATAGTTCAAGGTCGCAAGTGTCGGCCATCCAGTTGCGGTGGATAGCCTTGTGATGGATCAGGATACAGAACGGCTTGCTCTTGTCGCGCACGCTGTCCATCCAGTTGATGGCGCGGTCGGTGATGAGATTGGTGAGATAACCGTGGCGCACGATGGTGTCACCTGTCTGCTGAATGAAGTCGGGGTTGTAGTAGTCGCCCTGGCCGGGGACTATCTCCCAGTTGTCAAACCCTGTGGGGAGGTTGTGCAGATGCCATTTGCCAAACAAGGCAGTCTGGTAGCCGGCCTGCTGGAGATATTTGGGAAAAGTAGGTTGCGAGGTGTCGAAAGGGTCGCCGATATTGTCGGTGAACCCGTTGGCGTGGCTATGCTTGCCCGTAATCATGCAGGCGCGGGAGGGACCGCTCAGAGAGTTGGCCACGAAGCTGTTGACAAACTTCACTCCGTCGTTGGCAATACGGTCGAGGTTGGGGGTGGAGATATGCCGTTTGTCATAGCAGCTCATCATCTGGGCCGTATGGTCGTCGGTCATTATATACACTATGTTGTAGCGTTTCTGCTCCTGCGGTTGTTGAGCGGGAGTCTGGGCGTTAGCTCCGAAGGCTACGGCTGTAGCGGCCAAAGGAAGCACGGCTTGGGAAGTGTAATGTTTCATGGCTAAGTGGGGATTGTTTTGCACAAAAGTACTAATTTTTTGTGGGCGGAAATGCGTATTAGTGAGAAAATTTGTTACTTTTGCAACGTATTATGCCTTGACAGGCGTGAAAAGCCCCAAGGCATTTCAGACCAAAACAGTAACTAACTAATATACAATCATTATGGACATTTCCCACATTGAACACGTAGGTATTGCCGTTCCTTCATTGGACGAAGCCATCCCTTTCTACGAAAAGATGCTCGGCCTCAAATGCTTTGCCATTGAGGAAGTTGCTGACCAGAAAGTGCGTACAGCATTCTTCAAGGTAGGCCAAACCAAAATAGAACTTCTCGAACCCACCGCTGAAGACAGCGCCATTGCCAAATTCATAGCCAACAACGGTGGCCGCGGCGGCATCCAGCATATAGCCTTCGCCATTGAGGACGGTGTGGCAAACGCTTTGGCCGAAGTGGAGGAAAAAGGTGGCCGATTAATCGACAAAGCTCCGCGCAAAGGTGCCGAGGGTCTGAACATCGCGTTCCTGCACCCCAAGAGCACTTGCGGCACTCTGATCGAGCTTTGCGAGGACCCCAACAAGAAATAACTGCCAACTCTATTTATCCATAAAAAACCATTTATTAGCTACATAGATAATGAGCAATCAGCTTGAAAAAGTGCAGGAACTTATTGCCCTGCGCGCCGAAGCCCGCCTGGGAGGCGGCGAAAAAGCCATCCAGAAACAGCACGAACGCGGCAAATACACCGCCCGCGAGCGCATCGCGCAGCTGCTGGACGAAGGCTCCTTTGAGGAAATTGACATGTTTGTGCGCCACCGCTGCTACAACTTTGGCCAGGAGAAGAAAAGCTTTCTTGGCGATGGTGTGGTGACCGGCTACGGCACAATCGAGGGTCGTCTGGTGTATGTGTTCGCACAGGATTTCACCGTGTTTGGCGGCTCGCTGAGCGAAACCATGGCTCAGAAAATATGTAAGATCATGGATATGGCCATGAAGATGGGTGCTCCCGTGATCGGCCTCAACGACTCGGGTGGTGCCCGTATTCAGGAAGGCATCAACGCTCTGGCCGGATATGCTGAGATATTCCAGCGCAACATCCTTGCTTCGGGTGTGATTCCGCAGATCAGCGCCATCCTCGGCCCTTGCGCCGGCGGTGCTGTTTACTCCCCCGCCCTCACCGACTTCACCATCATGACCAAAGGGATATCCTATATGTTCCTCACCGGCCCGAAAGTGGTGAAAACCGTCACCGGCGAAGATGTGACCCAGGATGCCCTCGGTGGTGCCGAAGTGCACTCCTCCAAGAGCGGCGTGGCCCACTTTGCCGCTGAAGATGGTGAAGAGTGCCTCAAGATTATCCGCAAACTGTTCAGCTACATTCCGCAGAACAATCTCGAGGAGCCGCCGTTGGTGACCTGCACCGACCCGATTGACCGTCTCGAGGACTCCCTCAACGATATTATCCCCGACTCCGCTACCCGCCCCTACGATATGTATGAGGTGATCGGCGCCATCATCGACAATGGTGAGTTCCTTGAAATCCAGCGCAACTACGCCAAAAACATCATTGTGGGCTTTGCCCGCTTCAACGGTCAGGCCGTGGGTATCGTGGCCAACCAGCCCAAATACCTCGCAGGTGTGCTCGACAGCAACGCTTCGCGCAAGGGAGCCCGCTTCGTGCGCTTCTGCGATGCGTTCAACATCCCCTTGGTGACTCTCGTGGATGTGCCCGGCTTCCTTCCCGGCACAGGCCAGGAGTACAACGGTGTGATTCTGCACGGTGCCAAGCTGCTTTACGCTTACGGCGAAGCCACTGTGCCCAAAGTCACTGTCACACTCCGCAAGAGCTATGGCGGCAGCCATATTGTGATGAGCTGCAAGCAGCTGCGCGGCGACATGAACTACGCTTGGCCTACCGCCGAAATCGCAGTGATGGGCGGTGCCGGTGCCGTCGAGGTGCTCTACGCCAAGGAAGCCAAAGCAGCCGAAGATCCCCAGAAGGTGCTCAAGGAGAAAGAAGAAGAGTACAACAAACTTTTCTGCAACCCCTACAACGCTGCCCGCTACGGCTATATCGACGATGTAATCGAGCCCCGCAACACCCGCTTCCGCGTGATCCGCGCTCTTCAGCAGCTCGCCACCAAGAAGCTCACCAACCCCGCCAAAAAACATGGCAACATACCTCTGTAATCACCCATTGACTTCACTTGACTAAAGAGTAAATACATGAAAAAATATCTCATAATGCTCCTGGTGCTTGTGATGGCAGCGGCCAATGCTCAGGCCCAAGGCCGCAAGTCGCTGCGCATCAACGAGGTGATGGTGCAGAACGATTCGGGATATGTGGACGACTATGGTCGCTATTCCGCATGGATCGAGCTGTTCAACACTAACTTTGCCCCGCTGGAAATATCAAGCATCTATCTCAGCAACGACCCCGACAATGTCAAGATGTATCCCGTGCCGCTGGGCGATGTGCTCACACGCATCCCCAAACGCCAGCATGTGATATTCTGGGCTGACGGAGAACCCTCCCGCGGCACATTCCATACCAACATCACTTTCACCCCCGGCCAGGAAAACTGGGTGGGTATTTACGATGCTGACGGTTCGCTGATTGACGAAATCACCATTCCCGCCACCTTGCTCCCGGGCCAGTCTTTTGCCCGCAAGATTGACGGAGAAGGCGAAATCGGCGACGAATCAGCTTGGGAAATCCGTTCCGGCGAACTCGGAAGCACTGTAACTCCCTCGAGTGCCAATGTGCTGCGTGAAACCAACAAGAAGGTGGAGATGTTTGCCGAGCAGGATGAAAACGGCTTCGGTATGGCTGTAATCGCCATGTGCATAGTGTTCAGCGCACTGCTGCTGCTGAGCGTATGCTTCTACATCATCAGCAAGATTGGTGCCGTGGTGACCCGCCGCAACAAGGCCGCCTCACAGGGCATCAACCTCAAGGAGGTGGAGAAAGAGAACCGTCCCGACCATGACACCGGCGAGGAGATCGCCGCTATCGTTATGGCTCTCCACGAGCACCTTGACGCCCATGACCGCGAGAACACCGTGCTCACCATCAACAAGGTGAAACGCGCATACTCGCCCTGGAACTCAAAAATCTACAACATGCGCGACATGCCTCGCCACTAATATTTTCACATTCATAAATCTACTATCCCAATGAAAGAATATAAATATAAAATCAACGGCAACTCCTACAAAGTAGCCATTGGCGACATCGACAACAATGTGGCGCAAGTGGAGGTGAACGGCATCCCCTACAAGGTGGAACTCGACGCCGCCCAAAAGCCTGTAACTGTGGTAAACGCTCCGCGTCCCTCTGCCGCTCCCCGCACCGAAACCGGCGCCAAAGTGATTGCCAAACCGGTCACCACCGGCGCAGGCTATCAAGTGAAAGCACCCCTGCCCGGCACCATTCTGTCAATCGCCGTAAAGGTGGGCGACACCGTCAAAGCCGCCGACACTGTGGCAGTGCTTGAAGCCATGAAGATGGAGAACGCCATCCACGCCGGACGCGACGGCAAAGTGACCGCCATCTCTGTCAATCCCGGTGACGCTGTGCTTGAAGGTGCAGTGATTCTCAGCATCGAAGGTTGACAAGTGGCATAGTTTATTATAGTTATTTCACCTAACATCAGTTAATTCTATGTCATTTGGCGATTTTTTAATGTCCAACCTCAGTGAGTTCTGGCATCTCACAGGTTTCTACAATGCCACCTGGGAGCACTTTGTGATGCTGGCTGTGGGTCTCTTCTTCATCTGGCTTGCCATCAAGAAGGACTTTGAGCCTATGCTCCTCGTGCCCATAGGGTTCGGTATTCTGATAGGTAATATACCTTTCAACACCGAAGCCGGTCTTGAAATCGGTATCTACGAGCAAGGCTCAGTGCTCAATATTCTCTACAACGGTGTGAGCGCAGGATGGTATCCTCCGCTGATATTCCTCGGCATCGGTGCCATGACCGACTTCTCGGCCCTGATAGCCAATCCGAAATTGATGCTTATCGGCGCTGCCGCTCAGTTTGGTATCTTCGGGGCCTACATGGTGGCTCTGCTGCTGGGATTCGCTCCCGACCAGGCCGGCGCCATCGCCATCATCGGTGGTGCTGACGGCCCTACAGCCATCTTCCTTTCATCAAAGCTCGCGCCCAACCTCATGGGTGCCATCGCCGTGTCGGCCTACTCCTACATGGCCCTCGTGCCGGTGATCCAGCCGCCGCTGATGCGTCTGTTCACCACCAAAAAGGAGCGCCTGATCAAGATGAAGCCGGCCCGCGCCGTCACCCAGAACGAGAAGATCATCTTTCCCATCGTGGGTCTGTTGCTCACCTGCTTCGTGGTGCCTTCGGGTATTCCCCTGCTCGGTATGCTGTTCTTCGGCAACCTGCTTCGTGAGTGCGGCGTGACCACCCGTCTTGCCAAAACAGCCTCCAATGCCCTTACCGACATCGTCACCATCCTGCTCGGTATGACAGTGGGTGCCTCTACACAGGCTTCGGAGTTCCTCACCACCGAAACAATCGGCATCTTTGCCCTCGGCTTCATGGCATTCATCATCGCATCCTCGTCGGGTGTGCTGTTTGTGAAGCTGTTCAACCTGTTCTTGCCCAAATCGAAGAAGATCAACCCGCTTATCGGTAATGCCGGAGTATCGGCAGTGCCGATGTCGGCCCGCATCTCCAACAATCTCGGACTTGAATACGACCCGTCCAACTACCTGCTGATGCACGCCATGGGCCCGAATGTGGCCGGTGTGATCGGTTCGGCAGTTGCCGCCGGTGTGCTTCTCGGCTTCCTTGCCTGATAACAACCACACTCTATAGTGCGCGGCGACAGAACAGCATAACTGTCGCCGCGCATATTTTTATTTCGTACAGGGAAATTTTTCAGAACTATACCACATCCACAGATGTTAGATTAAATGAGAACCCATTTAACCGACCCAATACCTACGAACCTGAGTCATGATCAATAACCAAGTTATACAGGAACTATACAAGAAATTCCCCAAACGCCCTTCCTCTCCCGATGAACTCGACATAGACCTCCTGTTCATGTATCTGATGGACAGCCACGATTTCTATATCGATGATGACGGCAATCTGGTGATACAGAGCATCGCCCCGACATCTCCTTTCCACAGCATCCCACTGACCCATATCCATAAGATTGTGGAGTTTGACGACAAGATAGCCCTTGTGCTACACTCGTCCATAGTGTTTCTCGACAAGAACGACCCGAAAGTGCATATCCATATACGCACACAAAAGCCCTCGCTTTGGAGCAAACTGCGAGGGCTATGCGACGACTGACCCCCGGCCAGCCGGTCTATGGCACAACAATCGGTCAGAGATAGCTCACCTTGGACTCATCCCATTTGTCCTTGGCTGTGCAGGCAGCGTTCGGGAACCCCACCGGCACCACTGCAAACGGCACAATAGAGTCGGGCAGGTTGAGCAGTCGGCTCACCTTTCTGACACGCGCTTCGCGGGGATAAACCGCGCATATCGATGCACCCATGCCCATGGCGTGGGCGGCAAGATTGATGTTCTGGGCCATCGCCGAGCAGTCGGCCACCCAATACCCATCGCCTTCGCCTTGGAATGTTTCGCAAGGCACTCCGCACACCACAATGGCTACGGGAGCCGCGCCCACCGATTTGAGGTTGTGGGCGGCCGCAGCGATTGAATCGCGTACCTCATCGTCCACCACCACAATCATACGCCACGGCTGTTTGTTGCCGGAGCTGTGCGCAGCCATACCGGCCTTGAGGAGCGTTTGCATCGCCGAGTCCAGAGGAGCCTCATCGGTGAATCGGCGCACACTTGTGCGCGTCATTATGTTGTCGATGGTTTGGCTGCCGCCGGCATCATCATTGTTCTGATTCTCACGCTCTGTTTCCAGGCACGCCAGGCGCGCACCCAACACCACCAGTCCGGCTGCAAGCAACAGCGTGAGCCAAGGGAATTTATTCTTCATATCGTTCTATACATTAGGCGATTCTATATTCTGACTCATTCTCAACAATGTGCCTGTGGGGCATACGAACCGGCAATAGGGACGCGGCACAAACACCGAGAGGAGCACCACAGCCGCACCGGCAGCGAGCATCCCCACAGGAGCGCTCTCCACCACAAATGCGCTGAACAGCTCATAGTCAATCCAGCTCATCCACACTCCAAGCCACATACATAGGATGAGCGAGCACCACAGCACCCGCCGCATAGACATGAGGATTCTGGTCCATCTGATGCCGATGTGCAATTTCACACGCGAGCATTTTCCGGCCACATCCTGCAGCGAACCGAGCGGACACACCCATGCGCAATAGTAGCCGTCGCGGCCAAACAGGGGGTAGATGAACGCGGTGATGAGCATCACCACTGCTGTCACTGCGGCAAACGAATGGATGCCGTTGCTCATAAAGTTGAGCATCATGGTGTAGTTCACGAATGTGCCGGTCCAGAATCCGAGGACTGCCACATTGAGCAGCTCCTGGACAATGCGGTATCTCTTTCCTTTATGTTTGAGTGGTATTACCGCTGCCATAAGAGCCACTATCAGCGCAGCCACGCCGGCTATGCCCCATCCGCTGCCTGCTCCGGCGTGCTTCACCTCCTGCGCAGCAAGATAGGAAGCACCGGCCTGCACATTGGCAATCACGGCATTGGACGAGTATGTGGCACCGGTCACACCATCCACCGCCATCACCGCGGCGCTGTCCACACTCACGCCGTTCCACTGCTGCAGCAGTCCACCCGCGATGAGTTTGCGGAAAAAACCGGGCGTCTCGCTGTTCTCCAGCGGGTGCACACTGTCAATCACTCCATTGGTCACTGTGATTTCCAAGGGCACCGGTCCGGCATACCCCACCACATCCTTGCAGATTGTGGCGGTGCTGACAACTACTGAACCTCCCGGCAATTCAGTAACAAAATTTTCAGCATCATCCTTTGCTCCAAGCTCATGGCCAAGGAGCCGATGGTCGCGCACGAGACTCAGCGAAGCCACCACCATAAACAGTATGACGATACTCGCCACGTGCATCCATTTGCTATTCATCTTTGCTTATTTATAATGATTCCAAATGCAAAGGTAACAAATTACGGACATACAAACAAATCAAGGGTTGCACCGAAACTGATGCAACCCTCGTTTAGTAGATTGTATATCAACCCATTTACCCTCAGCGGGTCAAGGCAATATTATGTTCGTCGGCAATGCGCCGCATATTGATGATGGCGTAGCGCATACGCCCCAGTGCGGTGTTGATGCTCACATTAGTGGCCTCAGCTATCTCCTTGAACGACATATCTTTGTAATAGCGCATCATCAGCACCTCGCGCTGGTTTTCGGGAAGCACCTCAATGATGCGGCGCACATCCTGCTGGATCTGCTCGTCAATCATGAAATCCTCAATATTCCCGTCGCACAGCTCCTTGCGGTTGAGCACATCGGAAGAATCCTCCTCAGTGGTGGTGGACACAAGATTCTCGCTCTTCTCCTGACGGTAGTGGTCGATGATGAGATTGTGCGCAATGCGTGTGATCCATGCGGAAAACTTGCCTGTTTCTGCATATCGGCCCTGCTTGAGGGTCATGATAGCCTTCACAAAAGTTTCCTGGAATATATCATCGGCCACATCGCGGTTTTTCACCACAGAAAGTATGTAGTTGAACACGCGTGCCTGATGACGCTTCAAAAGTATGTCAAAAGCTTGATTATCGCCTTTAATGTAAGCTGACACCAACTTGTCGTCGGTTAGCTTGGTTTTGTTCTGCATTACTGTTCTTCTTAACTATTAGAGTAGCAGTGTATCGATAGGCAGGTATGTTTGATTTGTGTATGTTTCTGTTTTTCCAATTATCTTGTATTGCAGCCGCTTTGCGGCGCAAAACTTTTACAAAGATAAAACAACCGAATGTCATTTGCAACACCTGCGCTATTGTTTTTTGGTTTTTTAGCATTACCCGCACAATAATCCGCCATTATTCCGTTCCCCAAAATTCACAAAATATTTCCACCGCGTGCACAATAATGCGAAACATCTCAGCGTTTTAACAATGTAACAACATTACCCACACCCAATAAAATGCCTATGCACCACACCCCTACTTCACACCCCAAGGCCAAGTCGTCGAACGAAGCCAGCAACACATCCAACGGCCCCAGCGCCAAAACAATCGCTTTTCTAAAGCAATTTGCGCGTGCCTACACCTATCTCCCGGCATCCAAGCCTCAGCTTGCCGGCTTCATAGCCAACTAAACGCACGCCCACAACCCCATAACGGCAGACACCCATCCGGTGCCTGCCGCTTTTTTTATCCCCCTCAAACTATATGGCCTCAATAAAAGTAAAGTACCGACCATCTGCGATTGCCGGCCAGGAAGGCGCAATCTACTACCAGATCATCCACCAAAGAAAAGTACGACAACTCAACACTGAGTACCACATCCTGCCCGTTGAATGGGATGAAAGTCGTTCTGTGGTTGTTACACCTCAGCAGTCCGAAGAAAGGGCATCGTTAATCCGCTCAATTCGTGATAGCATCCGCCGGGACATTGATTGTTTGACCAAGATTGACAATCAACTCGATGCCGAGAGATTGCATTATACCGCCGACGATGTGATAACCGAGTTTCACAGATATGCAAACGAGCACTCGCTGTTCAGCTTCATGGAAAGCCTTATCATCAAGTTCAAGCAAAATGGCAATGTAAGGACTTCCGAAACATACACCGCCGCGCTCAACAGCTTCAAAAAGTTTCTTTGCGAAACAAAACGCCAAGGGCTATTCAATAAGGATGAAGATATAACGCTTGATTGCCTTACATCCGAGATGATGGAGGCATACGAAGCGTGGCACAAACAGCGAGGCAATTCTCCCAACACCATATCTTTCTACACCAGGATACTTCGTGCGGTATATCATCGTGCGGTAGAAAACAATATAATCGACAATCGCAATCCGTTCCGACATGTTTATACCGGGGTTGGCAAAACGGTCAAAAGGGCAATTCCCCTGTCACTCATAAAGAAAATCAAGGCACTGGATCTGTCCCTATCCCTGCCGCTTGACTATGCACGCGATATGTTTCTCATGAGCTTTTATCTTCGGGGCATGAGCTTCATCGATATGACATTTCTGAAAAAACCGATTTAAAAAACGGCTATATTGTTTACCGCCGCCGCAAGACCGGCCAGCAATTAACAATCGAGTGGACCCCGGAAATGCAATCTATCCTTGACAAATACCCGGACAATCCAACGCAATACCTTCTGCCAATCATAAGGACCGAGGGAATCAATGAGCGATGCGCCTACCGCAACATCGGTTACAACATCAACCGCAATCTGAAAAAGATAGCCGCGATGACAGGCATCAACATGCCCCTGACGATGTATGTTGCACGCCACTCATGGGCAAGTGCCGCCAAAGCCATGGGTATTCCTCTAAGCGTGATCAGCGAAGGTTTGGGTCACGACAGCGAAGCCACCACCCGGATCTACCTCGCATCGCTTGACACTTCCGTGGTTGACAAAGCCAACAGCCTCATTCTCTCCTCGCTTTAACACCAATAATATATGCAAAAATCCGCAGGCGATTGAATATCAATGCTTGCGGATTCTTTGCGTTGTCTTACCAGGATTCGAACCTAGACAGGCAGAACCAAAAACTGCAGTGCTACCATTACACCATAAGACAATCCTATTGCTGAAGGCTTTCGCCCTACAGCGGTGCAAAGTTAAGAATTGTTTTTCTTATCACCAAATTTTTATTTGGCGATGAGCAGGAAATAGTTCTTTTTGCCTTTCTGCGCAAGGATGTACTTGTCGTTGAGCAGCATATCGAGGTTTGTTTCGGCATACGGGTCGGCAACTTTCTCTTTGTTGACCGACACACCACCGCCCTGCACCATTTTGCGCATCTCACCCTTGGAGCTGAACACCGGGGCAGCATCGGTGAGGAGGTCAACAAGCTTTATGCCATCGGCAATCTGCTGACGCGACACTTCGTAGCGGGGCACACCGTCCATCACAGCCAGAAGGGTGTCCTCGTCGATACGGTGAAGTATGTCGCCGGCTTTGTTGGAGAAGAGGATCTGGGATGCCTCCACGGCGGCCTCATAGTCGGCCTCGGAGTGCACCATAGTGGTAATCTCCTTGGCGAGGCGTTTCTGCAAGGGGCGCATGCCGGGATCTTTGGCTTGCTCTTCAACGAGTGCGGCCACCTCCTCGCGTGTCAGTTCGGTGAAAATTTTGATATATTTCTCGGCGTCGGCATCGCTGACATTGAGCCAGAACTGATAGAACTTGTAGGGAGATGTGCGTGCGGGATCGAGCCACACGTTTCCGCTTTCAGTTTTGCCGAATTTGCCACCGTCGGCTTTGGTTATGAGCGGACAGGTGAGCGCGTAGGCCTCACCGCCGAGAGTGCGGCGGATAAGCTCTGTGCCGGTGGTGATGTTGCCCCACTGGTCGGAACCGCCGAGCTGCAGACGGCAGTTTTTGTCGCGGTAGAGGGTGAGGAAGTCATACCCCTGCACGAGCTGGTAGGAAAATTCTGTGAACGACATGCCCTGCTGACTTTCGCCGGAGAGGCGTTTTTTCACAGAGTCCTTGGCCATCATATAGTTGACGGTGATATGCTTGCCCACATCGCGGATAAAATCGAGGAACGAGAATGTTTTCATCCAATCGTAGTTGTTGACCATCTCGGCGGCGTTGGGGGCGTCGCTGTCGAAGTCAAGGAACTTGGAGAGCTGCTTTTTGATAGCTTCCTGATTGTGGCGCAGAGTCTGCTCGTCGAGCAGCTTGCGCTCCTGGCTCTTCATCGATGGGTCGCCGATCATACCGGTGGCGCCACCGACAAGGGCGATAGGTTTATGGCCGGCACGCTGGAAATGCTTCAGCATCATCACGCCCACAAGGTGGCCTATATGAAGGCTGTCGGCAGTGGGGTCAATGCCGAGGTAAGCCGTGGTCATCTCTTTTTTGAGTTGCTCATCAGTGCCCGGCATCATCTGGTGGATCATGCCGCGCCAGGTAAGTTCTTCTATAAAGTCCATAGTTGTATATCTATCATTTTATGGCACAAAAGTACGCCAAATTATCTTAAGGAGCAAACATTGGTTCTGTTTCCCCTACTTTCTCTTCACCACTATCGACACCGCCACCATCACTGCCAGCACCCAGGGATAGAACAGATAGGGCCACGGAGCAGCGGGGCTGATTCCGGCAAGTGCGGTGGCGAGTAATGTCTGCGCCCCATAGGGAATGAGGCACTGCACAATGCACGAAGCGGTGTCGAGCAGCGAGGCGGCTTTGCGTGGTGCCACTCCGTAGCGTCGGCTGATCTCGCGGCTGATAGGGCCTACTGTGATGATGGCCACAGTGTTGTTGGCCGTGCATAGGTTCACCACCGCTGTGAGCACGGCAATGCACGCCTGTGCGCCACGGCTTCCATGCACATAGCGTGTGAGGCATCTGAGCACAAAATCAATGCCTCCCATAGCTTTAACCATTCCGAGCATACCGGCAGCCATGAGGGTGATCACGATCAGATTGCCCATCGAGTCGATACCTTCGCCGAGCATTCCAGCAGCATCCATGGGGTTCATGCCGTTGACCAGTCCTATGGCAAGAGTGGCCAATATACCCACAGAGAGCACTATGGTGACATTGACGCCCAGCAGAGCGAGGAGGATGATCAGCGCATACGGAGCTATCAGCTCCCACCTGATTCCGGAGGCGGAGGGGTGGACATACATCCCGCCGCCGAGCATCAGATATACCACAAGGGTGACCAACGCCGCCGGAAGCACTATCAATATGTTGGCCCGGAACTTCGACCTCATGCTGCACCCTTGGGTGCGGGTGGCAGCGATGGTGGTGTCGGAGATAAACGACAGGTTGTCGCCGAAAAATGCGCCGGAGAGCACTGCTGCCACGAAAAACGGCACCGCGCCGTGGGCACTATTGGCCATCTCTACCGCCAACGGTGTCAGCGCCACAACGGTGCCCACGCTTGTGCCCACAGCCATCGACACCAGACAAGCGGCCATGAACACACCCGGCACAAGCATCCCGGGCGGCAATATGCTGACCACAGCCTGCACCGTGGCGTCCACCGAGCCTATACCTTTGGCCAGGGCAGCAAAAGCTCCGGCGAGCACAAACACCCATAGCATATACATTATGTCGGTGTGCGCCGCCGCCTGGCTATAGGTGTCGATACGGGACTGCAACGGGTGGCCACGGTATATCACCACGCTCCACACCGATGCTGTGGCGAGTGCTACAGCGATGGGCATCTTGTAGAAATCGCCAATCACCACCGACACCACCACATACATGCACAGGAACAACACCACCGGCGACAAAGCCAGCCATCCCTTGCGCCACCCAACATTCATTTTTTCTGTACTATTGCACATATCCATTGTGTTTCGAGCCACAAAGATAGTAATTTATACCGAGAAAGCGGGCCGGCCTGCATATGCGAGGTCGGTCCGCTCAACGAATCAAAGGTATATTTTCGAGGTATTATTTTTCAAACTTCACACTCTCGCCTGAGAATGCGTTGACACCAAGCTGATTGGCGATATAGGCCACAGCGTGAGCCGCTTTGGGCGACACGCCCTTGCCGTTGACCTTAGGCGAATAGGCTGCGATGCCCAGCACTCCCGGCACCACTCCGAGCACGCCGCCGCCAAAACCGGCCTGCGCGGGGACTCCGCTCACCACAAGCCATTGCATTGACATCTTGTGCATACCCTTGGCGGCTATCGCTGCCACGACCCGGCGCGACACAGAGCTGTCAAACAACTCATTGCCAGTCTCCGGATTGCGTCCTCCCGCAGCAATGGTGGCACCCATCTCGGCGAGCTGCCTTGTGGTGGCGCGCATGGCTGTCAAACGAGTGTAGAGGTCAATGGCTATCTGAGCATTGTCGTAAAGCACAAATTCCGATTCGGCCAAACGGTTTTCAACATCGGCAGCCTGATTGTCGGCGGTGAGACGCTTGTAGAGATTGTCATCAAGCACGGGGCTGTCTCCGGCCAATCCAATCATCATTGACGAAATGATATCGAATTTGCCATCGCTGTCGCCGGTGGGCTCGATGATGCTCACTGCTCTTACCCCGCGACGATTGACGGGAAGATGGTGCGGCTTGGGAGTGGAGGGACACCCTTTCCCTTTGGAGTTGCATCCGCAGCCACCGTTGAGCTTTTCCATCACCTCCTTGGCCGACTCGTTCTGAGAGAACAGAGTGGTATATACAGGCACCTTGGCAATGTTGCCCATGGCAAAAGCCTTGTCCACATCACCGGCCTCCACCACAGTGCCGTCGGTGAGCATGACGGTGATGGCGAAATCATCGGGGTTGGCATCACTCACGCGGAAGTCTTCCACTCCGCATTGTTCGTTCTTGAACTTGCTGTAGGCATCAGCCACAACATTCTTCACATCCTGGATTTTTATTGTTCTTTCCATAGTTTTCATGAAGGGTTAGTTATATTTTCATTACTGCACATACAACGACGGCCCGCCGAGAAAGTTGGCAGGCCGTCCTATTAATTAACCTTTTTAAGATTTAGAAACTATATTGAATCATAGCCTCCACACGGTTGGATGTGCCGCGCTGGCCATCGTAATTGTTGCGGGTACCGTAGAGATATCCCACGCCGAGACGCAGGTCGCGGATGGGGTCATAGAACGCTGAAGCTGACACATACTGGCTGTAGCGGAACGCATCGGGTCCGAGGGCGCTTTGGTCGTAAACACGCACCTGGCTGTAGGATGCCGCGAGGAAGAATTTGCTAACGGGAGCGAATTTCAGTCCCAGCTCATAGTTCATGGTTTTAGGAGCAATCATCTTGCCGGGGGTGGAGCTTTGGATCAGGTCGTAGCCGTTGCCAAACAAATCGTTGATATAATGTCCGTACCCCTGGCCGTAAGCACCGATGAAATATGTGCCGAACCCGTAGCCGAGATCTATGGCACCGCTGAGCTGTGCAGCCCATCCGAAGCGGAATTTATTCTCACCTGTAAGGGTGTTGCGGTAGGTCATGTTGCGGATCAAACCGGCGGCTCTCACATGGCTGTTCTTACCCCATGAATACTGCACATTCACAGGAATATCAGGCACACGCTGGCTGATTTTAGAGGTGCCGTCGCCGTAGGTGGCGGTGATTTCCGGTACCTCCACCCCCACACCCAGCGACCAATGTTTGCCGAAAGTGGGTCGGTAGCGCACGAGGATATTCTTGGTGGTTGACTCGCCCACACCGCCCTGGTCGTCAACAGTGGGTGTACAGGCGGCGAGGTCGGTCCAGGTGCTCACTGCCAAACCAGCGGTCACCTTGCCCAGCGACACATAGGCCTGCTTGAGGCGAAGTCCGTAGGCATGGTCACCGCCACCGACAAACCATGTTTGGATATAAGCCTGATAGTAGCCGAACTTCGAGCTGCGGCCCGCCAGCTGGAGGAATATCGTGGAATGATTGGCCGAGCCGCCAAACTGCTGGCGATATTCTGGGGAGTTGGGCACGTGGTTGAAATACGGGGTGAACGAAGGTCCGTCGGTGTTCTCACCGTTGAAATCATAGTACACCGAGCCTTTCACATAGCCGCCAATACCGAGGGCCACCTTGCCCTCGCGGTCAAGAAACAGGAAACGGGGTGAATTGGGGTCGCTGAAATGTAGCTCGCGTGTGTCATACATGATTGCCACAAGGTCCCTGCCCTTCTGATGGTCACCGCTCACCACGATGGCTCGTTCGGGTATGAGAAATGTGTCGGGTTTTTCTACAGGCTCGAAAGCCTTGGCACCAAAGGCGCACACAAGCATGGCAGTTGCTGCGATAATCGGCTTTGAATTCATACTCAATAAATAAATAGTGAATAGTAATGGATTATTTGTTAGTTATACTACAAATAACACACCTCCCGCCGGTTTCGTTCCGACCACACCTCATAAAAAAGCTGCCCAACCGGCCAACTTTTGCAAGCAAGCCGGATTGGACAGCCTTTTACTAATGATATAATACTATATAATATAGGTGTACTCGCTATCAGAAGCAGTAGCGCAACCCTATGGCCGGGGCAAAAGCGTGCACACGATAGTTGCCCTTGATTTCAGGATTAGCATCGAGCCCGATGTTGGGATACGCCTTGGCGATGAAATTTTCGTAGCTGCCTTTCACATTGTCCTTGCCCACGCCGGCCACATACATGAATGAGAAATCAACGCTAAGCTGCTTGATGGGGCGGAACGACAACCCCACGGTGGGCTCTATCTTTGTCATGCCGGGAGTTTCGGGGTTGTAGTGGTTATCGTTGACAGGAGTCTGGTCCACCATCAATCCGGCACGGAGGTCGAGTTTTTCCGTAGCAGCCCATTCGGCACCGAGATGGAAGCACCAAGCGTTGCGATACCGCTTGTCGATATGCTGGTCAAATGAACCGTTGGCCACGCCGGGAAACTCGATGTCAAGCCGACGGTAGGTTTTCCAGCCGGTGAGCTGGATGTCGGCAGCCACAGTCCAGCGCGATGTGGGACGATACGCCGCACCGAACACCAGCACGTAGGGCAGCGGCATCGATGCACTGAAATTGGCCTGGTCAATCAGCCCCACCTTGTCCTCAAGCAAACGCTTGGCCACCTCATTGGCAAACGACACATGCGCGTCGCCACTCTTCACCTTCATCAGCATCTTGGAGCGGAACGATGCTCCCACTGTCACCTTGCTGCTGATGTCGTACATCGCACCTACATTAAATCCAAACGCGAGGTCTGCGGTGCCGGTGAGATTGACCGATGCGGGAGTCACGCCGTTGAACAGAGGATAGTTCTGTCCAAGCATCGGGAGCACACGGTCAACATCCGCACTCGCCACCAGCCCCTTGTTGAGGTCAACGGTGCCCCAGGTGAGCATCAGGCCCGCACCCACCGACAGCTTGGGAGTGATGCGCCACGACACCGTGGGCTGCACTGTGTAGGTGGCGAGATTCACTTTCTGGTTGAGAACGGCACCGGGCCAGTTCATACCCCAGTTGATGGAGCTGCCGTAGGGAGTGTAGAATGATATACCGAGCTGCAGATAATCGCGCACGCGGAATGCAGCGTTGAAAGCAATAGGAGTGCTCACCTTATTATGGCTCTCGTAGCGGGTGCCATCGATAGTGGCCGAAGCCATTGGTTTGATAGCAGTCAGAGTGCCGGTGAGGTCAATTGTTTTGTCGGAAAACGAGAGGCCGGCAGGATTGAAAATCATACTCTCCGCCCCAAGTTTGAGAGCCACACCTGTATGACCCATACCCTCCTGACGGGCACTGAGAGTGTTGATTTGATACCCCTCGGCATAAGCGCCTACCGCTACCACAGCGGCTGCAACGGCAATAAAAATCTTTTTCATTTTGTCCTAATTTTGGTAAAAAACACCACAAAGGTACACTTTTTTCCTGACACTACCATCCCCCCACGGAAAATCCGCCCATCCCGCCACCGAATCCAGATAAATCCTATAAGTCCTATAAATCCTATAAGTCCTATAAGTCCTATAAATCCTATAAATCTTATAAGACTTATCCGACTCATAGGACTCATCCCACTCATCCACCCCGCACCCAATCCTCACCACTATGTCACATTTTTGTAACCATCCGGCAATATTTTTATTCTTCTGCCCCACAATCACTTGCGCTATCGTGTAACAACTTCGTAATAGTTTTAACATATTTTAATGCCACAATTATTTGGTTAATTCAAAAATGCGTACCTTTGTATCGTCAAACGACAAACAAACCATTTCAGCTAACCAACTAAAACATCATATTATGAACGCTTCCGCCTCTTTCCAGAACCGCCTGATGGGTCTCCAGGACAATATGCTCAACTTCGCATACATGCTCACCTCCAACCGCGACGACGCCTACGACCTCCTGCAGGACACTACCCTCAAGGTACTCGCAAACGCCGACAAATATACCGACAACACCAACTTCAAGGGATGGGTGTTCACCATCATGCGCAACATCTTCATCAACAACTACCGCCGTGTTGTCCGCAGCGCCACTATCATCGACCAGACCGAGGACTGCTACCATCTCAACATATCCCAGGATTCCGGTTTCGAGACCCCCGAAGGATCCTTCGCCGCCAACGAAATCTCCGCCGCCATCGAAGCGTTCCCCGAAAAATACCGCGTGCCTTTCTCCATGCACGTTGCAGGATACAAATACAACGAAATCGCCGAAAAGCTCGACCTGCCCCTCGGCACCATCAAGAGCCGTATCTTCTTCGCCCGCCAGGAGCTCCAGCAGCGTTTCGCCGACTATCGCTAACCCTCATCTTCTCTCTCCACCTCTCTCCACACCTCCCTCATAACACAAAAATTGGTCTTTTGGACTAAAGCTATTAATTTGATTTGTGATTTTTTCAATTGGTAAGACAAAACAAGAGCTTCCGCTCGATTTAAAGATAAAAGGTTAATAATTGGTATAGATTAATTACTATAGGTTTTTTCATGGTTAATTGGACACGCGGGGCGCCTCTGGGAAGAAGCGCCCCGCGCATTTTCGCACCTCCGATGGGGTGAATCCTATAATTCTTATAAGTCTTATAATTCTTATAGGAGTTATAGGAAATATTCGTATCTTTGTGTCGCTATGGCTTCAGGATTCCTCAAAATATCAGCCGACTACACCAACTGGAATGTTTATCGCAAGGCGGTGGTGATATGCGATGTGACGGAATTGTTCATCAACCGCGCTATCGAACCTCCCAACCGCACAATCGACCAGATGCGCCAGGCTGCCCGTTCCTGCAAGCAGAATATCGTGGAGGGGATTGCCGACCGCACGGTGTCAGCCGACTCCGGCATTAAATTGATAGGGATTGCCCGGGGCTCTGTGCGTGAACTTCTTGAGGATTACTGTGACTATCTGCGCCAGCACAACTACATTATATGGGATTTGAAAGATGAACGCACTCTGGCCACACGCAGATTCTGCATCAATCACGATGACCCGAAGGAGTTTGTGGAAAAATGTAGGCTGCGCAGCAATGAAACAGTGGCCAACATCATGATTACACTCATTCGCCAGATGGACAGTATGTTGGCAAAGGTGCTGAAGAAGCTTGAGAAAGAGTTTATTGAGAATGGAGGCATCAAAGAAGCAATGACTGCCGCCCGCCGCAACAACCGCGGCTTCTAACCCCCTTGACATAAACTCTGATAATTCCTATAACTCTTATAAGATTTATCGGATTTATCAGAATTATCGGAGTTATCCGACTTATCCGAACTATCAGATTTATAGGATTTATCGGGGTTTTGAGCGCGGTGAAGCATTTTGTGTGTTAAAAATTTGTAACATAGCCGCATTATACTTATATTTGCGTATAAATCACTTTTAACTAATCTATTTATTAACCAATTCATTAACCACATGAAAAAACTTTATCTGTTTTTTCTTTCGATGATTTGTGTTGCTGCGTCCGCTTTTGCCGGCGAATACACCATTGTATTCAAAGACTCTGGCAAAACTTCGGATGCTACAGCCGCATTCAGTACATCGAAAGATGTGACAACTTTGGTGACCGAAGGAGTAGAATATCTTTCGTCCATCAAAGCCACGACCAACACCTATCATGCCAAGGAAGGCTATGGCCTCAAGTTTGGCAAATCCGGAGCAGGAGGCTCTCTTGAGCTGAATCTTACGGAAGCTGGAGCTAAAAAAATCACCAAAGTAGTTGCAACAGCAGCTTTGTTACGCGATGACAAAGCCACCCAATTGACCATCAACAATGCGGATGGCTATGATTTGGCATCAGCAGAACTCGCTGACTACACCTTCAACTTTGCTCCTACCGAAGCAAACACCACCATCAAGATTGCCTCAAGCAAAGAGCGTATGTATGTTACCAAGCTGGTGGTTACCTACGCTGAGGATGGCGAAGTGGTTGTGCCTGCTCCCACCATCAAGATGGCTGAGGAGAACTACGTGGAGATCTCCGCTGAGGAAGGCGCCACCATCTACTACACCCTTGATGGCACAGAGCCTACCGAAATGGAAGGCACTCCCTACCTGGGCGCTATCAAGATCAACAACGCTTGCACTGTCAAGGCTATCGCTGTGAAAGATAACGCAGCAAGCGCTGTTACCTCTTTCGATGCTTACCTCAACTATGTAAGCTCCATCGCCGGTCTTCTTGACCTTAACGACACTGCCCACACCCTCACCCTCGGCGGTCCGCTGACTGTGATTTATCACAACGGTCAGAACACCTTTGTGACAGATGGTGAGGATTACTTCCTGCTCTTTGACAAGAGTCAGGCTGTGCTCAACCAGGATATGGAAAACGGTACTGTTCTGGCTTCCGCCACCGGTACTTACACCAAATATCTGGAAACTATTCCGGAAATGAACGTGACCGCTATTGGCGACACCTCCACCGGCGATGCCGTTGATGCTGTTGTCATGACTGTTGCCGACCTCAAAGCCTCCGGCGTGAGCAAGCTCAGCTGGTTTGTGAAGCTTGAAGGCGTTACCATTGATTCAGATTTGATTCTTTATCAGGGCGATGACTTCTTCCAAGGCTTCAACAAATTTGGACTCACCCTCCCCACCGAAACCGAAGGCAAGACTTTCAATGTTGAAGGCTTCGTATCCTACTACGGCGGCAACCTCCAGCTCTACATCGTAAATGTTACCGAAGTGGAGCCCGTGGCAAAATACACCGTGACTTTCGAAGCTGCTGAAAACGGCTCCTTCACCGTGTTGAACGGCGAAACCGAGCTCACCTCCGGCGACGAAGTTGAGGAGAACACCGAGCTCACCATCAACGCCACTCCCGCCGACGGCTACGAACTCGGCGCTATCAGCGTGAACGGCACCGCTCTCCAGGGCAACACCTTCACCGTAACCGAAAACGCCACAATCGCTGTTACTTTCAACAAGGTTGTGCCCCCCGCACCTGAATACACAGCTCCGAGCGGCACTTCCTATAAAGACAACTTCCTGACCTCCATCACTTCAACCGGCGCTCAGGAGAATATCGAGTACACCGCTACCACTTGCCCCGGCATCTACAACGTGCTTGAAAACGCTATTGCAGTTGTTCCCGGCACTGAGTTCAACATCAACTTCGTTGCAAACTCTCTTGGCGAAGGCTCCACAACAGCTGTCCGCGAAGACATCCGCTTTACAGCCGCCTATATTTTTGCCGACTGGTATGGCACCGGTGAATTATCTCTCGTTGAGAAAATCGGTAATACCGCTCCTACCCACAATGTTTACGGTAACTACGATGAAGTGATGAACATCAACAAGGCCTTCACAATGCCTGCAGATGTTGAGGTCGGCAAAACTGCCCGCATCCGTATCGTTTACCAGAACGCTTGGCTCGGCCTCGGTGCTCAACCCACATCAACCACCCCCAACCCCAACGCCACCAACCTTGAGAAGGGTATCGCCTACGACATCGTTGTCAACGCTGTGGCTGCTCCTGCTCCCACCCACACCATCACTGTTGTAGCTCCCGAAGATGTTCAGCTCGGCCTTGCCAACGCTGACACTCAGGAAACTCTTGAAGCCAACGAAGATGGCACTTACACTGTGGCTGAAGGCACCAGCCTCGTTCTCGGCCTCATTGCCGACACCCAAGGCAAGATTGTGACCGTTACCTACGGTGACGAAACTCTCGAAGTTTCCGAAGAAGGCTTCTACACCTTCACCGTAATCGCTGACGCCACCCTTACCATCACTATCGAAGACGCTCCCGTTCCCACCTACGCCGTGACCATCGCCGAAACCGATGCCACCGTAGCTGCAAACGTTGAGGATCTCACCGCTGTTGAGGAAGGCACTGAGGTGATCTTCACCATCACTGCCCCCGAAGGCAAGCAGATTGCTTCCGTAAGCTACAACGACGAGGCTCTCACAGCCAACGAGGATGGCACCTACACCATCACCGTTACCGCTGAAGGCACCCTCACCGTTGTCACCGAGGATATCCCCGTAGTTGTTCCCGCAGGCAAGTCCATCCTCGTGCCCGCAAGCGGCAATGGATCCGGATCAAACATATATTCATTCCGTTTTGATGATGCTCCTCTTGGCAGCCACACCAACGGCACCAACGACGACAACGACCTCCGCACCCGCAACTTCACATACTCCGCTTGGGTGAAGATCAAGGCAGCCAACGCCAACCAGTCTGTAATCATGGGTAACATCCAGAAAGAATACGCTTGCGCTACCGGTGCTTTCCGCGTATTCTACCAGGATGGCAAGCTCCAGTTCAACGGTCGCGATCAGCAGACTAACTTTGTAGATGTTGTCGGCACCGCCACTACCGACGAAGGCACCCCCCTTGACGAATGGGTATATATCTCTGTTGTTGCCGACCAGGCCGCAGGTACCGTTACCCTCTACAAGAACTGCAAGCCCATCTCGAGCTTCAACACCACCAACGGTATCGGTCTGCTTCCCGATGAATCCATGTTCTTCGTTAACGAACAGGGCGCTTCCGTACAGTTCTCTGAAGTTCAGCTCTGGAACAAGGCTCTCACCGAAGAGGAACTCAAGGACACCTACAACCTCACCGAAACTCCCGAAGCTCTCGTGGCTTACTACAAGGCCGGTGAATTTACTGAAGGCTCCACCACCGAACTCCGCAACCTTGGTAGCGAAAACACCACTGTTGCCAACATTTATGGTGGCAAATATTCTTTGATCAACGGTTGGTTGCCCCAGTACAGCTACACCATACAGGAGATCGAGACTCTTGATGAGGCCCGCGAGCTCGCCACTGTCAACGTGACCATCAACCAGCCCGAAACCGAAGGCAACTCCTTCAAGGTGCTCGCTGCCGATGGCACTGAGATTGCCGAAACCGCTACTCTGTTCAGCAAAGTGACTGTTGAGCCTACTATCGCCGAAGGCTACACTCTCAACGGTGTGCTCTTCAACGACCAGGCTTACACTCTTGAGCAAATGCCCGTTCGTCTGAACGAAGATGTGACCATCAGCCTCGACCTCGCTCAGGCAGGACAGGACCACACTCTCACTGTTGTGGCCAACGGTCTTGATTACTACCTTGCCGACGGCGATACTTTCGAATTCTTCGAGAGCGAAAACGATGTTTACACCATAGCTGACGGCACCGAAGTGATGCTTGGCTTCAACGAAATTCCCGAAGACAAGATTCTCACCGCCGTTAAGCTCAACGGAGTGGAACTCGTCGGTATGGACTACGAGTACAGCTTCACCATGACCGAGGACGCAACCCTTGAATTCGTGGTTGAGACCTTAGCCGCTACTGAGTACACCATCTCCTTCACCGGTGAACACGGTAAGATGCAGTACCAGGGCTTTGTTGGCATGGAAGACATCCCTGCCGAAGGCGTGAAGATGGAAGAAGGCTACAATGTATTTGTAAGAGTTGTGCCTGACGAAGGCTACGTGCTCGAGTCCATCACTCTCAACGGCACCGATGTGACCGGTGAGTTCACTGACAACGAGTACACCATCCAGAAGATAAGCTCCGACTGCGCATTCGTAGCAGTATTCACCGAAGAATCCCACGGTGTTGAATACACCGCTCCCTCAGGCGAATACTACGACGACAACTACCTGACCGCCATCAAGTCGTCGAACGCAACCGAGGATATCAACTACTCCGCTGATACACACCCCGGCAACGTGTACAACCTGCTTGATCAGGCTATCTCCGTTGCTCCCGGCAGAGAGTTCAACATCAACTTCGTTGCAAACTCCTTGGGCGAAGGCTCTCAGACAGTTGTCCGCGAAGACATCCGCTTCACAGCCGCCTACATTTTTGCCGACTGGTATGGCACAGGTGAGTTCACTCTCGTTCAGAAGATCGGTAAGACCGCTCCTACCCACAATGTTTACGGTAACTACGATGAAGTGATGAACATCAACCAGGCTTTCACAATGCCTGAAGATGTAGAGTTCGGCACAACCGCACGCATCCGTATCGTTTACCAGAACGCTTGGCTCGGTCTTGGCGGTGCAAGCACATCAACCACCCCCAACCCCAACGCCACCAACCTTGAGAAGGGTATTGCCTACGACATCGTTGTCAACGCTGTTGAGGACAACACTGTCCGCATCACCCTCATCAACCCGATTGATTCTGATGTTCCCGAAGAGAATGTTCGCGGTATCCTTACCGACAGAAACATGGACCAGTATGAGCTCGATGACAACAACAGTGTGCGCGTTGACCGTGGCACCCGTGTTTATCTGCTTATCTACAACGGTCAGCCGATGGCTAACGGTGACAGCTACGAGTTCGGCACCTGCACCATCAACGATGAACAGGTCACTCCTACCTTTGGCGGAATGTTCTTCGTGTATGGCTTTGAAGCTACTGAAGATAAGGTGATAACCCTCACCCAGAATCTCCTTAGCAGCATCAACGGCATCGCTGCTGAAAACAATGGCGAACTCAGCTTTGCCAACGGCATCGTAACAGTGCCCGCTGACGCTGAACTGAGCATCGTTGCTGTCAACGGTCAGGTGCTCCGCTCTGCCAAGGGCAGCATCAATGTTTCCGACCTCAACTCCGGCATCTACCTTGCAGTTGCCAAGATTGATGGTAAGGTTTACACCCTCAAGTTCATGAAATAAGCCAACAGCTTATCACTGATACTCAGGCGGCCCCTCGCGGGGCCGCCTTTTTTAGTGCCCCTGCGGCGGTTAGAATCCGATAATTCCTGTGAGAATTATAAGATTCATAAGAATTATAAGAATTAAATCATTATGCTTATCTTTGCGATATGGAAATAATCAACTTTGACACCACCCCCTCGCTCGTGTGCCAATATATGGCCGAGCTACGCGATCTGAATATCCAGAAAGATATGCTGCGCTTCCGCCGCAATCTGGAACGTATAGGCGAGATCATGGCCTACGAGATATCCAAAACCCTCAGCTACAAGGTGGAGGATGTGGCCACACCTCTGGGCACCGCCAAATGTCATGTTCCCGACGAGCAGCTGGTGCTCGGCACCATTTTCCGCGCCGGCGTGCCTTTCCACCAGGGATTTCTCAATTATTTCGACCACGCGCAGAACGCTTTTGTGTCGGCCTACAGGAAATACAAGGAGAAGGAGAACTTCGATGTGTTCATCGAATATCTCGCCTCTCCCCTGCTCGATGGAAAGACTCTGATTCTCGCCGACCCGATGCTCGCCACCGGAGCCTCGATGGAGCTGAGCTACCGCGCCCTGCTCACCAAAGGCACTCCCGCCAAGGTGCATGTGGCATCGGTGATTGCCTCTCAGGCTGCCATCGACTATGTGAAGAAAACTTTCCCCGACAACACCACGGTGTGGGTGGGCGCGATCGATGACACTATCAATTCCCACTCCTACATTGTGCCCGGACTGGGCGATGCGGGCGATCTGGCATACGGTGTGAAAGAATGAGCGACAATATCAACAACCCCAACCGAAAACGTGTGCTGGTGGTGGGAGCCGGCGGATTTATCGGCGGATTCATATGCTCCGAGGCCCTCAAGCGCGGATATGACACATGGGCTGCCGTGAGGGAGTCCACAAGCAGGCGCTGGCTCTCGGATGAGCGGCTGCGCTTTGTGACCCTGAGCTACGACTCGCCCGAGGCTATGGCCAAGGAGCTTGCCGAGGCGCTGCCCGAGGGTGAGCGGTGGGATTATGTGATATACAATCTCGGTGCCACCAAGTGCATGAACTTCGCCGACTTCAACCGTATCAACTACGAATATCTGCGCAACTTTCTCGATGCGCTCCGCGACTGCGGCAAGATGCCCTCGCGCCTGCTGTTCATGAGCAGCCTCAGCGCGCTCGGCAAAGGCGATGAGAAGCATTATACCCCGCTGTCGGGTGACATGATTCCGATGCCCGACACACGCTACGGTGTGTCAAAAATCAAGGCCGAGACATTGCTCGACATGAGCAGCGATGTGCCTTGGACCATATTCCGCCCCACCGGGGTGTATGGCCCCCACGAGCAGGACTACCTGATGATGATCAAAAGCATCGACAGCCACTGGGACTTCGGCGTGGGGATGCGCAAGCAGATGCTCACCTTCATATATGTGGAGGATCTGGTGGAAGCCATGTTCCAGGCCATCGAATCACCGGCCACTCTCCGCAAGAAATATATCATCTCCGAGCCTAAGGCATACACTCAGAAGGAGTTCCGCGCCATTGTGGCCAAAGAGCTCGGCGGACGGTGGGTGATTCCGGTGAAGCTGCCGATGTGGGCGGTGTATGCCGCGAGCGTGGTGGCCGAGAAATGGGGTGTGGCCAAAATGCAGCCCAGCACCCTCAACCGCGACAAATTCAAAATCATGCGCCAGCGCAACTGGGCCTGCGACATCACCCCGGCACAGAGGGATTTCGGCTTCGCGCCTAAATATCCACTCTCCAAGGGGATACATATCACCGTGCAGGAGTATCTGCGCCGCAAGCGTCAGGCCAAGGAGGGCCGGAAGCAATGATGCCGAAGCTACCCCCCACCCCGAAATGGTTCACAGCCATTGTGGTGGTGGCGGCTCTGCCGGTGCTCCTGATGCCATGGCTGCTCAACGCCCCGTGCGCCTCGGATGAAGGCGTGAGAGTGTGGGTATGGTTCTACCCGATATATGTGGTGGTGGCGGGATGGCTCGCATGGCAATGCTACCCCCAGCGTCCGGCCCTGGCTTGGGTGCTCACCGTACTGATGGTGATGTGCCACGCCGCCATATGGATGCTGGCTATTGACGGACTACACAATATGGCTTAAGATGAAAACAAGCAAAATACTGATTCTCAACGGACCCAACCTCAACCTGCTGGGTCGCCGCGAGCCGCAGGTGTATGGCTCGCAGTCGATGGACCAACTGCTGGAGCAGCTGCGCGTGCGCTTCCCGCAAGTGGAGATTGAATATGCTCAGAGCAATCATGAGGGTGACCTCATTGACCATCTGCACCGCGTGGGATTTGACGCCGGATATGCCGGGGTGGTACTCAATGCCGGAGCCTACACCCACACCTCGCTCGCCATCGCCGACGCTATACGCGCCATCGACACCCCGGTGGTGGAGGTGCATCTGAGCAATGTGTGGCAGCGCGAGAGTGTCCGCCACCATTCAATGCTGTCGCCGGCCTGCATCGGTGTGATAGCCGGATTCGGCCCCGACTCCTATCGTCTGGCCATTGAAGCTCTGATACTATGAGAATGACCAAACCGATGGCTACACTCACGCTCAGGCAGTGTGACGACAAACAGCTGATAGAGCGGATGCTCAAGGCCGGGCTCAAAGGAGTGCGCATCAATTCGGCCCATGTCACCGCGCAGCAGCTTGAGAGCATGGTGGCCTCCCTGCGGCAGATGGCACCGGGAGTGGCCCTGCTGGTGGACACCAAAGGCCCCGAATTGCGCACCGGAGCCAATCTCCGCGGCGAGAATATTGTTTTAGCCCCGGGGCAGAAGATTGAGATTGTCAACAGCCCCGACCCATGCACCGGCTCACGGATCTGCTTCCCCGCCGAGGGTGCCACAATCACGCTTGCCCAAGGGGTGGAGATGACCGTGGACGATGGCCTGATAGCCATCAGAATGCTGTCCCCCACCATAGGCGAGGTGACCAAAGGGGGCGTACTGGGCGAGCGCAAGAGCGTCAATCTCCACGGCTGCGAGATGCCTCCGATGCCCGCCGTAAGCGCCCGCGACAAAGATATACTGCGCCTCTCCGCACGCCTCGGCGTGGAGATGGTGGCCCACTCGTTTGTGCGCAGCGCCGCCGATATAGAGGCCGTGCGCAGCGAGCTGCAGGGGTCGCAGGTGTGCCTCCTCGCCAAGATAGAAACCGCTCAGGCCGCTCACAGCATCCGGGAGATACTGGAGGTGGCCGACGGACTGCTGGTGGCCCGTGGCGACCTCGGAGAGCAGATTTCGCCCTACTGCATCCCTATGGTGCAGCGCCGGTGTGCCGAAGAGTGCCGCCGTGCGGACAAACCGATGATCATAGCCACCCAGATTCTCGACAGCATGATTGACCGCCCCGCTCCTACCCGCGCCGAGCTCAGCGACATTGCCTTAGGTACCTGGCAGGGTGCCGACTATATGCTGCTGTGCGGCGAAACAGCCCACGGCCGATGGCCCGTGGAGTGTGTGGAGGTGCTTGACAAATGTATAAAAGCCTGCTCTGAATGACACCCGAACTTGAAAAATATATAGCCAACCATATTTCGCCTGAGCCGGAAATGCTGGCCCGGCTCTACCGCCACACCCACCTCCACCGCCTGTATCCGCGCATGTGCTCGGGCAATCTGCAGGGCCGCATGCTGAAAATGCTCACCCGGATGATAGCCCCGCAGCGGATTCTCGAATTAGGCACCTTCACCGGCTACTCGGCCCTGTGCATGGCCGAAGGGATGCCCGGCAGCGCACAGCTCCACACTGTGGAGATCGAGGACGAGTGGGAGGAGGAGATCCGGGGAGTGTTTGACTCCTCGCCATGGGGCGCGAGGATGCACCTGCATATCGGCGACGCACTGGAGGTGGTGCCACAATTGGGCCAAAAGTGGGACATGGTGTTTATCGACGCCAACAAACGCCACTATCTGCAATACTACAGGATGGTGCTCCCGATGATGAACCCCGGCGGATATATCCTTGCTGACAACACCCTGTGGGACGGTAAAGTGGCGCAGCAACCGGCCTCCAACGACGCCCAGACGCAGGGAATACTGGAATTCAACGACTTCGTGGCCGCCGACCCGGGGGTGGAAGTGTCGATGCTCCCCATTCGCGACGGCATGACCATAATCCGCCTCAAGGATTGAAAAAAATTTTTTTGTGCGGCAGATGTGCTGCATTATGATTTATTTACTATCTTAGCATCGCCTAACTATATAACGACAGCCATGAGCAACAATAAGCATAGATATTGTGTGATAATGTGCGGCGGCATCGGTAGCCGTTTCTGGCCCTACAGCCGCACCAATATGCCCAAACAGTTCATTGACTTTTTCGGCACCGGAAGGTCACTGCTGCAGATGACATACGACCGTATATTGCCGCTCGTGGAGCCAGGCAACATCATTGTGGTGACCAACGCCATCTATGCCGACCTTGTGCGCAAGCAGCTGCCGGAGCTGAGCGAGGAGCAGTTGCTGCTCGAACCGGACAGGAGAAACACCGCACCGTGTGTCACATGGGCGGCCTACCATATCGCCGCCCACGACCCCGAGGCTTCGATGATAGTGACCCCCAGCGACCACCTCATCACCCGCGAGAGCGTGTTTGAGCGGTGTGTGGAGCGCGGATTTGAGTTTGTGGAGCAGAACGATGCGCTGCTCACCCTCGGCATCACCCCCACCCGTCCCGAAACAGGCTACGGATACATACAGATCGGCAATCAGGTGGAGCCGGGAATCCTCAAGGTGAAAACCTTCACCGAAAAGCCCAACCGCGAACTGGCCGAAGTGTTTGTGGATTCAGGCGAATTTTTCTGGAACGCCGGCATATTTTTGTGGAAAGCAAGCTCCATCATCAATGCCGTGCACCGTTTTGCCCCTGATCTAAGCGCCACTTTCGAGCGCGGAGCAACGCTGTTCGGCACCCCCGGGGAGGTGCAGTATATCCGCGACCATTTCACCCACTGCCCGAGTGTGTCGGTGGATTATGCCATTATGGAAAAGGCCGACAATGTGTTTGTGGAATGCGTGAATTTCGGCTGGAACGACCTCGGCACATGGAGCTCGCTGTATGACAATTCGCCCAAAAACCGCGACAACAATGTGACTCAGAACTGCAACGTACTTGCCTACGGCAGCGCCGGAAATATCTTCCTGCTCCCATCGGACAAACTCGCCGTGGTGTCGGGATTGCACGACTATATCGTGGCCGACTCAGGCGATGTGCTGCTCGTGTGCCCCAAGAGCGAGGAGCAGAAAATCAAGCAGATGGTCAATGATGTGCGACAGCACTACAACGACAAATACCTGTAATCATCCCCAATTTTTAAGTTTTGCTCAGAGCATCGCGAGGGCGCGGAGGGCATCAAGCACCTCCAGCCGGCTCATGCGGCGATGCTCGCCGAGGGTACGGGCGAAATCATCGGCCACCTGCCTCACCGCGGGGTGTGAGAACACCCGGGTGAAATAGCTGTAGCGCTTGGCAAACAGATTCTCCGCCTCGTCACGCTCAAGAGAGCACGATTCCAGACCATCCTCCACCACAAGGTTGCGCAGACAGGTGCGCTGCTCTTCCGACGGCTCAGTGCGCGAAATCATGAGACTGCGGCACACCACATTGGCAATGGCCATGGATGCGGCGAGGTTGAAATGCTTGAGAAGGGTGTTCCAGACCACACGGGCCGACACTTCGGGATTGCCGGCGAAGTAGTAGTCGTCGGTGAGCGAAACCATGTTGTGCGGCTCCGCATCCACATCCACACAGTCAAGAAACTCGTCACCATCCATCACCATGAGGCTCACAGCCATGCCGGTGACACCATACAGTTTGTCGTTTTCGTCTTTGTAGCCAAGCATCTCTATAATGATTTATTTGCATCGCAAAATTACACAATTTTTGCGACATAGCCTATATAGCAGCAGAGCCCTCCCGCAAGGGGAAGGCTCTGTTTTATATGCAAAGATGTAGTGTCGGACTTATCAGCGGGTCCATTTGAGGTCCCACACGCACACACGGCAGCCGTTGTTGCCGGTGAGGCCTGCGTATTCCACATCGTTGATAATCTCGATGGTGAAGTCGCCGGTCACGTTGACATCCATGCTGAAGTCATTGGCCACATTCTTGGTGACGGGGCCGGGCACGGTGACACGTTTGGTGGCTTTCACAACACCGCCCTGCTTGATGTTGACATCAAACTGCACGCCCTTGTTCTCGTTGAAGGCGAAGCCGTATTTGAAGGTCAAAGTCTTGCAGCCGTTGGCCAAGGTGGGCGACACGAGGGTGCCGGGACGCTTGGTGGTGCCGTCGATTACCACGCCAAACACATCAGCGCCGCCGAGGAAATCGAAGTGCATTGAATTGATCATCGAGGTGGTGCCGTCACCATCGCCCTGGGCGATAGCACACCAAGTGGCTTTCCAGCCGTCGGCGGAGGTGTAGTTACTGTATGTATTTGTAGCTGCACCGCCATTGAAGGTGTTGAAGTCAGCCGAGGTGGTGTTGGCGGGATCGGTGGGCTGGTCGGGGGTGTCGGGGGCGCCGCCGGAAGTGCCGAGCTTGATGTCGTCGAGCTCAATAGTGGCATATTCGGAAGAAGCCTCTGCATAGAAGCGGAAACCGATGTAGATGATGCCCGAGAAGCTGCTGAGCGAGATGTTGCCGCTGGGCTGGAAGTCGGTGAATCCGGTGCCCGGAGGAGTGGCCACGGTGGCGTTGAGCTTGGTGCGCTGAGCGGTGGTGGGATCGTCGGAGGTGAGCACATACACATCCATTGAGCCCGAACCGGCAAAACCGGCAGCAGTGGCGAAACTGAGCACCTTGTCGGTCACCTCGCTGATGTTGACAGCCGGAGAGATGAACCAGGATTCAAACCCATTGGTGCCGGCAGTGCCGTTGAAGCCGGTGCACTTCATGAAGTTGTTGCCCGAGAATGTGCCTGCCAGCCAATCACGGTTGCCGGAGGTGGTGACTACCTTCCATCCGGCGGGAATGGCTGCGGTGGGGAATGTTTCGTCAAGCGAAGTCACCGGAGCGCCGGGGGTATCGGGCACATCAGGAGCAGTGCTGCCGCCGTCAAGCCATTTGTAGCCCAAGAGGTCGCGGAATCCGGGCATGGAGAAATATTTGCGGATGGTGCCGTGGAACACAATCTTGCGGCCAAGATTGGTGGGATTATCCTGAAGGTTGACATCAGCGCGGATATTATCTGTGTTGGGGAGGTTGACCACAACGCACTTGGTCCAGTCGGACTCAGTGGGGGTGTCAGCCACGAGCACATTGGTGGCAGCGGTGGCCGGAACGGAGAAGATGGTATTGGTTGCATCGGCATACTGGCCATTGTTCTTGGTGTTGTCCACCCAGCCTACAATGTAGCCGGCCATCCATTTGTCGGCCGCATTGGCGGAAGTGCCCATGGCCACCACCTGACTCGCACTGTAGGGACTTTCCTCGGTGCCGTTGCCGGCTTCTACTGCGCCACCACCTGTTTCAACGCCTTCGATGCGGAATTCGTCAACAGTACCGTTGTTCTGGGTGATAGCGTTAGTGCCCATTTCAGTGGACGACACACCCTGGAGCCAGATCTGCTTGCCAAGGTTTGCGGGGTTCTCGCGGAGGTTGCCATACTGGCGGAGAGCGGACTCCTGCGGCAGACGCACGATGACACAATTGTCGAGCGAGCGGGCATCGGCAGTCTGACCGATCACGAGAGTGTTGTTGATGATGAACGGAGCATCAAACTGAAGGTCTTCAACCGAAGATACAGTTGTAACTTCGGGCTTGACGGTGCCGACAATATAGCCGGTGTACCATTTCTTGCCCACATTCTGGTCGGTGGCAATCTGCTCGAGTGCCTCGAGGATGTCGTAGGGGTTGTCTTTCGTACCCTTGGTGTCCACGCCGAGGATGTCGTCAAGTGAGCGGAGCACAAGCTGCCAGTCACCGTTGTATGTGGAAACGATACCGATAAGGTCAACCGGACCTTCAGGGAGCTTGGTGGCCCAGAAGTTGGCATATCCGCTGGTACGGACAGTGAGAGTCACATTGTTGGCATCCTTGATGGTGCGGTTGGTGTTCTCCTTGTGAGCGGTACAGAAAGTGGCCACGCCGCCTTCCTCGAAGGTGACATTGTGCAGGCGCACAAGCTGGCTCTGATATTTGAGGAGCGCTTCCTTGGAGTTGCCGAGATCGGAGATGGATATGTCGAGCACGTTCACCTTGTTGGGCTCAGGAAGTCCGTTGAGCTGACGGTGCTCGGTGAAGAGCGCGTAGGCCATGAAAGTGGCCTGGTCGCCGTATTTCACATCGTAGCTGGGATAGCCGAGCTGCTGCAGGCTGGCATATTTACCGATATACATACCTGTGAGGTCCATCACGATCTCCTGACCCACACGATACTCATTGTAGAGGTTGCTCTGGTTGATGGAGATTGCCAATGCGGCGGTTTCGTCCTGGATCACAAGGCTCTTGTAGATATTGCCGGAGCGGTCGGAGGAGATCACACGGCCGGAGATGATGTAATGCTCACCATTGTCCTTTGTGCCAATTGATTCAATATAGTTGGTGCCATCCTGCCAGAAGGCTTCCTTGACCTCGGCGATGGTGGTATTAGGCTTGAGAGTGGCCACCGGCACTTCCATGCCGGGAGCGTCGATGTCGTCCTGGCACGAGGTAAGAGCGCCGCAACCGAGCACCGCCGCCAGCATCAAGCCGAATATTGATTTAAGTTTGTTCATTGTTGTAATCTTTAATTAATGGTTACTTAACCAACTCGTAAAGAGTGGGGCGATCGAATTCGGTGAATTGCACGATGTCGCTCGGAGCTATGTTGGTGTATGTGCCGGAGCGGACCACATTGCAATTGGTGTTGAGATTATTGACGATAGTGGCCACGCCCTGTGCATCGACGGTGATGCTCCATACGCTGCCGGCCTCCTGGCTTGTGTAGAGCTGGAAGCTGGTGAAGTGGGAGGGGTCCATCGACAGATAGCGGTCGTAGGCATCGATCATAGTGTAGCCGCCGGTGACAGCGTTGATGGTGAAGGCATATTCAGCGGGTGCCTTGAACTCATTGTTGGCAATGGCCACGCTGCTCATGGTGAAGCGTCCGTAGCTTAACGACTGGGCGATGGGAGCACCAACCTGACCGTCAACAACGAGCACATACTGATTGCCGGAAGTGATGGAGGTGGCCAGACGGTAGGTGGCATCGTCGGAGGGCTGCTCGGGAGTGGAGGTTGCCTCGCCTACAATCACATTGTCCACACGGTAGGTGGTATAGCTTGCGCCGCTCTCAGCCTTGTAAACAAATCCGATATAAACCACGCCGGAGAAACCGCTGAGGTCAACGGTGCTTGTTTTCCAGTCGCTCCAGCTGTTGTTGGGCTGAGGAATATTGTTAGCGTTGAGCTTGGTGGCTGTGCCCTTGGTGGGATCAGCATCGGTGAGTATGTAGGCCTCAAGACGACCATTGCCATCGTATCCTACCATGGCGTCGAATGAGAGCTGCTTCTTGGCTACTTTGTCGAGATCGACGGCGGGAGAGATGAGCCATGAAACGAAACCATCGGAGCCGGCGGTCTTATTGTAACCGGTCACTTCGGCGGAACCGTTGTTGCTATAGTCGCGGTAGAACCATTTGGCATTGCCCGACACGGCTGTGTTGGTCCATGAGGTGGGTATGCCGCCTGTAAATGTTTCGTCAAGACCATCAGCCGGAGCGGAGGGACCGTCTGTGCCTGTGCTGAAACCGAAGCAATCCTCGTTGGTGCGGAACACAAACTGCCAGTCGTTGCTGAACCATTGGAGCACACCTACGACAGTACCTGTGCCGGCGGGAAGCTTGTCAACGCAGAAGCTGGATTTGCCGCTGTTGCGCACGAGAAGCTGCTGGCCGGTGGCACTCTGCAGATAACGGTTGTCGCCGCTGGAGCCTTGTGTGGCCCATGTTTCGGAACCGCCGCCTACAAACGACACATCCTTGATCTCCACCAGCTGGCTCTGATATTTCTGCTGGTCAGCAACACTGCTCTTCATGCTCTGGATCTGAGCGATGGAGAATTCGAAAGTTTGGATTTTGTCAGGTTCGGGGGCACCGTTTCGCTCCACATGCGAGTCGAAAGTATTTTCGTCCATGCGGTTGGTTGTTGGCGAACCGTCAGTGCGGGTACCTGCTGCACCAATCTGGAACAGGTTGGCATATTTACCTACATAGAGGCCAGTCATCTTCACAAACACGAGCTCGCCCACCGGAAAGCTTTTATATATATCGCTCTTGGTGACGGAGATTGTGACAGCGGCTGTCTCGTCTTGAATGATGAGCTGCTGATAGATGTTGCCGGTGATGTCGTTGCCGATCACACGGCCGGAGATGATGATATCCTCGCCCTCTTCGTTCTGGTCCACGAGAGTGCAGTAGTTGTCAGTGGAAGAGTCCCAATACTTTTCCTTGAGTTCAAGGATGGTCATGTTGGCCTTGAGGTCGGAAGTGGGATATCCCAACGGAGGATATTCCAGATCCTCGCTGCAACCGCCGAGCACCGAAGAGCCGGCAAGCGCAATAGCCACAGCCAACAGCGAATGAATATATTTCTTGAAGTTCATATAGTCTTGAATAATTTAAGGTGTGATTACTGAATCGTTGCCATTAGAAGCGCAAACCAACATTGACAAACACCTTGATTCCCTGTGCGTAGCTATAGCGGTTGGCCACTTTTTCAGTGAAGTTGCTGTAGTCGAAACGGCCCTGCTGATAACCGTAGGTCATGATGTTGCGGTTGTTGAGAATGTTGTCGATATTCACATTGATGTTGAGCGAATATTTGCGCTTGAGGTAGATGAGCTTGCCGATAGAAGCATTGAGGGTGAAAGCGTTGTGGAGCTTCTCCTCGCCGCAGAGCTCATAGTTGAGTTGCTCGGGATTTGGCTGTGCCCAGAGGTCGGGGATGATTTCGTGACGCACGGGAGCGAGGTTGACATATGTGTCGCCCATCCATGTGGCGTTGACATTGAAGAACCAGCTTTTGGGAGCTGCGTAGTCAAGACCTACGTTAACAGCTTTCTGGGGAGTGCCGCCGATATGGTAGTTCTTGAGATAGGAGCGGGCATATACATCGGCTTCGGCACCGTTCTCATAGCTGCGCACACCCATGGGGTTGTTCTTGTAGCGGTAGCTGGCGATAGTACCGGCAGCCTGAAGTTTGAGCGAGGGGAGGATGCTGTATTCAAAGCCGAGCTCGATACCTTTGTAGTTCTGACGCACACCGTAAATCACATAGTTCATATATGTGGAGTAGTTGTCGTCATAGAAACCGCTCTTTTCGGTGAGGTCGTACATATCGGTGTAGAAAGCACTGATGGCACCACGGAAGCGACGGTAGTTCCAGGCGTAGGTGAAGTCGGCACTGAGCACACGCATGTTCTTCAAACCGTCGATTGCGGTGTCCTTGGTACGCGGCGAAACATAGGCGTATTCAAACAGAGGAGCCTTGGTGGCATATTCACCATGGAGGCTGAAGGCATTGCGGCCATCGAGCTTGTAGGTGATGCCAGCCTTGATGGCACCGTTGTCAAAGCGGTGGGTATCACCTTTGCCGTAGGAGTTTTCGGGAGCGCGGCCATTGCGCATCTTACCGTCGCGGAAGAACTGTGTGTAGCTCATCTCCATGCCGTAGTTGATGTTCCAGTGGTCGAGCTGAATCATATCCTGAATCCAGGCACTTGCCTGAACAGCGTTCACATAGTAGTTGTAGCCGAAGATATCGCCCTCTTTCACCTTGCGGTTGGGGTCATTGAGATTGTTCTGAAGAAGGTCGGGCTGGTTGGGGAAATCGCGCTCGGCATACTGGTCAACATCAAGCCAGAACTCGCCACCGAGCAGGTCCTTGATGGTTTTGTAGTAGTGTGCGCGGGTGACATTGGCGGTCAGGCCGGCCTGCAGGGAGTTGCTGTCGCTGAACTTGTGGTTGAGCACAGTGGAGAAGATGAAGTTGAACTGATTGCTGTGACGCTTCTCCTGGATGTATGTTGCTCCCTTGGGATCGGCAGTGGGGTTCTCCTGATTGTAGCGATTGTTGAGATAGTTGGCCTGATAGAGGGCATCCCAATCGATCTGACGGAAATTGACATTGTTGCGCCACTGCTCGGCGTAGTAGTCATATTCACCGGGATAGTCAGAGAAATAGGAGGGAAGATTGCGGTAGTAGTCGGGACGGGGGTCGGCGGCGTTGTACCAATTGAGAGCCGAAGTGCTGTAGTGGGACCAACGGGTAGCCACACCGGTGTTGAGATGTGTTTTATCGTTGATTTTGAAATTCCAGTTGAGCATCACGGTGGGGTCAAACGACTCTACGATGCGCGATGCACGTTTCTTGCCGTCCTGATAGCCCCAGTTGGGGTTGTAGAGATTGTCGCCGGCCATCTGGTAAGCCTCGAGATAAGTGGCGGAAGCAGTGGCACGCTGTGTGGGGGCTCCGAAAGCTGTAAGAGTCACATTGTGGCGGTCGTTGATCACCTTTTCAAGCGACAGGAAGAGGCCACCCGAATTGTAGAAAGTACCTTCGATCACACCCTCGTTGGCATAACGGCCGATGGCACCTACTGTCAGGCCCCAGCCTTTGGCATTGATGCCGGTGGAGTAGAGCAGCGATGCACGCAGCATATAGGCGCTGTTGGTGTAGGCCACGCTACCGCGGAAGCCGGGTGAGTAGGTGGAAGTGATGGTGTTGAAGTTGGTGGAGCCGCCGATGCCGCCGAATCCATAACGGGCAGCGTCGAGACCCACAGTGTTGGTGCGGTTGCGGAAAGCAGTGCTGGTCATACCGCCGAGGGTGGAGAAGTTGAAGCGTCCGCGGGCAAGATCGTTGAACGGAAGTCCGTTGATGTAGGTGGTGGTGAAATAAGAGTCATAACCACGGTTGCGGAAACGGAGCAACGAGAAGCGGTAGCTGGCCATGTTGTAGTAGATATTGTCGGAAGCACCGGTGAGCACACCCACGCTCTGCGAGGTGCCCTCATCATCCTCGAGGGCGCTCTGGTCAAACAGCAACTCCTGCTGCTCCTCGAGAATCATGCTCTGCGCCTGCGAATCATTAAGTTTGATTTGCCCGAGGTCGGAGATGGTGTTGATTGCCATCTGCACGGGCTGAGTGAGGTCGTTGTACCCATACGCGGCAACGGTTATCACATCGGTGCCCGGTACGGCATTGCTGATGCGGAATTCACCCGCTGGGCCCGTGGTCACCACGATGCCCTGGTCGTTAAGCATCACCGCTGCCCCGGACACAGGATTGCCCGAAGCATCGAGCACCACGCCTGACACCCCTGTGTTCTGGGCTAAAGCGGGCACTATTGATGCTAACAACAATAGCAAAGATAATTTGAATCTCATAAATGTTTGGTAATTAGTTATTTTGGTTAATAGATTATTCAGACTGCACAGCATTGGGAATTGGTTTTGGTCGCATCCATGCGGCATCAAACGGGGGTTAATGATTGGGTTTTAATAAACATTGTTCAAAATTAATACATTTTATCCATTCCAAGCACCATTAATCCCGCTTTTTTTGGTCTGCAATTAGTTAAATTTTTCACTATATTTGCGGAATGAAAAGAATTTTGCCTGTTATGATCATGCTCGCCATGATGGCCGGGGGAATGTATGCCTCGCCCGACCATGACGGCGAATGGAAAATGGTGTGGAGTGAAGAGTTTGACAATGCGCGGCTTAACGACAGCGTGTGGTCCAAAATTCCTCGCGGCGGCTCCGACTGGAACCGTCACATGGCTCCCTACGACTCGCTCTACGATATCAGCAACGGTATATTGACGCTTCGCGGTGTGAACAACCACAACCTTGAAGCCGACACCGCCCGCTATCTCACTGGCGGAGTGTGGACCCTGGGTAAAAAAGAGTTTGCGCCCGGACGAATCGAGGTGAAAGCCCGCTTTGGCAATGCCAGAGGAGCGTGGCCCGCTATATGGCTGCTCCCGTTTGACACTGTGCGCTACGCTTGGCCAAACGGTGGCGAGATAGATATGATGGAGCATCTCAACTACGACTCCATTGCCTACCAGACCGTGCACTCCAACTACACTCTGTATGAAGGAGGAGGCGACAACCCTCCACACTTCACCACCCACCCCATAAAGCTCAACGACTGGAATGTGTATGGAGTGGATATCACTGAAAACGAACTGCTGTTTCATATCAACGGAGAGGAGACTTTCCGCTATCCGAAGGTTGACTCCATCGCCAATCAATTTCCCTACCACCTGCCGATGTATATTCTCATAGATATGCAGATTGAAGGCGGATGGGTGGGGAAAGCCGACCCCGCCGACTTGCCGGTGAAGATGGAGATTGACTGGGTGAAACATTATGTAAAACTATCTCAGAAAAACTCTCACTGATGAAAATAGCTCTCATAGGATATGGCAAGATGGGCCATGCAATAGAGCGCATAGCGCTTGACCGCGGCCATGAGATTGTGGCCAAAATCGATATTGACAATGCCGCTGATTTTGACTCTCCCGCCTTTGCTTCGGCTGATGTGGCCATTGAGTTCACCACCCCCGCCACTGCCGTTGACAACTACCTGCGCGCCTTCAAAGCCGGAGTGCCTGTGGTGTCAGGCACCACAGGATGGGTGGACAAGATGCCGCAAATCAAGGAGATGTGCACCGACAAAGGAGCCACTTTTTTCTGGACTTCCAACTTCAGCATCGGGGTCAACATATTTTTTGCACTCAACAAATATCTCGCGGCAATTATGGCCAAAGAGCCGCAATATATCCCATCGATGACCGAGATACACCATATCCACAAACTTGACCATCCCAGCGGCACCGCCATCACTCTTGCCGAAGGTGTGATGGAGAACAATCCCAATCTGAAAAGCTGGACCGAGAGCGAAAATCCTGCGCAGGGTGAGCTCCCTATCGCGCATATCCGCGAAGGGGAGGTGCCCGGCACTCATATAGTGAAATGGGACTCACCGGTGGATTGCATCACCATCGAGCACAGAGCCAAGAGCCGCGAGGGGTTTGCCCTCGGAGCTGTGATGGCTGCCGAATGGATCAGCGGCAAAAAAGGCTGGCTAACAATGGATATGATGATGAAAGATATTCTAACACCCTCTAAATAACTGCAATGAATTCCAACTCTACTGACAATACTAAAGCTGAAAGAAAAACTTTTGCACAGCGCGTCCGTGCCACCCGCACCACAAGGTGGATACGGTTTGCCGTGGTGGCTCTGCTGTTCATAGCATGGGTGGCATGGCTCGGCAGCTGGTGGGTGCTGATATTCCTGCCGCTGCTGTTTGACATCTACATCACCGGCTACATACCGTTCACATGGTGGAAAAAAAGCAAGAACGCAGCAGTGCGCACCATCATGAGCTGGGTGGACGCTATTGTATATGCTCTTATTCTGGTATATTTTGTGTTTGCCTTCGTGGGGCAGAACTATGAGATACCATCGTCGTCGCTTGAAAAATCACTCCTTGTGGGCGATTATCTGTGGGTCAATAAAATGGCTTATGGCCCGAGGGTGCCGATGACTCCCGTGCATTTTCCGCTGGTGCAGAACACCCTGCCTATCCTCAACACCAAAAGCTATCTTGAAAATCCGCAATGGAGCTACCGCCGTCTAAAAGGGCTGGGAAATGTGGAAACAGGCGATATAGTGGTATTCAACTTCCCGGCAGGCGACACTGTGGCTGTGAAGATGCAAAATCCTGACTACTATACCCTCGTGAAATATTTCGGCCGCGAAACCATCCTTGCCAACCCCGACAAATTCGGTGAAGTGCTGTACCGCCCCGTGGACCGCAGGGAGAACTATGTGAAACGTGCCGTGGGGTTGCCCGGCGAGTGGCTTGAGATCCGCGATGGCGATATTTATATCAACGATTCGCTCCAGGCTATGCCGCAGAACGCCCAGTTCAACTTCTACTATCAGCCCAAATCCATGCTCACCGAAAAGCAGTGGGAGGAGTTCGGTATTGCTGTTGACGACCGCAACCGTGTCAATGTCACTCCGGATGATATCGAGAGTCTCCGCACCCTCGGATTTGCTGTGAACGCCGACGGATCCGTGCCTCCCATATATGTGTCGCCGCTCACCAAGCAAACCTTCACCGCCATGCAGCAAAGCGGCTCCATGAGCCAGATCATGAAGATGCCGGCTCCTTTGGGCGAATATCTGTTCCCCGACAATATCAGCGCCAGCTGGACACGCTCCGACTATGGTCCGGTGTGGATTCCGAAGAAAGGGACCACCCTCCATATCACCGCCGCCAACTGGCCCATGTATGAGCGTGTGATACGCAATTATGAGAATCACCCCGACTCTTATGTGAGAAACGGCAAGGTGTATATCGACGGTGTGGAAACCGAATACTACACTTTTGCCATGGATTATTATTTCATGATGGGCGACAACCGCGACAACTCACTTGACTCACGCTACTGGGGCTTTGTGCCTGAGGATCATATCGTGGGCAAACCCATGAGAGTGCTTGTGTCATTTGACAAAGACAAGTCGTTGTTCAACGGCAAGATACGCTGGAACAGAGTGCTGTCTTCGGCCAATCCCGACAAATAATGGGCAGTCCGCTGGTCACTCAGCAGGGGTGTGCCGTGCTGCTCCCCTCATGCTATTGCGCCGATGTGGCATATTATGCCGCTATGGCAGCGCATCCTGTGTGTGCTGTGGATGCCGCCATGCGCTTCGACAAACGCGCCAAGCACACCCATCGCACCGCCATCGCATCCACCCATGGACCGATGATGCTGACTGTGCCTGTGCAGAAGCCGGCCATGACCCATGGAGCCAAATGGACCGATATTCTTGTGTCGGACCACAATGATTGGTGGCACCTGCACCGCACTGCTCTTGAAAGTGCCTACGGCCGTACTCCCTTTTTTGAATATTATGCCGACGAGCTGCTCCCCGCTTTGGGCGAGCATACCGTGAACCGCCCCATCACCGAGCTTAATTATGCCCTGGATGCGGCCATACGCTCTATTCTCGGCCTTGATACAAAGATTGTGCTCCCGGAGAAGATTGACCCGGCACTCATTCTCCACGACTACCGCAGGGGATGGCCGCAAACAGAAATTGCTGCCCCCTACTATCAGGTAAGGGAGCAGCAATTGGGATTTATCGGCGGCATGAGCATCCTCGACCTTATTTTCAACCTTGGTCCGGAGGCTCCGCTGTATATTCACAAAATCAATTCACAACGAGTATCTTGGTGACGGCACCTGCTGAGGAACCTTCATCGCTCTGCGACACAAACACATTGTACACACCTGTGCGCACACGCCTGCCGGTACGGTCTGTGGCATCCCACTTGAACAATCCTCCATCGCTCATTCCCTGATGCACCACATTGCCGGCCACATCGGTAATCTTCACAAGCGAATTATCCATCAATCCCTTGATATACACCGGTCCACGATGTTCTGGGCGCACGGGATTGGGAAATGCGTAGATATTGTCGTAGTTCTCGGCGGCGGGCGATGAGCTTGTGCTCAGACGCATCACACCGCTGTCGGTGCCCACATACAGATAGTTGCTCTGGGGGTCGGCATACACGGCGTTGACATAGTCGGAGGGAAGCATGGAGTTGTCGGAGCTGTAATGCTCAAGCAGCTCATTGCCGGAGGGGGAGATGAGATATAATCCTGATTCGGCTGTGGCTGCCCATTTGCGGTTGGCAGCATCCACCGCTATATCGGTCACAGTGGAACTTCCGAGAAGATAATCCACATCGTTTGTACCGTCGTTTCTCGGCACTTTAAGATGGTTGATACGCATGGATGGATTTGTGGCCTGCGAGGGGTTGGTAATCTCCACTATCCCCTGGTTGGTGCCGAGCCACACCTTGCCATTGCGGTCCTCTGCAATAGCATACTGGTCGCCGGCGGTATAAGTGCGTCCGTCCTGGTCCACAAAGCTGTTCCACACATAATACTCGTCATCGCTGAAATCGTTGAAGGTGCCTTTGGTGTCGTAGGCCAGCACAAGATTGCCCGGCGATGCATCAAGAAGGAAAATCATGTTGCTCTGCTGACAGTGCAGCATACGGAAATCCATGTGTCCCACAGTGTTGGGAATATTGGGACAATACCAGTCTTCAGGACTCACCTCATCCGAAGGCAATCGTCTTTTATCGGCAGGCAGGATCCATATATTGTGGCTTGCGTTGGCATTGTTGTTGGTTACCATCCACAGATTGCCACCCCGGTCTATGCTCACGCCATACACTATCCAGCGATTGTCTATAAGCTCAAGAGGGGAGTTTTCGGGACTGTAATAACCCGACACTTCACCGTTGGTCACCTTATAAAGGCCATCACCGTGGCTTCCAATATAATAGGTGTTGGGGTCATCTGGATCACCGCACATACTCATGGGGGCAAGTATATATTTTCCGGCCACAGTCTGACGGTTTTTGAAAAACGGATTGGAAGCCTCCACCGGATAGGGAGCGAGCGGCTGCACGCTGTTGTCGTCAAGATCTATAAGGTCCGCCGACATCGGAGTGGTGTAGCCCATTTGGCCCTTCACATTGAACTTGAAACGCGAAGCAGCCACATTGAACGCGTATATCTTCCGCGGATCGGCCGACGGCAGGAAATAATGGGCATATTTGACGCTGCGGCGCTCGGGCATAAACCGTGTCTGAAAAGTGTGCAGCTGACCGTCGGCACCGTAGCCATAGCATGACAGACCGTCGCCGCTGAGCGACCATATTCTGTTTTTTCCGGCCACTGTGGATATGCATTCGTTCTGCACAAGGTCGGGAAGCACACACAGTTCCTGTGGATTGTTGCTTTCGTTGAGAGTCCAGATACGGTTGTTGGCCACCATGAACAGATTGCCATTGGCTTTGATGAACGGAAGGCACTTGGCAGTGGTGAGCACACGGCGCATCTCCAGGCATTTGTCATTTTCAAAATCAGGCTGCGCCACAATCACTCCATCCACTGATGTATTTCTGCTTCGAATCAGCAGATGGGTGGAATTGATGCTCTTTATCTCATCCACAGGCTGAAGATCAACAAGATATGTGAGCGAGTTAAGAACAGCGAAATTCTGCCCCAATGGCACACACATGAGTCCTTCACCGTCCACTGCCATCACAAGATGGTTGGAAAGAATCTCAATACCGCCCACATTTATATTCCACACACCGCTCTGCACCACCTCATGGCGGCTCATGTTGTACTCCACCACACCGAAAGAGGTGGCGATATACATTTTACCGGGTGCAAAAGCCACATCGTTGACTGTGATGGGACGGGTTATCTGACTGTCACTGAGATCGCTCATATTCACCACTTTGCCGGATGAATATATCACATCCATATTGCCGGTGTCATATACCACGAGGAGATATTTCTCATCATAGTTGTAGAATATATTGCTCACCTCAAAATCGCTCAGCTTGTTTTGACGGGTGTAGCTGAATGATTCATCATTTTTGGGGTCGTATTCAAACAGATTGCCTCCGCTTTGATAGAACACCTTGTTGCCGGTGTCAATCACTTTCTGTGCCGGAGGAGCATAGGCGGGAAACAATTCCCATGTGCCTATCTCTGTGAGTTGCTGAGCGGCGCACGGCATCATGGCAAGCACACACAGCAGCATTGATATAATAGTGCGTATCATAGATTTTATGTATTACTTATTCAATAAATATTCCATCAACTTGGCCACAGCTCTGCCGCGGTGGGATATGCTGTTTTTCTCCTGCTGACTCATTTGTGCGAAGCTCACATCATACCCTACGGGTTGAAACACCGGATCGTAGCCGAATCCCTCGGTTCCGGTAGGTTCGCGGAGAATTTCACCGTCCACCCTACCCTCGAAAGTGAGCATCCGCTCACCCTCGATCAGGGCTATCACAGTGCTGAAATGGGCTCCACGGTCGGAACTATGCTCCATATTTTTCAAAAGCAGCTCCATGTTGGCCTGAGAGTTGTGCCCCGGACCGGCATAGCGTGCCGAATACACCCCCGGCTCACCGTTGAGAGCATCCACCATCAATCCGGTGTCGTCGGCAAAACAGTCGTAGCCATAATGTTCCTTCACATATCGGGCTTTCATCTCGGCATTTCCGCGTAGAGTGCCGGCTGTTTCAGGTATATCGTCATGGCAATCGATGTCGGATAGCGACATAATATTGTATCTATCGCCTACTATATTGCGCAATTCATTGAGTTTATGGGCATTGTTGGTGGCAAACACCAACATCGGAACATTCTTTTTCATAACATTATAACGCATTTTTCCCCCTCTTATTATAAGCCGAAGGTCCGGATATTCAATCAATCCGGACCTTCACACTATTCTATGCAGTGGTTGTTACACCACGATGTTGACTATTTTGTTGGGCACCACTATCACTTTGCGGATGGTTTTGCCTTCAATCCATTTTGCGGCGGCTTCGTTGGACATGGCTGCCTTCTCCACCTCATCGGATGGTGTACCTGCTGCCACTTCAATATTGAAGCGCGGTTTGCCGTTGACCGACACAGTGTATTTCACACTGTCTTCCTTCAGATACTCTTCATTGTGCTTTGGCCATTGGGCATCGCACACTGTGGAGTCGTGTCCGAGCGCGTGCCACAGCTCCTCAGCCACATGCGGCGCAAACGGAGCCAACAGCACCACCAGCTGCTCAAGCACAAAAGCGTTGTGGCACTTTTGCTGCGTAAGCTCGTTCACACATATCATGAAAGCGGAGATAGAGGTGTTGTAGGAGAAGTTCTCAATATCCTGAGTCACCTTTTTGATGAGCTTGTGGATGCTTTTAAGAGCTTCCTTGGACGGTTCACACTTCTCCACGAGCAATTCATCACCTTTATAAAAAAGGTTCCACAGACGCTTTATAAAGCGGTTCACACCATCGATGCCGTTGGTGTCCCACGGTTTGCTCTGCTCCACGGGACCAAGGAACATTTCATAGAGGCGCAAGGTGTCGGCACCGTATCGGTCAACAATGTCGTCGGGGTTGACCACATTGAACATTGACTTGGACATTTTTTCCACAGCATAGCCGCACACATATTTGCCATCCTCGAGAATAAACTCGGCATCATTGAACTCCGGACGCCATACGCGGAATTTATCGGTGTCCAAAATATCGTTGCTCACAATGTTGACATCCACATGTATGGGAGTCACATCATAATCCTTGCGCAGATTGTAGCTCACGAATGTGTTGGTGTCCTTGATACGATACACAAAGTTGCTCCTTCCCTGTATCATACCCTGATTTATGAGCTTTTCAAACGGCTCATCCTTGCACACCTCGCCAAGGTCATAGAGGAATTTATTCCAGAAACGGCTGTAGATAAGGTGACCGGTGGCGTGCTCGGTGCCTCCCACATACAGGTCCACATTCTTCCAGTATTCATTGGCTTCCTTGCCCACAAGAGCATTGTCGTTGTGCGGATCCATATAGCGCAGATAGTATGCGCTTGACCCTGCGAAGCCTGGCATGGTGCATAGTTCGAGGGGGTAGCCGTCGGGAGTAATCCAGTTTTTGGCGCGTCCCAGCGGTGGCTCACCTGTTTCGGTGGGCAGATATTTGTCCACTTCCGGCAACTGGAGCGGGAGCATTGCTTCATCAAGCATATAGGGCACGCCATCCTTATAATATACAGGGAACGGCTCGCCCCAGTAGCGCTGACGGCTGAAAATGGCATCGCGCAAACGGTAGTTCACCTTCACCTTGCCTATACCCTCTTTCTCAATATGGGCTTTGGCAGCCTTTATGGCGTCCTTCACATCCATGCCGTTGAGGTCAAGTGTGGGGCCACAGCTGTTGATCATCTTCCCCTCCTTGGCATCAAAAGATTCCTCGCTCACATCGGCTCCTTCAATCAGCGGCACAACGGGAAGATCGAAATGACGCGCAAAAGCATAGTCCCTGCTGTCGTGGGCGGGCACAGCCATGATGGCACCGGTGCCGTACCCTGCAAGCACATAGTCGCTCACATATACAGGGATTTTCTTGCCGCTGAGCGGATTGATGGCATAGGCTCCGGTGAACACACCGCTCACCTTTTTGTCAATCATACGCTCACGCTCTGTTTTATGCTTTATGGCAGCTATATACTGCTCCACCTCCTCTTTATGCTCGGGAGTGGTCACCTGCCACACATATTCGCTTTCGGGAGCAAGCACCATGAAAGTGACACCGAACACAGTGTCGGCACGTGTGGTGAAAATGGTAAGCTTCACATCGCTGTCGGCAATGGGGAATATCATTTCCGCACCTTCGGAGCGGCCTATCCAGTTGCGTTGTGTTTCTTTGAGCGAGTCGGTCCAGTCCACCTTTTCCAACCCCTCAAGCAGACGCTGCGCATAGGCACTCACGCGCAAGCACCACTGACACATCACTTTCTGCTCCACAGGATAACCGCCACGAATGCTCACACCCTCGCTCACCTCATCATTGGCAAGCACAGTGCCGAGCTTCGGACACCAGTTGACCATAGTGTTGCCAAGATAGGCAATACGATAGTTCATCAGCACATCGCTTTTCTGCTTGGTGTCCATCTTCTTCCACTCGTCGGCAGTGAAAGTAAGCTCCTCGCCTTGAGCAGCATGGATGTTGAGAGTGCCGGAAGTTTCCAGCTCCTTCACGAGGTCGGCTATAGGCATCGCCTTCTGCAGCTTGGTGTCGTAGTAGGAGTTGAACATCTTCATGAACGCCCATTGTGTCCATTTGTAATATTTGGGATCGCAGGTGCGGATCTCGCGGCTCCAGTCGTAACAAAATCCTATTTTGTCGAGCTGGCTGCGGTAGCGTGCTATATTTTCAGTGGTGGTAACCTCCGGGTGCTGTCCTGTCTGGATGGCATACTGCTCGGCGGGCAAACCGTAGGCATCATATCCCATGGGGTGGAGCACATTGAATCCCTGCTGGCGTTTGTAGCGAGCGTAGATGTCAGAAGCTATGTAACCAAGCGGATGACCTACATGGAGTCCCGCACCCGAAGGATACGGAAACATGTCAAGCACATAGAACTTCGGCTTTTCATTGTTCACATCTACTTTATAAGTATTGGATTCTCTCCAATAGTTTTGCCAGCGGCTCTCTATATCTTTATGGTTGTATTCCATTCTTTATATAATATATGTGTTGTTTGCTATTTGGCAGTGATTTCAAGCATTCTTTCTATCGGTTTTCGGGCACGCTCGGCAACGGCACCATCCACCTCTATGGCGGGCTGCATGTGGAGCAGAGCATCGCGCACCTTCTCGAGAGTGTTGAGCTTCATATAGCTACATTCGTTGCAGGCGCAGGTGCTGTCGTTAGGAGGAGCGGGAATGAATGTTTTGTCGGCACACTGCTTCTTCATTTCGTGAAGAATACCACTCTCTGTGGCCACTATAAACTCTTTGGCATCGCTCTCCTTGGCAAATTTGAGCAGCACAGCGGTACTCCCAACCTTGTCGGCAATAAGCTGAAGCGGTTTCTTACATTCGGGATGAACAAGCACCAAAGCCTGCGGATGCTCCTTTTTGAGCTGCATTATCTTCTCCAGCGAGAACTGCTCATGAACATGACAAGCACCTGGCCACAGCACCATATTGCGTCCGGTGGTACTGTTGATATACCCGCCGAGATTTTGGTCGGGACCGAATATGATTTTCTCATCCTCGGGAAGCGACTCCACAATCTTGCGGGCGTTGCCCGAAGTGACAACAATGTCAGTGAGAGCCTTCACGGCAGCGGTGGTATTGACATAGCTTATTACAGTGTGGCCGGGGTGCTCCTTGATGAATTTCTCAAACTCCACAGCATTGCAACTGTCGGCCAAAGAACATCCGGCTTCGGTGTCAGGCACAAGCACAGTTTTGTCGGGACAAAGAATCTTGGCAGTCTCACCCATGAAATGAACACCACACATCACAATCACCTTGGCAGGGGTTTCAGCTGCAATCTGAGCCAAAGCCAGGGAGTCGCCTATATAATCGGCTATATCCTGGATGTCGCCCTGCTGATAGTAGTGAGCCATGATCACGGCATCCTTCTCTTTCTTGAGTTGATTGATCTGGTCTATCAACATCTGTTTGTCGGCGGATCCGCTTCGGTTGTTATCCACACTCATTTCTTTATATTTAGAATTTTAGAAAAAATCAAAATTTTAAAAATCTCAACAAAAATAATAATGTCCGTTGATAATCCTCATAACTTTTTGGCTATAATGTTGCAACTAAAGGTTATTGATGCACTAACTCAGGTTACCTTTATGTTGTCAACATCTCCAATGGCTGTAAATGAGCCTGTTGAATGGGTTATCAACATACTGTTAATAACGTGCAAAGTTAATAATAAAATACGATATAAGCAGTCAATAACCCACAAAAACAGCGTGCAAAACCTATTCATAGATTAGTGCCAACTAATTTGTGTAGTGGAGAATGGCCGATTATACAGATGTCATGACAAGAAATGCAACAAAAAACAATAAAAAGTTACTTTGAACTTTTCAACGGTTATCAACACGTTGTGAACATCTATGAAAATAGCTATCTTTGTGAGCATTTATAGGGGCACGCTTGTTATAATGACAAGCTTACTATTAATAACCTATTAAAAATATTCAAGTATTATGGAATCTACCCGTCAAGCCAAAATAGCCCGTCTGCTCCAGAAGGAGCTCAGCGAAATATTCCGCGTTCAAACAGCCAAAACCCACGGCACATTGGTGTCGGTGAGCAGTGTCAGAGTGTCTCCCGACCTTAGCATTGCGCGTGCTTATCTGTCGGTGTTCCCTTCGGGCAAGGCCCAGGAGATGATAGAGAGCATCAACCGCAACACCCGCACCATACGCTATGAACTTGCGCAGCGCGTGAGATACCAGCTCCGCAAAACTCCTGAACTCGCTTTCTATCTTGATGACTCTCTCGACTATATCCAGAACATTGACAATCTTCTTGCTGCCGACCGTGATGCCATGCAGGCACGCGAGGCTATCGAAAAGATTGACGAAGTGGAAAAAGCCACCGGCAAAGAGATAGAGTGAGCGTGATGGTGTCGCTGCGCATAGCGTTGCGTTACCTTTTCTCCAGGAAGAGTCATAACGCCGTACATGTGATTTCCGTCATTTCTATGGCGGGAGTTGCAGTGGCCACGGCTGCCATTGTGTGTGTGCTGTCGGTATTCAATGGGTTCAGTGATTTAGCCTACAGCCATTTGTCGTTGATTGACCCGCAGCTTAAAATTGTTCCTGTTCAAGGCAAGGTGATAGAGCGGGCCGATTCGCTTTGCACCTTGGTGCGAAATATTGATATGGTGAAAATAGCAGCTCCGGTCATAAGCGAGCAGGCTCTCGCCATCTACGGCGAGCGGCAGATGCCTGTCACTTTGATGGGAGTGCCCGACAGCTATCCGCAGATTGTGGATGTTGAAAATGCACTGATTGACGGTTGTTGGATGCTGAATGACACTCTTACCGGCCAGCCGTGCGCGGTGATGAGCGTAGGGTCAGCCATAAGTCTCGGAGCCCGTCCCGGATATGATGAGCTGCTTGCGCTTTATGTGCCCCGGAGAGTAGGACGCATATCCCAGGCCAATCCGATGGCTTCTTTCCGCAGCGATTCGCTGTGGGTGGCAGGGGTATTTGAGGTGGGCCAGAGTGACTACGACAACTCTCTTGTGTTCATATCGTTGTCTGGCGCGCGGCAGCTTCTTGAGTTCACCACCGAGGCTTCGTCGGTCAACATACGGCTGCAAGAGAATGTGGATGTGGATGAAGCTCAGCGCGATATATCCGAAGCTGTCGGGCCGCAGTACAAGGTGGCCAACAGATTGGAGCAGCAGCAGAATTCATTTCGCATGATCAAGGTGGAGAAATGGATATCGTTTCTCATGCTTGCTTTCATCCTCATCATAGCCTCTTTCAATGTGGTGTCCACCCTGTCGATGCTCATAATAGAGAAGCGCGACAATATGGCAACTCTCCGCGCACTCGGTGCCGTTCCCTCGCAAATTTCGGGCATATTCTTTTTTGAAGGATGGCTCATATCGATTGTGGGTGGACTGTCAGGTATTCTGCTCGGAGTGGTGCTGGTTGCAGCCCAGCAATGGGGAGGGTTTATAAAACTGTCGGCCGACCCCAACCAGCTGTCGGTAACGGAATATCCGGTGCATCTGATGGCAACCGACCTATTGTGGGTGTTGCTGCTCGTGGTGGCTGTAGGGTTGGTGATAGGCGCGATAGCCTACCGCGCATCGCGCTCAAGATGAGTGGTGCGCATGAAGTAGTATAGAAACAATGTCGCGGCCAGAAACAGGCTTACGGAAAAACTAAGTATAATACCGTAGATTCCTAAATTTAACAGAAAGGCCAGCAGATATGTTACCGGTAATCCTATCATCACATAGCTTACAAATGCTATCCACAGCATCGGCATCACGTTGGCGGTGCCCCGCAGCGCATTGGCATAGTTGATCTGTGTGGCATCGCCATACTGGTACAGTACCAATGGCACTATCAGAGTGAGAGCCACTGCTATCACCTCAGGGTCGTTGGTGAAAAATCTTATCACATGAGGTCCGCCGAGAACAAACAGCAGCGAAGAGCAAGTGGCCAGCGCAAGCATTATCACATACCCTTTGCCTGCCACTCTGCGCATCTGCCTGCGGTTCCCCTCCCCTGCCGCGTTGCTCACAAGCACGCTCACAGCAGCGGCCATGCTGTAGTAAATGCAAAATCCGAGAGTGCCCAATATCACTATCACCTGAAAAGCGGCCAAAGGAATTTTTCCGAGCCATCCGGCCATTATGGCGGCGGCGGTGAACGATCCGCTTTCAAATGTCATCTGCATGGCCACAGGCCAGGATGTGCCGTTGAGCAGCGTAATGTCGCCTTTGCGCCTTGGTGATTTGAAAAATCCGTGGCGGTATCCGGCAAATATCCCGCGGCTCAGGAACACTGCCACAATCAGCAGCACACACAGCCAGCGTGCGGCCAGCGAAGCCAGTCCGGCTCCGGTCAATCCAAGTTCCGGACATCCTAAATTGCCCCTGATGAGCAGCCAGTTGCCGAAAATATTCACACAGTTGGCTATCAGGATTATCACCATTGGCATGATGGTGCGCTGGATGGCGTAGGCCCATTGTGCAAACAGATTGAAAAGAGCTATCGGTATCACTCCGGCCAGATAAATCAGAAAGTAGGGCCTGATGATGGGCAGCAGCTCGTCGGGAAGGCCGAACCGGTGCAGATTGAGAAACACCACGCCCATGATGGCGGTGATGAGAAGAGCAAAAAGCAGATTGACCCACATTCCGGTGCGCAGCAGCGACCCTATTTCGTGATCGCGCTTTTGGGTGAACAGCGCACCCACAAGCGGGGTGAGGCCGTAGGTGAACCCCACGCACGCAAAAATGCTCACATTGAACAGATTGTTGACAAACGAAGCGCTTGCCAATGCTTCGGTGGAGTATTGCCCCACCATATTGGTGTCGGCAAACCCCACAAGAATGTTGCCCAGCTGTCCGATGAGGATTGGTAGCCCCAGCGTGATTATGCGCCAGTATGTGGAGCCGCCTTTCTGCATCAATACTGCTCGTTGGCGTTGGGGAAGGTTACATCCTTCACATCGCTCACATATTGTCCGATGGCTCCTGACATGGCAGTGAACATATCGGCGTAAACGCGCAGGAACTTGGGTTTGAATCCGCAGTTCATACCCAGCATATCCTGCACCACTATGATTTGGCCGTCCACATCGCTGCCGGCTCCTATTCCTATCACAGGGATGCTCACCTCGCGGGCCACTCTTGCTGCCAGTTGGGCAGGAATTTTTTCAAGCACCAAGGCGAAGCACCCCACCTCTTCAAGCATCTTGGCATCATTGAGGAGCCGTTCAGCCTCGGCTTCACCTTTGGCGCGAACGCCATAGCCGCCAAACTGGTTGACACTTTGTGGAGTGAGGCCGAGATGACCGCACACGGGAATACCTGCGCAGAGCACTTTTTCAAGGCTCTCGCGAATCTCTTTGCCACCTTCCATTTTCACACCGGCGGCTCCGGTTTCGCGCATCACTTTCACAGCGCTGTGGAGAGCCGACATTGGGTCGCCCTGATATGTGCCGAAAGGCATATCCACAATCACCATGGCTCGTTTGGCTCCTTTCACAGTGCCCTTGGCAAAGGTGATCATGTCGTCGAGAGTGATAGGCAGAGTGGTTTCGTTGCCCATCATCACATTGCTGGCGCTGTCGCCAACAAGGATAAGGTCGGCACCGGCGGCATCCACAATAGTGGCGGTGGTATAGTCGTAGGAAGTGATACAAGCAATTTTCTCGCCGTTCTGCTTCATTTTGCGCAGTGCGGCAGTGGTAACTTTAGGTTTGGCCTGTTCGTTGTATGTTGACATGACGAAAAAGTAATGGTTTTGCGGCCACAAAGGTAGCAACTATTTTTCACTAATCCGTCACCCGCTAAAAAAGGTGTGAATAATATAGTACAAGTGTGAAAGTTTGTGATTAAAAAGTTATATCTTTGCGCTATAATATCAAAAAAAGCATACCAACCCACAAAACATGAGCTATAGTTTTCTGGATTTCTTAGGCCTGTTAGGTTCCGTAGGATTGTTTCTCTACGGTATGAAAGTGATGAGTGAGGGATTGCAAAAAGCCGCCGGCGACCGGTTGCGCAATATTCTGTCTGCAATGACCCGCAATCGTTTTACCGGCACATTAACCGGTTTTTTAATCACCGCCTTGATTCAGAGCTCGTCAGCATCTACAGTCATGGTGGTGAGTTTTGTTAATGCCGGTTTGATGACTCTCGCTCAGTCTATCGCCGTGATTATGGGTGCGAATGTAGGCACCACATTCACGGCTTGGGTGATAGCTTTGTTTGGCTTCAAGGTCAATATCTCGGCTTTCGTGCTTCCGCTGATAGGGTTGAGTGTGCCGTTGCTGTTCAGCCACAAGAGCCGCACCAAGAGCATGGGCGAGTTCCTTGTAGGGTTCGCGTTCCTGTTCATGGGTCTTGACCTTATAAGCCAGTATGTTCCTGATTTGCAGAGCAATCCGGAGATGTTTGCGTTTTTGGAGCGTTATGCTTCAATGGGATATTTGAGCGTGCTGATATTCCTTGCTGTAGGTATAGTGCTGACCATGGTGATACAATCGTCCGCGGCTACATTTGCCATCACTCTTATAATGTGCAGCAAGGGGTGGATAGATTTTCCGCTCTCATGTGCGCTCGTGTTGGGATCCAACATAGGCACCACCATCACACCGCTGCTTGCATCGATGAGCGGTAATGTGGCCGCGAAGCGCGCTGCGATCTGCCATCTGATGTTCAACCTTCTGGGCACAGTGTGGGTGATGTGTGTTTTCTACCCGTTTGTAGATCTCAATGTGTGGCTCACCGAAGTTCTCGGTCAAGGCAACCCGGAGAGTCTTGCAGGATATGTGAAGCATATAGAGCTCACGCAGCCCGATGTTTACAATCATTTGTTTGACAACTCTCTTCCCGCGGGTCATGATGTGGCAATGAAAGTGGCTGCTCTCCAGCAGAGTGTGTCGATAGGATTGTCGGTGTTCCACACCGTGTTCAATCTTATCAACCTGAGCATCATGATATGGCTCACCAACCTGTATGTGAAGATTGTGGAGCGTCTGGTGCCTGTCAAGAACAAGGAGGACGAGGAGTTCCAGCTCAAATTCATATCCGGCGGTCTGATGAATGCCTCCGAGCTCAATATAGCTCAGGCAGAAAAAGAGATCTATGTGTTTGCCGAGCGTGTGGAGCGAATGATAGCCATGGCCAAGCAACTCACACACACCAAAGGCGACTCCGACGAATGGAGCCAGCTGTACTCGCGCCTTGAGAAATATGAGGATATATCCGACCGCATGGAGATTGAGATAGCGCACTATCTTAACCGCTGTTCGGAGGGCCGTCTGTCCAATGAGGGTAAGCTTAAAATCGCTGCCATGCTCCGTATAGTGGGCGAGATTGAGAGCATCGCCGACTGCTGTTCCGGTGCCGGAAAGATTCTCATCCGCAAGCAGCAGGGAGGTGTGCATTTCAACAGCGAGATTCACGACAATATCGACCGCATGTTTGCCCATGTGTCCAAGGCCATGACCAATATGGTGGCTTTGCTGCGCGACATCGAGCATGCCCGCGAGAGCGAAATCATAAAGAGCTATAATATGGAGCGTGAAATCAACAACTACCGCAATCAGCTCCGCACTGCAAATATCGAGAATATCAACAACAAACACTATGAATATCAAGCCGGTATTTACTATATGGATCTCATTTCCGACCTTGAGAAAACCGGCGACTACATCATAAATGTTGTTGATACCATCCGTGAGCAGATACGCCATGCTGCCGCATGATTAGATTAAAATTGTGTCACAAAATCAATACAAACCTGCGTTTGCTCTTAAACATATCCTCATAAAAGCGTATTTTTGTGCCATTCATCACTGATTTATCTCTTTCAAAGCATTGCTTGAACCTGAACCATGAGTGTCGTTGACGCAAAAAATGAAGCCGCGGGCGATAAAATATTTATTGTTGACCGCGAACAAATGATGTGTGAGCTATTGCAGTATCGCTTCGAGAACGAAGGATATACTGTGGAAATTGCTCATGACGGGCGTTCCGCACTCCAGCGCGACCTCTCGGTGTTCAGCATCATTCTGGTGGATTTGATGGATTGTGATTTCACCGGAATACAGTTTACCCGCTCCGTCAAGTCCAATATCGAAACCTACCATGTGCCGGTGATTATTGTCAGCTCCAGCTCCTCGGAGGATGATATAGTGATGGGTCTTGATTCCGGAGCCGACGACTACCTTACCAAACCGTTCTCCACCCGCGAACTTGTGGCCCGTGTGCGCTCGGTGATACGCCGCCATCGCACTACCTCGGGACGCAAAATGAGCAATGTGATGCGCTTTGAGTCGCTGGAGTTGGATCTTGGTGCGGGAACAGTGAAGATAGATGGCGACAGGGTGTCGCTCACACGCACCGAATTTCTCATTCTTGCCATGCTGCTGCGCCATAAAGGCCAGTTTTTCGAGCGTGCCGAGATTCTCCATGAGGCATGGGAGGATGAGTCGTCAGCATCAGAGCGCACAGTTGATACCGGTATCTCGCGTCTGCGCAAGAAGATAGGCGATTATGGGCGGCATATTATCAACCGTCAGGGTTTTGGTTACGGATTCGTTGAATGATGGCACGTTCTACCCGCACCCCTCTTCCTCCATGCAGCACTCCCGGTATTCTTGAAGCTGGATGTGATGAGGCAGGCCGCGGTTGTCTCGCCGGTCCGGTGTGCGCCGCCGCGGTTATTCTCCCCCCTGATTTCTCCCATCCTTTGCTCAACGACAGCAAACAGCTATCGGAGGCCCGGCGCGATATACTCCGCCCCATCATAGAGCAGCATGCCATAGCGTGGGCAGTGGCGATGGTGAGCCCCGAGGAGATTGACCGCATCAACATACTCCAGGCATCAATCCTTGCCATGCACCGCGCTCTCGACGGGCTGTCGGTGACACCGCAGGCTGTGATTGTGGATGGCAATAAATTCCATCCATGGCGTGATGTGCCGTTCACCACGTATGTCAAGGGCGATGGACGGTTCGGCAACATTGCCGCCGCCTCCATCCTTGCCAAAACCCACCGCGATGAGCTGATGAATAATCTTCATGAGCAATTCCCGGCCTATCACTGGGCCTCCAACAAGGGGTATCCCACCACCGACCACCGCGCTGCCATTGCTGCTTACGGAGCCACGCCCCACCACCGTCTTTCTTTCCGTCTTCTTGACAATCAGTTGACACTCTTCTGACATTTGATTTGTGGTAGTGTCAAAATAATTGTATTTTTGCCGAAAATGTGTGCGCTATGACCAAACTATCAGCTACCATTCTGACATTCAATGAGCAGCATCGCATCCGCGCTTGCGTGGAGTCACTCCGTGATGTGGCTGATGAGATTGTGGTGGTGGATTCCGGCTCCACCGACTCCACTGTGGAGATGTGCCGTGCCATGGGATGCAAGGTGAGCATACGCCCATTCCGTGGCTATGGTGCCCAGCGTCAGTATGCCACATCGCTCACCACTCATTCCTATGTACTGTCGCTGGATGCCGATGAGGTGCTGTCTCCAGCGTTGCGTCAGGCGCTTCTGGAGCTTAAGGAGCAGGGGTTTGCCCACAGAGGGTACAGTATGTCGCGTCTGAATTTCTACTGCGGAGTGCCTGTGAAGCATTGCGGGTGGTATCCCGACACACAGGTGAGGCTGTTTGACAAGCGCTATGCCAACTGGAATCTGCGCGATGTGGCTGAAAAGGTGATTTTCCGCGACAATATCACTCCCGTGCCTGTTGACGGCGATATTCTCCACTACCGCTGCGACACTCCTGAGGAGTATGCCGAGAAAGAGAGCAGCCATGCCTATATCCTTGCCCACGATATAGCCGCTGCCAACGGCGATATACTTCCCGCCGAGCCGGTGATGGCTGCTCTGAAAGCTTTTTTCAATTGCTATATAATGCAGGGCGGTATTCTTGACGGACTGGCCGGCAGGCGTATAAGTGTGTCGCGCTACCGCTCCACCCTGCTGGCTCATTCAGCAGCCCGCAAGGTGCGCGCCAAATCCTGAAAGCCTGTTCAGGCACAATTCCTTCCTATCCACCATGCCAAAACGGCTACGGCCCATAATATGATGGCCTTGGTGCTGTTGAGTGTGTTGTATAACCCCGGTATCCTGTGGCGCATAAGTGATGCCACAACCATCAGGATGATTATGGGGAGTGCCGTCACGAGAAAGGCATTGTAGTGCCATGCCTGCGCTATATTTCCGGTGAGCATGGAATGGATGGCCCGCTGCGAGCCGCATCCGGGACATTCAAGCCCTGTGAGCGATAGAAACATGCAGCGCGGGAAAAAGTGCGTGGAAGGGTCCACGAAGGCATACAGAGCCACTAAAACAGCTCCTGCAAGCACTGCGGACAGATATATGATGCTGCGGCGTGGTTTCAAAGCATCGACAGCATCAGGAATGGTGTGGTGATGAGGCCGAGCACAATGCTGAGTATTATCCAAAGTTGTGCTCTCTCCGAGCATTTTTCTGCTCCTTTGAGGTCGCCTCCTTCGTAGCGTGACGACACTTGTGCTGAAAAATAGATGGCCGCAATGCCGCAGGGGATACAGCATAGCAGGGTGACGATGATGCTCCATGCCAGGTAAGTGTCGGGCATGGGTGTCTTGTTGCGGCTGTCGTCGGGCGCTGCCGGCGCACCAGGCACCGATGGGCCGTAGAGGATACGTGGACGCGGCACCGGGGGCGGAGGTGTGGGACGGAGATTGACCATCGCCTCCAGTTCGGGCAGTTCACTGGCACGCTTCCAGTCGGCGAGTCCGGCACGCCACACAGGGGTGTCGGCACAGATGTGGGTCTGTGCCAACTCCTCTGCGGTCAGCGGACCGAGTTTCTCATTATTGATAATAACCCAGTATTTCATCAAAAGAATTTTTCTTCGTGGCCGAGGATGTCGGAGAGCAGATTATTGGCCAGGCGGCTGGCACCGATGCGGAAATAGCGGTTGTTGAGCCATTTCTCTCCGAGTATATGCTTCACGATGGTGTAGTAGGCCAGAGCCTCGTCGGTGGTGGACACACCGCCGGCGGGTTTGAAACCAACCATATTGCCGGTGGCATCATAATACTCCTTGATACATTGACACATGATATATGCTGCCTCGAGTGAAGCACCGGGATACCCTTTGCCGGTGGATGTTTTGATGAAATCGGCACCGGAGTACATGGCCAGTATGGAGGCCGCACGCACGTTCTCGGCTGTTTTCAGGGCACCGGTTTCAAGAATCACCTTGAGGTGGGCATCGCGGCATGAATGTTTAAGCTCGGCAATCTCATCACACACTTCTTCCCAGTCGCCGTCAAGGAAGTTGCCCAGATTGAGCACAATGTCGATTTCGTCGGCCCCGCCTTCCACAGCCAAAGCTGTTTCGGCCACTTTCACTTCGGGGAATGTTTGCGAGGATGGAAATCCGCCTGATACACAAGCGATTTTCACTTGTGACACTTCAAGCACAGTGCGTACCACCTGGGCAAAGTTGGGGTACACGCAGATAGCTGCCACATTGGGGAGGTCGCCGTGTTCGTTTTCAAAGTCGTTCACTCTTTCGGTGAAGCGGGCCACGCTTACGGGAGAGTCTGTGGCATTGAGAGTGGTGAGGTCAATGCTGTTGAACAGTTTTTTGAATACTTCAATGTTGCGGTTCTCTTCCAGTTCGTCAGCCAGGATTTTGGCCACATTGGCAGCCACTTCCTCATCGCTGGTGGTAACGCGGCTTTTGGCCACGGTGTCATGATATTTGTCAGCCATGATATTTAAGAGTTATTTTGTTGGTTATGAAGTTTCGGGTTGTTGATATGACGCTGTGCATCTCTAATGCTTTTTTTGCGTATATTGTTCATGATGGCCTCGTTAAGGTCAATCCCCTCCTGATTGGCGATAGCGGTCACCACCCAAAGGAGGTCGGCGAGTTCATCGGCAAGGTCAGGATTCTCGCCGGGTTTGAATGATTGGTCGCCATGCTTGCGGGCCATTATGCGGGCCACTTCTCCGGTTTCCTCGGCAAGGATGGCCATGTTGGTGAGCGGGGAGAAGTAGCGCACCCCCACGGTTGTGATCCAGTGGTCCACGGTATGCTGCAATTCTTTTATGGTCATGTCGCTGTGCATGGCTATTCGCGGAGTTTTGAGTCTATAATTATAGTCACCGGGCCATCATTCACCAGCTCCACCTGCATATCGGCGCCGAACACCCCCTGAAGGGTGGGCTTCTCCAACCGTGAGGCCACGCGTGAGCAGTAGGTATGATAGAGCGGGATGGCTGTTTCATGGTTGGCCGCACGGATGTAGGACGGACGGTTCCCCTTGCGGGTGGATGCTGTGAGAGTGAACTGGCTCACTGCCAGCACCTCGCCGTCCACATCCTTCACCGACAGGTTCATCACTCCGGCGGGGTCGTTGAATATGCGCAACGATGCTGTTTTGTCGGCGAGCCATTCGGCATCGTCCTGAGTGTCGCCGTGCTCCACGCCCACAAGCACCATCATCCCCTTCCCGATTTGGGAATGGACCTCGCCGCCTATTGACACGGAAGCTCTGCTGACACGCTGAATCACTATTCTCATATCGCAAAAATAAGCATTATTTTTCAATTCATCACCACCCTCGCTGCCCGATTATCGGCAAAGCCGGAGGAGTGGTGCCGCAAATTTAGTCCGCAGTTCATGTGCAACAAACAGTTATATTGCTTATCTTTGCAAAAAATACCAATCAATCATGAAAATCCGTAACCTGCTGTTGACTTGTGCAGCCGTAGCTGCTATGAATTTCACCGGCCTCGCGGCCACTCCCTATTCCGAACCTGCCGATACCGCCACCGCGTCCGACATCGCTGCCTGGAACACCACCCACTGGAAAGGTGCCACCGCCCTCACCTGGGCTTCCAAAGATTCTGTTTATCGATTCACAGCGCCTGTTGTGCAGCAGCAGGTGAGCGACACCACTGTGTATGCATGGCGCGGCGAACGCATTGGACTTGAAGCTCTTGTGATCGCTCCCGAGGCTACCGCTCCGCTGCGTGTGAAGATGGGTCAGTGGACAGGTCCCGATGGTAAAAAAGTGGAGATGCCCGGCAGCTATGCTGCCTGGATGCGCTCGCAGATAGCTACCCACCATCAGGCTTGCGGTTATCCCAGCCCCGATCTCCCTACATTCACCATTGCCGACATGATTGACCTGCCCGACACCGAGGTGGCTTTCGAAGCACGCCATCTGCGCCCGTTGTGGTGCTCTGTGGAGGTGCCCTCCACTCTCGCCCCGGGCATCTACAGCACCACCATCTCGCTGATGCAGGGCTCCAAGGAGCTGAAGCATATCAAGCTCAATGTGGATGTGAGCTCACGTGCGCTCCCCGCCCCGGCCGACTATGCTTTCTATCTCGACCTCTGGCAGCAGCCGTATGCCATTTCGCGCTACTACAACGTGGAGCCGTGGTCGCCTGAACATCTGAAATATTACGAGCCTTACGCCAAGATGCTTGCCCGCGCAGGACAGAAGGCCACAAGTGTGATATTGTTCTACGAGCCTTGGGGCGAGCAGAGCAATGATAAATTCGAGCCGATGGTGGAGACTATTCTCAACCCTGACGGCTCTTACTCCTATGACTATACTATTCTTGACCGTTATGTGGAGTTCATGGACTCCATCGGTGTCAAAGGCGACATAGAGTGCTTCACAATGATTCCATGGGAGATGAAATTCCGCTACAAAAACGCTAAAACAGGTGAGTATGAATTTCTTGAAACCAAAACATCCTCGCCCGAATATGCCGCGCTGTGGACTCCTTTCCTCAAGAGTCTCGCTCAGCATTTCAAGCAGAAAGGGTGGTACGACCGTCTTCTGATAGTGATGGACGAGCGTCCGCTGGACGATATGCTCCGTGCCTACGATGTGGCCCAGAAAGCTGTGCCCGGCATCCGTATGTCGCTTGCCGGCAACTACCACAAGGAACTTATCGACGACCTGCAGCTCTACACCATCATCAAAACCGAATTTTTCCCGCTCGAGGATCTCAAGAAGCGTCGCGACTCCGGCAAATTGTCGCTCATGTACACTTGCTGCGCCACACCGGCTCCCAGCCAGTTCATCAACAGCGATCCTGCCGATGGTGCGTATCTTCCTCCCTATGCCACTGCTGCAGGATTTGACGGATATCTCCACTGGTCGTTCACCAACTGGACTGACAACCCCATGACTGATGCGCGATTCCACATGTTTGCCCCCGGCGACACATATTTCGTGTATCCTGACGGTCGCAGTTCTGTGCGCTATGAGCGTATGCTCGAGGGTATTCAGATGAGCGAGAAGATTCGTTTGCTGCGTGAGGAGATGGATGCCAACCGCGACTATGCCGGACTGGCCGCTCTTGAAGCAGCCCTGCTCCCTATCCGCACGGGCGCCATGCGCTCCTATTACACCACCGCCACTGTGGTCAACGACCTCCAGCGCGATCTCCGGATCCTCTCCAACCGATAAATTTTATAGGATTTATAAGACTTATAAGAATTATCACCAACCTAATCAAATCGGTAGGTGATGGTGCCGCGCTGCTCGGCGGGCGCATCATTTGACACCGAAAAACGGCTGTTTTTTGCCGCCTGGACACAACTTTGGCGTGCAGCGGTGTTTGCAGCCACCGGGCCTGTGCCGTGGCTGTAGGATGCATCTGTCACCTTGCCCTGCCTGTTGACTTTCACGCTCACCACAATGCTGCCTGTGGCGCGGCCTGATGGCCGTGCCCACGACTCCAGAGTACGCCCCTTGAGCGATGTGCCCGGAGTGCCGCTGAGAGCGCCATGGTCAGCGTTGCCGTTGGGCGAGCCGCTTTTGCCTGATGTGCCTGATCCTTTGCCGCTGCCGCCAAACTTCACACGGTTGGCTATCTCGCGGCTTTGCTCCTGCTGCCGCTTCTCTTTCTGCTGCTGCTCAAGCTCTTCCTTGGTGGGGCCTGTTTTTTCGGGCTGCGGTTTTTTCGTCACCTTTGCCGGCGACTCTTTCCCGGTTGTCACCAAGGGAGCCGGAGCAGCTTCGGGTGTGCCGCCATCGTGCAGGTCGTTGCCGGAAACATCGGTGGCTTCGGAGGCTGATTCTGTGTCGTTGTCATGATTGGGCTCGGGTATGTTGCCAAGCTTCACATACTCTCCATCCATCAGCAGCTCGCTGCTGTCCACCGGCGGCCACACGCGGTCGATATGCTCGGCGCGCCTGAGGGTGAGCACCAGCATCAGGGCTATCACTAATGCGCAGAGCAGCAGAGTGATACCGAGGGCTATTATTTTTGCTCGGCGGTTTGTCATTCGGAAGCCTGTTTGAGCTTGGCGGGTGCCGGTTTGGTGGCGAGCACCATACTCATGCTGTGGGTGGCACCGAGGTCAAGCACCTCCACGAGCTTGCCGTAAGGCACCTCCTCATCGGCATATACAGCTATATATCTTTGAGTGGAATCCTGCATCTGGCTCAGTTGGAGAAATGTGAGCAGATGGTCGCGGCTCTCCATGATCTGTGGCTCGTTGTCGCCCTGCGAGGCGTACATCACCATATCCTTGTCGATATACACTCTTATGCCGGGTTTGATGGCTGTTTGCTCAGAGCTTTGCGGCAGGTTGATTTCCAAGGCTGTAGGAAACACGAAAGTGCTTGTGACCATGAAAAATATGAGCAGCAGGAATATGACATCGGTCATCGAGGCCATCGAAAAGAGCGAGGTCATTTCAAATTGACGCTTCAGTGCCATATCACGCCGGTTCGTTAAGCAGGTCCATGAACTCCATGGTGTTCCCCTCAAGGCGTGTCATCACGCCGTTGATACGGGCCACGAGATAGTTGTAGGCAAACAGTGCTATCACGCCCACAATCAGGCCGGCCACGGTGGTGACAAGCGCTTCGTAGATACCTCCGGCAAGCACATCGATGTTGGCACTGGAGCCGGCGGATGCAAGGTTGTAGAACGCCTGCACCATACCTATCACCGTGCCGAGAAATCCGAGCATAGGTGCTCCGGCGGCGGTGGTGGCGAGCCAAGGCAACCCTTTGCCGAGGTTGGCTACCTCAAGATTACCGGTGTTCTCGATAGCCACGAGCACATCGTTCATCGGTCGGCCAATGCGGCTTATACCTTTGGATATGAGTCGTGAATAGGGTGTGTCGGTGTGTGCGCAGAGGTTCTGTGCCGTTTCTATCTCTCCTTCGTGGATATAGCCGCGTATGCGCTGCATGAAGGAGTGGTCTTCCTTGGAAGCCTTGCGTATCACAATGGCGCGTTCAATGAACACATATATTGAAATCACGGCCAGAAGGGCCAGCGGCAGCATTATGAATCCGCCTTCCAGACACAGCTGCCACACCGACAGCTCCTCTGGAGCGGAGGCGGCGGCATTGGCGGCGGCATTGGCGGTGGTGGCAACGGCTATGGTGTCGGAGGCGTGTGCAACTATGGTGTCAATCATTTCAGGCAATCTTTATAGCGTTTTATAGTTTCTTCCAGTCCCAGATACAAGGCATCGCTGATCAGAGCATGGCCTATGGACACTTCATTGAGGTGCGGCACCTGGTCGTGGAAATATTTGAGATTCTCGAGGTTGAGGTCGTGTCCGGCGTTGATACCCATTCCGGCACTGCGTGCGGCGCGTGCGGCCACCACAAAAGGCTCCACGGCCTGTTGGCGGTTGGTGGCATACATATCGGCATACGGTTTGGTGTACAGTTCCACTCTGTCGGCTCCGGCGCGTGCGGCGGCGCGGATATTCTCCACATCTGTGCCCACAAATATCGAGGAGCGTATGCCGGCTTCGCGGAGGCGGTCCACAATCGAGGTGAGAAATTCCATATTGGCCTCCACATCCCACCCTTCGTGGGATGTGAGGTCGCCGGGAGCGTCAGGCACAAGGGTAACCTGCGCGGGCTTCACCTGAAGCACCAGCTCCATGAACTCCGGCGAGGGATACCCCTCGATGTTGAACTCAGTTTTCACAAGCGGACGGAGTCTGAACACATCCTCGCGCTTGATATGGCGCTCATCGGGACGGGGATGTACTGTGATTCCGGCGGCTCCAAGACGCTCACATTCACCGGCAAACCGCAGAATGTCGGGAACATTCTCGCCTCGGGCGTTGCGCAAGGTGGCCACTTTATTGATATTTACACTCAGGTTTGTCATAAACAGAAACTTCTATCCGGCTGTTTAAATGATATATGGTCAAAAATACTTAATTTTGCATCCACCGAATATTACGGCAAAATTAGATAGAATTAATCACAATTTAAAGCGATTGACAGCAAAAGATAACATAATGCCCCTATCCGCCTCCGCTCCCGCCCATTGTGAGGAGAGGCTGTTTCCCGTGGTGGAAGAGTGCTGCGAGCTGAGTGTGGCCTGCTACAGGGCCGACTATTCGGCTTCGCGCATAGCCCATGCGGTGGAGGATGTGGATGCCCATCTGCTCAACCTCAATGTCACCTCGGCCATCACCGACCATGGTGAGGTGGTGGTGGATCTGAGGGTCAACAGACGGTCGCCCGACTCTGTGGCGCGTTCGCTCGAGCGCTACGGCTACAGGGTGGTGGATACACGCTCTGACGCTTCTCAGCCCGACTCCACGCTCCGGTCGAGGGTGGGCGAGTTGCTGCTGCACATCAACATTTGATTATCATGGCCATGACCATAGCAATTTACGGCAACAAGCCTCGCGACCCTCAGCGGCGTGCCGAGGTGATTGATATGATGGCTCTACTGACGCGATATGCCGAGGTGGGGGTCAAGTTCATGCTGGAGGAGCGCTACAGCAACTATCTGGCGCAATACACCTCCGTGGCCAAGGATTACGCCGTGTTTGAATCCTGCAATCCTCCCGTCACCGACCTTGTGATGTCAATTGGCGGCGACGGCACTTTCCTGCGTACCGCCAACTCGGTGGGTGCTCTGGAAACTCCCATCATCGGGGTCAATTCCGGGCATCTGGGCTATCTCGCCGCTGCGCAAATCAGTGACATGCCCCATGTCATGGAGCAGATTCTCGGCGGAGAATGTACTGTGGAATCGCGCTCGGTGCTGGCTGTGACATCGCCCGACACCGCTCTCAAAGGCCATCCGTTCGCTCTCAATGAGGTGGCCATAATGAAGCAGGACACCGCTTCAATGATCACTGTGTCCACCTTCCTCAGCACCACTCTGCTGGCTGAGTACCGTGCCGACGGGCTGATTGTGTCAACTCCCACCGGTAGCACAGGCTACAATCTCAGCGTTGGCGGCCCGGTGGTGGCGCCTTCGGCTCCGGTGTGGATAGTGTCGCCCATTGCGGCCCATTCGCTGGCTATGCGACCGTTGGTGGTAAGCGACTCCGAATGTGTGGACACCCGTGTTAGTTCGCGCTCCGGCTCCTATCTGCTCAGTATCGATGGCAAAAGTCAGGTTCTTGACGAGAGTGTGAGGCTTCATATCGAGCGGGCACCGTGGAGGGTGAATGTGGTGCATCTCCCCGGCCAGAATTTCCCGCTCACTCTCCGGTCCAAGCTTTTCTGGGGAGTATGAAACCTATCTGCCGGCCTATCCGCGGGATTGCTCCCGATGGGCGAGTCATTGTCATAACGCCGCGCAGGCAGGCACGCAGTCTCATTCTCCGGCTCAAAGCCAATGAACTTCACCTCACTGTGCCTTTCGGCTACTCCTCCGGGTTGCTGGCCGACCGGTTGCCCGAGCTGGTGGAGCGGTTCAACTCCCGATTCCAGGCTCCTGCCGGGCCACGATATTCCATTGGCCAAATCATCAGTTGTCCTGACCTTGAGATCGAGATTTATCAGCAGTCAGCGCATCCCGGTCATGTTGTGATAGGGCAGGGGATTCCCCGCTCCCGGCTCGGCGTGGGAAGCAATATTGACCTTTCCGAGCCGTCGGCGCAGGCATTTCTCAGCTCTGCGCTCTGCAAGCTGGCCTATCGGGTGGCCCCGCAGTTGCTGTTGCCGCTGGCCGAAAAGCTGTGCGGGAGGGTAGGGGTCCACCCCGTCCAATGGCGCATAGGGCGCGGGTTGCGCACCCTTGGTACCTGCTCGGCCACCGGGATAGTGACTCTCAGCTGTGCGCTGGTGTTTCTTCCTACGGAGCTCCGCGAATATGTGATATGCCACGAACTTGCCCACCTTTCGGAGATGAACCATTCACCCCGCTTTCACGCGTTGTGCAACGCCTATCTGCAGGGCAAAGAAAAGCCACTCATAGCTGCTCTGAAGCGCTACGAGTGGCCTATAATACGCTGATATATGCTGTAAAGCATAATATTTGTTGCTCGATTCTTTTATCGATAAATCGTATTTTTGCTAGACTAAGTGAATAACTATGACCATAAAAACGAGTGTTCTTTTATCAACAATATTGTTGGTGTGTAGATTTTCATTGCATGCCTATTACTTTATTTCTCCGTATTCATATTGTGCTTCGGATCCTATAAATTATATAGATCCGTCTGGAAAAGATATCGTTGTTTTGAATAAAGGCTACTATACATCTCAGCATCTAGCTATGTTGATTCAAAATCAAAAAGGGAAGTGGCAGTACTATTCTGTAAATGGGAATAATGTTATTAACTCATCTACCGGCGAGCACACTGGCGGAAGACCTTTTAATGATGTTGCTGTTGGCTCTTGGGACACCCCTCAGCAGTTTCTTAATTCAAGTTACAATGTGGTTAAGGGAAAACCCGGCAAGACGGATTTGAATGTAAATAATTATGGGTATTCCGAGGGGTATCGTATCACGACAACACCCGAACAGGATGCCATCATGAGAGATGGGTTTAAGGAAATTGCGGAAACAGAGTATGATATTGTGACAAATAATTGCGCGACGGCAGTTCAGCAAGTTATGGTAGAAGCGGGTATCCCGGTTTCTATTCCATGGATAAAAATGGAATCCAAACCGGTGCATACATCTGTTGGTACTGCAGAGGTTGTGTCAGGTGTCAAGATAAAATGTGTAATTATCTTTGTTCCCAGTTTGGCTTTTAAGTCTATTGTTCTGTCGAATCCCGGTGGAGAATATTTGCAAAAACAATAACAAAAATATAAAACTATGTCGTCTCAAATATTGAAACACACAAAAATTGTATTGGCTTATTTATTTTTATATGTCTATTTTGTTGCTTTGATTTGCTTATTCTCAAAATCCGTACCGTCATGCAATGGGATGCCGGAAGGTCTTCTTGTTGTGATTCCCGTAACATTATGCTTTTATATTTTGTATGTAATAATTAATTGTTTTATTATTAGACGAATAGTGGACCTTAAGATAATCGTCAATTTGTGTATCATTCTATTTATTACATTATTAGTACTTTTCCCCGTATTACTTAGTTAATGTGAGTTGTGTTTTGATATGAATAAATTACTTAGTCTTATAATTTATTCCATAATTTCGTTGGCTCTGTCAGATGCGAAATCTTTGACCCCTGAGGGATATTATGGTTTTGCATATAATAAAATGTCTGATATGCTCGCAGGGCGCGATTCATTGTCAATCAAACGTGCTGTATTCCTAGCAGAATGGGCTTATTATGAAGGTAATTTGGATTACCAAAAAGATTTCTGCGATGAAATAAATCGTATCGCAAAGTTTGTAGAGTTGTTTTATTTATTCAACAATCTTAACCAGTATAAAACTGGTAAACAAATAGCATTGAATAATTACTTTTCTAAGCCATATTCTGGTAATGGTTACAAACCTTATACTTATAATTATGAAGATGTTGACAAAGATGTGATTAATTGGGAGAATCAGTTCGTATCAAAAGTTTTAAAAACACATGTTGGACAATGCAGATCCCTACCATGGATGTATAAAATCATATCCCAAGAGATTGGCGCGGATGTGTCAATAGCTCTTGCTCCAAGGCATTACTATATAATGTACAAAGATGAGGATAATTTTACGCCTGAAAATTGGATAAATCTTGAATTGACATCAGGGCAAATGGTTCCTGCTTTCTGTATAAAGGATAATTTTGAAATTTCTGATTCTGCAGTATTAGTAGGGACATACATGGTGCCATTAAATGATGTTCAGACTGTGGCGTGTCAATTATACGAACTAGCACTTGGATACTGCAAAAAATTCGGACATTATAATGAATTCACGTTTCAATGTGCTTCCACAGCATTGCTGTACTATCCAACAAGTCCAATCGCTTGGATCATCCAATGCAAATCTCTTGAGTAAATGACGGAAGAGCGATTGCGTAAAAATGGGAATGTGTGGGATGGAGCTTGTGCTAATATGATGCATTTGATGGAAGTTGCCGCAGATAGAGTGGAAAAAACTTATATGACTGAAGAAACCCCACAAAGAAGAAAAAAATGGCGGAAAAAGGTTCTTGAAGCTCAAAAGATGATGAATAAAAGGGAGTGAATAGTGGTTAAAAATAAGTCAGGATTCACTGATGTGCGAATCCTGACTTGATATAGTTATATGCTGTAGGGCTATTTGAGTTTCCACTCCCAGCCGGATTTGGTGTCTTTGACATCAAACCCTATCTCCGACATACGGTTGCGGATGAGGTCGCTTGTGGCCCAGTCCTTTTTTGCTTTGGCCTCGGCGCGGACGCTGAGCAGCAGATCCACAGCGTCCTCAAACGGTTTGAGGGCACCCTCTTCGGCACCGGCTGTAGCAGCCAGTCCATCGAGCTTCACACCCAATATGTCGCCGAGGAATGTGCGGAACAAAGCTTTCAATGCCTCTATATCCTCGGCTGTGGCTTTGTCTGTGCCGTCGTTGATTCGGTTCACCATCCCCACGGCTTCAAAGAGTGCGGCTATCACCATCGGGGTGTTGAGGTCGTCATCAAGAGCCTCGTAGCATTTCTGCTCTATCTGCTTCACATCCACACTGGAGGTGTCGCTCGGGCGGAGGTCGCCGATGCGCTTGTACCCTTCAAGCATGCGCTGGAGCGCTTTCTCGGAGGCCTGGAGTGCTTCGTTGCTGAAATCCACTGTGCCGCGATAATGGGCCTGGAGTATGAAGAAGCGGATGGTCATGGGTGAGTATGCCTGCTCAAGCAGTTCATGGTTGCCGGAGAAAAACTCCTGTAGGGTGATGAAGTTGCCGAGCGATTTGCCCATTTTCTGACCGTTGATCGTGATCATGTTGTTGTGCATCCAGTAGCGCACGGAGTCATGGCCGTTGTGGGCCATCGACTGTGCTATCTCACACTCATGGTGGGGAAATTTGAGGTCCATTCCACCACCGTGGATGTCAAACACTTCGCCAAGATATTTCTCTCCCATGGTGGAGCACTCGAGGTGCCATCCGGGAAATCCTTCGCTCCATGGCGAGGGCCAGTGCATGATATGCTCGGGCGAAGCTTTTTTCCACAGCGCGAAGTCGGCTGGATTGTGCTTCTCGTCCTGGCCGTCGAGGGCGCGTGTGGCCGACAGGAGTTCGTCGATGTTGCGTCCCGAGAGCTTGCCGTAGTGGTGGTCGCGGTTGTATTTGGGCACATCGAAATACACTGAGCCTTGGCTTTCGTAGGCATATCCGCTTTCGAGTATCTTTTTGATATACTCTATCTGCTCAATGATGTGGCCGGAGGCGTGGGGCTCGATGGATGGCGGGAGCACATTGAGTTCATCCATAGCCTTGTGGTAGCGTGTGAGATAGTGCTGCACCACTTCCATGGGCTCGAGCTGCTCAAGGCGCGCTTTCTTGGCTATCTTGTCCTCGCCGGAGTCGGCATCATGCTCCAGATGTCCCACATCGGTGATGTTGCGCACATATCTCACCTTGTAGCCGAGGTGCTGCAGGTAGCGGAACAGCACATCGAAAGTGATGGCCGGGCGTGCATGCCCCAGATGGCCGTCGCCATACACAGTGGGGCCGCACACATACATGCCCACTTTTCCCTCATGGATAGGCTTGAAAAGCTCCTTGAGGCGCGACAGTGAGTTGTAGATCTGCAGATTGTTTGGTTTTACAGCCATGGCAATTATGGATTATGCGTTGCCGCCGAACATGAACGGATTGGGAATATCGTTGGGGTTGTTGCCGTTGTTGGCAGCGGGGTTGTTGCGGGGAGCTTTGGGCTTGATTTCCCCGAAAGTGGCTTCGTAGCGTTTCACATTTTCCATGAGAGCGTTCATGAGGTTCTTGGCGTTCTCGGGGGTCATGATGATGCGGCTCTGTACCTTGGCCTGGGGCATATTGGGCGCGAGGGCGATGAAGTCCATATAAAATTCCGAAGGACCGTGGGTTATCACAGCAAAATTGGAGTAGTGGCCGGCGGCAACTTCGGGGGTAAGTTCGATTTTGATTTCTTGTCCTTTTTTCTGTTCCATTATGATTTGATTTTTTATTGTTATTATTATTCTGATTTCAGGAATGTGAATTCACATTGGTAGCTGTTGTTGGTGTTGTTGACCAGCAGCTTCACGCCGCGGCATGTGGCGAGGTTCCATACCGGGGCCATGTTGAGCGAGGCCACTGTCTTGCGGTTGAATCCCTGCTCATTGTCGGCCGATGTGGTGAGGTAGAGGGTGGGGATGTCGCTGCCGAAGGTGGCGGGGTCGGCCACAAGGGAGAATTTGCGCTTGCCTGAGCAGGCGGGAAGCTGTGCCATCAGGTTGATGTACTCACCGGACCGATACAGTGTCATAACATATATTCCCTCGGTGGTGTTCATGTCGGGGAGGGTGGTGGCATCGGTTTTCACGGTGCCGTTGTAGATCACGTTGAGCGATGATGCCTCGATGGCTGTGCTCGTGCCGTAGGCCACGCCTTCGGGCAGAGTGTAGGTGACAAGCATACGGGTGCCTGTCGGGGCTTGGTTCTGGTCTATAGTGCCCTGGAGGGTGAGTGTGACCAGAGGGGAGTCGTTGATTTCCCGATATTGCAGCATCGACAGGCCGCGGTCGTTGTTGCCCACAAAGGTGGCGATGTTCTGATATGTGGCCACTCCTTGGTCGGGACGGTCGGGCTCGTCGCGGCATGAGGTGAGGTGCCACGCTGCCAGCAGGCAGAGCAGGGGAGCGGCATATCGCAATATTCTGAGGCGGATAATATTGGTGTTCATGGTGCTAAGCACGGTTCAACGGTGGGAGACACGTTGGTGAGTATTTCGGTGATTATGCCGTCGCGCATCTTTATGATGCGGTCGGTGTCGGCGGCGAGCTGCTCATCGTGGGTCACAATGACGAATGTCTGGTTCATGTCGCGCCGCAGGTCGAAAAAAAGTTTGTGCAGTTCGCTGCGGTTGTGGCTGTCAAGGCTGCCCGACGGCTCATCGGCGAGCACCACGGCGGGGTTGCACACCAGCGCTCTGGCCACAGCGGCTCTCTGCCGCTCGCCTCCCGACAGCTGGGAGGGACGGTGTGTGGCTCTGTCGGCCAGCCCCATGTACTCTATCAGCCCGCGGGCTTTGCTCATGGCGGTGGTGCGGCTCATCCCTCCTATCATGGCGGGCATGGCCACATTCTCCTCCATGGTGAATTCGGGCAGCAGCTGGTGAAACTGAAACACGAACCCGATGTTGGCATTGCGGAAACGTGCCAGCCTGGTGTCGCTCATGGCAAATATATCGGTGCCGTCAAAGTTCACGCTCCCGCTGTCGGGGCGGCTCAGTGATCCCAGGATCTGCAGCAAGGTGCTCTTCCCGGCACCGCTGGGTCCCACTATCGACACTATCTCGCCACGGTGCACATCGAGGTCAATGCCGCGAAGCACAGTCAGGTTGTCAAATTTTTTCAGTATCCGGCGCGCTTGAATCATATAGTACAAAAGTAGCTATTTCTACTCAATATTTGAATGAAGAACCGCCCAAAAATTCCCTCAGCAGTGATGTGGACGGCACATATTGCTCGCCTATGCTGTGGAAATACCCTAAGAATGTGCGTAGTCGCGCAGCTTCGGCATATTCAGGAATGTTGTGCGGCACATGCTTGAGCACCTCCTCGCCGCGGTCCTTGAGCACTCCGAGTTCAAACAGCAGCGAGGAGTTGAAGGTGGCGTCGGCGTTTTCCTGATAGGGGAATATCCATTTTTCCTCGCCGCGGCGCACGCTCGGCCACCGCTTGATGGTGTCCACGGCACTTGTGCCGCGATATTTGTTGTCGCGGATTATGCGCCGGAGCAGCCGGTTGTCGGTGGTGGGCACCCAGTTGTGGTCGTCAATGGATATGGTGGTAAGGGCCGACACATACACTCTGTATTTATGCTTGTCGGGCACCTGCTCGGTGAGCTTGGGGTTGAGGCCGTGTATCCCTTCTATGAGCAGAATGGAGTTGGGGTTGAGCCTCATTCTGTCGCCACGGTATTCGCGGACACCGGTGGCGAAATTGTAGTAGGGGATTTCCACCTCCTCATGGCGCAGCAGGGCGTTGAGGTCGGCGTTGAACTGCTTGAGGTCAAGCGAGTAGAGCGACTCATAGTCCAGCTCACCGTTCTCATCGCGGGGAGTGTGCTCGCGGTCCACGAAATAGTTGTCGAGCGATATCATCTGCGGCTCCAGCAGGTTGGTCATGAGCTGGATTGCGAGGCGTTTGGTGAAGGTGGTTTTACCGGATGATGACGGTCCGGCAATCAGCACAATCCTTGCGCCACCTTCCATAAAGCGCCGCTTGATGTCGTCGGCAATGGTGGCTATGCGGTTGTTGTGCAGCGCTTCCGACACATTGATGAGCATTGCCTCGTGGCCGTGCATCACGGCCTCGTTGAGTTCGCCCACATTGCTCACTCCCACTATGTGGTTGAATTTCACATAGTCGGTGAAGGCGTCAAACATTTTTTCCTGTGCTATCGGGGTGGCCGGCACGGAAGGGTTGGCACTATCGGGGCCGAGCAGCAGCAAGCCGTCCTTGTAGGTGATGAGGTTGAACACCCCTACCGTGCCTGTGCTTGGGGCGAGCGGCCCGTAGTAGCTGTCGCAGATTCCGTCGAGACGGTAATATACGGTGTATAGCTCCTGCACGGTGCGCAGCAGCTTCACCTTATCGTCCATCCCCTGACGGGTGAATATGTTTATGGCATCGTCGGTGAGCCTTTCTTTACGCTCGAAAGTGAGGTTCATCGCCACAAGCTCCTCCATTTTGGCCTTGAGCTTGGGAACCCACTCTTCAAGGTTGAGCTTCTCGTGTCCGGTGATGCGGCAAAAATAGCCGTGGCTCACCGAATGTGCTATCCTTAGCCGGTAGCCGGGGAGCAGTGTGGTGACAGCCTTGTAGAGCATCATGCATAGCGAGCGGGTGTAAGTGCGCTGTGCCGAGCTGCTGGAGAGGGGGAGGAACTCCACCATCTTGGGTGCGAACACCGGAAACAGCATATCCTCGTTTTTGAAGTTCACTCTGGCGCATATGGGGGTGAATGGCAGTTCATCCTTCACTTGGCTGTAGATCTGCAGCAGGGTGTCGCCGCCGTTGATGGTTATGTATCGGCCGGTGTTTTTACAAAATATTTTCAGTGAGTTGCTCATCGGGCTATATGTTTGAGTTTGTTGCGACGGTTGCGTTTTTTTTCGTATTCTATCAGTTTGTGGAGCACATAATCGGCGCTCTCTTGTTTGTTCCAACCGCGGAGGTCGGCATAATGTTCGGTGATTTTGTACAGCACATCGCGCCGGTGGGTGAGCTTCACCATATTGTCAAGACACTCTTTGCGGGTGGGTTCATGGTCCAGAAAGCGGGTGCGGTTCACATCCACGGTGGTGATGCTCGATGGTGCTCCATAGAGGAAATTGCCGATATTGGTGTCGCCGTGGAGCACGCCTGCTTTGTGCATATTAGCCAGCATCTGTGCCACTGTTTCCAGCTGGGCTATGTCGTAAGGTTTGCTCGGTAGCCACAGCGATGCAAGCGATGGCCACGGACAGTATTCGCACACAAAATAGCTTTGGCTCAGCAGTCCGTGCTCATACACCTCTATATATGCTGTCTCGCGGGGAGTGCTTATTCCCCTGCTGCGGAGCATGGAGGCATATTTGAAGGCCCTGCGTGCTTTGCCCGGGGTGAACCATGTGTAGGCAATGCGCTGCGCAAGGTTGGGTTTTTTGAAACTTTTTACAACATATTTCCGGCTTGTGGCGGGATCGGTGTACAGCAGCACGATGTTGCGTCCGCGGTGGATCACCACAGTATCTTTGTACCGCTCGGGATGGAGGCACATCTCCTCCAGCTTCAGCCTGTCCCGGAGCTCGGCGGGGCAGTTGTCGTATGCTTCCTTTTTGATGGTCATTTCTGTTGTGGTTTTGCCTTACCGGCAAGCATGCCGCATGCCGCCATTATATCCTCGCCTCGCGATGCGCGGATGGTGGCTGTGATGCCCAAAGCGTTGAGGCGGTCGCGGAACCGTGTCATCTCACTCTCGGAGCAGGGGCGTAGCTCCACCCCCGGGATGGCATGAAACCGTATCAGGTTCACTCTGCAGTCGGTGCCTTTCACCAGTCGTGCGAGGGCATCGGCATGCCGCAGGTCGGAATTTACCCCCTGCCACATTATATATTCCACACTCAGCCTCCGCTGGTGGGCGAAATCGTAGCCGCGCAGCAGCTTCATGACCTCAGTGATGGGGTAGGCGTTTTCCACCGGCATGAGGCCGGCGCGTTCATCGCTGTAGGGTGAATGGACGCTTATGGCTATATGCACCTTGGTGGTGTCGAGCAGCTGCTTTAGCTCCTTGAGCTTGCCTATAGACGACACTGTGATGCGCTTAGGGCTCCAGGCCATGCCCCATGGCGCGGTGAGGATATCAATGGTGGTAAGCACAGCTTCAAGATTGTCCATCGGCTCACCCATACCCATGAACACAATGTTGGTGAGCGCTTCGCTCTCCTCCACCGACAGCACCTGGTTGATGATCTGGCTCGCGCTGAGGTTGCCGTGCCAGCCTTGCCGTCCGGTCATGCAGAAGCGGCAGTTCATCTTGCACCCTGCCTGGGAGCTGATGCAGAGAGTGGCGCGGTCGCGGTCGGGAATCATCACCGCTTCAATGTCGCGTCCACCCACGCCGTCAAACAGATATTTCACCGTGCCGTCCGTGCTCTCTGCTTTTGTGAGCGGGGAAGTGCGCCCCACACACCATTTTCCGGCAAGCTTTGCGCGGGCAGGTTTGCTGAGGTTGGTCATCTCGTCGATAGATGTGACACGCTTGTCGTATAGCCATTTGGCCATCTGCATACCGGCAAATCCGGGCATGCCGCACTCCAAGGCAACTTCCTTGAGCTGCTCCAGGGTGAGTCCTATGAGGGGTTGAAGATTTTCCATTACGAATACAAATATACACTAAATAATAGTTGTTAAAATCACAATTTAGGTATTTTATAATTTCTTTGCATCATCCCTCTTGTCGGCAACTGCAAAATGTTTTAATTTTGCATTCACAAAAAACACAATGCACGCAGGGAGGCCGATCATTCAATGGATGTGGTCAATGGAAAGCGATTAATAATGTCATAAACCCCTTACTGTGTCCCAAGGATTGATGTCCTGCCCAATTGTGCATGGAGTGCTGTCAGTGCCCCTTGCTTTGATGTTTTGTTAGACAATATATATACTTGAATTTTGGTTATGAGGGAGGTGCGCTTCTGTGAAGAAGTGCACTTTCATTTTTTTATAACTGAACTTTATGGATGCACTGCGGGAACAGATTGACTGATTTCGGCGGTATGGGCTTATGGGGAAATAGTTGATTGCAGAATACTGAATTGGCGGTGATATTTGCGGCCGGATTATCGGACGGAGATGAATTTTTAAATGTCGTGGGGTTAAATTTTTCATAACTTGTTGTGAATTAGTTTTGTCGGGTGTATTTTGATGGTTTCGGATTTCAGCTCAGAAAATCGGAGTTTTCAACAGATTGATGCAATTTGTGGAAAACTGATATTTTTTTTACTTTTGTGGGTAATTCTTCAGTTGATTTCAAACGATGAATAAATTTTGCTGGGAGGCATTGAATGTTGATATGCCTTCTTTCAATGTGGCTCTCGTTGAGCGTTGGATAGAGCAGGTGGCAAAAAATCATGACCGCGTGCTCGGTCCATTGACATACGTGTTTTGCAACGATGAGAAGATCATCGAGGTGAACCGCGAATTTCTACAGCATGATTATTATACTGACATCATCACTTTCGACTATTCGCGCTCGCGTATGGTGAGTGGCGATATGTTCATTTCGCTCGACACTGTTGCCAGCAACGCTGCTATGGTGGGGTGCGATTATGAGCGTGAGCTGATGAGGGTGGTGGTGCACGGTGTGCTTCATCTGTGTGGCATCAACGATAAGGGTCCCGGAGAGCGCGAGATTATGGAGGCGCATGAAGACGAGGCCCTGAGGTTGCTTGACAGTATAAATTCTGAACTATAATTTTGTTATGCGATTTGATTACGATGTTATAGTTGTAGGTGCAGGTCATGCCGGCTGCGAGGCTGCTTCTGCCGCTGCCCGGCTGGGGAGCGATACTCTCCTTGTGACCATTGATATGAACAAGATTGCGCAGATGTCGTGCAATCCCGCCGTTGGTGGTATTGCCAAAGGTCAGATAGTAAGGGAGATAGATGCGCTTGGCGGACAGATGGGTATTGTCACTGACCGCACGGCTATTCAGTTTCGCATGCTCAACCGCTCCAAAGGGCCGGCCATGTGGAGCCCCCGCGCACAGAGCGACAGAATGAAATTTTCGCTTCTCTGGCGGCATATTCTTGAGAATACCCCCAACCTGAGTATGTGGCAAGACTCTGTAACCAAGCTCGTTATCGAAGATTCACGGGTGGCCGGAGTTGTCACTGCCATGGGCGTTACATTCCGGGCCAAATCCGTGGTCATCACTGCCGGAACTTTTCTTGACGGACTGATGCATATCGGTCCTGTGAAGATTGCCGGAGGCCGCGTGGCCGAACCTGCTGCATACGGTATCACTGCGCAGCTCAGGGAGTTGGGTGTGCGTACCGATAGGATGAAAACCGGAACACCCGTGCGCCTTGATGCCAGGAGCATTGATTTCGGCAAAACTATTGTGCAGCAAGGTGAGGATGATTTTCATAAGTTCTCCTACCTCCCCTCCGTGCGCCGTGAGCTTGCCCAGAGGGATTGCTACATCACATATACCAACGAATCGACTCATGAGGTGCTTCGCGCCGGCCTTCCGGAGAGTCCCCTTTTCAATGGGCAGATTCAGAGTATCGGTCCGCGTTATTGTCCGAGCATAGAGACCAAGATTGTTACCTTTGCCGACAAAACGGAGCATCAGCTTTTCCTCGAACCTGAGGGCGAGGATACGCAGGAGTTTTATCTAAACGGATTCTCTTCATCGTTGCCGCTTGATGTGCAGATGAAGGCTCTTGCCACTATTCCCGGCCTTGAGAATGTGCAGGTGTATCGTCCGGGATATGCCATAGAGTATGACTTTTTCGACCCCACACAGTTGCGTCATACGCTTGAGTCGAAGGTGCTTCCCGGCCTGTTCTTGGCCGGACAGGTGAACGGCACCACAGGCTATGAGGAAGCTGCCGGACAAGGGCTGGTTGCAGGCATAAATGCCCACCGCTCCCATAAAGGTGAGGACGCATTTGTGCTCGGTCGTGACCAGGCATATATAGGTGTGTTGATTGATGATCTTGTGACCAAGGGTGTCGATGAGCCTTACCGCATGTTCACCTCGAGAGCTGAATATCGCATACTGCTCCGTCAGGACGATGCTGATATGCGCCTCACTCCGCTTGGTCATGAAATTGGTCTTGTCACCGAGGAGCGTTATCGGCTTATGGAGTCGAAGCGTCGGCAGCGCGATGAGTTTATGGAGTGGTGCTCCCGCATATCGGTGTCACCTGCTCAGGTGGACGGGCTGCTCAGCAGGGTAGGGTCGTCCCCCTTGAAGCAATCAGTGAAGCTCCGCGAACTCGTGCTCCGTCCGCAGCTGACTGTTGCTCTTTTGAGCGAAGCTTTGCCAGAGCTCAAGGAGTATATTGATAAGAATATCGAGGCCGAGCGCCGCTCCGAGATTATCGAGGCCGCGGAAGTGCTGATGAAATATCAAGGGTATATTGACCGTGAGCAGATGATAGCCGACAAGATTCGGCGGCTTGAGGATGTGAAGCTCGGCAGTAGGATTGACTATATGCAAGTACAGTCGCTGAGCACCGAGGCACGTCAGAAGCTTGAGCGGATCCGGCCAGAGACAGTGGCTCAGGCATCGCGCATCCCGGGCATATCTCCGAGTGATGTCAATATCCTTTTGTTACTGATGGGTAGATAGTTATAAGAAAATTGTTCCACGTGGAACAATCAATCGTTTTTCACAGACAATAATTTTTAGTTATGGAATATATCAAGTCAAAAATTCGTGATGTTGTTGACTTCCCCAAAAAGGGGATTGTGTTTAAGGACCTCACCACCGTGTTCAAGGATCCCCGTGCCCTGCATATCATCGGTTGGGATTTGTCGCAGCTCTACCGCGACAAAGGTGTGACCAAAGTTGTGGGCATCGAGAGCCGTGGCTTTATCGGCGGCTCCATCCTCGCCTTTGAGCTTGGTGCCGGATTCGTGCCAGCCCGCAAACCCGGTAAGCTGCCTGCCGACACTGTATCGGCCACTTACGCCAAAGAGTATGGTACAGACACCATTGAAATCCATCGCGATGCCATCGGCCCGGATGATATCGTGGTGATTCACGACGATGTTCTTGCCACCGGCGGCACAATGGCTGCGGTATATGAGCTTGTGAAAAGTATGAATCCTAAAAAGATCTATGTGAACTTCATCATTGAGCTCGGAATGCTCAATGGCCGCGCTGCACTTCCTGCTGATGCAGAAGTGACATCGCTCATCACATATTGATCTCGTATATTTTGTATCCGTGCCGGATATGCGCTCCGAATAGGGGTGCTTCCGGCACGGCTTTTATAACAATCCGCGTATTGCAGCGTTTAAAGAATGTATGGCTAAACATAAAAAATCGGCTGAGCTGGAAGAGAAAATCCGGATTCTTCCTACCACCCCCGGAGTATATATGTATTTTGACTCGGAGGGTACAGTGATATATGTGGGCAAAGCAAAAAACCTGAAGCGGAGGGTGTCGTCGTATTTCAACCGCACCCACGATTCGCTGCGCACCAATCTGCTTGTCCGTGCTATTGCCGATATGAAATATATCGTGGTGCCTACGGAGCAGGATGCGCTCAATCTTGAGAACTCCATGATCAAGGAGTATCAGCCGCGCTACAATGTGCTGCTCAAGGACGACAAGTCGTATCCGTGGATTGTGGTCACCAAAGAGCATTTTCCCCGCGTGTTCATGACCCGCAAGCGTATCAAGGATGGCTCGAAATATTACGGTCCATATACTGATGCAGGGGCGGCGAGAGTGGTGCTCGACCTTATCCGCGACCTGTACAAGCTCCGTTCGTGCCGCCATGCCATCACTTCCGAATATGTGGCCAAAGGAAAAGGGAAACTGTGTCTGGACTATCACCTGAAACGGTGTGGCGGATGCTGCACCGGACTGGTGAGCGAGGAGGAGTATGGACGGCAGATAGAGCGCATCAAGCAGATTTTGCGCGGCGATATGGCCGAGATTCTGGAGTATCTGCGCGCAGAGATGGCGAAGCTCGCCGAGGAGCTGCGGTTTGAGGAGGCGCAGGAGCTGAAAGAGAAATACAAACTTGTGGAGCGTTACACCGCCAAGAGCGTTATCGTGAGCCAGACTATTGCCGATGTGGATGTGTTTGGTGTGGACGATGACGGTCGCGATGTGTTTGTCAACTATATGCACGTGCGGCGTGGGGCAGTGGTCAGGAGTGTGACCCTGGAGTACAAACGGCGCCTCGACGAGAGCGTGGAGCAGCTGCTCGGATATGCCATGAATGAGATAGCGCGGGAGCTTGGCGTGAATTATGAGGAGGTGATTGTGGCGCAGCTGCCGGATGTGGAGATGCCCGGGGTGACCTTCATAGTGCCGCAGCGCGGCGACAAGGCGAAGCTGCTCGAGGTGTCGCAGAAAAACGCCCGCCAGCATAAGATAGATATGTTGAAGCATCTTGAACGCACCAATCCAGAGCAGCGCACCGACCGACTGCTTGAGCGGATGAAAAGTGATTTCAGGCTGTCAGAGCTGCCACGCCATATCGAGTGTTTCGACAACTCGAATATCCAGGGCACAAATCCGGTGGCTTCGTGTGTGGTGTTCAAGGATGGGAAACCGTCGAAAAAAGATTATCGGCATTTCAATATCAAAACCGTGGAGGGTCCGGATGATTTTGCCTCGATGAAGGAGGTGCTGACACGCCGCTACACCCGTCTTGTCAACGAGGGCCAGGGGTTGCCTCAGCTGATAGTGGTGGATGGGGGCAAGGGGCAGTTGAGTGCCGCTGTGGAAGCTTTGGATGAGATGGGGCTGCGAGGCACAATTGCCGTGGTTGGTATCGCCAAGCGTCTTGAGGAAATCTATTTCCCGGGCGACAGTATTCCGCTCTATATTGACAAAAACAGTGAAAGTTTGCGCGTAGTGCAGCATCTGCGCGACGAGGCCCACAGGTTTGGCATCACTCACCACCGCAACAGGCGAAGTGCCACCCAAACATTGAGTGCGCTTGACTCCATAAAGGGTGTCGGCGAGAAGACTAAAACCGCCTTACTTTCTCATTTTAAGAGTGTTAAGCGTGTAAAAGAAGCAGATTTGGACGATATTGCCGCCATAGTCGGCCCCGCAAAGGCATCGCTGGTGTGGTCGGCATTGAACGTAATTGAATAGCAGTTGTTTACATGGCTCATTTCGTGACTGTCTGTTTGTAAAATATTTGTGGGTTTTGTTGGTTGTAGTGTTGTTAATGTGAAAAACAGTTGCTAACTTTGCGGAGCAGGCCGCATCGCAGAGCCCGGTCATGGGCTTTGCGGGTGGGTCGGCAGACATAAATTAGGATGCGTTTACTCGACGCTCTTTCTTGACATCTTGAAACTTCGCAACTTTCTTAGGTTGGTCAAGAATGCAGCAAACGGTAGATGCCTATGTGGATATGTATATTCCGTCCTGACCAGGCGCGTGAGCGTTGGGTGGGGCGTATAGCATATTCTGCGTGAGGCTCTGCGTTTGCTCGTTCAACCAACCGGGCAATGCGAAGGCCTCAAGATGTGGAACGAGCAACTAGTACGGCTCTCACGCATTTTTTTTAATGGTTCTGTTGGAGAGTTGCAGTGCCAATAATAATTCTTATCATGAAAAAATTTAGTTTTTTTCTTCTCTGTGTTTTATCATTTATTCTTACAGGATGTGGCGTCAGCCAGGAGGCAGCAAAAAACATTAACGCCCAGCAAACTAACATCAACCTCTCAACAGCGAACTACAGAGTTATTGGACAAGTTGAAGGAAAGTCAAAACAATTTTATTTCTTATGTTTTGGTGGCTTGAATGGTAAGTCGTTGCAACAAAGCGCTTTAAGTGAGATGTATGACGAGGCTTATCGCGTAGCTAAAGGGCGAAGTGTTGCTGTTATCAATACCACAATTACCTATAAACTTGGATTTTTCATAATAGGAGGACAGAAAACAGCTATTGCAAGAGGCACTCTTGTTGAATTCATGGATCGTGACATGCATTATACTCCCGAAGTTGAGCAAGATCACGCTTATACGGGGACTCCTAAAACCGTCCCTGCTCCAGCCACTAAAAACGAGGAAATATCACTCATAACCCCGATGTCGTCTAAAAATAGTGCACCAAAGCAAACAAAAGACACTATGCCCAAACAATCCCAAAATAGTAAGGCTAAAAAAACGTATAAATTCGGCAATATTAAATTTAAGGAAAATGAGCCGGTTAAACTACAAGTCGTAACACTCAACGATAGTAAGGATACTAAAATTTTCGGGTCTGCAAAACTTAAATCGGGATTTAATCAACACGATTTATCACATCCTTATTTTGTTTATGAAGTTGTATTGCCTAACAATAAAAAAGTTACTTATGATGACGATGATGTAAAATCAGTTTCGGATACAATTATCTCCTGGAGTGATTTTGAGAAACTTTGGCAGAAATAACCATTCTGACCTCTGTTATAATAGAAATGTCTCCCAAAGTCCGGACTAACTTCTGGGAGGCATTTTTATAAGGTTTTTATGATTTGCATGTTTGCGGGATGAGGGCATTGGGATGCAAGCGGAATGGATGGAGAGTGAAAACAATTAATCCTGTAGTTTTGCGAGGGTGCGCTTGAGGAACGGAGTGGGTGCGAGCTCGTATGCTCTGGAAAGGTATGGGCGGGCCTCGCCGGGGTGACCTGTTTCGGCCAGGTAGTTGCCGAGGGCAAGCAGGGCGGTGAGGTTGTCGGGGTTGAGCTGCAATATCTGCTGATAGGTGTCCATCGCTTTGTCAAATTCCCCGGCCTGCACGTAGCCTGACGCGAGGTCGGCCAGAAACTCCTGGCTGTCGGGGAGTCCTTGCAGCATAATCTGTGCGTAGGTGATTATTCCCTGCGGGTCGCGCCGGAATTTGTAGTAGTCGAGCAGGTAGGCGTCGATTGAGCGTTTGAGCCACGGAAGCGTCCCGGGGATGTGGATGAGAAACGATTCATACAGTTCTGCCCGTCCAAGCGATATGCTTTGCGAGCGTACGCCTGACAGCAGGGAGTCGATGGCCACACCATGGCTCAGCGCCTCATGGAGCAGTTGCTGCTGCTGCTGTGAGTTGCCGAGCATCCCGTCGGCCACTATTGCGCGGGAATATAGAGAGGCTTTCTCTGGGCGCATATCCAGCATCAGTGAAAGCATGGCGGAACTGCTGGCCCATTCGCCATATTCGGCAAATCGTGCGGCCTTGGCATCAAGTGTGGCGTATTTAAGGTCATTTTCTGCCTCCTGCTGCTCCGGTGCCTGCGAATGGAGCGATGGTTGGGAAAGCATGAGAAACGCCGTGAGAACGGCGGAAAACGGGCAAAAACGCAGCTTCAACATCTCACATCGTAGTTAATGACGGATTCCACCACATAAAGGCCGAGAATATCTTTGCGCGGCACCTCCATATCATCGTAGTCGGGATTGGCACTTCTGAGCACCACCAACGCAGGGTCGGAAGGGTGGCGGCGGAGGTATTTCACCATACGGTAATCCTCAAGGAGAATCACGTAGATCTGTCCCCAGAAGATGCATCCGGGATTGGAGATGCGGCGGATGGCAACGTAGCCCCCGTTGTGGATCACCGGAGTCATGCTGTCGCCCGACACCCGCACCACCGCGCAATCCCTGCCCAGATTTGGCAGCGCGATGCTCCCCACAATCCTGTCGTCGGTGAGCAGACGGCTCAGTTCTACGCATCCGGCAGTGACATCGAGGTCATATACCGGCACAGGGTGGCTTTTATGCGATATGGCAGGCTGCTCGGAGAGCGTGTTGTGATGTTCAGGACGGTCGAACGGGAGTCCGATACCATCGGCAAGCCATGTTTTGGAAACAGCCATATCGGCCACAATGCGGTTGATAAGCCCGGCTGTGATTGGCAATTTGCCACTGAGATGCTTGCTGAGGTTAGCGGGATCCATGCCGAGGCGGCGGGCGAAGTTAGCCTGCGAAAGCCGCGATTGATCAATAAGATAGCGTATGCGCTCTGTTATGGTGGTGGCGTTCATTGCGATGGTTTTTTGCAAATATAATGCAAAAGGCGTGGCAAAATATCGCCCGCTACTGTTAAAAATTGTAAACAGAAGCCGTGGTCACCCTCACCTCATCGTGCATTTCCGAAGCTATGAACCACGAGCGGCCATCGGGGGTAGAGGCTGTCAGCGGTGAAGAACCGGGGTGCGGCAGAACGATGCCATGCAGCGGCAAACCAGGGGTGCGTGCGGCTTTGTACACCGCCTCCTTGATGGTCCACGCAAGCAGCAGCAGCCGGGGGGATGCCCCCCACAGAGGTATTTCCTTTGGCGAAAGAAATTTTCCGGCAACGCGGTGGAGCTGTTCGCGCCACACCTCGGCATCGACGCCGATATTAGGTTCGGACGACACGGCTATGACGGCCAACGTGCGGCAATGCGAGAGCGAAATGTGGAGCGGAAAACCGGGTATGAAAGGTGCCCCGTCAGGATAATGGTCAATCGCCGCCTCAGGTCCTGCAACGCGGCGTGCCAGCGAAGCGGAAGCTGCCACTTCAGCTTCGCGCCGGGAGCCATGGCTGCTGCAAACAACCGGAGATGTGAGAATGGTGATCATCTGATGGTTTTGGTGAGGTGAACCAGGTCGCGGTACACAGCCTTGACAATCGGTGCCACAGAGTCGGGAGCAGAGTCGGCTCCCGGTAGATAGAGCGCACCGCTCACCACCCATTGTGGTGACACCGAAAGAAACTGCACCGGGGTGATGGTGCCCGCCGGGGTGACAAGAATTTGAGAGGCGAACCCCGATGGGGCATTGCCTGTGGTCACCTCTGTGGGGTGGCCGCCGGTGTTGAGACTCATCCGCTCAGAACGGTTGGCCACGACATCTCCGGAAGCATCGCCTGACGCCGGGGTAATGGTGTAGTGCAGGGTGGCTCCATAGGCCGGATAAGTGGCGTTGATCCAAACAGAGGATCTGCGGGAAGAATCCACCTCTACAGAAGCATGGCTTGACAGCTCGATATGCAGCGGAGAGCAGGGTACGGCGGTGTATGTGGAATCATATATTTCCACCCGGGGGTAGGCTGTGGGGCGGGGCACAGCATTGTCGGAGCTATGAGAGCAACCGATGATGGCGGCGCATAGGGCACCAACTGTAGTTGCAGCAATCAAAGGTGCAAAAAAACGGTTCATTGATGGGACGGTTGCTGAATCTCGGGCATCACCTTGACACGGACACTGGCAATACGGTGGGCCGATATGTCGAGCACCAGGAAGCGGCAGTGGCCGTAAACAATCGACTCCTTCTCCTTGGGAAAATCGCCCTTGATGGCGAGAAGCATTCCGGCAAGAGTCTCGCAATCCTCGGCCACGGGAGCATACACTTCCTCATCGAGTCCGGTGATGCGGAAAAAGTCGCTCAAGAGGGTTTTGCCTTCAAATATGTAGGTGTCGTCGGGGAGCCGTTTGTAGGTGGTTTCATCGTCGTCATATTCATCGTTGATGTCGCCCACAATCTCCTCCAGCACATCTTCGAGAGTCACGATGCCTTGTGTGCCACCAAATTCGTCCACTACAATGGCCATGTGGATGCGGCGTCGGCGGAAATCCTCAAGAAGGTCATCGATCATGCGCGATTCCGGCACAAAATACGCCTCGCGCAGCAGCTTCTGCCACTGGAAGTCGGGCTTTGCCTTGCCGATATACGGGAGCAGGTCGCGTGAGTATAGCACGCCCTGGATGTTGTCCTGCGAATCTTTGAAAGCCGGGAGTCGTGAGTAGCCGGAATTAATGACGATATTCATAACCTCGTCAAACGAAGCATCGGTGTCCACACCGGTCATATCCACACGTGGAGTCATTACCTCGGCGGCGGTAGTGTCGCCGAATCTCAGGATACCTTCCAGCATCTCCTTGTCGTCGGCGGTTTTGACATCAGTGATTTCAAGAGCTTGCGACAGGTCGTCGGCGGTGAGGTCGTCCTCCTTTTTGGTCACCACCTTGTTGACCAGCACAGAGCTGCTCACCAGCAGCGAGGAGACGGGCCAGAACATCCGGGTGAGAAACCGCACCCCGGGCACAGCGAAGCGCACCCATTTGAGATTGCCGGCGTTGGCGGCGAGTTTGGGAAGAATCTCGCCGAACAGCAGGATCAGGAAAGTGAGGATGACAGTTTGAAGAATGAAGCTCGCAATCTCGGGCATATTGGCAAACACCGGGCCGAGGGCATAGTTGCAGAGCACAACGATAGTCACATTCACCAGATTGTTGGCTATCAGGATGGTGGCCAGAAGGCGCTCCGGCTGACGAATCATGGCGAGCACACTCTCGCCCCAGGAGGTGTCCTCTATCTCCTCGCTCTGCTGCGGAGTGATGGAGAAAAATGCAATCTCGCTGCCCGACACAAACGCTGAAATGAAAAGAGCGAGAACAGCACACAGGAGCGCAATGATTTCGGGCGCACCGAAAGAAGTGGGGATATTGACCGTCACGAAGCTGAGCAATGACGCGAGAGGGTCGATGGTAGGTAAAGGATCTAAGTCCAAAGTTGCGTAATTTAGTTAGACATAAGCTGCCGCAAATGGCAACAGCGAGCGCAAAGGTACGATTATTGTGGGAAAAAACGAAAAAAATGAGCGCAGATGAATGAGTGTTGGACTGAAATTTGTAGCTTTACACGATTTTTTGAGATATATGATCATGAATACCGCAAAAATAAAGGATATGCTGCGCAGCCGCAGCGTGATAGGAGTGTTGGTGTCGATAGCCGTGATGGCATTGACAGCGTTTGTGTATTTCTACCCCGATGCGTCGCAGCATAATGTGCTGCGGCAGCACGATATGCAGCAGGGCGCTGCCATAGGGCAGGAGGTGAAGGCATATCATGAAGCCACAGGCGAGAGCAGCCGGTGGACCGGAAGTCTATTTTCCGGCATGCCCAATTTCCAGATTTCGCCCACATATCCGAGCGACAGTCTGCACCGGTGGATCAACAGCGTGATGGGGTTGGGCCTTCCTGAGCCGGCCAATCTGCTGGTGATGATGATGCTCGGAATGTTCATATTGCTGATGGCTATGAAGATGCGATGGTGGGTGGCGCTGATAGGTGCCATAGCCTACGGTTTTTCAAGCTATTTCATCATCATCATCGGGGCCGGGCACCTATGGAAATTCATCACCCTGGCCTATATCCCGCCCACGATTGCCGGGCTTGTGCTATGCTACCGCGGCAAATACCTTGCCGGCGCGGCATTGGCCGGATTGTTTGGCATGATGCAGATATCGAGCAACCATGTGCAGATGACATACTACTTCATGTTTGTGATGTTAGGGTTCATGGTGGCCTACCTTGTGACAGCCATAAAATCGAACAAAACGGTGCAATGGGCCAAGGCTACCGGAGTGTTGGCCGTGGCAGGAATCCTGGCCGTATGCGCCAATATGCCCAATCTGTACTATACATACGAGTATGCCAAGGAGAGCATGCGCGGCGGTCACAGCGAGCTCACCCGTGAAAGCGATGCCGCCAACACCACCACCGGCCTTGACAGGGATTACATCACCCAGTACAGCTACGGCGCGAGTGAAAGCTTCAGTCTGCTGATACCCGACATCAAGGGCGGTGCGTCGATCAAGCCCGAAAAGGGAGAGAACAAGATGCTCACACTCGCCGATGAGGAGAGTGTGAAAGAGATGGTGCAGACCGGTGCCATAAGCCCGGACGAAGCGCAATATCTCCAGTATCTGAGCCGCTATTTCGGTGAGCCCGAGGGCACCAACGGCCCTGTGTATGTGGGAGCGTTGATATGTGCGCTGTTCCTGCTCGGGTGCATAGTGGTGCGCGGTCCGCTGAAATGGGCGCTGGTGGTGCTCACGGTGCTGTCGGTGCTTCTTGCCCTCGGACGCAACTGTATGTGGCTCACCAACCTGATGATAGATTATATGCCGATGTACAGCAAATTCCGCACGGTGGAGAGTATCCTCGTGATAGCTGAGTTCACCATGCCGCTGCTGGCAGCCATGGCCCTTCAGCAGGTGCTCTGCACCGGTGATGCCGCCGAAGCATGGCGCAAATATCGCAAACCGGTGCTGTGGAGCTTCGGCATAGTGCTCGGGTTCTGTCTGCTCGGCATCGTGTTCCCGCAGATCTACGGGTCTGTGATAAGTGACGGCGACCGTGCCATCGATGCCCAGTTGAGCCAGTATCTGCTCAGCAACGGAGCCGATGCGCAGCTGGTGCAGATGTTCAGTCTCAACAATCCGCGCATCTACGCAGCCGTGGAGAGCGCGCGCAATGCCATGGTTGAGTCCGACGCCTTGCGCAGCTTCATAATCGTGGGCGTGGGACTGGGCCTGCTGGTGCTTTACTTCATGAAGAAACTGAGCATGGGTGTTGTGGCTCTGCTCGTTGGCGTGGTGGTGTGCGGCGACCTGTTCATGGTGAACAAACGCTATCTCAACACCGACAGCTTCGTGCCGCGCCGTCTGGCCTCCGGACCAATGTTTGTGCCGAGCGAGGCTGACAAGATGATCCTCAGCGACACCACCATGAATTTCCGCGTGCTCAATATGCCCGAATTCTGGAGCGCAAGGCCATCGTTCTTCTACAAAAACCTCGGCGGATACCATGCCGCCAAGCTCACCCGCTACCAGGATTTGATTGACTCGCATCTGCAGCCGTTTCTGTCAGGCCGTGGCAGCGAAGGCGACTGGAATGTGGTGAATATGCTCAATGCCAAATATATCGTGGACCATTCAGGCGAGGCACTGCAGAACCCTGAAGCGATGGGCAATGCCTGGATGGTGGACGAGGTGAGATATGTGGACGGTGCAGATGCTGAGATGGCCGCTCTCGAAACCATCAGTCCCCGCACCACCGCCGTGGCCGACAGCCGCTTCAAGGAGATTCTCGGAACATCCGCGCCCAAATCCGTCGGCGATACGATATACGAAACAAGCTATGCCCCCAACAAACTCACCTACACCGCCCAGACAGCCAAGGGTGGTGTGGCAGTGCTGTCGGAAATCTATTTCCCGTGGGGATGGCATGCCACCATCGACGGACAGAAAGCCGAGATCGGTCGCGTGAACTATATGCTCAGAGCGGTGAAACTTCCCGCCGGAAAGCACACCCTTGAGCTGCGCTACGAGCCGCAATCGCTCAAAACCACCACCACTCTGGCCACTGTTGCCACCGTGCTGATATATCTGCTTGCCATAGGAGCCATACTGCTCGCCTGTCTGAAATCAGTCAAGAAATGATGATACCCCGCAGCAGCCTGAAGCGTTTTGTGGCGTGGCCCAAACTGTGGTGGCGCTCCAAGGGGTTCGGCATCCATTCGCCGAGTGCATACGAATATGTGCGTGCTGTGGTGGCGGAAAGGTGTGCCTATTATGCCTATCCGCAGCTGGAAGCCCAGGCAAAAAGCGCGGGAATGAGCCGTCGCACCGCCCGGTTGCTCATGCGGTGCGCCCTGCACGAGGGTTGTATGGAGGTCTGTTGCCACGGGGTGGGCAGCGGGGTGCGCGGAATTGCCACAGCGTGGAGCTCCGATGCGAAACCGGCGGAACTTCCACCGGATGATTGCACCATGATGGTGGCGGGTGCTGAGAAGCCGGCCGACAAGGCCATTTTGGAGGCCACCAGGCGCATCATGCGCAGCGGAGGCACAATTGTGCTGCTCGATGTCAACAAGCCGGCAGGAGCGGCTCATACGATGTTTGAGCAATGGCTGGCCGATGAGGCAAGACCCGGAGTGCTGATGAGCGATGGGCGTACCGCACTGCTCCATGTTGTGGCCGGTGTGCCACCGCAAACCTACGGTATGCTGCTATGAGAACCCTCCCCACCATGAGCAAACTGCTCGACAGCTATGACGCGTATCTGCTGCTGGAGCGTGGCATGAGCGACAACACCCGCGCCGCCTACCGTAGCGATGTAGAGAAGTTGGTGTGCTATCTTGCCGACGGAGCCACTACGCTCGGCGATGTGACCCTTGACACGCTCCATAATTTCGCCGCCGATCTCCATGACCTCGGAATATCTCCGCGGTCTCAGGCCAGGATTGTGTCGGGCGTGAAATCGTTTTTCAAATTTCTCAAAAACCAGCAGTTCATCGAGCACAACCCTGCCCGGATGCTTGAAAATCCGCAGGTAGGGCTTCATTTGCCAGAGGTGCTGACGGTGGCGGAGATAGATGCGATGCTCGCTGCCATAGACCTCGCCACCCCCGAGGGACAACGCAACAGGGCGATTGTGGAAACATTATACAGCTGCGGGCTGCGTGTGAGCGAACTTGTGAATCTGGAGATCGGCAAGGTGTTTGTGGACGAGGGGTATGTGATAGTCACCGGCAAAGGGAGCAAGGAGCGGGTGGTGCCGATAAGCGAATCGGCGTTGCGCGAGATTTCGGCGTGGATGGACCACCGTGCGGATATCGACATAAAGCCCGGCGAGGAGCAGATGCTGTTCGTGAGCCGCCGTGGCAAACGGCTTACCCGTGTGATGATATTCTACATCATCAAGCGGTTGGCGGAGCTGGCCGGTATCAGGAAGGAGATCTCACCCCACACCCTTCGCCATTCGTTTGCCACCCATCTGCTTGAGGGCGGCGCAAATCTGAGGGCCATCCAGCAGATGCTCGGGCATGAAAGCATTGCCACTACAGAACTGTATTTACATCTCGACCGCTCCCATCTGCGCGAGGAGATTCTTCAGCACCATCCACGCGCAATATATTGACAAACGGCGGATTGAGACTCAGTACGAGAGGACGGATGAGGAGCATCCGCGTGCCGTCGGGGAGGGTGAACCGCTGCAGGAGGGTTTTTACATCAGGATGAACGGTGCCATCGGCACAGGTGTAGGTGTAACTGGTCAATTCTATCGGACAATCGGGGTAGGGCAATCCGTGTGCGTCAAGCATATTCAGCTGACGGTCGGGGAGCATATAGCTGTTGCCGAAGCTCAGTGCCCCCACATTTCCGGCCACCGTGGTCATGGCGGCGAGCGATGCTCGGCTCAGTTCCTCAGGCACCACGGCAACAGGGGTGGAGTGTCCGTTGTTGACAATCAGCAGATGGTCGGGGTTGAGCCATGTGTAGGTCATGGGATAGTTGAGCAGCAGACGCGAGGAGCGCGGATGCAGGTCGCGGAAAACTGTGCCAGTGGGGGACTGCCGGAGCAACTGCAGGATGGCACTGTTCTCCTTGTCGGCCCTATATTGCATGACAATGGAGCCGCACAGCAGCGCGGCGGGCAGAATGATGGAGAGGGCGGTGGCACATATCACCACCCTGCGCCCCAACCGTTGCGCCAACGTGGTGATCAGCATCAGCAGAGCGGTGCATGCGAACAGTTCGCCGAACCATGCCCCACGCTCGAAAGCGAATCCGAGCCGCCACTGCATGAGCGCACCGACAATAGCGGCGGCAACGCACCCGAGCCATTTGGGGGAGCGTAACAGCTCGCCCGTATATCCGCGCCATGGTTTCAGAGCCGTCACGAGGAATATGGCCAAGAGCAGAAGCATGGTGGCCGGGATGCCCATAACCACTGATTTGAGTGATATGACAGCTGCATACGCGCCATCGAACCGGAGCCATATTCCGGGCGATGAGAGCAGCAGAGCCGTGCCGGCGAGGAATACTCCTGCCATGGCCCATTGGTGCCGTGAGAGGCACATTCTGCGCATCAGGGCGTATGCTCCGCACGCGGCAATGGCGATGATGTCGGCGCCCTCGTGGAGCAGTGCGGTGACGAACACTATCGGAAGCACCACCCACAGCCGGATGCCGGTTGGGGAGGTGAACTCACGGTAGAGCCATAGAAGTGCCAGTGACACAGGGATATAGTTGAGCGCAATGTCGGTGATGAACATCCCCGACCGCCACGGGAGAAGAACCGCTCCGATGACCCAGGCGAAAGAGAGCGCCGTCAGCGACAGCCGACCTGCTGCCAGCCTGTTCATGGCCGTGAACATCCACACTGTGGTCATGGCAAGAAGCATGCTACCCACGGCGTGATGGAGATGCAGCACCCATATGGCGCACACCATGTTGGGGAGGCGTCCGTTAATCTGGTCGTGGATAAACAGGATATAGTCCCGGAATCCATGAAGCGAGAATTCGGGTGAGCCGTTGTTGACCGCCATATACTCCTGCGCAAACATCAGGTCGTCCACCTGCAGAGGCGTGAACAGGAACATCAGATAGTACAGCAGAGCCATCAAAGCGAGCAGTGCGGCGGTGGAAATGGAGTGTTGTGAGTCGGTCATGGCGTGTCAAATAGCAAGAGCCGCCCGCATGGACGGCTCTCACCACGTATTTTTCTGTTGATTAATATTCTTGCCAGGGGGTGATGCCGATGGTGTCGATGGGACGCGAAACAAATGCCTTGACAAACGCCAGCGCAAGACGGGCGTTGGTGAGCAGGGGAGTGTTGTGGTCAATCGCATGGCGGCGGATACGGTAGCCGTTGGTGAGCTCGCGCTTGGTGTGGTTCTTGGGGATGTTGATCACCAGATCCACAGTGTGGTCACCTATCACATCAAGCACCGACAGTCCCTCTTCATCGGGCCAGCACACCTGTGTGGCGCTGACACCGTGCTGACCGAGAAACGCAGCAGTGCCGGGGGTGGCATAGATCTTGTAGCCACGCGAGTCAAGCAGCTTGCAGGCTTCCAGCATATCCACTTTGGCACGGGCATCGCCGGAGCTTACCAGCACTCCTTTTTCGGGCACATGATTGCCCACGGAGAGCATGGCGTTGAGCAGAGCCTCGTCGAAATCGCGGCCAAGGCATCCCACCTCACCGGTGGAGCTCATGTCCACGCCAAGCACCGGGTCGGCCTTGTGCAGGCGTGCAAATGAGAATTGCGAAGCCTTCACGCCGATATAGTCGATGTCGAATGTGGAAGTGTCGGCCACTTCGGGCTGCTCGCCGAGCATGATGCGTGTGGCGGTGTCGATGAAGTTCTTTTTGAGCACCTTGCTCACGAACGGGAACGAACGCGAGGCGCGGAGGTTGCACTCTATCACCTTCACATAGTTGTCCTTGGCAAGGTACTGGATGTTGAACGGGCCGGAGATGTTGAGGGCCTCGGCTATGCGGGCACTGATGCGTTTGATGCGCCGTGCTGTGGCCATATAGATCTTCTGTGCGGGAAACACCAGAGTGGCGTCGCCGGAGTGCACACCGGCATATTCCACATGCTCGGAGATGGCGTATTCCACAATCTGGCCGTTGCGGGCCACTGCGTCAAACTCTATCTCCTTGGCGTTCTGGAGGAATTCGGACACTACCACCGGATACTCTTTCGACACCTTGGCGGCCTGGCTGAGGAAACGGTGCATCTGCTCATAGTCGTAGCACACGTTCATGGCCGCTCCCGACAGCACATAGCTGGGGCGGATGAGCACCGGAAATCCCACCTCTTCCACGAAAGAGTGAATCTCATCCTCGGTGGTGAGCTCTTTCCAGCGGGGCTGGTCAATGCCGAGCTGGTCGAGCATGGCGGAGAATTTGTGGCGGTTTTCGGCTCGGTCAATTGACACCGGCGAGGTGCCGAGCACAGGCACATGGCGGCGATAGAGCTTCATGGCCAGATTGTTGGGTATCTGGCCGCCAACACTCACTATCACACCGCGTGGAGTTTCGAGGTCAATGATATCCATCACACGCTCAAAGCTCAGCTCATCGAAATAGAGGCGGTCGCACATATCGTAGTCGGTGGACACCGTTTCGGGGTTGTAGTTGATCATCACAGCCTTGTAGCCGAGCTTGCGGCAAGTGGTGGCGGCGTTGACCGAGCACCAGTCAAACTCCACCGAGCTGCCTATGCGGTAGGCGCCGGAGCCGAGCACGATGATATTGTTGCGCGAATTGAGGTCGTATGGGATAGCGTTTTCTGTGGCACCGTAGGTCACATACAGATAGTTGGTGAGCTCCGGATATTCTGAGGCAATGGTTGTGATGCGGCGCACACGGGGAGTCACATCCAGCTCCTTGCGGCGGTTGCGCACGCGGAGCACATCAGCCTCCATGTTGCCGGAGGGGTTCTCCACCAGTCGGCAGATCTGGAAGTCGGAGAATCCGAGCTTCTTGGCTTCGAGCATGGTGTCGTGGTCAAGAGTCTCCACAGTGCCGTTGTGGGCGCGGAGCTTGGCTGCGAAGTTCACAATGTTGGCCAACCGGTTGATAAACCATATATCTATCTTTGTCAGCTCGGCCACACGTTCGGGAGCATAACCCTCCTCAAGAGCCTGGGCTATGGCGAATATGCGCATATCGGTGGGATGGGTGAGGGCGTGCTCCAGGTTCTCCACGCGCAGGTCGTTGTTGCCCACGAAGCCGTGCATCCCCTGGCCAATCATGCGGAGACCTTTCTGGATAATCTCCTCAAACGATTTGCCTATCGACATGATTTCGCCCACAGATTTCATGGACGAACCTATCTCGCGGTCCACACCCACAAACTTGGTGAGGTCCCAGCGGGGAATCTTTACAATCATATAATCCACCTGCGGGGCCTTGGCGGCGGAGTATGGAGTGCCCGGTTCGCCAATCTGGTCGAGGGTGTAGCCCAATGCCAGCTTCGCGGCCACGAACGCCAGCGGATAGCCCGAAGCCTTGGAGGCCAAAGCCGACGAGCGGCTGAGGCGTGCGTTGATCTCAATGATGCGGTAGTCGTTGGTTTCGGCGTTGAATGCGTATTGGATATTGCATTCGCCTACAATACCGATGTGGCGCACCACACGGGTGGCTATATCTTCAAGCATCTTGATCTGCTCCGGTTTGAGCGACACAATGGGGGCCACCACGATGCTCTCGCCGGTGTGGATGCCCAGCGGGTCGAAATTTTCCATCGGCACCACAGTGAAGCAGAGGTCAGAAGCATCTCTTATCACCTCAAATTCAATCTCTTTCCAACCCTTGAGCGATTCCTCAACGAGGATTTGGCGCGAGTAGGCAAGAGCACTCTCGCAGTGGGTGATGAACTCCTCGTCGTTGGTGCAGATACCCGAGCCGAGGCCGCCCAAGGCATAGCCTGAGCGCACCATCACAGGGTAGCCGATGCGATGGGCCACCTCAAGGGCGTCGTCAATATTCTCCACCGCTTGCGACACAGGTGTTTTCACCTCTATCTCATTCAGTTTTTTAACAAACAGGTCACGGTCCTCAGTGATCATGATAGCCTCAACGGATGTGCCTAGTACCTTAACACCGTACTTTTCAAGAGTGCCGTCAAGGTACAGCTGTGTGCCGCAATTGAGTGCTGTCTGGCCGCCGAATGCGAGCAATATGCCGTCGGGGCGTTCCTTTTTTATCACCTCCTCTACAAATTTGGGGGTGATGGGAAGGAAATAAACACGGTCGGCCACACCTTCGGATGTCTGGATTGTGGCAATGTTGGGGTTGATGAGCACAGATTCGATGCCTTCTTCGCGCAAAGCTTTCAGAGCCTGCGAGCCGGAGTAGTCAAACTCACCGGCCTGTCCGATTTTCAGGGCCCCGGACCCGAGCAATAACACTTTTTTCATGCGTGTAAAAAATGGAGTAGAAATGAAACTGAATGTGTAAATTTTTGCAAAATTAGTAAAATGGCCAAAAACATCCCCACACATCGCCCAAAAAATCACACAATAACTATCTTTATCCGCAGGTTTGCAAAATAAATAACAATTTTATTTGCAAATCCATGGATTGTTTTGGAAATGGGGTGGTTGTGTTGGGGATGTGGAGAAAAAACGGTATCTTTGTGGGTGAATATGAAGCGTATCAAGATTTTGGCTGTTGCGGCAACAGTTGCCGCATCGGCAATGGCAACCGACTATACCAAGTATGTGAATCCTTTGATGGGCTCGCTGTCGAGCTATGAGCTGTCGGCGGGCAACACTTATCCTGCCACGGGGCGCCCATGGGGTATGAACACCTGGACTCCCCAGACGGGCAAGATGGGTGACGGATGGGTCTATACCTACGATGCCCACCGTATCCGTGGACTGAAGCAGACGCATCAGCCGAGTCCGTGGATCAACGACTATGGTCAGTTTTCGATAATGCCCACTGTGGGTGCCAAGGTGTTTGACGAAGATAAACGGGCAAGCTGGTTTTCCCACAAAGGGGAGCAATCGAAGCCCTACATGTACAGTGTGTATCTGGCCGATTATGATGTGTTGGCCGAGATTACGCCCACGGAGCGTGCGGCGATGATGAGGTTCACGTTTCCGCGCACCGACAGTGCCAATGTGGTGATAGATGGCTATGACCGCGGGTCGATGGTGAGCTACGACAAGGAGCATAACCGCATCATGGGCTACAGCACGCGCAACAGCGGCGGTGTGCCCGAAGGGTTTCGCAACTATTTCGTGGTGGAGTTTGACAAACCGGTGGAGTCGGTGACGATGGTGGTTGATTCCGTTATCACCGACGGCGATAAGGCCGAGGGAAACCATGCGGGCGCGATTGTGTCGTTTGCCACCCGACGCGGTGAGCAGGTGCATGCCCGCGTGGCGTCATCGTTCATCAGCATGGAGCAGGCATTGCTCAACCTCAGGGAGCTCGGCACCAAGTCGTTTGACGAGCTGTGCGCCGAGGGCCGGGAGCAATGGAACAGCGTGCTCGGCAAGGTGGAGTTGGGCGAGGATGAGAATCTTGACCATCTGCGCACATTCTACAGCTGTCTGTACAGGGCGCTGCTGTTTCCCAGAAAACTGTATGAGGTGGACGCCCTGGGCAAGGTGATGCATTATTCACCCCACACCGGCGAGGTGCTCCCGGGGTTCATGTACACCGACACAGGTACTTGGGACACGTTCCGCGCTTTGTTTCCGCTGCTCAATCTGCTGTATGCCGACACAAACCTCGAAATTCAGGAAGGGTTTCTCAATCATTACCGCGAGAGTGGACTCGTGCCCGAATGGGGCAGTCCCGGCCACAGGGGGTGCATGGTGGGCAACAATTCCGCATCCATCCTTGCCGACGCCTATCTCAAGGGTGTGTGCGTGAGCGATACCGCCACATTGTGGCGATGCGTGGTGGCGGCTACCGACACCGTCCACCCCACAGTCAGCTCATCGGGCCGGCTGGGGCATGAGTATTACAACACTCTCGGCTATGTGCCCTATGATGTGGGGATTAACGAGAGCGCTGCCCGCACCCTCGAGTATGCCTACGATGACTGGTGTATCTATCAGTTGGGAAAGGCTCTCGGCAAACCTCAGAGTGATATAGAGGTGTTTGCGCAGCGGGCCGGGAACTACCGCCATCTGTTTGATGCCGAAACAAAGCTGATGCGCGGACGCAACCGCGACGGGTCCTTTGCTACGCCATTCTCGCCACTGAAATGGGGTGACGCTTTCACCGAAGGAAACAGCTGGCACTATACATGGTCGGTGTTTCATGACATCAAAGGGTTGGCTGATTTGATGGGCGGGGAAAAGGCGATGGCTGCGATGCTCGACTCTGTGTTTGCCGTACCGCCGCTGTATGATGATTCCTACTATGGGTTTCCGATTCACGAAATCCGTGAAATGACGGTGATGAATATGGGCAACTATGCCCATGGCAATCAACCGGTGCAGCACATGATATATCTCTACAATAATGTCGGGGAGCCGTGGAAAACCCAGTATTGGGTGCGCAAGGTGATGGACACCATGTATTCGCCCACCCCCGATGGGTATTGCGGCGATGAGGACAACGGCCAGACCTCAGCCTGGTATCTGTTTTCGGCGCTCGGATTCTACCCTGCGTGTCCCGGCAGCGACCAGTATGAGCTTGGCTCGCCTCTATTCCGCAAGGCCACGCTGCATTTCAACAACGGCAGGCAGTTTGTGATTGAAGCACCCGGCAACAGCGGGCATACCCCCTACGTTGACCGGTTCTTCCTCAACGGCAAGGAGTATCCACACACCTATCTGCTCCACTCCGACATCACTGCCGGGGGCACCCTCTCCGCCCGCGTCACCGCCACCTCTCCCTACATGAAATAGATCCGCCCAGCCAAAACTTCTCCGTTTATCTCAGTTTTTAGGCTGGTTTTCCCATCGCAGACACATCAACATTCGGATATTTTGCCAGCATCGACTTGAAACCATCGGAAAATTAAAGACCTTCCGATTTAAGAAGCCGTATTTGTTTAGATACTGAAGTTTGGGGTTGATTATAAGTTGGAAGTGTCATAAAAAAAGAAAAACTTACCCTGAGCGCGCTGTTCTTACGGGAAGCGGGGTAAGTATGTTGCTGCAACATTTAATGCTTTTATTTTCAAATGATGAAATAGCCATTGGCCTTATTTTGCGCCGATTGGGTAGTGGGGTAAAAAGAAAAACCTCTGAAAATCATTGATTTTCAGAGGAATTCATCGGTCTGATAGACCTATTAGTGACCCCGGAGAGATTTATCTGCGGCGGGGTTAAGTATCTTGTCTATCAATACTTTAGAATTTCCGAAAATCACGGCTGTTCCCTTTTTGCACACCCGGACATTTCAATGTTCTTCGTATATCTATAACGCAAAGATAGCAATAATAGTCTGATTTACGGCTATTTCCAGCGTTAAAAATTGTATTCAGTTGCCACCTCATTACCGAGGGTACAACTGAGGCTGTTATTTGGGCTGTTACTTAGGCTTACTTGTACTTTACTTACTCCTACTTATGCTCTACTTACTCCTGCTTATATCCTTATATTCACCTCTTGTCTGCTGTATTGTTACCTTTTGATTTTGTAGAAAAATACCGGTTATGGCACAAGACGGCCATTCTTAAGTTCCGACAGCAGTAAGTCATAGACGTATGCCGGACTTTCGATATACAATCCTGTGGAAAAGTCCTCCAATTTGGAAAATGTCTCTGAATTGTGGAAAGTCGAGATTGCGTCCGTCAATTCCATTCCTTCCCGTTCCACAAGATAGCGGACAACATCGGCAGATATGCCCTCAAATAAAAAACGTGCGTTGCGGTCTTTCATAATTTCTTCAGCATTTTGATCGCTGCCTCCGTGTGGAAAAAGTATTGTGAGGTTACTTGCGAGAATGTGAGTTCCTTTACAAGCTGTTCCTCTGAGATGAAATTTTCAGTAAACATACGGAGCAGACGGGCAATCGTATCATCAGCAACCGGACCTATCACAATGTCGTAATCATGGCATGGCTGCGAAACATTTATATCGCGGTTGGACATCACAAACCTCGCCCACTCCTCGTCAGGCGCATTGAAGATCTTTATCTTCAACCCTATTGTGACAGCTTTTTCCAGATCAAACTCAAAGGCTGTCAAGGTAGGTACACCCTTGAACATTTTTACTGTTCTTGCCGCCATCCTTTCAGCCTGATGCCGAATGTCGGTGAGATAGAAACCTTTTCCGAAATCCTTGTAAGGACGACACTTTCCGAGGTCAATCCTGTCTATTGCCATGCTTGAGCCGTGGTATAGTATCATCTGATAGCACCTCCATTATTTTGGCAGACGACTGTAAGGTCATCAACACAGTCATTAAACGACAGCGTATGTTCCACATCATAAAATTCGGTCAGAAAAGCAATACCTTTGAAGCGATTAAGGTAATTGCTTGCCTCACGGATTGTCAGGCGGTGTCTTTTTGAAAACTCGATTATGGCTGTCATTATATAATCTATGACATTCTTATCGGCTTTTTTTATAGGTTTCAGCTCAACGACAGGCTCAACCTCCAAAGCATCGGCAATCCGGCTGATTGTGTTGAAGTTCACACATGATCCGTTTTCCACCTTCGACACCATAGCTTTCTGCACACCAATCATGGCTCCTACCTCATCTTGGGTTAGTCCCTTGCTTTTACGTCGCAGATACAGCAACTCTCCTATTTTTTTGAAATTTGTATTCATGGTGCAAATATAATAAAAAGTTTCTTATTTGAGAAACATTTAGATAAACTAAGTGTTCGATGGCTCTATCTTTTTCTCTCTGCGAAACGAGGCGGAGATGCAACGCATGGCTGTGCTGGGTTGAGTGCCGTCAAAAGGTGACGGGCTGCGCCTGACACCCATTGACCGCACTCTGCATAGTGAAAGCGGGCTAAACACCGGTAGCCTCAACGCCGCGTGAGGATGCGCCGGGGACGTCGCTGTACCTCGCACGACTCTGATCGGCAACCCGTGTTCTTCACGCCCGCTTCATGGTTCTTTTCATAGGTCGTTGCATCTCCACATCGTTGTCAGGGATACCATTGCCGTATGTCTGTCATTCAGTGTCACCCTACGGGGCTGCGCTGGCTCTACTTTCATGCTGATTATAAACGGAGTTCAAAGTATGTTCGCTCGTGGCGATGAACGTGCCGGAACGGGGTATTCTTTGCCTTTCGGCTGAAAAAATCTCCAGACTTCCCGTTGGTCAGCTCGTATTTTTTAAGCCGTGAGGCGAACACCCCTTGCTTTCCGTCACGCGGAGAGTTCATCGAGCGAACAAACTTCAAACTGCGATTATACGCATTAAAAAAAATATCGCCTTATGACACTGAACGACAGACATATTAAAAATTCGAGCTTCACTCCTTCACCAGCTCAAACCGCATTAAAAAAGGTTGCAAAGGTGGCTGTGGTTATCCTCGGTGCTATTGTCGGTCTGATGATATGGGCGGTTGTAAAGCCGATATTCCGAGGTGTGGGGTGGCTAATCTCCATACTGACGATGATAGCGATAATCTATTGGTTATTAACTTTCTAAATATTACGACTATGGCAAAGACAATGAAATCAAACGACTCTGCAATCGCAGTAATGCAGCAGATGTTGCAGGAGCGTTGCATCGCTGAACCGATGTTCGCAATCAAAATGGCTAATCCCTCAAAGTCTATGGAAGGGGCAATCAACTACCTATGCTCCCAAATCCAAAAGAGCGGACTATGCGTGGTTGACAACGATACCGTGATGAACCTTCTGGTACATTACTTTGACGAGAACGAGATTGAGGAAGGCGCAAAGGTAAACTGCAACATAGTTGTCAGCAAGCAGAAACTCTCCGAGGAAGATAAAGCCAACCTCAAGGAGAAGGCTATGGAGCAGTACAAGGAAGAGCAGCTCCGAGAACTCCGCAGACAGAGCCAACCGAAGGCGACCGCACCCAAGCACACCGCCACCGCACCGAAAGCAGGTGCAGAAATCAATGTTCAACCAAGTCTTTTTGACCTCTAAAACATTACGGATATGAAACCAAGAAATAAGAAGCAAGAGCGGATATTGGCAATGAGTGGGCAGCTTCGCCCACTCTCCAACGCCCAAATGCAGTGGGCACTCAACTACACCATCAACCATTTTGCATATCGGCTGAAGAACGGAAAGGCTGTCTGCCTTAAATGCGGTCATGAGTGGAACGCAAATGAGGGCGTTTGCCGTTGCCCACACTGCGGTATCTCATTAGAGGTCAAGACAACCAAAGAAAGAGTGAGAAAAGATAAGTCGTATTTCAACATTATAACTGCCAAAGGCGGTTATCAAATAATCCGAATGTTCCTTATGAGCGTTGAACTCCGCAAGGGAATGGTTGCAGAGCCGTCCTTTCAAGAAATCGGTCAGTATTGGCTTGATGAGAACGGAAACGCAACAGTGGTAGGTCTTAGACGGACTATCGGTTGGTATGTTGACTCTTTCGATTATTGTTCAAAATTGGAACTTAGACGCGACAACGACGCTTTCCAATTCATAGCCGACCAGTGGGTTTATCCTCGTATCAAGGTGACGGACACAATCAAACGAAATGGTTTTGACGGACACACCTACGACATCAATCCCCTCACGTTGTTTAAGGAACTCCTTACCAATCCAAAAGCCGAAACTCTGATGAAATCCGGCGATGTTGAGATGTTGCGCTATCTGTGCCATTCTCCATTCAATGCCGATGAGATTGATTTTTATTGGAAATCAATCAAGGTTGCGAAACGTGCAGGATTTGAGTTTGAGGACGCTCAAATGTGGATGGACTACATCAAGATGTTGGAGCGTATGGGCAAAGACCTCCATTCTCCGGTATTGGTTGCTCCACAAGACCTTCAAACAGTTCACGACCTGTATTCGGCAAAGGTTGAGCGTCAGCGTATCAAACAGCAAAGGGAGGAAGACCGCAAGAAAGCGGAAGCCGATGAAGCCAAATTTGAGGAACTCAAAGGCAGATACATCGGATTGGTAATGACTGACGGAGAAATCGTTATACATACACTTAACTCCGTAGCCGAGTATTACGATGAAGGTAGCCGTCAGCACATCTGCGTAGCTTCAGCACGCTATTATCTTAAAGAGAACTCGCTGGTGTTTACTGCCAAAATCAAGGGGCAGACCATCGCCACGATTGAAATATCTCTCAGCGACTACTCAATTATCCAATGCCGAGCCTTTGCAAACAAGGTATGCAAGTATCAAGACCGCATCGCCAAAATCATCAGCGACAACACCAAGATGATAGCCGAAAGAAAGAGAGCCTAAATGTTTAACCGACCTGCGTCAGCAATGGCGCAGGTCACAAAACCCCACAAGATATGAACGTGATAATTGAAAGTCTGATATTTGACTTTGACGATAAGATAAGAGCGGTTGTGTTAGACCTCATAAACCGCATATTACTGACACGCAATGAAACAGAACTGAGGGAAACCGTAGCCGTATGCGCCGAGCGTACCGACCTCAACCGATATTTCCTATATGGTTACGGCAAACACCACTTTTGGGTAAAACAACGCCTTGTCAGCGACCCTGCAAAGACATTCGACCAACGAATGATGATTGTAAATTTCTAAAACACTGATGAATATGGCAACGAAAATGACCGCCAACGGAGTGAGCACAACCACCGCTCCCGGCACTGAACAATACGAAACTTTCTACTCTGCCCATCGTGGCAAGCGGATAAGCCGTGTGATGTACGACTACCGAGATACCGACAACGAGCTGTTCTCTTGCGTCGCTCCCACACTCGCAGAGTGCAGACGCAAGCGTGACGAATGGCTCAACAAAAAACATAACACTCAAAAATAAAGCACTATGGACAATCAGATAGCAGCAACCATACTCCAACAAATCGGAGGAAAGCGGTTTGTGGTAATGACCGGAAGCCACGACTTTATCAATCTCGGCAACGGATTGAGAATGAGCCTTAGCCGTAACAAGACATCGGCTAATCGCCTTGAAATCATCTATGACGCAGGTGCAGACCTCTACAATATGCGGTTCTACCGCCAATCGTTCAGCCGAAAGACATTTGAGGTCAAAATCAAGGACATCAAGACCTACGAAGGTGTCTATTGCGATATGCTTGAGGACATCTTTTCAGATGTAACCGGTATGCACCTTTATATGTAAAGGTATTATTTGCCAAATCGTAATATGACAAGTGGCGCGACCCTGTGATAGAGTTGCGCCACTGATTTTGCTGAAAATTTCGACCGCCCAAAGGCGGCGTTTGGCTTGCATCTTAATCACCGCATATACAGAGCGGCGAACTCGGTCAGTCTGCGTTGGTGGAGTTGCTTGTGGAATTTGCCTTTGTAGCGGCAGTGGGCGGTATATTCCTTGAATATGTTGCGGTCACCTCGGCGGAGTTTCTTCAGAATTGAGGATTTATTGACTACGCCGGGTCCGCAGTTGTAGGCTAATGCTCCTAACAGCACACTGTCTTTGCCGTATTGCGAGTATAAGGCGCAGAATTTGCGGAGGTCTTTGCGCAGTAGCGCATCGGCTTGTGCCTCGGTCAGTTGACAACCTCGGCGGTATGGTTCTCCCGGCTGTACGCAATGACCGTATCCCACATAGGGCCAGTGTTTCGGGTGGTGCATCGTTTCAAATT
>OJOK01000021.1_pt1 | contig 130164 bp, 104 predicted proteins | sample 1598051 | NCBI WGS metagenome assembly OJOK01 (sample SAMN01915205, study PRJEB22387) | human gut metagenome | isolation source: stool | host: Homo sapiens | place: USA
CTAAATCATAAATATTGTGTAGATTTGTCACTAATCTTTACCAACATAAAGCAACTTATGAAACCGTCTTACATTTTCCTTGCCCCCGGCTTCGAAGAGATCGAAGCCCTGGCCACTGTTGATGTACTCCGCCGTTGCGGTATGGAACTGCACACTGTGTCAATCGGCAACACCCATCATGTGGAGGGCGCTCACGGCATAAGCGTGAACGCTGACAAAATCCTTGAAGAAATCGATATCCACAATGCTGACTGGCTCATACTACCCGGAGGTATGCCCGGCGCCACCAATCTGGCCCAATGCGACACCCTCACATCGGCACTTCTGAGCCATTACCGCGCCGGCCACAATATCGCAGCCATCTGCGCGAGTCCGGCTGTGGTGCTCGCCCCTCTCGGAATTCTCGACAACAAAAACGCCACCTGCTATCCCGGCTTTGAAAGCCAGGCTCCAAAAGCCCGCATGACAGGCCGCGAAGTGGAGATTGCCCACAATGTGATCACTGCCAACGGCCCCGCAAGCACATTGCTGTTTGCGTTTGCAATTGCCACCGCCACTGTCGGCGCGGACAAAGCCAAGGAAGTGTCCAACGGCATGCTCTACACCAACGAGCGGCCGCCCGAATTTTAAAGAGTCTGCAGATTTGCATCATCCACTCAGGGTGATGCAAATTTTTTATATGCTTTGGGGAGTGAGGTTGGGTGACAGATGGCACTCGATATTATATGCCGTGCCATCGTCAAGTGTCAGCACAAACTGCAGGTCGAGAAGGTCAGCCATGTTGGCTGTCGCCTCCAAAGCCGACACCGTGGCTCCATCCACTGCCACCGTTCCGGGCAGCGACAGCCTGTATCCTTCCTCATCGAAAATGAGGCCCACATTGGAAATACGGAACGACATCGACCGATGGTTGTCATCAGGCAGCAACCCCTGCACATCCATCACCGCCAGCAGCGTGTGAGGGTCAAAATCCAGCGACACAGTGGTGGAATAGCAGATACGCGACTCCCCGGTGGAGGTGTTGAAGCTCACTGTGGTTCCCTCACCCACCACCACATACGGATAGGCTCGGACAGTGTATGCGCCATCCACCGTGTAGGTGGCCACCACCCCGCGGTTCTCGCACGCCGAGGATTTCTTTGGCTCATAGTACACTATATGGAGGTCGGAGAACGTGTGGGGTGCGTTGACAGGCGTTGCGGGTGTCAGGGCCACCGCATCGATGATACGCTGCACATCGGGAGTGCCTACGCTGTACACCCACGGCACATCGGTGAATGTGTAGTCGGCAGGCACCTCATCTGGCGACACCTTGAAGTTGCGGATGGTGAAAGTGACGATTCTATCGTCGTCGTTGAACGCAAATTCGTAGCGCACATCATCCATCACACTTGCCGACAACCCGGAGCTGGCCATGCCGGCGTTACTGATCACATGAAAAGACTCAGCCGATGTGAAACGGTCGAGTTTGGCTTCAGGATCCGATTCGCCGGCGCACGCCGTGGCGAGCAATCCAAGTGCCGATAGCAGGGGTAATAGTTGAAAGCGTTTCATATACTTTCAACCCCCGGCAAGGGCGTTTGGTTCAGAAATTCAAGCGGATTGTGCCCCCTACTGTGCAGGGACGGCCACGCTGTACGAACTGATTGCCTATACTTTCAAAATAGAATGTGTGGTAGCGGGTGGCTGTGAGATTTTCAGTCCATGCCTGCAGCTCAATCCACCCGTGGGAAGCTGTGACATTGAGGCCGAGCAAAGCGTAGAAAGGCTGCGACAGGGAGTTCTCCTCATTCCATTGTATGCGACCCACGCCGCGGAGATTGGTGTTGAAATCAAGAGCCCAATTTTTCGGCAAAGTCAGCGAATAGGTCACCGACCCGAAGAGTGTGTGCTGCGGTGCGTAGGGCACATAGTTGCCATCGTAGGAGTGCTTTCCATCGCTGAAACTCTTGAATTTGGCGTTGGTGTAACCATAGCTCAACGCGGTGGACCAATGCTCGTTGGGGTTGCAACGAATCTGCACTTCAGCTCCGAAGCTGCGGGTTTTGCCGGCATTGGTGGTCACGCGGCCCGTGGTATTTCCGTCGGGGAAAATGGTGAGCTGCTGGTTACGGCAATCGATATAGAACAGAGCCAGGTCGGTGTGCACCCTCCCATCGGCACAGCGCACATGCGCACCCACCTCATAGTTCCAGCTTGTTTCGGGCTTGTATGTAACATAGCGGTCCACGGAATATTCCGACGCTCCGGGCATGAAACCCTGCATAGACGCAGGGATGTTCGATCTTATCTGCGACATCATCTCCTGCTGCAGGAACTCGCTGAACATCTGGGTATTGTATCCACCGCTCTTGTACCCTTTGCTCACAGTGGCATAGACATCACTCTTGCTCTCCATCGGCAGCTCGTAGCTGACGGTGAACTTGGGCATAAACTCAAGGAAATGCTGGTGCAGCTTGCCGGTGTTGTCATATTGCAGCTCATAGTTGCCCAGCGGACGGACCATATTGTTGCTATGCAAACTCATGCTGAACCCAGTGTCATATTCATTATGATAGCGCATACGCACCATTTCATAGTCGAGTCGTCCGCCGACAGCTATATTGAAAGCGCCGAGATCCAGAGCGCTCTCATGATAAAGAGCCACACCATGTGTTGGCAGGGAGAAATCACTGCCGAGCACAAAACTGTCGTCAAGCCAGTTCATCCGCACGGGCACTCCCGGCAGATTATTGACCTTTCCGGTAATCAAGGTGGAGATACCGTCCTCCTTGAATGTGACAGGAGCCCACATCGAGGCGTGCTTGTAGAATGCGAATGCACCCACAAGCCAATGATAGGCATCCTTCACCCCCTTGATCACAAGATCCTGGGTCAAGGCCCATTCGTGCCGCCGCTGGGTGAGAGTGAAGTAGCGGAGCGGTGTGAAATCCTGGTCAAGGGTCATATTGTCATCGATATACTGCACGCTGGTGATGCTTGACAGAGTGAAATTCGGACGCACCCAATGCACCGTAAGTCCATCGGTCAATGAGTTGCGGCGATAGAAGCAGGTGTCGTTGTAGTTCACCATACCAGTTTCGCTATGGCGTCCCTCAGGCATATATTCGTAGGGATAGCCGCCGTTGCGGTTGAGATTGAAAGATGCCACATTGCTCACTTTCAGGCTGGTTGACGGGCGCCATTCAGTGCGCCACCGCAGTTGAAGGCTTTTTTCGGTGCCAGTTTTGTAATCGTTGTATAGGTTGCGGTAGAATCCGCTGCTGAAATTGAAATATCCGCTGAACGCCATCCCCAGCTTGGGCGAGAACTTGGCGTAATGGCTGAGAGTGAGCGTGGCTTCGGGGCCGCTGCCTACTCTCGCGCTCACACGGCTACCCTGATACCTCATCGGCGAAAGGGTGTAGATATTGATCTGTCCCGCCATGGTGTTGCGGCCATAAAGGGTGGTCTGCGGACCGCGGAGCACCTCGATGCGCTCAATGTCGGCGAGATTGAAATCATAGTTGTCCTTGTTGAGGATAGGCACATTGTCCACGCTCAACCCCACAGCGGGCTGATCCATACGCGCCCCAAGGCCGCGCACATATATGCTGGAGGTCATGCGGCTGCCATACTGCGGGATATAGAAGTTGGGGGCTATCTCGCTCACGCCGTGAAGGCCGGCCACTCCGAGCTGTTCAATCTGAGCCTGCGGCATGGTGGTGGTGGCCAAAGGCATAAGGCTGAGGTCAGCGCTCTGCTTGATGGCAGTTACAGTCACTTCGCTCAGGCGCATGGCACTGTCAACCGGAGCCGATATATTGCCGCCGTTGGCTGCGGCATGCGCGTTAAGAGCAACGGCACAGGCACACAAAACAGCGATGGATTGTAATTTCATAAATGACAATTGTAATGAGCCGCAAAGTTACAGCATTTTATTCAGTATGCAAAAAAACTGTGCACCCCCGGACAACTCCGGGAGTGCACATTGATTATGGTCTGTAATGAATTTATTTTTTCACTTTGTTGTAACGGGCATTCAATCCGCTGAGCACTTCATCAGTGATGTCAAGGGCGGGGTTGAAATAAACGCCTGCAGCTCTATACAATATGGCATCGTAATGTTTTGTGGCGTTATAATCTTTGATGAAGGCGTTGATGGAGTCGGTGAGCTGCTGCTGCTGAGCGGCGAGCTGCTGCTCGGTGTTGCGCTGCATATTGGCGAGATAGTTCTGCGCATCCTCCTGCATCTTGTTGAATTTAGCCATATCGGCGTTGTAGCTTGCCTCTGACAAATAGCCGTTGGACTTCATTTTCTGCTCGATTTGCGCACCGAACTTCTGGATTTCGTTGGCGCGGGCCTGGCGGGCGTTTTCAAGCTTACTGTATTCACGGATGGCCTGTTCCTTGAAATCTTTGGCCAGATTATAGTTGGCACTGATGGTGTCCTCGTTTATGTAACGGATGTTGATGGCCGGGGTAACGGCGGTCACGCTGTCTTTGCCGGCGGGGGCAGACTCTCCGGGAGCTTCTGTGGAGTTGGACGAGCATGAGGCAAGAGAGCTGATGGCCAGCACTGCGATGAGTGCGTTAGCAGCAATAGCTGATTTTTTCATTGTTGGATGATATGGTAAATTTATTTATATACTAATGTGTGAACAGTTAGTCATCGTCACTATGCGCGGCACAGCCTATATGCTTTTGGCGAAGCGCAGGGATATCCTTCACATGGCCTGACGGGAATTTACCCCCTTTGACAAACAATGCCTTCACTCCGAGCAGAACAACCGCCACAAGAAGCAATCCAATTGTTAAAAAGAGTAATTTCATAGGCTTATTATGCTTTTGCAGTGCAAATATATGAAACGAAACTAAATTTTTTGTCATAACTGAATTTTATTTTGTACCTTAGTGTGCTCCTAAGCGAGTTTTTTAACATTATTTTCCACTTACTAAGCTAAAAACTAACTCTAATTGCATATTTATGGAACTAAAAGACCTAAAACCCACCCGGGTATTTGAGATTTTCGATGCCATCACCAAGGTGCCCCGACCCTCGAAAAAGGAAGAAAAGATACGCCAATTCCTGCTTGACTTCGCAAAGCAGCATAACCTCGCCAGCAAAACCGATGCTGTCGGCAATGTAGTAATCACCAAACCCGCCACTCCGGGACATGAGAATGCACCCGTCATCATTCTGCAGGGTCACATGGATATGGTGTGCGAGAGCAACAACAAGGATTTTGATTTCGAGAACAACCCCATCACCACTATCATCGACGGCGAATGGGTACGTGCCGACGGCACCACTCTCGGCGCTGACAACGGTATCGGCGTGGCTGCTTCACTGGCAGTGCTCACCGACCCCGACCTCGTGCACGGTCCGCTGGAAGCCCTCTTCACTGTGGATGAGGAAACAGGCATGACCGGCGCGTTCAACATCGGCGACAACATGATTTCGGGCGACATGCTCCTCAACCTCGACTCCGAGGATGATGCCGAAATATTCGTGGGATGCGCCGGCGGCGTGGACACTGTGTGCACTTTCCACTACAACCGCTCCTACGCGCCCAAAGATTTCTGCTACTTCCGCATCGACATAGCCAAATGCCTCGGCGGTCACTCCGGAGGCGACATCCATCTCGGCCGTGCCAACGCCAACAAGCTGCTCGCCCGCTTCCTGTTCAACCTCAGCAAGGAGCATGAGATTGTGCTCAGCGAAATCGACGGCGGCAATCTGCGCAATGCCATTCCCCGCGCCGCACACGCCGTGATCGGTGTCCACACATCCAAGAAAGAGGCTGTGCGTGTGGCTCTGAACGAATATGTGGCTCAGGTGGAGAACGAATACAAGGATCTCGAGCCCACCATGGAAATCGCCATGGAGAGCGTTGACACCCCCGAATTTGCCGTGGACCAGGAAACAACCATCGCTGTGGTTCGCGCCCTCTACAGTGCTCCTCACGGAGTGGTGTCCATGAGCCGCGAGCTTGAGGGGCTGGTTGAAACCTCCACCAACCTCGCATCGGTGAAGATGGCTGCCAACAACAAGATCATCGTCACCACCAGCCAGCGCAGCTCTGTGGATTCACGCAAGTGGGATATCGCCAACCAGGTGGAGGCTCTGTTCCTGCTCGCCGGTGCCACCGTGGAGCATGGCGAAGGGTATCCCGGATGGCAGCCCAACATGGACTCCCCCATCATGAAGATTGCCCGCGATGCCTACAAGGAGCTCTACGGCATCACTCCGGCCATCAAAGCCATCCACGCCGGATTGGAATGCGGCTTATTCCTCGAGAAGTTCCCGCACCTCGACATGGTGTCGTTCGGTCCCACACTTCAGGGTGTACACTCTCCCTCGGAGCGTATGCACATCCCCGCAGTGGAACGGTTCTATGAGCAGCTGAAGCTCACCATCACCAAGGTGGCCGACCTCAAGAAATAACATTTATCCCATATTGGCCTGCGGCATATTTAATAATGTGTACGCAGGCCAATTTATTTTCATCTCCTGCCTCATGCCATGAAACATCTTCTTACCCTCATCTTTCTTGCCTGCTGCATGCCCGTTTGCATGGCCACCGTTCTTCCGGAGGCTAATGACTCCACCGTCACTGACACAGAAGCTGTGCCCGACACCATTGTCAGGCTCACCGACAATGACTATCTCGAAGTGGCCGAGCGACTGGGGGTGGAAGTGGCTGCGATGAAAGCGGTGGTGGAGATTGAAGCGGGAGTGTCGCATCAGGGATTTTTCGCCCCGGGCAAACCTATTATCAATTTCGACCTCACAATGTTTCGCCGCTTTGCCGGCAAAAGAGGTATCAACCTCGCCAAATACCGCAGCTCGCACGCCGAGGTGTTCTCCGCTGTCAACCCACGCCGTCACGGCTCCACACAGGCCGGACAGCACGCACGCCTCCGCAAGGCACGCTCAATTGACGAGCGCACTGCCGTGGAAGGCACTTTCTGGGGAATGTTTCAGATTGGTGGGTTCAATTGGAAAAAATGTGGTGCCGAGAGCCTTGAGGATTTTGTCAACAAAATGAGCCGCTCGGAGCGCGACCAGTTGGAACTGTTTGCCAACTTCCTGCAATCCTCAGGCCTTGACAAACATCTGCGAACCAAGAACTGGGCTGCTTTCTCGCGTGGCTACAACGGCCCCGGCTACGCCAAACGGCGCTACCACACCCGCATGGCTTCGGCTTACGCCAAGCATAAAGCCAAGGAAAAGGAGAAAGCGAAAGCTAACGCTTCAGCATCCACAGACACACCACAAGCCCGATAGCAGCCGTCAGCAGCGACATCCACACCGACACAGCTGCGGCCAGCCACACTGTCAGCGATATGAGCGCCATGCTCAAGGCCACCCACCAAGCTGTGGCGGATGCCATTCTATAACCATATCTGCAACGCACCACCATATATACTATCACGGCATAAAGCAGATACCACACTGCGAATGCCCATCCCAATCCGCTCAGACCCATCAAATGGTATCCGGCTATCGAAAGCCCGAGACACAGCAATCCGGATACTGTCTCCATAGCCATATACACATGTCCGTCGCCTTTGGCCACCACCATATAACCCATGCACCACGACACGCAGCGTCCCACGCATCCAAGCATAGCGAGCATGATATATGGCACCGCCGGAAGAAACTCCGAGGAATAGAGGAGCCTCACCACCACCGGAGCCAGGGCCGCGAGCACACAACTCAGCCCCACCACCACACACAGCATCACATATATTTCATGATTGACAAACACGTTTCCGCGCTTCGCTCCGCGCCCCATGGCTTGAGACAACCGGGGAAAAAACTCCATACCTATGGCAGAGAACACCACTCCCATATATTTCACCACCACGGTGTAGCCGCACTGGAAATATCCGAGCTGCTGCCCGCCGCCGTGATTGTTGACATACGACATCAGTATGTAATTGACCACCCATACCACAAATCCTGAGGCGGTTAGAAACAGTCCGAACCGGAGCATATCCTTTGAGCTCCCGATATACTCGCCATGATTGGCATCGGAAGTGTTGAACCGTGTCCTGTATCTCTGCCACCAATAGCACACGAACATGCTAACCGAGTAGGCCAGTATCACCGGCACCACGCCATCGATGCGCCACACATACAGCATGGGCACCGACACGAAGAGTGCCACAAGCGAACCGCTAACCGATGCCTTCGCTATCGCCGCGAGCCTGTTGACTCCCTGCAGCACTCCCGACTCCATGGCCGTGAGTGAATTGAACAGTATGCAGACCCCCAGCCAGCAGAATCCCCACCAATAGGAATAGTCGCCAAATGACATATAGCTCAGCACCGGACTCAGGCATGCGCACAGCACTCCGAGCAGCACTCCGAGCACAAGCGCCAGACGCCGCCCCACGAAGATGCTCACCTGACGGCCCGGCCCGTCATGGCGCGATGCTATCTGCCTCACGGCACTGTTCCTCAGTCCCGACTGCGTCAAGGCTCCTATCATCTCCACCACCGAGTTGAACAGACCGAACAGTCCTACCCCGGCCGCTCCTACCCACAGGGCCACAAGCTTGGTGCGCACAAGTCCGCACAGCATAGCCAGCCCCTCGGCGGTGCCGAACACACCGAGAGCCTTGAGCACCATGGCCGACAATCGCGATGACACCACCTTGCTGCCCATGCTTTATTTCACCCAAAGAGTGGGGTTTAATTTCTGACGCTCCTTGCGCAGCTCAAAGTGGAGAATAGCGCGGTTGCCATCATCGGGGTCGGCGTAGATCGACCCTATCCGCTGTCCGGCCTTCACAGCATCGCCCACTTTCACATTCAGCCCGGCGAGATTGGCATAGATGGACAGGTAGCTGCCGTGGCGCACCATCACAATAGTGTTGAATCCGGGCTGTTTGAATATGGCCGACACCTTGCCTGCAAATATGGCGCGGGCGTATGAACCCGACAGTGCCTCTACATCAATGCCGCTGTTGTCGGTTTCCACATGCTCCAGTTCGGGATGTTTCTGCCGCCCGAATCCGCGCACAATCCTGTATTTTCCGCTCACCGGGAAGAGCAGGTTACCCTTGTTCCCTTCAAAGCTGCCGTTGAGCTTCCTGTCGGCCTCCGCCACGCCGCTCACGCCTGATGGTGATGATTTGGATGGCTGTGTTTTGGATGGCGTTGTCCCTTGCGATTTGCTGGGACCCGGCTTTTTTTTCGCAGCGGCCTCGGCCTTGGCTTTTTCTCGTGCCTCAGCCTCCTTGCGGGCTTTCTCCGCACGCGCCTGCTCGGCGGCGATCAGACGGTCGAGCTCGGCATCAAGGGCCCTCATCCGCTTCTCTTTGGCTTTGAGCGCGGCCTTGAGCGAGGATTGCTCTTTCTTGAGCTTGGCCACAAGGGCATCGCTCTGCTGCTTCTGTCCCTCGAGATTGCGTTTCTCCTGAGTGAGCGATGACAGCGATGCGGCGCGTTGGCGATGCAGTTCGCGCATCAGCCCCTTATGCTCCTCTACCCGGGTGGAAGCGGTGTCTATCTCCTGACGGCGGCGGGCACTCCATTTGGCAAATTCGCGCATATATCGCACGCGGCGAAATGCATCAGCGAAGCTGCGCGATGAAAACAGGTAGGCCATAATGCCCATGCTCCCCTGCTCGCCCTGCACGCTCCTGAGCGCCATCATATATGCACGGCTCAGCGAGTCACGGCGCGATGTGAGTCGCATCAGGGTGTCGCTCATGGCACCAATGCGGGTGTTGATAGAGTCAATGCCGGCCTGCGCCGCACCTATAGCCTTGGTGCTTTTGGAGATTTCGTTTCGCAACCCCGACAGCTTCGAGAGCTCGCGCTCCGCTTCCTTTGCCTTTTTGGAAAGTTGCCGCGATGTTTCCTTAATCTCCTTCTGGGTGGTTTGCCGCTCTTTCTTCACATTGGAGATGTCGCGCTTCGGCTTGGCGGCATCCACCGACAATGCCATTACAACGCACAAAACCAAGGCGAACACCCCCCTGAGCATCATTCTACATTTATTCATTGCTCCCTAAACTTTTGATAACAGTGGCACCGTCCACCTTCCGGTAGTTGTCGGGCACCTTGGGAGCACGGGGCGAGAAGGAGTCGTTCCATTTCGCACGCTGCCAGTTCCAATAGATGGTGAGGTCAACCTGAGCAGACACTACATCGGCTTTCAGGCTCAGCTGCGAGGCCATGGCTCCGGCGGGAGTGTCAACCGGGCTGCCATACAGCAGAGCCACAGGCTTTTTGCCCTCATATTGCACCACTGCGGCATTCAGCTCCAGCGGCGGCTCAAACCAGAATCCATACTCAAGTTGCTCCAGCGGCGAGTGGGGCTGCAGGCTCCAGGCTCCGCTGCCATCGGCTGTGAACGAGAACTGCTCGGCTGCAGTTTCGCTCATATTCTCGGAGCCCAATACAAACGGACGACCAACCAGCAAATCCTGCAGATTGGCGGTGGTGACATCAAATCCGCCCAGAAATTGCTTGGGCGATTCGTCAATATACCGTTTGTTCATCTTGTCAGCTATAATAATCCTGCCGTTGCTCACGTAGAGCCACGCCACCTCCATTCCTATGAATTTTAGGGAGATAAGCACGCTACTGTCGCGCACCATTTCGGCAGTGCCGGAGATTGACAACGATTTGGGCGAGTTGAGCTTCACCGACACCGGTACCTTCACCTGCTGCCAGGAAAGATACCGCTCGTTGACCGACTTGAGATAGGCAGCCCCGGTGGCCTTGTCCACAGCATAGGCTGGATTGTTGGACACGGACACAGAACCGGTGTCCGATGATTTTTCCGGATGCTTGCCTCTGCTGCACGATGCTGCTCCGAGCATCATTGTCAGAGAGAGCAACAGATATATAGCCTTACGAATCATTTGTAATAGAATGTTTTATGTTTCACCTTGCGCTTCAGCAGCTCATTGTCGCTATCAAGCAGCAAAGCCTTGCGCCAGAACTCCACCGCTTCATCGGGCAGCTGATTCATGAAATAAATGTCGCCGGCATGTTCCAACAGCTCGGAGCTCGGCTCGGCTTCATTTTCCATAGCGCCGTCAATCAGCTCCTTGGCCTTGGCATAATCCTGCTTTTTGAACATTACCCATGCGTAGGTGTCGAGTGTGGTGCCATCCTCAGGCTTCTCTGCCACCACACGCTTGATCATATTCTCAGCCTTGTCGAGATCCATATCCTCACAGGCAAGATAATAGGCGCAGTTGTTGAGAGCGCCAAGATTGTCGGGGTTATATTCAAGAGCCTCGTTGTAGGCGGCGAAAGCCGAATCTTTTTTCTCCCACGAGTAGTAGCAATCGCCCAGACTGGTGTAAAATTCCGACATCAGCTCCATGTCGGTGGAATCGGTGGCGGCAATTGCGTCATTGAGCAGGGCCACCGATTTATCATACTCTTTCATCTGCACGAGGGCTATAGCCTCGAGAGCAATGAGCCTGTTGTTGCCCGGGAAATAGTGCAACCCGTTGCGGGCAGCATCCACCGCCTTGGCCCAATTGGAGTTCTGCAGCTGCAGGCTGGTGTACTGGAGCCAGGATGTTTCGTCTGAAGGGTCGCTGTCCAAGGCATACCCCATCTGCTCGGCGGCATCGGCACCCTTGCCTGTGAGCATCAGATATTCGGCATACATCTTGCGCACTATGGCTTCGTGGGGATAGTGGTCGATGATGGAGCCGAACACCCCGTTGATACGGCCATACTGGGTGGAGTCGCGATACAACTCACCCACATACTGGCGCAGAATCTCAAGCTTCGGTTCAAGGTCGAGGTCGGGCTGGAGCATGGCTTGGAACACCTCGCGGTCGTACCCCACACTGTCCCCCACAGCCTTGTAGTAGCTTGCACGATGGTAGTAGGCAGCTCCGCTGGTAGGGTCAAGCTCCACGGCGCGGTTGAAGTAAGTGAGCGCGGAATCCTCGCGTCCGAGCTGCATCATGGTCATTCCCACCATTGAATTGTACTCCGGTGAGTTGGGGGACGAAGCCAGCAGCTTGCGCGCCTCGGCAACGATAGCGGCTGTGTCACGGCGTATGCTGTGCACCTGCATCTTGCGTCCTGTGAGCATCGGCACCATCCCTTCCGAGCGCTCTATATTGTTGTAGATATCCAGAGCTTTGGAGAGGTTGGCCGAGTCGATGGTAGCGGTCAGCAGGTCGGCATATTTGAGAGCCACCTCGGGACGGTCACTGTTGCGGAGATATAGGGTGTTCCACATGGCGAGGGCATCCTTGCGATGACCGAGGTTGTCGGCCAGCGAAGCATATTTGGCACATGAATACAGGTCCTGAGGGTTGGCGTAGGCGTAATCGGCCAGCATGGCCAACCCCTCCTCCAACTCGGCGCTGTCGCCTTCCGAAAGCATCATGCGGTGCACACCCACCTCCATCCCCAGATATTTGTCATCGGGATTGAGTTCATACGCCCGTTTCACAAGCTCATAATAAGCATCGTCCTTGCCCTGCTGTTTGAGCCGCTGGCTTTCAAGAAATATATAGTCAGCCTTGCGGACATCGGCCTCGCTGACCTTCAGTTTGCCGGAAGCGGCAAAAGCACCGGCGGCCATCGAAGCCACCGTCAGGGTCACTGCCGCTGTGGTGAAAAATCTACCTACAAAGGATGATGAATGTTTGCTCATTGGATCGTGGGAACAGAGGGTTAGGGTGAGTGAAACGAGGGGTCGCGCGGTGGGTTACCGTACTCCGGTGTGGCCGAAACCGCCACTTCCGCGCTCCGTTTGGTCAAGAGCGTCCACGGCCACCCATTCTCCGCGTGTGTAGGGCGCTATCACCATCTGGCATATACGCTCCCCATCATTTATAACAAAGGGTTCCTGCGAAAGGTTGATGAGTATCACCCCGATCTCACCGCGATAGTCAGCATCGATGGTGCCGGGGGTGTTGACAAGCGTTATGCCGTGTTTCAGGGCCAAACCGCTGCGCGGACGCAGCTGGCACTCATATCCCCGTGGCAGTGCTATTTTCAATCCGGTGGGCACCAATGCGCGCTGCATAGGCTGGAGCACCATCGGCTCGCTAAGGTTAGCCCTCACATCCATCCCTGCCGAGCACTCGGTGCTATAGGCAGGCAGAGGATGCCGGCCAGTGTTCACCACTTTGATTTCTATACTGTTCATAATCAAAAAGCCACGCCGAAACGCACACAGGCCATGTGCAATGAATGGATAGGTTTGTCGCCATCTTTATACAATCCGTTCATGCCGTTGTACACATAGCTGAGCATCAGATAGGAACGGAAGGTACGCCCGGTGGCGAGGTTCACACCTATGCCGGGCGATGCATACATGCGGGTTTGATTGCTGCGGTTGTTGAGGTTGTTATACACCATGCCCACACGGAAATCACCGAAGCACAATGTGGGACGGCTGCTGAACCCGGTGCGCAGAATGGCATATACAGGAAACGCACGCACGCTGTTGTTGACCATCATGTCGATGGAGGCCCCCACTCCCAGCAGGTTGATCCACGAATTGCGGTAGCCGAAGTTGGCATCAAGATTGATTGACGACATGTCATGGCCTGTCATGTCAATGCAGCCTCCTACAGCGGCGCCCCAGGCAAATCCGCGCGGCATAGGCTCGGGATTCTTGTCCGCATACGCCATGGTCCACACCATGAGTGCGAGTAATAATGTGATGACTTTTCTCATATCAAATTAGCTGTTATGATACACAAAGGTACATGTTTTTCAGCAAGCGTGCAAATCTACATTTTGAGCAACTTCACACACGCCCAATTTTTCTGTTCGGTATAATCCACATATTTCATGCCACAGCGCTCGGCGGCTTCACGCACCACCGGTATATCCTCCACATAGAATCCGCTGAGCAGCATCACACCCCCCTTGGCGGTGGCCTCCGCATACGCCTCCATATCTGCGGTGATCACATTGCGGTTGATATTGGCCACAAACAGGTTGGCCTTGAACTCCAAAGTGGATAATGCTGTGGCGTCGCCGTTCAGCATAACTATTTCGGGGTGAGAGTTGATACGTATATTTTCCAAAGCGTTGGTGTAGGCAAACTCATCTATCTCGATTGCTGCCACAGGGGAGGCCCCGCGCATGGCGGCGAGAATGGCAAGGATGCCGGTACCGGTGCCCATATCCACCATAGACACGCCCTCGAGAGGCATATCGAGCAAACGCCCGATGATCAGCGATGTAGTGCTGTGGTGGCCGGTGCCGAACGCCATTTTGGGGTCGATCACAATGTCGTAGCGACACTTGGGAATATCGGTGTGGAATGAGCTGTGAATCACACATTCACCACCCACCACTATAGGCTGGAAATAGTTCTTTTCCCACTCCGAATTCCAGTCGCGGCCCTCGATACGCTTCGCTGTATGGCTTATGGACGGTGCAAACGGGAACGATTCCACGATGGCATCCACCCCTTCCTCGCTGTATTGCGACTCACGCACGTAGGCTGTGAGCCCCGATTCATCGGGCACAAAACTTTCATAACCCGCATCGGCAAACATTGCGGCAAGCAGGTCTGTCATATATTCTTCACAAGGATCGAGGTCAAACCTCAACTCCACATAATCATTCATAGCTAACAGGATAACAATTGGTTATAAATAGCATTAAATAAAAAAGCCGGTATTTATCCGGCTTGATTTCCATACATTGGACTCATCTGCGGAAAGTACGCACAAGGCGCGCCACCCTGCTGCCGAGCTTGAAGGCGAGCACGGCGTAGTCCACATAGGAGAAGCTGCTGAGCACTTTGCTCCATATCGACCCTCCTTTCACTCCGGGAATTCCCGACTTGAGGTCCGACACACTCCTGGCAAGGCGAGTTTTCGACACCTCCATACGCGCCAGCAGAAAAGCTTTCTGATACATCATTTCATCCATGGTGTAGCCGTGCCAGTTCTCCTGGCTGTGGGGCAATTGTTTCTGTTTCATACTCTGAATCATGAAAGGATAAGTTTTGACACGAAGCGACACACGGGATTGAGTATTAGCTGCTTACGTAGTAATATCACAACTATCAGTGCAAGCAGATACACCCCCGCCATAATGGCGAATGCCCAGCCGTAGCCCACACCCATGGCAATCCAATATATCAAAGCCATCGACACAAAAAACAGCGCCACCACACACAATGCTCCTATGAGCAAGGCAAGAGATATGGCTGTGATCAGCATGCTCACCTTTTCAGCCGCAGTGAGCTTGCAATACTCAAACTTCATGGTGCCATAGTCCTTGATTTGCTCCCAAAGCCTGGCAAACGAGTTGGATTGTTCTGACATATCTATTAAAAGTTATAAACAAGTACGCCACGGGGTGAAAGTTCGCTCCGTGGACATACTTATATGCGTGGAATCATGACTGAATGATAGAATCAGTCATCAATTTCTGTGGTGAGCTGTTCCACAAGCGCATCGATTTCGTTTTCGGTGCACAAGATACCTTTTTTACGGAGCACATCCTTGATGCGGCGGCGAAGGTCTTCACCCTTTTCAGGGGCAAAAAGCACAGCGGCACCTGCACCTACGATAGCACCACCGAGAAAAGCGTACAATAATCCTAAGTTCTTCATATCAGCTAAATATTTAGATTGAATCAATTAGTTCTTGGCCGTGATTTCGTCGGCGATTTCATCGGCAAGCTCTTCAAGCTTGTTTTTCTTAAGATTAACGCCTTTGGCCTTGAGAAATTTCACGATTTCGTCACGAGTTGACTCGCCCTTTGCAGGAGCGAAAAGCAAACCAAGTGATGCACCGGCGATAGCGCCGCCAACTACGGCAAGAATTACATGTAAGGGTTTCATTTCCTAATTATTTGGGGATTGTTAATTCAGTTTACGAGGTTACAACAACCCGTCGCCTTCGTTTGTTCGGAAGCGCACCGCTAAATTAACCAATTTTTTTAACACCGCAACAAAAAAATTCGTATATTTGACCCAACAAACTCCCGATACGAGTTTCGGCTATAAATTAAAACCAACATTATCCATCCATGAGAAAAACCATTGCTTTGGCACTTGGGGCCTCCTGCCTCCTTGCATCTGCCAATCCTGTGACTCAAAAGGCCAGCTATCAGGTGATTCCTCTTCCGCAGGCAATCACGGAGCAGCAGGGCACCCCGTTTGTGCTGTCAGCCTACACCGTCATCGCCTACCCTGAAGGCAACAACAAACTCAAACGCAACGCCGAGCTGCTGGCCGGCTACATCTTCAACCTCACCGGCACTCAGCTCCCGGTGGTGAGCAACGCTCCTAAAACCAATGCCATTGTGCTCAAGGACGACCTCAAGAGCGACAACAGCGAGGCATACAACCTCACCATCACCCCCGAACTGATCACCATCAACGGCGCCTCACCTGCCGGTAACTTCTACGGATGTCAGACCCTGCGCAAATCCATTCCCGAGCAGAAGGTGGGTCTTGTGGAGTTCCCTTGCGTCAGCATCTCCGACCAACCCCGGTTCGCCTACCGTGGCGCACATTTCGATGTGAGCCGCCACTTCTTCCCCGTGGATTCGGTGAAAGCTTTCATTGACATGATTGCCCTCCACAACATTAACAAATTCCACTGGCACATCACTGACGACCAGGGCTGGCGTCTTGAAATCAAATCGCGCCCCGAGCTCACCACCAAAGGCTCCATACGTCCCGGCACCATGTCAAACAAGGATTTTGATTCTACCGACGGCATCCCCTACGGCGGTTACTACACCCAGGATCAAGCCCGTGAGATTGTGAAATATGCCGCTGACCGCCATATCACCGTCATCCCCGAAATCGACCTCCCCGGCCACATGCTCGCCGCCCTCAAGGCTTACCCCGAGCTCGGATGCACCGGTGGTCCCTATGAACTGTGGACCAAATGGGGTGTGTCCGAAGATGTGCTTTGCGCCGGCAACGACAGCACAATCAAATTCATCGATGATGTGCTGGCCGAAGTGGTGGATGTATTCCCCTCGGAGTATATCCATGTGGGTGGCGACGAATGTCCTAAAGTGAGATGGGAGAGCTGTCCCAAATGTCAGGCCAAAATCAAGCAGCTCGGCCTGAAATCCGACAAACACAGCACCGCCGAACAGAAACTCCAGTCTTACGTGATGACCGAGGCTTCCAACTCGCTCTCCAAGCGTGGACGAAAGATGATCGGCTGGGACGAGATTCTTGAGGGAGGCCTCACACCGGGCGCGGTGGTCATGTCATGGCGCGGCACGGAAGGTGCTATCGAGGCTGCCAAGCAGAACCACTACGCCATCCTCACCCCCACCAACTACTGCTACTTCGACTACTATCAGACCAACGACCGCGCCAACGAACCTCTGGCCGGCGGCGGTGTGGTGACTCTTGAGCAGATCTATAATTTCAACCCCGCCCTCGATGCTCTCACCGATGAGCAGAAGAAATATATCATGGGCGCTCAGGCCAACCTGTGGTCGGAGTATGTGCCCAACCTATATACAGCCCAGTATCAGGAGCTACCGCGCATGGCGGCCCTCAGCGAAGTGCAGTGGTGCGAACCTGAAGCCAAGGACTACACCGAATTCCAGCGTCGTCTGCAGCAGATGCTCGCCACCTACGATGCCCTGGGCTATGTTTATGCACGCCACGTGTTTGACATCACTCCCCACCTCATCAACAACCCTGAAAAAGGGTGCATCACAGCCCACCTATCCACTATGGGCAGCGACGCCAGAATCTTCTACACCCTCGATGGCACCGAGCCCACCGAGCAATCCAATCTCTACACCGGTCCGGTGGATCTCAACAAATCATGCACCATCAAAGCTGTGGCCATCCGGCCCTCAGGACGCAGCCATGTGTGGACCGACAGCGTGGTGTTCAACAAAGCCACTTCCCACGATGTGAAGCTCGCTCACGCTCCCCACTCCCGCTACGCCGCCAACGGTGGCGCGACTCTTGTGGACGGACGCTTCGGCACCCCCACCTTCACCACCGGCGAATGGGTTGGCTGGGAAGGAAAACCCATCATCGCCACCATCGACCTCGGTAAGGATGAGGAGATCAGCAAAGCCGGTATCCGCCTGCTGGTGGACACCCCCAACTGGATTTTCGATGCCCGCGGCATAAAGATAGAGGTGTCGGCCAACGGCAAAAAGTGGACCACCGTGGCCTCCGAGAAATTCGAGCCGATGAAAGCCCACACCGACTACATCAAGCTCCACGAGTACAGCTTCAAGCCCGTGAAAGCACGCTATGTGCGCATCACCGCCGAATGTGAAACACACCTGCCTCAATGGCACGGCGTGGGCTACAACAAGCCCGGCTTCATTTTCGCCGACGAAATCATTGTGGAATAATTCCACCTAACCAGCTATACCATCAGGGAGGCCCGCAGCCTCCCTGATTTTTTTATGGATATGATGGAAGTTATAAACAAAATCAGAGGCCACCCGAAAGTGACCTCTGTGAGTGACTCGCACAGGATTCAAACCTGTAACCTTCTGATCCGTAGTCAGATGCTCTATTCAGTTGAGCTAGCGAGCCTCCTTGGCTCAAACGCGCTATTTTCGCGTTTGCGGATGCAAAGTTACTGCGTTTTTTGATATTTGCCAAATATTATCGCCATTTTTTTCACCAAAAATCACAAAACGCTATCCCAAAGCTTATTGGTTACGCGCAATTACTGCTTTCCGGTTATTCACCATCCACAAACATCCGGATAGGAATCTGTAACACCCCATTCAATAATATGGAGTATTCAATAATATGGAGCCCCAACCATCTTGAGTGGTTTGATGTTTATATTGATAAAAACCACGATATGACATACGACACCATATTCTCGGATTTCCTTACACAACTCGGCGTGCCACACACCCGATGCTGGAGCAACCGCCAATTTTGCTCGATGCCTTTCCAGTCGCTGTTCGGCCTGAAGAAGCTGATGCAAACCTACGGTGTGGAAAGCGAAGGGTGGATGGTTGACGACAAAACCGTTCTGCCGCAGCTCCCCGTGCCGTTTATCGCAGGTATAGAGGGAGGATATGTGATTGTGACAAGCACCGGTCCCGATGGCGTGGAATATATTTCGGATGGTGAACGGCTCATGATGCCATGCAGCGAATTCATGCAAGCTTGGAGCGGTGTGATACTATCCGCCCATCCCGATGAGAACTCCTCCGAACCCGACTACAAGATGCACCGCATCGAGGAACTGGCCCAGGAAGCCAAGCGGTACGCGATGTGGGGAGGGGTATTTTTCCTCATCGCCTATCTGTTTGTGGTCAATGGACTTTGGCGCATGCCATGGAGCTGGGGCGTGATGCTGGTAGATATCGCCGGACTTGTGCTCACTTATATGCTGCTCCAAAAAACGCTGAAAATCAAAAATCGTGCCGCCGACCGCGTGTGCGGCGTGCTTCAGAAAGAAGGGTGCGACCATGTGCTGGAGCTGAAGGCATCCAAATTTTTCGGACTGTTCAGCTGGAGCGAAGTAGGATTCACTTACTTCTCGGTGAGCTTCATAGCACTGCTCACCTGCCCCACCCTGCTGCCCACGCTTGCGGCCATCAACATCTGCTGTCTGCCGTTCACATGCTGGAGCATCTGGTATCAGAAATTCCGCGCCAGGCACTGGTGCACCTTGTGCGTGAGCGTGCAAGGATGCCTGTGGCTGCTGTTCATCTGCTATCTGTGCGGCGGCTGGGTGGCACTAGCGTGGCCGCTGACAGCCAATTTTTTCGCCCTCGGCATATCCTATTTAGTTGTGCTCCTGGCTCTCAACCGCATCATGCCACGCTTTGACAAATCTTCCGAACAATGAAACCGAAACATATACCCCAACCCGACAGCCAAGGCATACACAAACTCAATGCCATGGAGCTCAACAAGGAACGGTTCAAACCCAAACAGACTGTGCTCACCCCCGAACTCGTGGAGGAGCTCATGAAACAACGGCAGGACCTTACCGACTCTGCAGCTCACGCCGCTCGTAGTGGCGATACAGATAGAACAGCAGCAGAGAGCTGACCGCCAACAGCGGCACTCCCGCAAGCGCGGGCGCGGCATAACCAAACCCATGGTTGATCACCATGCCACCTATCCATGCGGCAATAGCATTGCCGAGATTGAAAGAGATCTGTATGCCGGCGGCACCAAGCATCTCCCCGCCTTTGGAATAGCGCACTATCAGGAACTGTAGCGGCCCTCCTATGCCAAACAACCCGGCTGTGCCCACAAAGGTGAGCGCGGCCTCCACCCATCCGTAGGCGGCGCACACATATATCACCACCATCACCGGTATCATCAAAGTGGCTATCATGCCCGACACCAGTGAGGCGGCACACCTGTCGGCGAGGCGCCCTCCGATGAGATTGCCGGCAAACATACCGAATCCCGCCACCACCATTATCATAGGCAGTGAACCCGAACTGAACCCCGACATGCTCGTGAGCAGCGGATCCACATAGCTGTACCAGCAGTATATGCCTGTCTGTCCGAATATTGTGCCGCCGAATATGAGCCACGGTGCGGCATGCTTGAGAAACGAGAACTGGCCCTTGAATCCATGGTCGGCAATCTTCCCCACATCCGGCACAAACAGCTTGATGCACACCAGCGCAAGCATGGCAGCAAGCGCCACGATGCCGAAAGTGAACCGCCATGAGAAATGCTCGGTGAGGAATGTCACGCCGGGCACTCCCGCAAGAGTGGCCACCGTCATCCCCGCCACCATTATCGACACCGCCTGAGCCTTATGTCCATCCGGGGCAAGACGCTGTGCCACAATCGCACCCACACCGAAATATGCTCCATGGGGCAACCCGGATATGAACCGGGCCGCGAGCATGGTGTAGAACTCCGGAGCGAGAGCTGTGAATGTGTTTCCGGCAAGTATCATCGCCGCAAGCATCAGCATAAGCTTGCGCAACGACATACGGCGAAAAAACAGCAGCGCCGGCGCACCGAAGGTGACACCAAGCGCGTATGCCGATATCAAGTGACCCGCTTCGGCCACCGATATATTGAAATCCGTTGCCAGCACACTGAGGATGCCCATCATGGCAAACTCAGCTATACCGAGCGCGAATGTGCCCAGTGACAACGATATCAAACCTTTGTTCATCTTTTACCCGATCCTTACGGCAGTTGATAGCCGGGCACATCCTTCAGCTTCATGCTGAACCGCAGCACTGAATAAGGATTCACACCGGAGGTCACACTCTCGCCGTAGGCCTGGTCGGCGGGGATTACCACATCCACCGAATCGCCAACGTGCATGTTGGTCAGCGCAATCTGCCATCCGGCGATAGTGTTGGCAGGCTTGATGGTGATGACGCTGTCGGTGTTGGCAAACGATGTGTCAAACTGCTCGCCATTGTAGTAGTATCCCACATACTTCACGCTCACGGTGCTTGTGATAAACGGCACATAATTGTTCTGCGTCAAGGCGCGGTCATTATAATAATGTATCAGCACCTGCGAGCCCGGATACCATGACGGGCTGAGCACCTCGTAGAACGGAGTGCCGTCATCGTTGGTGCGATTCTTCTCCTGCTCAAACCATGCATTGTTGGCATCGCGCCAGTCAGCATAGCGGCTCCAGGTGTCATCGTTATCGTCGCTGCACGACACCGCAGCAATTGCGAGTGCCGGCAGAGCGACAAAAAGCATTTTGAGTTTGTTAATCATCTTGGTCAATCGTTGAAATTCACCTCGGGAGCTTTCTCGGCGCCCGCTTCGGCCTTGAATTGCGGCTTGGCGTCAAACCCGAACCACGAGGCATAAATCACCGTAGGAAATTTTTTGATGGAGGCATTGTAGTCAGCCACCACCTGAGTGAATCGGGTACGGGCTGTGGCCACACGGTTCTCTGTTCCCTCGAGCTGAGCCTGAAGGTCGCGGAAATTCTCGTTGGCCTTGAGGTCGGGATAATTCTCTGTCACAGCAAGAAGCCTGCTGAGAGCCGAGGACAATTCGCCCTGCGCCTGCTGGAATTGTGCCAGTGTCTCCTCATTCAGATTAGAAGCGTCGATAGTCACGGAAGTGGCTTTAGCCCTTGCTTGTGTCACCTCCTCGAGGGTTTTGCTCTCATGCTGGGCATACCCCTTGACAGTGGCCACAAGATTGGGTATCAGGTCGGCGCGACGCTGATATTGATTCTCCACTTCAGCCCACGAGCTTTCCACCTGCTGCTGTTTGTCCACCAGCGAGTTGTAGTTGCATGAGCTCAGGCTCACACATGCCACCAATGCCACGATGGCTGAAATCAATTTATGCTTCATATTCATGCGAGTTTGCGCAAAAGCGAGGTGAGGCTCACTTTGTCGTGGATAATCTTGTGAAGGTCGGCCACAGCCACACGCGACTGCTGCATGGAATCACGTTCACGGAGGGTCACGGTGCCATCTTCAAGTGTCTGGTGGTCAACAGTGATGCAATAGGGTGTGCCGATAGCATCCTGACGGCGGTAGCGCTTGCCGATGGAGTCTTTCTCCTCATAGTGGGTGGCGAAGTCAAATTTGAGGTCGTTGACAATCTCACGGGCCTTCTCGGGAAGACCATCCTTACGCACCAGAGGCATCACCGCACATTTCACGGGAGCCAACGCTGCCGGAAGGTGGAGCACCACACGCGAGTCACCGCCCTCGAGCTGCTGTTCCTCATAGCTGGAGCAGAGCACCGACAGGAACATACGGTCAACACCGATGGAGGTTTCAATCACAAACGGAGTGTAGCTTTCGTTGAGCTCCGGATCGAAATATTTGATATTCTTGCCGGAGAATTTCTCATGCTGCGACAAGTCGAAGTTGGTGCGGGAATGAATACCTTCCACTTCCTTGAAGCCGAACGGCATCTCAAATTCAATGTCGGTGGCGGCGTTGGCATAGTGGGCCAGCTTCTCGTGGTCGTGATAGCGGTACTGGGCATTGTGCAGGCCGAGAGCCTTGTGCCATTTCAGGCGCCACTCTTTCCACTGGGCAAACCAGTTGAGCTCCTCACCGGGACGAACGAAGAACTGCATCTCCATCTGCTCAAACTCGCGCATGCGGAAGATGAACTGGCGGGCCACAATCTCGTTGCGGAAAGCCTTACCGATCTGGGCGATACCGAACGGTATGCGCATACGGCCTGTTTTCTGCACATTGAGATAGTTCACGAATATACCTTGGGCGGTTTCGGGACGCAGATACACAGTCATGGCTCCGTCGGCGGTGCTACCCATCTCGGTGGAGAACATGAGGTTGAACTGGCGCACATCGGTCCAGTTTTTGGTGCCGCTGATGGGGCACACAATCTCCTGGTCGATGATTATCTGCTTGAGGTCCTCGAGGTCGTTATTGTTCATGGCGGCGGCAAACCGTTCGTGGAGAGCATCGCGCTTGGCCTTATGCTCAAGCACGCGAGGATTGGTGTCGCGGAACAGAGCCTCATCAAACGAATCGCCGAATCTCTTCTTGGCTTTAGCTACCTCTTTTTCTATCTTCTCGTCCATCTTGGCGATATGATCTTCGATGAGCACATCGGCGCGATAGCGCTTCTTGGAGTCGCGGTTGTCAATCAAAGGATCGTTGAACGCATCCACATGACCGGACGCTTTCCAGATGGTGGGGTGCATGAAAATAGCGGAGTCGATGCCCACAATGTTGTCGTGAAGCAGGGTCATCGAATCCCACCAGTAGCGTTTGATATTGTTTTTAAGCTCCACGCCGTTCTGACCGTAGTCATAAACGGCTCCGAGACCGTCGTAGATTTCGCTGGAGGGGAACACAAAGCCGTATTCCTTGGCGTGAGACACTATCTTCTTGAAAGTTTCTTCTTGCTGTGCCATGATAATATGGTGTGAAATGGGTTGATTTGTTTCAAAGTGCAAATATACTAACTTCCCATCACTTCACAAAATCTAATTTCACAACCATCGATGCTGTTTCCTGTCAAAATCACGCCATACACTGCACCCCGCCTGTCAAAATGAAAGGAGCCATCCTCTATCCACTGAAAAGCTCCGCAGCAACCGGGGCGGCCTGATTGCAATGCTCGTCAATCGTTGAGATTGACCACCGTGATTCCGGCGCCGCCAAATCTCACATCCTCATCATGGAAGTTCCGCACTCCCGGCACTGTGGAAAGATAGCTGCGTATATATTGGCGCAACGCTCCTGTACCGGTGCCATGGAGTATCCGCACCCGCGAGGCCGAGAACTGGATGGCATCGTCAATGAAATAAGTCACCGCCTGCACAGCCTCATCCACGCGCATGCCTCTCACATCAATATCCTGCTTGAAATTAAGCTGACGCTCACGGGCGGCATCGCTCGTTGAGCTGCTCACAAACGAGGCTCCCTTGGAATCGCCCGTTGGAATTTTTGCCGTGGTATGCTTCAACCGGTTGAGTTTCACAGTGGTTTTCAGCATACCGAAAGCCACCACCGCGTTTTTCCCTTCAATTTCCAGCACCTTGCCGGGAGTCCCTTCGCCATCCAGCTTCACAGTGTCACCCACAGCTATGGGGCGGCTGTCCGACGGCTGTACCGGAGCCTTGCGTTTCTTGCTGCGCGGAGCCTTGGCCAGCAGCGGATGCTCCCCGGAACTTTTCTCCATCGCCGCCTTCTCCTCCTCGAGCCTCTTGCGGGCTTCGGCGGTGCGCTCCTTTTCGGCCTGAGCCTTCTTGATATCGTGGATGGTGCGCTCGATGGCTGCGTTGGACGACGACAATATCCGCTCGGCCTCCTTCTTGGCATCGCCGATAATCTCGCGGCGGCGCACCCTCAGGTCCTCCGCCTCGGTCTCATACCGCTCAAGCACCTGGTCTATCTTCTTCTCCTTCATCTTTATGGCCGCACGCTTGTTCTCCCAATACCTGCGGTCGCGGGCTATATCGAGCAGATATTTGTCCATGTTCACATACTCGCTTCCCACAATCGACTCGGCATCATGGAGTATCTCCTCCGGCAACCCTATCTTGCGCGCTATCTCGAGCGCGAACGAGCTGCCTGGATTACCGATTGACAGCTTGAACAAAGGACGCATCAGATGCCTGTCGTACAGCATCGACCCGTTGATAAGCCCCTCGGTGTCCTCGGCAAAATGCTTGAGGTTCTGATAGTGGGTTGTAATCACGCCCCACATCTGCTTGAGGTTCATCTGCTTGAGTATAGCCTGTGCTATCGCGCCGCCAATCTGTGGCTCGGTGCCGCCGCCAAACTCATCTATCAGCACCAGCGAGCTCCCGGACCCCTTGCCAAGAAACAGGCGCATATTGCGCAGATGCGAGCTGTAGGTGGACAGGTCATCCTCCAGCGACTGGTCATCACCTATATCCACAAATATATCGGAGAACACTCCGAAATGCGAGTTTTCATACACCGGTGGAAGCACCCCGCACTGAGCCATATATTGCACTACGCCCACTGTCTTGAGACACACCGATTTACCTCCGGCATTAGGCCCGGAGATAATCAGAATCCTATGTTTGGGGTTAAGAACGATATCGAGCGGCACCACCTCCTTGCCCTGACGCGACAGCGATGCCAGCAGTCCGGGGTGGCAAGCATGATACCACTCTATCTCCGGCTCACGGCTGAGGGAGGGGTTGCACCCTCCCACCTCCACGGCATACAGTGCCTTGGCATGGATGAAGTCCAGATGTCCGAGCAGATCCGCGCTATGCAGCATCTCATCGATATGCGGACGCATCTGCGCCGTCAGCTCCGAGAGTATCCGCGCTATCTCGCGGTGCTCCTCCATCTGAAGCTCACGGATACGGTTGTTCACCTCCACCACTTCGGCCGGCTCTATGAACACGGTCTTTCCCGAGGCCGACTCATCGTGCACTATACCCTGGATGCGGCGCTTGTTCATCGGCGACACCGGAACCACAAGCCTGCCGTCGCGCATGGCTGGCGACGCGTCCGCTTCCAGCACACCCTCCTGCACTGCCCGAGCCATCACCCTGCGCAACACCGAGTTGACAGTACCCGACATGGAGGTCAGCTTATGGCGTATCTCCGCGAGTTCGGCGCTTGCCGAATCCTTCACATTGCCATAGCGGTCCAGCACCCTGTCGATAGCCGAGCAGAGCTGCGGGAACGTGGCCATATCCCGCGCCACATCACTCAACAGCGGACAGCTGCCCGACCCGTCGCCATCCTCCCCCTGGCGTTTGGCAAAAAACTCCGCCACCGCGCCCATCACCCCCAAAGCGCGGCGCACGGCGAGCATATCCGCAGCCGGGAGAAAGGTGCCGGCGGGACGCACCCCACGCAGCAGCTGACCCATATCGGCCACGGCTTCAAGTGGAAATGACTCATCGCTCTGCACTATGGCAAGCATCTCGGCGGTGGCGCCCAAGGCGCGGCGCACAGCTTCATAATCAGTGAGCATGGCCATGGCGGTGCAATACTCGCGCCCGGAGGCGCTGGTGCACAAGGCCGATATGGATTCGCGCACCTGCACAAACCCTATTTTTTGTTCTAATGACTGCGGATATATCATACGGAATGCAAAATTACAAAAATGAGAGCATAAATCCCACAACTATTTTTTGTTCACAAATGTTATAGTATCAAAACAACGAATCAATAAACTCTTACTGTTATGAAAAGTATCAATCTCAACTATTGGGGCCGCAGCAAATATTGGTGGGTTGTGCTCCTTGTGGGCGTGCTTATGGTCATTGCCGGTTTTTCCTACTGGTTCTGGCCCGTTCAAGGCTATGCTGTGATCTCCATCATTTTCGGCTGGCTGCTTGTGCTCGCCGGCATTGTACAGCTCTGTGTATCCGCCGGTCCTGACCGACCCACGGGATGGGGATGGTGGCTGTTCGGCGGCATCATCGACCTGTTCATCGGCTTCATGCTTGTCCGCAGCGTGGTGCTCTCCGAGGCAGTGCTCCCCTACTTCCTCGCCATCATATTCATGTTCTGGGGCATCAGCGCCATCTTCGGCTCTGTCAGCGGCCGCAAGCGCAAATACTGGTGGGTGGAGCTCATCAACGGCATTCTGCTCATGAGCATCGGCTTCCTCTTCATCGAGTCCGGATGGGTTCAGGATATGTGGATGGTCAGCTTCATCACCTCCATCGCTTTCATCTATTGGGGCTTCTCAATCGCGATGGTATCCTACGAAATGCGCCCTGTCAAAAAGTAACCTCAAGCCACACATTATGCAGCCATCGGATTTTGCTCAAGCCTGATCCGGTGGCTGCAATGTTAAAAATAGTATATGTGTAAGTTTTAAATCAAAATATCGTTATTTTTGCTAAACCATTTGCCGGTTTTGCCGTCTAATGTTCAAAATATACCGCAATCTAACACACCGTAAATATGAACAGATTTAAAATTCACACTTTCTTGGCCGCCATACTCCTCGGGTCCATGGCCTCTATCTCTGCTCAGGACTACGAAGACGATATCTACTTCAACCCCGACAAGGCCAAATCCAAAAAGGCCACCACTACTGCGGCGGTTGCATCTTCCTCATCAGCATACTCCACCATCCCCGCTGCCGACACCTACACCCAGGGTGCCCTGTCGCAGCGCGCCATCAGCGTGGATGACTACAACCGTCGCGGAATCTTTGCTCAAGACTCCGCCACGGCGCAGGCCAACGAAGCTCCCGACTTTGCCTACACCCGCCGCATCGAGCAGTTCTACAACCCCGATGTGGTCACAGCATCCGCCGACCCCGAGCTTGCTCAGTACTATTACTCCGAGCCCGCCTCCTCGGTCAATATCATTGTCAACACCCCATCCTACTGGGGCTACCCCTACTACGGTCGCGCATGGGCCTGGGCTTCCCCCTACTACAGCTATTGGGGCGGATGGGATCCTTGGTACGGACCCTCATGGAGCTGGAACTGGGGATGGAGCTACCCCTACTACCCCGCTTGGAGCTGGCGTCCCGCATGGAGCCATCGTCCCGGATGGGGATGGGCCGGTCCAGTTCGTCCCAACCGTCCTTCAGGCTACCAGCGTCCCGGCTACAATCGCCCCGGCTACGGCACCGGAAGTTCGCGTCCCGGATATTCTCGTCCCGGCAGCAATTCAGGCTACTCCCGCCCCGGCTACGGCACCGGATATACACGCCCCGGCAGCAATTCCGGTTATTCCCGCCCCGCCAACAGCAATAGCAGCAACTCCGGCTATTCCCGTCCCGGCAACAGCAATAGCAACAACTCCGGCTACTCCCGTCCCGGCAACAGCAGCAACTCCTATCGGCCCTCTACAGGCTCAAGCAGCGGCTACTCACGTGGCAGCGGCGGAAGCTACAGCGGCGGCTCGCGTGGCGGCGGCGGCGGCGGCGGTGGCCGTGGCCGACACTGACAATTCCACTCCCCTCATTCCTAATCCCTCATTCACAACCCCTCATTCCTGACTCTTATGAACTTGCGCATCATCTCAGCCATCGTGGCTGCACTTCCGGCTCTGGCATACTCGCAAACCGCCGTCGAGGCGTTTCAACTCTCCCAGTCCGATCTCCGCGGCACCGCCCGCTTCATGTCTATGGGCGGTGCATTCGGTGCCCTCGGCGGTGACCTCTCCACTCTCAACAACAATCCCGGTGGTATCGGTCTCTACCGCAAGAGCGAAATCGGTGTGACACTTGACATCGAGGCTGCTTCCATCAAGAGTGCCTCATCGCTCGCATCGCAATCCACCAGTCAAACCAAGGTGAGTGTGCCCAACTTCGGCTATGTAGGCGCTGCTTGGCTCGGCAACGATGTGATGCCCTACTTCACGTGGGGTATCTCCTATGGACGTATCGCCAACATGAACCGACATTTCAAAGGTCAGGCCCGCATGAACGGCTCGCTCTACAACTATGCCGCTCTCGGTGCCAACGGTTATTCCTCCAACCAACTGTCGGCGGATAACGACCTTGAGGGGTACAACAGCGCCGACTACATCCCCTGGCTCAGCGTCCTGGCCTACAACGGCATGGCCATCAATCCCATCGGAAACACCAACCAATATCAAGGCCCGTGGCAGAACGACGATGCCAACGGCCCTTCCTCCGGCACAAGCTCCTTTGAGGTGGACCAGAAAGGATTTGTGGATGAATACGCCATCGACTTCGGCGGCAACATCATGAACACCGTGTATTGGGGCATGGGGTTCGGCATCACCGACATTGACATGACCCAGAACACCTACTATACCGAGAATATCAACAACGCTGTGATTATGGATCCTACTGCCGCGCTTGGCGATCTTGAAATAGGAACCGCCAACACCCGCCTCTCCAACTACAGCCATATCGACGGTACAGGATTCAACTTCAAACTCGGTGTGATAGTGCGTCCCATCAACGCTCTCCGTTTCGGCATCGCGTTCCACACTCCCACCTACTATAACATCAACCAGTCCTCCGGAGCTGACCTCAATTTCAACTACACTTTCTTCAACCCCGACGGCTACAACAACAACTACACCGGTACCCCCAACGAATACCGGTCGTGGAAGCTGCGCACTCCCTGGCGATTGCAGGTCAGTGCCGCCGGTATCATCGGCACCTCCGGCATCGTGAGCGTGGAGTATGAATACCGCCCGTACCAAAACATGACTGTCCGCACCGATTTCGGCAACGATCTTCCCGACTACAACAACGACATCAAAAACTACTACAAGGCCGCCAACATTCTCCGTCTTGGTGCCGAATACCGCATCCTGCCCCAGCTAAGCCTCCGTGCCGGATATGTGTATGAATCCACACCCACCGGCGCTGCCGTCAGCAACAACGAATCCATGGTATATACCTCTAACCCTGACGACACCGGCACAAATCCGTCCTACACGCTGGACAACAGCACTCAGTATATCACCTGCGGCATAGGGTACCGCTACAAGAACTTCTCCATCGACGCTGCCTACGTTTACAAGCATCGCACAAGTGAGTTCCACTCCTTTACTCCCAACGATGCCTTCGACGCCAAAGGACTCACAGCCACCCCCTATCAGGCCAAGCTCACCGAGAACTACAACAACATAGTTCTCACCGCCACACTCCGCTTCTGATCCCTCTCCATAGTACGTATAATAAAATCCTGTAAGCCTGATCAGGCTTACAGGATTTATTTTATACATATATGAATTTACAGGAGTCCGCTCCTACATAGCACCGCCGCCCAGTGCCTCATACAGCGTCACTACCGATTGAAGCTGGCATACCTTGTCGGAAACCATATTCAACTTGGCACTTAACAAATCCTGCCGTGAACTGAGCAATTCAAGATAGGTGGCATTGTTGGTTTTAAATAATGTTTCGTTGGCCTTCACAGTGCGCTCGAGAGCTTCCTTCTGCTGCTCATGATATCCAAAATCTTTTCCGTACGACCATATGGAATAGAGCGCGTCGTTAACCTCTTGTCCGGCATTGAGGAGCGCCTGCTTATAGTTTAGTTTCGCTATCTCCTCCTCATCCTTGGCGATACGGAGATTTGACACCAGTTTGCCGCGCTGGAATATTGGTTGGGTAAGCGATGCGAGAGCTGAAAGAATCCATCCGCCCGGGTTCGACACAGCCTGCCCCGCCGAATTTGTCCACCCTGCCGACCCTCCGAGTGTGAGCGACGGATAAAACGCAGCCCGCGCTTGATTGGTAGAGTAATAGGCAGCAGCTAATGCCATCTCAGCCTGAACCACATCCGGCCTGTTGGAAAGGAGATGCAGCGGCACCCCCACGCTCAATTTTTCGGGAACAGTTTGATTTTCAAGCGTTCCACGATCAATATGCCGTGATGTCACACCCAGCAAGGTACAAATCGCATTTTCCACCTCCTGCCGCTGCCGCTCCAAATTGTTGAGCGACGACAGAAGTCCGCTCAAATTGGCTCTGGCTTGACTCACTGCATTCTCCCGCGTGCCGCCTACCTTGAGCTGCAGCTCCAGGGTTCGCACCTGCTCCCTCCAGATCTCTATGGTCTGATTGCTTATCTCTATCTGGCTGTCGAGCATCAGGAGCGAATAGTAGGCATTGGCTATCGAAGCTGTCAACTGCGACTGCACCAACTTCATATAGGCTGTTTGCTGAAGCAGCAACGCCTGCGATTCCTTTTTCGCATTCCGCAGTTTGCCGAAAAGGTCTATCTCCCAGCTCATCGCCACAGGCAGCTCGTATACTTTAGAAGCTTTCTTGCCGTCCACGCTTGTGATGCTCCCATTGGGCGAGAATGTGAGCGATGGCAGAAATGCAAGTTTCGATGCTTGGAGTCCGGCCTTAGCTTCATCAATTCTCAGGAGCGCTATCTGCAGGTCGGTGTTTGACTCCAACCCTTCGGCAATCAGCGCTTGCAGCTCAGGGGCGGTGAATATCTCGCGCCAAGGCATTGTGCCGAGCGATTGCAGGGAATCGGATTTTGTTTTGGTGTAGTCATTGTAAAGCGACTCCACCTCCACCACATCGGGACGACTGTAATTGCTGTATATTCCGCAGCTTGTCATCCCCAACGCCATTATAGTTATGATTGGTATATATTTCATTTGTCAGTTGTTTTGTCATTATCCCGCTCTTTTTTCCTCCGGCCCATCACCTTCTCCTCAATATACTGGAAAGTGATGAAAAACGCCGGTGTCACAAACAATAAACCCAGGGTGCCGATAATCATTCCGCCAACCACTCCCACTCCAAGCGAGGTGTTGCCGTTGGCTCCCACTCCTGAGGCAAACATCAGGGGCAGCAATCCGAATATCATTGTCAATGCGGTCATAAGAATCGGACGCAGTCGTACCTTCGCCGCCGACATTGCCGCCTGGGACAGCGACATTCCTGCTTTGCGCCGTTCTGTGCCATACTCGGTGAGGAGAATAGCTGTTTTCGCCAGCAATCCTATGAGCATGATCAATCCGGTTTGCAGATAGATATTGTTCTCAATTCCCCATAGGTCGGCAAACAGGAAACTGCCCATCAACCCGAACGGTACTGACAGAATCACCGCCAACGGCACAAAAAGGCTTTCATACAGCGCACACAGTATCAAATAGATGAACAGCACGCAGATGGCATATACAATCACCGTAGTGTGACTGCTGCCTGTCTGCTCCTCCTCGCGGGACATTCCTGAGAATTCAAAGCCGAATCCGGTGGGCAGTGTGCGCGAGGCCACTTCGTTGACAGCGTTTATCACATCGCCTGAGCTGTAGCCCTGCGCCGGCATACCCTGCACGTTGATTGACGAGAACATATTGAAGCGCATCAGCGATTCGGCTCCGTATGTTTTTGTCAGAGTCACAAACTGGCTTATGGGTGCCATGCCGCCTTTAGTCTTCACATATATATTGTCCAGCGCCTCCATACCGTCACGGTAATTGTATGGCGCCTGTACTATCACCCTGTATATCTTAGTGAATCGGTTGAAGTTGGAAGCATAGATACTGCCGAAATATCCCGAGAGCACATTGAGTATTTCACTGGTGGTGGTGCCGGCACGTTGCGCCTGGGTTTCATCGACATCAATGGTGTATTGCGGGAAATTGGAGCTGAACGAGGTTTGCGCCATCTCAATTTCAGGCCGCTTGTTGAGTTCGTCGATAAAGTCGGTTGTCACGCGACTTAGTTCGTCATATCCTTTGCCCGAACGGTCCTGCACATACACATCGAAACTGTTGCCCGATCCATATCCCTGGATCATTGGCGGTGCAAAGATAAACAAGCGTGCATTCTTGATATGGGCGGTGCGGCGATATATCTCGCTGCGGATAGCATCGACATTATCGTTTTTTCCGGTGCGCTGGTCCCACGGCTTGAGCTTGATGATAAACATGCCGTGCGATGACCCGTTGCCCGAGGCCATTCCGAATCCGGTTACCATATTGAAGTTTTCTATCTGAGGTATCTCTTTAAGTTCGGCCTGAACTCTCTGCATTATTGCCTCGCTCTCGGCAAGAGTGCTTCCTGCCGGAGCGTCAAAACTGATGAACATCGCTCCGGTATCCTCGTTGGGCACAAGTCCGGTTTTGGTGGTGGACATGAGCCACACCAACACGCCGCAAGCCAGAGCAAGCATTGACCATGCGAGCCATTTACGCTTGATGACGAAGAATACTCCGAGCACATATTTGCGCAATATCCGTTTGAAAATGGCATCGAACGCCATGCGGAAGCGGGTGGAAAACTCAAGTTTCTTACCCTCCGTCAGGTCCTGGTTGGGGCGTAGCAGCAGGGCGCAGAGTGCCGGTGAGAGGGTCAGCGCATTGACAGCGGATATCCCCACCGCCACGGCCATGGTGATACCGAACTGTGTGTAGAACACTCCGGATGTGCCACCCATGAACGACACCGGCACAAACACCGCCATGAAAACAAGAGTCGAGGTGACAAGTGCCGACGACACACCCTCCATGGCATCAACGGCAGCCTTGTAGGTTGACTTATACCCTTCATCAAATTTGGTTTGTACCGCTTCCACCACTATAATGGCATCGTCAACTATAGTGCCGATGGCAAGCACCAGCGCAAACAGAGTGAGAAGATTGATACTGAATCCTGCCAGATACAACACCGCGAAGGTGCCGATGAGCGACACAAAGATGCTTATTGTGGGAATAAGTGTGGAGCGGGGGTTCTGGAGAAAGATATATACCACCAGCACCACCAGCACTATAGCTTCCAACAATGTTTCCACCACCTTGTTGATCGAAGCATCAAGGAATGTTTTTGTGTTCATGAGCTGCACCAGCTCCACATCGTCCGGAAGTGTTTTCTTCACCTGGTCCAGATATTTCTCGATATTTACAATAATCTCATTGGCGTTGGAGCCTGATATCTGGTTAATCATACAGGTGGCACCTGGCAGTCCATTGACAAAACCCTTGAAGGAGTAGCTTTGCGCTCCAAGCTCCACATCGGCTACATCCTTGAGTTTAAGAACTTGCCCATTGTCCAGTGCTTTTATTACAATCTCTTCGAATTCGCCTTCCTCTTCCAGACGACCGCGATATTTAAGGGTATATTGAAACACATTTTCTGAATCCTCGCCTATGGCTCCTGTTGAAGCCTCGATGTTCTGGCTTGACAAAGCGGCCGTCACATCGTCGGGCACAAGTCCATAGCGTGCCATCACATCAGGCTTCAGCCATATACGCATGGCGTAGGCTCCGCCCATCACATTCACCTCGCCAACGCCCGATATACGCTGTATGCCGGGTTTGATGTTGATATTCATATAGTTGGTGAGGAATGTCTCATCGTATGTGCTGTTGGGCGAAAAGAGCCCGAACACCATCAGGGTGCTGTTCTGGCGCTTACGGGTTGTCACTCCTACTTTTGTCACCTCCGCCGGGAGCAGTGCGGTGGCAGTTGCCACGCTGTTCTGCACATTTACAGCAGCCATGTCGCCATCACTCCCTTGCTTGAAATATATTGTCACATCACCGCTGCCTGTGTTGCTGGCTGTCGAGGTCATGTAGGTCATATTTTCCACGCCGTTTATAGCCTCTTCAAGCGGCACTATCACACTCTTCTGCACTGTTTCGGCATTGGCTCCGCTGTATGTGTCCGACACACGCACCGTGGGCGGTGCTATATCGGGATACTGTTCCACAGCGAGCGCGAAAAGACCAATCAATCCGGCCACCACAATGATCACTGAAATGACCATTGAGAGTATCGGGCGATCGATAAATCTCTTTACATTCATTTTACGCCCTCCTTTTCTTTATCCTGTTGTGATGCGGCAATCACCTTGGTTCCGGCTTTCAGCAGTCCGGCGCCTTCGGCCACGATTGTATCGCCCGTTGACAATCCGCCGGTCACTATATATTGTTTGCCATCATTGATTTTGAAAACTTCAATGGGTGTTGACACTGTTGTACCGCCCACTACCTTGTAGGCGAAAATCTTGTTCTGTATCTCATACGTTGCACCTTGCGGTATCACCAGCGCACCCGGTCGGTCATACTGCAGCACCACATTGGCACTTCCGCCGCTCATCAGTTTGCCGCTCTCATTGGGAAATGACGCCCTCAGCGACACAGTCCCTGTGGTTTTATCAACTATACCACTTATGGCATCGATAAGGCCGGTGTCGGCATATAGCTCCCCGTTGTTCATCTCGAGATGTATCGGCGGATACGATTTTACCGCTTCGTCAAGCGAGCCATAGTTGGAAGTGAGATCCAGTGCTTGCTTCTCTGTCATTGAGAAATAGGCATACACCTGTGTGTTGTCGCTCACATTGACCAGAGGCTCGGTCATGGTGGGGCCAACCAGGGCACCTATACGGAACGAGGTCATTCCGACCACGCCGTCAACCGGACTCTTCACTTCGGTGTACGACAGATTGTTTTCAGCCGTTTTGAGCTCGGCCTTGGCCTGAAGCAGAGCTGCCTCTGTGCTTCGGAACGAATTGCGGGCTGTTTTCAGTTCAAAATCCGAAATCACATTCTCTTTGAACAGTTCTTCCTTTCCTTCAAGCGACAGCTTCGCTGTGGCGAGATTTGCCTCTGCAATGGCTACAGCCGCCTGAGCTTTCTGCACTGCAGCGCGATAGGGCACCTGGTCAATCACAAACAGCACCTGACCTTTGCGAACTTTCGCACCCTCTTCCACACACACTTTCGTTATCAATCCCGACACTTCGGGGCGCACTTCCACATCCTGCCGTCCCTCAAGGACTGCCGAATATTTCACTGACAGAGTCTCGTGCTGCGGTGCCACAACCATGAGCGGATACTCCTGCGGAGAGTCGGATTGAGACTCTTTCCCGGCTCGGCTGCATGAACTGATCATCAGCCCCATTGCCGCAATCGCTATTGCGTAGTTTTGATATGCCATATTTGTTTGTTAATGTGTAAGTTTTTGCGGCAAAATTACACAGGCATATCTTTTGCATTTCTATTCACTCCGAACCAAAAGTTGTCCAAAGTGCGCACTACCGTACAATTTAGGCGGTTTTAACACTTATTTGTTTTCCAAACCACTCATATTTATCTACATTTGCCATCTGTCAAAGCTATCAGACATGTATCAAAACGAGCTTATCGAAATATTCCCATCCGGCAATTCTATCGCCGACAGGCTGCTACTTGTAGGTCCTGATGAATTTGAATTATTGAAAGATAAATCCGTCAGCAATTGCCGGGTATTTGTGTTGGTGACGCGAGGGATACTAACTGCAAAAGTGGGCACATCTGTAATTAAAATATCGGCCAACTCTTTGGCGGATATGCTCGTATGGGACCCTATCCACTTCCTTTCTTTCAGCAATGACCTGATTGCATGGTGTATTTTGCCCAACTATAAATTCGCCAATGAATCACTCAATGGATTGAAACATCCGGACTCCGATCAATTCAAGGCTCCTCACTCATTTCCATTGCTGATGCTTGAGCAATCCGAAACAAAAATCCTTGAGCAACAAATCTGTATGCTTTATAATGCCCTGAAATCCGAATCGCATGCCTTCCGCACAGAACTATGTCAGGCATACTTCAAATGTTTCCTGCTCGAGAGCAGCAATATCCTGCACAACAAGCGACTGAGCCAAGTGGCAAAATTATGTCTTGAAAAGCGACAGGACATTATTCTGCGCAATTTTCTCAGGCTTGTGTGGAAATACTATAAGATGGAGCACAACCTCCCTTTCTATGCCGCCAAGCTGTGCATTTCTTCCCAACATTTATCAAAAGTGGTGCGGAGTATCCTTGGTAAAACTCCTTTCGCTGTAATTCACGACGAGCTTATTCAGCGGGCTTCATATCTATTGCGCGAAACTCAGAATCCAGTGCAGGAGATAGCTGCTGAACTCAACTTTTCCGAAACATCCGCCTTTTGCAAATTCTTCAAGAAGCACACCGGCCTATCCCCCACCGCGTTCCGGAAAGCCAGATTCTAAAACTTTTTTTTCGCAAGAAGAATGAAGAACAGGGCCAGCAATGAACAGCTGATAAGAAGAATGAATGTGGTGGTCATGATATTGCCTAAGCCTACCAACGGAGTTACGATACTACCGAACAGGAATCCGGAGGCCCCGAATATAGCGGAAGCTGTTCCGGCCATCTCCCTCCCTTCGTCCATAGCCATGGTGGTGGATGAGGGAAGTATCACACCAACGCTTACCAGCAGCAGGAATGTAAAAATCTCATATGGCATGAATTCAGGCATAACCATGTAGGCCGTCGCATCCAACAGCGAGAACAGCGTGATGCCGACAGCACCCGTCAACGCTGCATTCTGAATCCGGCGGAATCTGAGCGACAAAGCTGAGCCGATAGCTATGCCTACAGCATTGAGGCCGAAGATTATGGCGAACCCGAACTCCGAAAATCCGAAGATGCCCTGGATAACGAACGAGGCTGATGATATATAGGAGAACAGCACACCGCAGGTGAATGTGTAGAGCAGTGTGTAGATCACAAAATATCTATTCTTGAATAGCTGCGGAAACTTTGTCAACAGACTCATGATTGATCCCCCGTATCGATTCTCCTTTCGGTGCGATTCTCTGAACACAAGACACATGAGCAATATCACTACACCTAGGGCAAACAGCACCCAAAATATTCCCTGCCAACCTATGGCATCCGACACCAGCCCTCCTATCACCGGGGCTGTGACAGGCGCTACACCATTGACAGCACCGATAATCACAAGAATCTTGGCAAGGTCGCGCCCTGAATAGCAATCAGAGGCAACCGAACGGGACAAGACAATGCCTCCCGAGCCGCCCAATCCCTGTAGGAATCGACACACATTGAAAAACTCGATATTTGGCGAGTAGATACTTGCCACAGTGGATATGGCAAACAGCGACATCGCCGATACCAGCACCGCTTTCCTTCCGTATTTATCACTCAGAGGGCCGAAAAACACCTGCCCCACTGCAAGGCCGAACATACTTGTGGCCAATCCCATCTGGACAAGTGCTGTAGTGGTATGAAACACCTCAGTCATAGAGGGAAGTGTCGGCAGATACATATCCGTGACAAACGGTCCGAAGGCTGACAACATTCCCAGAAAAACAATCAGAAAAATATAATACTTCCTACTGAACTGTACCATTGTGTCTTTGCGATTTAAAACTCTTTATTTGCTCTTTTTATATACGGCTTACCGTGTCCTGAAGCGGTTTTCTTGAAAAATGGTTGGGGAGCGGACCGGCATCCTCAGCGGCATATCCAAGATCGAGAAGCATCAGTATTTCCTCATTCTCAGGCAACCCGAGCAATGCGTGGAGTTTGTCGGGGTCAAAGCAGTTCACCCAACAGGAATCCACACCGGCATCGGCTGCCGCAAGCATCAGATGAGTTGCCACAATAGAAGCATCCTCAATGCCGGAGTCGCGCTTGCCACCGGGATAGATATACACATTATTTTTGTCAAAGGCTACCACAAGCACCACCGGGGCACCGTAGCGGCAAGGGGTGCACTCATCAATCTTGGTCAGTGCTTCCGCACTGCAGGCCACATAGATATGTTGTTCCTGAAGATTTTTGGCAGTGGGAGCCAACCGACCACCTTCAAGTATCTGCTGCAGAAGATTTTCGTCAATGCTCCGCGAGCTGTATTTTTTGCAAGAATAGCGTTTGGCCGCCAATTTGTTGAAACTCATATCATTCATGATTCATCAAAAATTTTAATCGCGCAAAAGTACAAAAAAAGTCATAACTAAACGACAAGAAATTTTAACCAATCCACTTAACCATTTAGTTGAACTATGTATTTAAACCAATTAGTTGACCTGCGATTCAAGATATTTTCTCAAAACATTATAGCAGGTTAGGGAGAAAATGCGTAACTTTGCACCCGCAAAAAAATAGTACAATTTCAGCATGCAGAAAATTCGCAATGTTGCCATTATTGCCCATGTGGACCATGGCAAAACCACTCTGGTGGACAAAATGCTTCTGGCCGGAAACCTCTTTCGTGAGAATCAGAATGCCGGTGAGCTTATTCTCGACAACAACGACCTTGAGCGTGAACGAGGCATAACAATCCTTTCCAAGAACGTAAGCATCAACTATAAAGGATATAAAATCAATATCATCGACACCCCGGGACACGCCGACTTCGGCGGTGAGGTGGAGCGTGTGCTCAACATGGCCGACGGATGTCTGCTGCTGGTGGACGCTTTTGAAGGCCCGATGCCCCAAACCCGCTTCGTGCTTCAGAAAGCTATCCAGATGGGATTGAAACCGGTGGTGGTGATCAACAAGGTGGACAAGCCCAACTGCCGCCCCGACGAGGTGCAGGAGATGGTGTTTGACCTGATGTTCAACCTCGACGCCACCGAGGAGCAGCTTGATTTCCCCACTATCTACGGCTCTGCAAAGCAAGGCTGGATGAGCACCGATTGGCAGAAGCCTACCGACGACATCACTGCAGTGCTGGATGCCATCATTGAATATATCCCTGAGCCCGAAACTCTTGAAGGCCCGGCACAGATGCTCATCACCTCGCTCGACTTCTCCAACTATGTGGGTCGTATTGCCGTGGGCCGTGTGCACCGCGGCACCCTGCGCGAAGGTATGGATATAGCGCTTTGCAAAAAGGACGGCACCACAGTGCGCCAGCGCATCAAGGAGCTGCATGTGTTTGAAGGTATGGGACGCAAGCGCGTGGAGAGCGTGAACAGCGGCGATATATGTGCCCTTGTCGGTATCGAAGGGTTTGAGATCGGCGACACAGTGGCCGACCCCGAAACACCGGAGGCACTTCCCCGCATCGCAATCGACGAGCCCACAATGTCCATGTCGTTCACCATCAACGACTCCCCGTTCTTTGGCCGCGATGGCAAATATGTGACCTCGCGCCATATCGGCGACCGCCTCACCAAAGAGCTTGACCGCAATCTCGCGCTGCGTGTCACCAAAGCCGACCACGAGGATGTGTGGACTGTATTTGGCCGTGGCGTGCTCCACTTGAGCGTGCTCATCGAAACAATGCGCCGCGAAGGTTACGAGCTTCAGGTGGGTCAGCCTCAGGTGATTGTCAAGGAGATTGACGGTGTGAAATGTGAGCCTGTAGAGTTGCTGACCATCAATGTGAGCGAGGAGTATGCCAGCAAAATGATTGATATGGTGACACGCCGCAAGGGCGACCTTGTGTCGATGACCACCCAAAACGACCGTGTGCAGATGGAATTCAACATCCCCTCACGCGGCATCATCGGATTGCGCAACAATGTGCTCACCGCATCAGCAGGCGAAGCAATCATGGCCCACCGCTTCCTTGAATATCAGCCTTGGAAAGGAGAAATCGAACGCCGCACCAACGGCTCGCTGATAGCCATGGAGAGCGGCACGGCATTTGCCTACGCTATCGACAAACTCCAGGATCGCGGACGCTTCTTCATCTTCCCGCAGGAGGAGGTGTATGCCGGTCAGGTGGTGGGCGAGAACGCCAAGGACAACGATATTGTGGTCAATGTGACCAAATCCAAGAAGCTCACCAACATGCGTGCTTCCGGAGCTGACGATAAAGCACGTATTGTGCCTCCGGTGGTGTTCAGCCTCGAGGAAGCTCTGGAGTACATCAAAGGCGATGAGTATGTGGAGGTAACTCCCCACCACATCCGCCTGCGCAAAATAATTCTTGACGAGCTTGAGCGCAAACGCGCCAACAAATAATCCCCACAAAAATATTTATCAACTACGGTTTGGCAATCTGCTGTCAAACCGTAGTTGTTTATAATCAATGTCGCTTTGTCACATAAAAAATGCTCCACGAATGGAGCATTTTGTGTAAGCTGAATTTTTTATTGCTTTAATTTTTCCAAATCTATATCCGGCAGATATTGTTTAATCATATCACCGGGGATTGTCACCGAGCAATTACCTGATGTAATCTCGTTATTGACCTGCGGAGCGTTCATAAGTTGACCATTGACAAAAACGGCCAATCTGCTACCGATATTTTCACGGGTAATTGTAGCCCACTTGTCAGCGTCCGCAAACTTGAATGCGACCTGAATATTGCCGCCATAGGACGGCATAGTGTTTGCTTCGGTTACAGCTACCTTTTCAGATAAAATCGCCTCATTTTCGTATGCAACAAGCCAAATAGAGCCGTCAGCACTTGGAATAGTCCATTCGAGAGTCAAATTTTCAGACTTAATGCCAAGAAGTTGTTGGTTTATAGATGCAGTGTCTGCAAGAGTATATTTATTGTCAGTATTAACACCTGTCCGGGTGTCATAGAATTGTACCGCTTTTCTAACGGAAACATTCCATTCCACACCTTCCACCTTTTCGGTTTTGGTGGTGCTTGTATTGCCACACGCAGTTGCTGCAACTGCAAGGGCGATGCTTACAAGCAAAGCCTGGAGAGTGAGTCTTTTTGGCATACGCTATCGGTTATTGGTTCAGTTGCAAAGATAATCTAAATAATTGGTAAAAAAACATTATCAACTATTTTGCGAAATACGGCACGTTTTTTTCTTACCTCCTTTGCGCCAAAGGCTGATAAATAACATCGCTTTAGTACTCTTATTGTACCACACGACTGCAACCGCCTCATTTTATGAGTTGAAAATACTTGGAATCCAATTATTCAATGTAGTTTAAGCCGCCATTAGAGCCGATATATCAGATATTGCCTTTCAAGTCGGGGTTAGCCTCACGCCACTGTTTCGCTGTCATACCGAACATTGCCACGTTCAACACATCGGCTTCATTGGCATAGATGATGCTTGCCTGTGCTTTTGTGACCTCTGCCGGAATTAGGTTCTGCTTGATGGCATCGGTGTGTATGCGGTAGTTGATCTTCGACAACTCACGCTTTGCGGACCACCCGATCAACCGCTATTCCTCGGATTTCAACCGCTGGAACTCTTTGACGATATAGACCTTAAATTCCGGGCTAATCCACATGGCGAACTCAAACGCTATATCCTTATGGGCGTACGTACCACCATACCGTCCTGCTTTGGCTTGAAGTGATATAGCATTGGTTCGTGCCACAAATTCCTTGACGCTTATCTTAAAACTGTTGAGACCGGACTGATTTCTAATTGTGGCGAATTCGCCATAATTAAATCCGGAATTATACACTTTCTCCCAAATGCCGATAAACTCAAGCGTGTTACGATTACGTAGCCAATCCGTGATAAAAAAGTCACCATCTTTGGCTCGCAACATATCAGTGAGGCAGATATAGTCCTCACCGTTCACTTTTACAACATTAACATCGGTATCTTTTACTGTTATTTTTGCCATTTGGGGATAAGCGTTTGATTTCAATGCAAAGATACATCAAGATATACATGCCCATCATCAACAGTCACATAAAACAATAATCGGCCTCGCTCCAATTCTTTTCTTCGGCTTTGGTGCTTTGGTTCGTCCACCCTACGGGCAATAAATGTTACGGAGATGGGGGCGATGAATGATATTTTTCGTATTTTTGCAGGAAGCAAAATAATTTTTGTATGACCAACGCAGTGAAAATCCGATTTGTGTTCCTGATACTCCTGTGGCTATGCCTGGCGTATCTGGTGGTTACAACACAGCCTTTCACTCTCAAAACATTGTTTATTCTCGTGGCATCGGGCATAGTGGTGTTTGTGCCGATGTACAAAAAATATATTCGCAAGCAGCCTCATGACAACAATTCAAGCTCCAAGTGACAGCTCCGTGCAGCCGCTCGACAAGGGGCGGTATCCTCTGCTGAGCCAGATTCAAGGTCCGCAGCAGCTCCGCGCCATGCAGCCCGAGCAGCTGCAGGAAGTGTGCGCGGATATCCGTAGATTCCTGATAGATTCTCTCTCGAAGCATCCGGGACATTTCGCCTCAAGCATGGGAGCCGTCGAGATAACAGTGGCACTCCACTATGTGTTCAACACTCCCTACGACAGGATAGTGTGGGATGTGGGTCATCAGGCATACGGCCACAAGCTCCTGACAGGTCGTGCCGACAGGTTTCACACCAACCGCACATTGGGTGGGTTGAGCGGATTTCCCAATCCGGAGGAGAGCGAGTATGACACCTTCACAGCGGGTCATGCGTCCAACTCCATATCGGCTGCATTAGGCATGGCCGTGGCGTCGTCGCTGTCGGAGAACGACAAGAACCGCAATGTGGTGGCAGTGATTGGCGATGCATCAATTTCGGGCGGACTGGCGTTCGAGGGTCTAAACAATGTGGCCAACACTCCCAACAATCTTCTCATCATCCTCAACGACAACGATATGTCGATTGACCGCAATGTGGGATCGCTCAATTCCCACATGGCGCATCTCACCACTTCCAAGGCTTACAACACCCTCCGCTACATCACCTATCATGCGATGTGCAAAATGCACCTGCTCAACGAGAAGAGCCGCGGAAGAATATTGCGGTTCAACAACAGCCTTAAATCACTCATTAACAAGGAGCAGAATATTTTCGAGGGGCTCAACATACGATATTTCGGACCGTTTGACGGCCATGACCTGCCCCGCCTGATCCGTGTGCTCAACGACATCAAGGATATGCGCGGCCCGCGCATACTGCATCTGCGCACAGTGAAAGGAAAAGGGTTTGCCGCCGCAGAGAAAGACCCCGCTCACTGGCACGCGCCGGGCAAATTCAATCCCGAAACCGGCGAACGACTCGTGGAAACCGGTGTCAAGCCTCCAAAATATCAGGATGTGTTCGGCACCACCCTGGTGGAGCTGGCCAGGAAAAATCCCAAGATTGTGGGCATCACTGCCGCCATGCTGTCGGGCACCTCGCTGAGCAAACTGCAGGCAGCGATGCCGGAGCGCACATTTGATGTGGGGATATCGGAGGGCCACGCCGTGACTTTTGCCGGCGGCCTTGCCAAGGAGGGGATGCTCCCCTACGTGGCCATCTACTCATCGTTTCTGCAACGCGCATACGACCATATAATCCACGATGTGGCCATCCAGGAGCTACCGGTCACTTTCTGCATTGACCGTGCGGGAGTGGTGGGTGAAGACGGAGTGACCCACCATGGAGTGTTTGACCTTGCCTATCTTTCCACCATCCCGGGGATGACCATAGCCGCACCGAGCAGCGAGATACAGCTCCGCGATCTTCTGTACAGCTCGCAGCTTCCCGACCGCAAGGGACCGTTGGCCATCCGCTATCCGCGAGGCCGCGGCCACAACACCGACTGGCAGCAGCCGATGCACGCTCTCCAGAGAGGCAAAGGGGTGAAACTGTGCGACGGAGCCGATGCCACCGTCCTCACCCTCGGGCCGATAGCCCGCGAAGCTGCCAAAGCCATCGAGCGGGCGAGAGAGCAAGGGGTTGAAGCGGCACATTACGACATGGTGTATCTAAAACCTCTTGATGAAACGATACTTCAGGCCGCTGCGGAGTCCGGTGCTCCGATTATCACAGTGGAGGATGCCTCGGTCAACGGTGGCCTCGGCAGCGCGGTGACCGAATGGCTCAACAGCCGCGGCCACAATATCCCGGTGCAGAAGTTGGGTGTTCCCGACAAGTTTGTGCCACAAGGCACCGTTGCCGAACTTTACAAACTGTGCGGTATGGATGCCGACACTATTTACCAACATCTAATATCGCTCAAGAAATGAAGATTGTGATAGCCGGAGCCGGCGAAGTTGGCTCACACGTTGCCAAACTCCTGTCACGCGAGGACCAGGACATCACGATTATTGATGCCGATATGACCAAGCTGTCGGTGCTTGATGCGAACTACAATCTGCTCACACGGCGCGGTTCGCCCACCTCATTTGCCGTGCTGAAATCAGCAGGAGTGGAGTGTTGCGACCTGTTCATAGCCGTCACCCCCAGCGAGAACACCAATGTGATAGCGTGCTCGATAGCCAAAAGCCTCGGCGCGGTAAAAACAGTGGCGCGAATCGACAACTATGAGTTCATGACCCGCGACCACCGTGAATTTTTCTCGCGCCACGGCATCAACGCCTTGATCTATCCCGAATATCTTGCTGCCCAGGAGATAGTGACCTCGCTGGAGCGGTCGTGGGTGAGAAACTGGTTTGAGCTGCACAACGGCGAGCTGATAGTGGTGGGAGTGAAAATCCGCGAGAACGCCAAGATTGCCGGACTGAAGCTTAAAGAACTGACCATCAGCAACCACTACTTCCATGTGTCGGCCATCAAGCGACACCACGAAACAATCATACCGCGAGGCGATGACACCCTCCGTCCCAACGACATACTGTATGTGACCACCACCCGTGAGCATGTGGATGAGCTGCGCACCCTGTGTGGCAAAACACACCACAACATCCGCAAGGTGATGATTATGGGCGGCTCCCGGATTGCCCTTCGACTGATAGCGTTGGCCGGTGACAAATACAAATTCACCATTATCGAGAGCAACCGCGACAGATGCCAGGATTTGTGCGAACGGTGTGACGGTACCACCATAGTTCACGGTGACGCAAGGGATATCGACACTTTGCGCGAAGAAGGGATAGCTGATGCCGACGCGTTCATAGCGTTGACCGACAGCAGCGAAACCAATATCCTCACCTGCCTGACTGCAAAAGAGTGTGGTGTGAAGAAAACGATAGCCGAGGTGGAGAATATCCAACTTATATCCGAGGCCGAAAACCTCAACATAGGCACCATAGTCAACAAGAAACTGCTGGCATCAAGCAAAGTGTTCCAGATGATGATAGATGCCGATGTCAACTCCGCCCAGTTCATGGCTCTTGCCGACGCTGATGTGGCCGAAATCGAAGTGAAGCCGGGCTCTAAAGTCACCAAAGCCCTTGTGAAAGACCTCAAGCTCACACGCGATATGACCATCGCTGCCCTGATACGCGACGGCAAGGGGATGCTTGTGAACGGTATGACCCAGATATGCCAGGGCGACCACGTGGTGGTGGTGTGTCTGGCCGGAGCTCTCCACAAAATCGAAAAATACTTCAACTGACCACAACCCGTGCAGATGCGTTTCACCCGACATTCACATATCAACATCCCCGCAGTGCTCCGCGTCATAGGCATGCTCCTCATCATCGAGGCTCTGTTCATGCTTGTGCCGACAGTAATAAGTACACTGTATGGCGAAACGGATGCCAAAGCGTTCTGCATCACTGTGGGAGTCACCCTCATAGCCGGGTGTGCCCTTGCCTTCGGACTCCGCCCCTCGCATCCTGAAATGGGGAAGCGCGACGGATTCCTGCTCACCGCACTGGTGTGGGTGTTCTTCTCGCTGTTTGGAATGTTGCCGTTCATGATAGGCGAAGCGCGGATGAGTGTAAGCGATGCTTTTTTTGAAGCGATGTCGGGGTTCACCACCACCGGAGCATCGGTGATCGGAAGCATCGACAGCCTGTCGCGGGGACTGGTGATGTGGCGATCGCTGATACAGTGGCTCGGCGGCATGGGAATCATACTGTTCACCCTCGCCGTCATCCCGATGCTCAACCATTCGGGCGGGATGCAGATGTTCAACGCCGAAGTGTCCGGGATAACGCACGACAAGCTGCGTCCGCGCATATCGCAGACTGCCAAGGGTTTGTGGAGCATCTACTGTGTGCTCACACTGATCCTGGCAATCCTGTTGTGGCTCGGCCCGATGGATTTATATACTGCCGTGTGCTACACATTCTCCACCATCTCCACCGGAGGGTTCGCCACGAGCGATGCCGGATTGTCGCAGTATGGCACGCTGTATGTGAAGATAGTGCTGACAGTGTTCATGTTTTTGGGCGGAGTGAGCTTCTCGCTGATGTTCCGCTGGTGGAACGGTGACCACGGATCACTGTGGCGCAATGATGTGTTCCGCGCCTACGTGCGTATTATATTATTGTGTCTCGTACTGTTCATAGCCTCAATCGTGATAGTGGGTGCCTACACCGGGATAGAGTCGGTGAGTATCGATCCGCTGTTTCAGATTATATCCACCCTCACCTCCACCGGCTACATGATACCCGGAGCCGGCAACTGGGGGCCGTTCGTGATTTCATTGCTGTTTGTGATGATGTTTTTCGGATCATGCGCCGGTAGCACCAGCGGCGGAGCCAAAATCGACAGGATGCTGTTTTTGTTCAAAAACGCCAACAACGAGATCTACCGCTGCGTTCACCCCAACACCATAGTTGGCATGCGCATCAACGGAGTCACCGCCACCTACGACACCGTCAACAAAGTGATAGCCTTCCTGTGCATCTACATGATGCTAATAGTGGGAGGCGGAATAATCCTCACCGCCCTCGATGTGCCCATCATCGATGCCTTTTTCTCGTCATTCTCATGCCTTAGCAACACCGGCCTTGATGTCAACATCACAGGATATGGCGACAATTACAGAGCGCTTCCCGATGCCGGCAAATGGGTGCTTGCCCTGGAAATGCTCATAGGACGCCTTGAGATATTCACCGTGCTGCTTCTATTTACCCGCGGATTTTGGAAATAAAGCCGTGGAGCAAGGGCTAATTACACATTTTTTACTATATTTGCATCAATTTTACACACAAATCGCCAAATCACATTTACAAACATGCGTTTTTAACAATATTCAATTCATCATATAATATTCAGTATGAACTTAAAAACTACATTTTATGCAGGGATAAGCCTGTGCGTAGCCTTGACATCTTGCGTGGACAACGACTACGACCTCGGCAATCTTGACACTTTGGTCAAAGTCCCGGTCAACGACCTGACCATCCCGGTCAATGTTGAGCCGGTGAAACTTGAGAACATTTTCAATATTGATGAAAACGATCCCAACAACTGTGTGAAGGTGGTGAACGGCGAATATGCCGTGAGCCGCGACGGGCATTTTGAATCCGAAAACATCGAAGTGAAGGAGATCAGGATGTCGCGTCCTGTGATTAACAGCTCCACCAATATCATCAACCTCAAGCCGGAGCTGACACGCGCTACCACACCGGAGCAAATGTCATTCGGTGTCCAGTCCGAAGTCCGCACCTTCACATATACCTCCTCAAATGTCAGCAGCTACATCCAGGGTATTGACAATATCAAGTGCAATATGACACTGAAAATGGATATCAATATACGCGAGCTGCAGGGTAAAGTGTCCGGTATCTCCATGTCCGACATCTCGCTCCAGCTTCCTAAAGGACTTGTGGGAGTGACAGTTGAAGGCTCCAACAGCACCTACACCAAGAGCACCGGTGTGCTCACCATCCCCTCCACCACTTCCACAGGAGCGACACTGTCTATTGTGGTACACGCATCAGAGCTGGATTTCGCCTTCTTGAAAGGTATCAACGAAGCAGATTTCATCCCCTCCACCACCGACGCCGATAACGGCTATATATCAGTGACGGGCGCATTCTACCTGCTTGACGGTATTCTTACAATCCACGAAAACAACATCTCCGGTTCGCTCGCCCAACTCTCCTCGCAGCTCACCATGACCGTTGACTATACCACCTACGACACCACAGTGTCGGAGTTCACAGGCGATCTGCACTACCAAATCAAGGATGTTGACATTCCATCTGCAGAACTCAACGATCTGCCCGACATCCTCACCCAGGAGACCACCAACCTCGCGCTCGAGAATCCGCAGATCTATCTCACCATCACCAACCCGTTTGTAGCATACGACCTCAAGGCCTCAACCGGACTGAAAATCACAGCGCACCGTACCGGCAAACCCGCCAAAGAGTTTGTGCTCAATCAGGAAATAGAACTTATTGCATCCAACGCTGTCAACGGAGTGTTCCACTTCGTTCTCTCGCCCACCGACCCCACGATGCGTCCTGAAGGTATGGAGAATGCAAAATGGCTTGAGTTCTCCGACCTCGGCTATCTGCTTGCCGGCGAAGGTCTTCCCACCGAGCTGTCGTTTGACCTCATCCACCCCTACGTGCCCACCCAGCATATCGACAACTTCAAGCTCGGCGTTAACATAGGCACCGTGGACGGCGACTACAACATGCTCGCTCCGCTGGGAATGAAAGAAGGGTCGCAGATTGTATATTCCGACGACTTCGACGGATGGGCATCGGAAGACCTCAACTGCTGCACCATAGAGCGCCTGAGCATCTCGACCAACGCATCATCCAACATTCCTATCGATGTAACCCTCACCGGCTACCCCATCGATGAACAAGGAAACAGAATCTATGGAGCCAACGGCGAACCTGTGGAAATTGACGGCGCCATCATCCCGGCCAACGCACAAAACCATCATATCTACATCCACACCACGACCACTATACCGTCGGGCAGCAACATCAACGGCATACGGTTTGTGGCTACAGCCATGGCTAACGAACCCAACTCACCGGTGCTCAGTCCTGATATGACTATCATTCTCGACAACATCCGTGTGACAGCCGACGGCTACTATATCAGAGACCTTGATGACTAATATTCCTAAGATTTTAATTATGACATTCAACAAATATATACTCGGAGCTCTCGCCACCTTAGCCGTCAGCTCCGCAGCCGTGGCCCAGAACACCGAATCTGCCTACTTTGTGGACGATTACACCTACCGTTTCCAGATGAACCCGGCCTACGACAACTCCAAAAACTTCGTTGCCATCCCCGCGTTGGGCAACATGAATGTGACCATGAACGGTACTCTTCATGTGAAGGATGTGATATACAATGTCAACGGCCAGACCACCACATTCCTCAGTCCTTACCTCAGCCCCGAGGAGGTGATGAAGAATCTTGACGGCAACAAACGTATCGGTGCCGACATCAAAATACCTATCCTCGCTGCCGGCTTCAAGGCTTGGGGAGGTTACAACACCATCACCCTGAGCGCACGCGCTTCGCTCGGCCTGAAAACTCCCGGCGCACTGTTCTCATTCCTTAAAGAGGGTGTGTCCAACCGAAGCTACGACCTGAGCGGCACCCGAGCTTTCGGCACCGCCTACGGCGAAATCGCCCTCGGCCACAGCCGTAATATCAACAAGAAGCTCCGCGTGGGTGGCGCGTTGAAATTTCTCATCGGTGTGGGCGACCTCAGCGCTAACTTCAAAACCGCCAATCTGGAGCTGAACGAGAACGACTGGCGCATCACCTCCGAAGCTGAAATCAACGCCAGCATGAAGGGTATGACCTACAAAACCAAAACCAACAGCCACACCGGCCATCAGTATGTGAACGGCATGGACTATGACAGCTTCGGCCTCAACGGCTTCGGTATGGCCATCGACCTCGGTGCCACCTACCAGCTCCTCCCCGATGTGGAACTGTCAATGGCTCTCCTCGACTTCGGCTTCATATCCTGGAGCGAGAACCAACTTGCCACCACCAACGGTGAGAAAACTTTCAACACCGACAGATATACTTTCAGTGCCGACGATGACGCACCCAACAGCTTCGAGCACCAGTGGGACAATATGCGCGATGACATCTCGGCCATCTACGAACTTGATGATGCCGGCAACTCGGGTGGCCGCACCACCATGCTTGGCGCCACTCTCAACATCGGTGCCAAATACACCCTGCCGATGTATCGCAATCTGAACTTCGGTGTGCTCAACACCACCCGCATCCAGGGGGCGTTCTCATGGACCGACTTCCGCTTCTCGGCCAACATCGCACCGGTGAAATGGGTGGACGGCGGCATCAACCTCAGCGCGGGCACATTCGGCGCCGGGTTTGGCTGGATTGTAAACTTCCATCCCACCGGATTCAACTTCTTCGTGGGTATGGACCACACTCTGGGCAAAACCACCAAAGAGTTTATCCCCTTGTCGAGCAACGCTTCGCTCAACCTCGGTATGAACATCCTGTTCTAAAGATAAGAACCTAAAAAAGCAGAGAGTGCGCCAGTAAATGTGGCGCACTCTCTGCTTTTTTAATATTTGTGATGATTGATATACTGCTGAAAACCGGGGTTAGCGATGTGCCGGATAGAGGCGGGCGATGAGGTCGCGGCGGTTGAGCCGCTTGAGGCCGCGCACTATTTCACCGCGTCGCGTGGGGTCGTACCAGAAGAAATATTGCCGCTGGGCCTGTTTCTGCTCAGGCGTGGTGGCGGTGAACACTTTCTCACCGGTGTAGGGATGGATGCCGGTATAGTAAATCTCGGTGGCAAGGGTCATGGGTGTGGGGGTGAAATCCTGCACCTGCTCCAGATGGAAATTGAGTTCCTTGGTTTCCGCCGCCAGCTCGGCCATATCCACCTCGCGACATCCGGGATGGCTTGAGATGAAGTAGGGAATGAGCTGCTGCTTGAGTCCGCAGCGACGGTTGACACCGTCAAACACACGCTTGAAATCGTGGAACAGAGTGAAGCTCGGCTTCCTCATCAGATTGAGCACATGGTCGGCAGTGTGCTCGGGAGCCACCTTCAAACGGCCTGACACATGGTGCTCTATAAGCTCCTCATTGTAGCGACGGTTGACAGCATCTACGCTCTTGCTCCCGGTGGGGTGCATGGAGAGGTCATAGCGCACGCCTGAACCGATGAACGATTTTTTCACTCCCGGCATGGCGTCCACAGCATGGTATATATCCAGGAGACGGGAATGGTCGGTGTTGAGATTCGGGCACGGCCTGGGATGGAGACACGACGGACGGAGGCATTTTGCGCACACCGATTTGTCCTTTCCTCCGAGGGAGTACATATTGGCGCTCGGACCACCGAGGTCGGAAATATACCCCTTGAAATCAGTCATCTCCACCACCTGCTTCACCTCGCGGAGAATCGACTCCTTGGAGCGCGAGGCGATGAATTTGCCCTGATGGGCGGAGATGGTGCAGAAAGCACATCCGCCGAAACATCCACGGTGGAGACACACCGAATGGCGAATCATCTCGTAGGCCGGGATGGTTTTGCCTTTATAGCGCGGATGGGGCACACGGGTGTAGGGAAGGTCAAATGAAGCATCTATCTGCTCAGTGGTCATGGGCGGGTGCATGGGGTTGACGCGCACCGCCACATCGCCGTGCCGCTGCCAGATAGTGGCGCCGTGCATACGGTTGCTCTGCTGCTCGATATGCTTGAAATTCTCGGCCTGACACCGCTTGGAGCGGAGGCAATCCTCATAGCTGTGGAGCACGATCTGAGTGCTGCCGTCAGGATTGAGCGGTATGGCATCCAAAGGCTGGATCGACACACATTGCATTGCGTCGGCCAACGCATCTATCGGCTCCCCACGGTCAAGACGGCGGGCAATCTCCACAACCGGCAGCTCTCCCATACCATACACCAGCAGATGGGCGTTGGCATCCATGAGCAGCGAAGGGCGCAGCTTGTTCTGCCAATAGTCGTAATGGCTCAGGCGACGCAGCGAAGCCTCAATGCCGCCGAGCACCACAGGCGTGTCGGGGTAAAGCTCACGCAAAATATTGGTGTACACCACTGACGGATAGTCGGGACGGGCACCATGACGGCCACCGGGGGTGTAGGCATCGTCGCTGCGGCGGCGCCGGGCGGCGGTGTAATGGTTGACCATCGAGTCCATGGCACCGGGCGACACGCCGAAAAACAGTCTTGGAGCACCGAACTTCTTGAAGTCGCGCAGGTCGTCCTGCCAGTTGGGCTGCGGCACAATCGCCACATTGTATCCGGCATTCTGGAGCGTGCGGCCAATCACCGCCGCCCCAAACGAGGGGTGGTCCACGTAGGCATCGCCGCTGAAGAGCACCACATCCACGTGGTCCCATCCGAGCAGCTTCATCTCCTTGACAGAGGTGGGGAGAAAGCGTGTGAGGTCAAAATCCTTATTCTGCAGCATCGGCTTGTTTCTTTTCTTTGAGCAGTTCCTCCATTTTCAAAATCTCGTCGCGCAGGCGGGCAGCCTCAATAAACTCCATCCGCTTGGCGGCCTCCACCATCTCCACTCTACGGCTGGTGATGGAGCGTTCAAGCTCGGAAGCTGTCATATAAGGAATCACCGGGTCGGCGGCAATGTTGACCGAAGTGGTGACATCGCTCTCATAGATAGTGGCGGCATGACCTTCGCGACGGGAAGATTTGGCCGGACTCTTGCCGGAACGAGCACCTTTTCCTCGAGACGACTCCTGAGCGGAATCGTCGGCGGCATCAATGCCGATGATTCTGTTGCGTGCCTTTACGATAGCCTGGGGAGTGATGCCGTGCTCCTCGTTGTAGGCAAGCTGGATGGTGCGGCGGCGGGCCGTTTCATCAATAGTCTGGCGCATGGAGTCGGTGATTTTGTCGGCATACATTATCACAGTGCCGTTGAGGTTACGCGCAGCACGGCCAACAGTCTGGGTGAGCGAGCGGTGGGAGCGGAGAAACCCTTCTTTATCGGCATCGAGGATGGCCACCAGCGACACCTCAGGCAGGTCGAGTCCCTCGCGAAGGAGGTTGACACCGATGAGTACATCATACACCCCTGACCGCAAATCGTCGAGAATGCGGATGCGGTCGAGCGTGTCCACATCGCTATGGATGTAGGCAGCCTTGACCCTGAGCTTGAGGAGGTAGTCGTTGAGTTCCTCGGCCATGCGCTTGGTGAGTGTGGTGACAAGCACGCGCTCATTGCGCTCCACACGCAGCTGAATCTCCTCCATGAGGTCGTCGATCTGATTGAGCGACGGGCGTACCTCTATGACAGGGTCGAGCAGGCCGGTGGGACGGATAATCTGCTCCACCACCACACCTTCGCTACGCTGGAGCTCGTAGTCGGCCGGAGTGGCACTGACATACATCACCTGCGGAGTGAGGCTTTCAAACTCCTCGAACTTCAGTGGGCGGTTGTCCAATGCCGCCGGAAGCCGGAAACCGTATTCCACGAGGTTCATCTTGCGCGACAGGTCGCCGCCGTACATTGCGCGGACCTGCGGGATGGTCACATGGCTTTCGTCGATGATGGTGAGGAAATCTTTCGGGAAATAGTCAAGGAGGCAGAACGGTCTCATTCCCGGACGGCGTCCGTCGAAATAGCGGCTGTAGTTCTCGATGCCGGAGCAGTGGCCCACCTCGCGCATCATCTCGATGTCGTAGGTCACACGCTCCTGTAGCCGCTTGGCCTCGAGCAGGCGGGCTTCATTGTTGAAAAACTGCACCTGCTCGCCGAGGTCGAGTTCAATCTGCGCCAAGCCGGAAGCCATGCGCTCGCGGGAGGTGACAAATATGTTGGCCGGGAAGATCTTGAACGAGTCGTGCTGTCCGAGAGTGGCATTGTCGGTGGGATAGTAGGTGGCGATAGACTCAATCTCATCGCCCCAGAACACCACCCTCACCACAATCTCCTCATAGGCGAGATAGATGTCCACGGTGTCGCCCTTGACGCGGAAGTTACCGCGGTTGAAGGCAATCTCGTTGCGGGAATAGAGAGCGTTGACCAGCTCGCGTAGAAACACATTGCGTGCAATCCTCTGCCCTACACTGATGGAGATGACATTGCTGTTGAAATCCTCGGGATTGCCCATGCCATAGAGACACGACACCGAGCTGACCACAATCACATCCTGCCGGCCCGAGAGGAGCGCGGATGTGGTGGCGAGGCGCAACTTGTCGATTTCATCGTTGATCATCAGGTCCTTCTCGATATATTTGTCCACCGATGGGATGTAGGCCTCGGGCTGATAGTAGTCGTAGTAGGATACGAAATACTGCACGGAGTTGTCGGGGAAAAAACTTTTGAACTCGCTGTAGAGCTGCGCGGCGAGAGTTTTGTTGTGGCTGAGAATCAGCGTGGGCTTCTGCACTCGCTGCACCACATTGGCCATGGTAAATGTTTTGCCCGAACCGGTGACACCAAGCAGAGTCTGGGCGGGGGCACCGTCAAGCCCCCCCGCCACGAGCTGTTCGATGGCCTGCGGCTGGTCGCCGGTGGGCTTATATTGTGACGATAACTTGAATTCCATACAAATTACAGATTGCAACCTACAAAAATACTCAATTTATCGTGGATAGAATACGGTAGTTTGCGGAAATCTTCTATCTTTGCACACTGATTTGTGTTTTTTTAATATATCATACTAATTATTCCTACTGAATCCATGACACATCGAATTCTGACGCTGCTTGTCGGATGCTGGGCCATTGCGGCTTCAGCACAGGTGGTGACCACCGACCCGGCAATAGTTCAAACCGACTCCAAAGGGATTGTAATCACCTATCACGCCGACCAGGGCAACAAGGGACTGGAAGGGTTGACGGCCTCCACACCCATCTATGCCCACACCGGAGTGATCACCAACCTCAGCAGCTCGCAGAGCGACTGGAAATACGCACCCTCATGGGGCGATAATTCTTCAAAATACAAGCTCACCTACGTGAGCGCCAACACCTGGACCCTCACCATCCCCGATATCAACAGCTACTATGGAGTGGCCGCCGGTGAAACCGTGGAGCAGCTGACATTTGTGTTCCGCAACGCCGACGGCAGCCGCGAGGGCAAGACCTCCGAGGGCGGCGATATATTTGTCAAGGTGTATCCGGCAGGATTTCAGCTGGTGCTGGAGTCATCGGTGTCGGGACAAGTGGTGACCGACAATACGCCTGTCACATTCACAGCCTACACCACCTCCGCTGCCAATATCACAATATCGGTGGACGGCACCACCATAGGCTCCGCCACCAACGCCACCAAGGCCACTGGACAGCACACCTTCACAGCCATGGGCGATTACACCGTCACCGCCAAAGCCACCACAGCATCCGGCACAAGCACCACCTCCTCCCTCAACATGGTGCGCGTGAGCAACTCGGCGCAGCAGAACTATCCCGGCGGTGTGCCCAAGATGGGAGCAGTGTCCAATGCCGACGGCACAGTGACATTCTGTATCTGCGCACCGGGCAAGCAGAGCATGATACTGATGCCGTCGTGGAACGGCTATCACGCCTCCGCCGCCACATTGATGAAATATCAGGACTACAACGGCTACCGCTATTTCTGGACCACAGTGTCGGGGCTTGAGAAAGGGAAAGATTATTACTACTACTATCTTGCCGATGGCGAGCGTGCCGTGGGCGACCCCTACGCCAACCTTATCCTTGACCCTTACAGCGACAAATATATCGACAGCAAGGTGTTCCCCAACCTCCCCTCCTACCCCGTGGCCGATGTGCCCTACAGTGTGCCGCTGGCCTGGTACAACTCCAACATGAACAGCTACGACTGGAAAGTGACAGACTTCAAGGGTGTGGACAAAGACCAACTGGTGATTTATGAGCTGCTCATCCGCGACTTCACCGGCACCAACGGCCAGGCTTACGGCACCGGCACCGTGCAGGGTGTGATAGATAAGCTCGACTATATCAAGGGCCTTGGCGTGAACGCCGTGGAGCTGCTGCCTATAATGGAGTTCAACGGCAACAACTCCTGGGGGTACAACACCAACTTCTATTTCGCGCCCGACAAAGCCTACGGCACTCCCGACGACTACCGCCGCCTGATTGACGAGTGTCATGCCCGCGGACTCGCTGTGATACTTGACATTGTGTTCAACCAGAGCGATGGCCTCCATCCTTGGTATCAACTCTACGACATTGCCGAGAATCCGTTCTACAACGGTTCCGCACCCCACGCCTACAGCGTGCTCAACGACTGGAAGCAGGAGAACCCCGTGGTGCAGCAGCAGTGGCACGATGCCCTCAGGCATTGGCTCACCAACTACAAGGTGGACGGGTTCCGATTCGACCTGGTGAAAGGTCTCGGCGACGACTCCAGCTACGGCACCACCTACTACCCCGCCACCAACACCTACGCCACTCCCTCGGATGCCAACACCAACAAGTACAACGCCACCCGTGTGGCCCGCATGAAAGAGCTTCACAAGGTGATCAGCGAGGTGAACCCCAACGCCTATTTCATCAACGAGAACCTTGCCGAAGCTCAGGAAGAGAATGAGATGGCTCAGGATGGAGAGCTCAACTGGGCCAACTTGAACAGCCAGGCACTGACCTACGCTATCGGAACAGTGGGCGGCAGCGACCTCAACCGGTTCTATGCCCCGGACGACAGCCGCCTGCGCGGCTCCACAGTGAGCTATGCCGAGAGCCACGATGAAGAGCGGCTGGCCTACGCCATGACCACATCCAATGCCGTATCGGCTCTTCGCAGCAGCCTGCAGCGCCAGATGCTCCGCCTCGGCAGCGTGGCAGCGCAGATGCTGATGTCGCCCGGAGCCCACATGATATGGCAGTTTGAGGAGCTCGGCGCAGACCAGAGCACCAAAAACGCCGACGGAGGCAACAACACCGACCCCAAGAAGGTGGTGTGGGATTATCTGGACAATGAGTACCGTGCCGGACTTAAAGACACCTACGCCGAACTGTGCGCCATCAGAGCCTCCGCTCCTGAAATGTTTGGCAACGAAAGCACTGTGACCATGAACCTCACAAGCCTCAACTGGACCACACCGCGCACCATCAAGCTCACCAACGGCAACAAGGAGATAGTGCTTGTGGTCAATGGCAATTATACCCCCGCAAGCCGCACATTGGATGTGCCGGCATCATTTGATGCATCGCGCTACAAAGTGCTTGCCGCCAGCCACGGCACAGCCCCCGAAATGAGTTCAGCCAAGAAAGTGAGCCTTGCCGGCAACTGCTTTGTGGTGTTCGGGACAAGCGATATCTCCGCCACCGACAATGTGGTGGCCGACGGAATCACCGCCGTGACAGTGTGGGCTGATGAAAACGGCAACATAGTGGTGAACGGCGACTACAATACAATGGAAGTGTATGACCTCTCGGGCCGCAAGGTGCGGGACACCTCGCTGACCAAAGGAGTGTATATGGTGCGTGTGGACTCGAAAGTGCATAAAGTGGCAGTGACGCGATAGCCGTGCTAAATTCTTATAAGTCTTATAATTCTTATAAGGAGAAAAATGCGTATCTTTGCAGTTGAATAATAAAAGCATAAATATGTTGCGTCAACTCAAACCATTAGTTATGATCACTTCGGCTCTTATGCTCGGTGCCTGCTCTACGGGCGGCAACACCGACGCCAAGATCATTGACAAGCCCGACTTCACATCGCCCGATGGACAATACACCATTGCAGCCCTTGAGGCTCTTGGCCGTGTGAGCGCTCCCTCAGTGTCGCCCGATGGCAAAAAGCTGCTGTATGGCGTGAGCTATGAGAGCGTTGAGGAGAACAAGAGCAATCTTGACCTGTATGTGACCGATATCGATGGCACCGACACCCAGCGCATCACACGTACCGCCGACAGCGAGAACGGCGCCGTATGGATGGCCAACGGCGAGAAGATAGCGTTCATCAGTCCCGTGGATGGAAAACCCCAGCTGTGGGTGATGAACGCCGACGGTTCGGGCCGCAAGGCAGTGAGCAATGTGGAAGGCGGCATCCAGGGGTTCCTGCTGTCGCCCGACGAGAGCAAGGTGGTGATGATCGGCACCGTGAAATATGGTCGCACCCCCGAGGATGTGTATCCCGATCTTCCCAAAGCCAACGCCCGCATCATCGACGACCTGATGTACAAGCATTGGGACGAGTGGGTGACTGAGATTCCCCACCCCCTTGTGGCTGATTTCAACGGCAGCGAGGTGAGCAATGTGACCGATATAATGCAGGATGAGCCCTACGAGGCTCCCATGAAGCCGTTTGGCGGCATTGAGTCGCTGGCATGGAGCCCCGACTCGAAGCAGCTCATCTATGTGTCGCGCAAAAAAACCGGTATGGAGTATGCCATCTCCACCAACTCCGACCTGTATCTCTACGACCTTGCTTCCAAAACCACCCGCAACCTCACCGAAGGGATGATGGGTTACGACACCAATCCGGTGTTCTCGCCCGATGGCAAGATGGTGGCATGGCTGTCGATGGAGCATGACGGGTATGAAAGCGACAAAAACCGCATCTTCATCCTCAACCTTGCATCCGGAGAGAAAACCGACCTCACCTCGGAGTGGGATTATACCGCCGATGCCATTGCATGGAACCCCGATAGCAAAAGCATCTATTTCATTGCACCCAAGGATGGCGTGACCCCGATATTCTCGGTGGCTCTCGACACCAAGGAGGTGAAGGTGGTGGCTGACGGAGTGTGCGACTACACCTCGCTTGCTCCCGTGGGCACCGACTTGCTGATATCCATGCAGCACTCCATGCTCTACCCCAACGAGATTGTGGCAGTGAAGGATGGCAATGTGACCCGCCTCACCAACGTGAACACAGAGCTGCTGTCGTCGCTTGATATGCCCACCGTGGAGAAGAAACTCGTGCCTACCACCGATGGCAAGGAGATGACCACCTGGGTGATGTATCCCCCGAAATTCGACCCCAACAAGAAATATCCCGCAATCCTCTACTGTCAGGGTGGACCCCAGCAGGCTGTGAGCCAGTTCTGGAGCTACCGTTGGAACATAGCCCTGATGGCAGCGCGCGGATATATCGTGATAGCCCCCAACCGTCGCGGCCTGCCCGGCTTCGGCACCGAATGGAACGCCCAGATTTCGGGAGACTACGGCGGCCAGAACATGAAAGACTACCTCAGTGCAGTTGACTTCATGAAGCAGGAGAGCTATGTGGACGCTGACCATATCGGAGCTGTAGGCGCAAGCTACGGCGGCTTCTCGGTGTACTGGCTTGCCGGCAACCATGAAGGCCGTTTCGCAGCTCTGATAGCCCATGCAGGTATCTTCAACACCGAAAGCCAATATCTCGAAACCGAAGAGATGTGGTTTGCCAACTGGGACCTCGGCGGCCCGTTCTGGGACAAGAGCAACGCAGTGGCCCAGCGTTCGTTTGCCAACTCTCCCCACCGGTTTGTTGACAAGTGGGACACCCCGATTCTCATCACCCACGGCGAATATGACTTCCGCATCCTTGCCTCGCAGGGTATGATGGCGTTCAATGCCGCCCGTCTGCGCGGAGTGCCCGCCGAAATGGTAATCTTCCCGGATGAAAACCACTGGATTCTCAAGCCTCAGAATGCAGTGCTATGGCAGCGTGTGTTCTTCCGCTGGCTCAACAAGTGGCTCCAGCCGGATGCCGGATATGCCGACCCCGAAGTGGAACCTAAAACCGAAGCATAACACATATATCCAATAACTATCAGGCCGGCGAATTTTCACAGTCGGCCTGATTTTTTATACCACCTATGTCGAAAACCACACTAAAAAAGGCTATAAAAGATCTTGACGCCACCCAGCTCCGCGAGCTGTTGATGGATCTGTATGAAGCAAAATGCGACACCCGCTACTATCTGGATTTCTTTGTTGACCCGGATATAGAGGCCCGGATGGAGGCCGCCAGGCTGTTCATCGGCAAGGAGCTGAGGCGTGGCAGCCGAGGTTTCAGCAAAGCCCGCATATCGGTGGTGAAGAAAGGGATAGCTTCCATCACCTGCCTTCAGCCGGGAGCCGAGGATTGTATGGAGATAATGGTGTATGCAGTGGAAAGCCTGTGTTTGACGGGGCATATCTACGCCTTTCGCGACGGACTGGTGAAAAGCTGCTGCCGACTGCTGCATGACACAATAGTGTATGCCGACCGCAATCAGATGCTCGCCGGCATCCTGCCGCGGCTGGAGAAAGCAGTGGAGGAGATTCCGTCACCCTACTACCGCCGCAGCTACCTCAAGCAAGCCCTCACGCAACAGTTGCAGGCCTCGCTCAGCGGACTGGCGAAGATATGAGGAGATAGGTTGGGAGCCGGATAAATCTTTAGCGGGAGGTGGAGTCGCGGGCAGCCTTGCGGCGGTCGAAGAATCGCTTCACCGGTCGCCAGAATGAGAAAATGTTGTCGAAATCGCGCTTGAACACCACGCCTACACCTTGGGTGGTGAGAGCCGACTTGACATAATAGTTCTGGTCATTGTAGCGGTTGTAGGCCTTGAGGCGTATGGAGCCCGAGCGATTGAGAAGATACTCGATATCAAAGTCCCCGATAAAAGAGTTGTTGTTAAGCGAATTGTCGCGATATCCGAGGTTGCCGTTGAGCAGCAGGCGGTTGTTGAGCAGATGGCTCGAGAGAGCCACATCAAACTGCACATCACTGAAATCGCCACGGTCGCTCCGCAGATTAGGAGCGATATTCCAATTGTCACTGATTTGTCCGAGAATGTTGCTTAGCTGCGATGAGATGGTGCTTGAAGCCACCGACACCAGTTCATTGCCCTTGGTGGCGCTGACATAGTCAGGAGAATAAAAGCGGTTGAGGGCAAGGAGGTAGATAATCTGCCGGTTCATCATATCCTCGGTGCTGACGATAGATCTCACCTTGCGCACCACATCGGAGGTGAGAGTGGGGAACTCGAGGTCAAAGTTGATATCGGGCTGACGCATGTCGCCGGTGACCAGCAGCATGGCGTGTACAGGCACAGATGTACGGTTGAGATCCTTATCCTCGAGAAAAGATTCATCAAGGTCACTCAGATTGGCATTCACATTGTATGCAGCCTTGATATCGAGCTGCGCCGCGTAGGGGTCGCCGTGAAACACAATCGAGCTTCCGGAGTTGATGGCGAATGTTTTGATGATGATATCCTGGAGGGTGAAGTTGTAGGTGCCACGGTCGAGCGTATATGTGCCGTACATGCGCAGGTCCTCGTTGGCGGAATTGTAGCTCATGCGCAGATTGCCGTTGCCGAACGCTCTGATTTTGTCACCTCCCACGGGGTCCATCACCAGATCCACTTCGGCCTGAGGCGTGACATCCACCGATATATTCATGGTGTAGATGGTGGGAGCCGACTGTTCCACCGACTTGGCGATGCGTTTTTTGAGCTGGCGCACAAGAGACTCGCGGCTGTGAGCTGCGATAGAGTCATCAACAGCCTTGTTGCGGTCGCGGAAGGTGATGAAAGTGTAGTCACTGGCCACCTTGGCATCGGAGAGCACAAATGTGAAAGCGGAGTGGGGGGCGGTGCGCATATCCACACCTATATTCACTATTCCCGGCCTGCCGTCCACTGAAGCCGAGCCGCTGCCATAGATGGTGCCGAACCAATTGGTGTCGTTGTTCTGCGGCACATCGTACACCAGCATATTGTCGGCGTTGGTGATGGCGAAATTGAAGCTGGGGTTCTTGAAGAACTCATGGCTGAGCCAACCGTTGAGCATGGCAGTGTTGCCATGGATGTCATGGAGAGTGAGGTTGCTGAGGTCGATGCGTCCCGGGGTGAGGCGCACCAATCCGGAGGTGGAGTATGAAGTGTTGGTAAACCCGAGTTTGAGAGTCACATCATCGCCATACACATCGCCCACCATATCGATGAGCTTGAACGTGCCCCACAGGCGTGCCTCACCCGAAGCGTAGCCCGAGATATTGTCAGCAAAGGCCGACATGAACGGCTTGAGGAAACCAATGGGAAGCTTGTCGGCACGGAAATGGAAATCGAGCGAATCGCAGGTGGGGAGAATACGGCCGTCCACATATGAGTGGCACCCGGATTGCTCGGCCACATCAGCCTTGAGAGTCACGGTTTTGGTTTCCGGTACCCATTGCGAGCGGATATGAGTGTCGCCGAGCACAGTGCCGTTGTAGCTGAACCGGCGCACATAGAGGTCAGGAGTATAGGCTCTGGGGAGCGGAGTGAATAAGTCTGTGGCATAGAACCGTCCTGTGGCGTTGCCGCCAAACATGGCCGCCTCGATGCCGAGAGTTTCAAACACATAGTCAAGATTCACATCATCAAGGTCGAGCACTACAGTGTCGGCAGGGTTGACCGAAGCCACACCATGAGCGGTGATATACTGACCGTCGTGCCCCACCTTGAAGTCGGAGATTTCGGCCCGTTTGCCGCTTATCTCCACCAGTGCCGGCGAGATGTGCCACACAGTGTCGTTGAACACCACATTGCCGGGGTTGATATGCAGACGGGTGGCGATGCCGTTGTTTTCAAGTGAATCGGGCCGGGAGAACGCAGCGGTGAGATTGATGTCGCCACTGAAGTTGCGCTCGCGGTTCACTTTCCATTTCACGCTGGTGTCGAGCCGGTCGTTGCCTCCTGAGGCATTCATGCTCAAAGTCATGTCACCTTTCTTGGTGGGCATACAGGTGGTGAGCCACAGCGACACAGGCGACGGTGCCAGCGAGTCGCTGTCAAGCGAGAATCGCAGCGAGCTGTTTTCAATCAGTTTGTCTTTCTGCTGCAGATACGGCGCATCCACATCCATGGTGATAAGCCGCTCGCGGGCGCTGATACGCCCCCGGATGTCAATGGGATAAATCACCGACACCGGAAGATTGACAAGCTGCGATATAGGGTCGGTGTCAAGAAGCGAAATCTTATAGTCGAAATTGTTGACAGCCAACTCAGGCGAATAAACATCGTAAGCAGCCTCATCGGGGAACAGCGATGGATACTGCTTGGCAATCATAGCCTTGACACTCTTCACCAGAGTGCTCAGGCGGTACTGGCCCGACACCTGAGCCTCCAGCACAGGCGAGTGGAGAGTGATGGTGCCTACACTGTCGGGGGAGATGACCGAAGTGGCCATTATGGAATCGATAACCACTCCGTGGCCCGCGGCGTTGAGAAAATCGACATTGCGCAGCGCAATGTCGCCACAGATATCATCGACAGAGGTACCCTCGAGCTGAACTGTGCCGGAAGCCGACAGCGTATAGCCCTGATATTTGGGCATAACACCGAACCCTGCAAGATCCAGATCATCGATGTCCAGCTCCAGCGCGAGCGATTTAAGCATCTTGTCGGCTGTATATTTGCCCTGTGCATAAAGATCAAGGCCGTGAGCCTCGCTCTCCAGACTGCCTGAATATGTGTGACCGTCAAGCATCACCTCGGCGGCAATGTCGCTATAAGCGCGGCCCCGGTACTCAATACTGTTGATGTGCGCTGACACCGAGCCTTGCGGCCCCGAGGAAGGCAGGGAGACATCAAAATCCGACTCCAGATCCACGTCGCCCAGATGTGCCGCAGCATCCGACAGAGAGCCGAGCATCCGCCCCAGAGCAAACTTCTGAACAGCGATATGTCCGTTGAATTGCGGAGCGGCATTGGAGCCACGGTGCATGGCTACATCTGTGGTCATGGAGCCGGGAGCGGAAACAACGTTGGCCGACAGGGTGGCGTCACTTGGCGAACCGTTCAGCGAAGCGTGAAGGTCCACATCGCCCACGGCATCCATCAGCCCGATGAGCTTGGGCGAAACAGGAGCCACAGCGGCCACCGCCCGCACCACCTCCGGCGCCGAGCCGGCAATGGATAGTTCGGGGATGGAGATATGTGGCCGGGAATCGCGCTTGCCCACGCCATCGATATGGCCCGAAGCCGCGATATGCAACCGCGGAGCCGCACTTGACAAATCAAGGGAACGGAGGGTGAGACTATCAATTCTTCCATCCACTTTCAGGTGCATATCCACCGGAAAATCAAGGTCTGCCAACGGAGCCGCAACCCAAGCGAAGTCGGAGGGATTGATATGGCTTCCCTCAAGAAGCCGGAGATTGACAGGGAGGGTGTGCCACCCGGTTTTGAGCCAGTGCGTGGACGGGTATTCAGCCACTAATCGCGAGAACGAAAGACGGGAGCCGGGGAGCCGCAGGTCAAGGTCAGCTATATCCACTCCGGTGGGAGTGATCTTGAACAGACCGCTCAGATTGGTCAGCTGCAACCCGGAGCGTTCGGAAAACGCCAATCTACGGAGATCAACAATATAGCTGTCATTCTTCAGCATAGGCAGATTCACATCGGCCCTGAAGCGGCTCACTGATATATGGTTGGGGTCGAACAAACCCTGCTTGTACGGAGCTGAGAGAAGATCGTAGGAGAACGAACAGTTGCGCACCACCACAGTGCGGATGGCAAGCTGGAATGATGTGGGGGGCTTGGACGGATCCTTGGGCGAGAGCGCGTCAATCATAGGCTGTATGTTGAGCGGCGCACCCGCAGAGTCGCGCCACAACCGCGCATCCACCCCTATCACCTCGGCATAGTTGAACACCATCTTCCGCTTGGCCAACAGGTCAAACAGGCTTATTCCTGCGCCGAGCCGCGTGACAGCCATCACGGTGTCGCCCGCGGAATCCCTTACAGCGATGTGGTGGAGAGTGACGCGATTAAACGGCGAGATAGCCACTGCATTGACGCTCACCTGCATATCAAGAAGTTGGGTGAGTTCGCGCTCGGCACGGTGGCATATCCCTCGCTGCACCGAAGGGTGCGAGAGAAGCACATACAGCGATGCCGGCAAAGCAAAGCAGAGCACCAGCAACGCCACCACAAACGCACGAACTATTTTATATACCTTTTTCAAATTCCGGAACGCGAAGTTAAACAAAATTTATGGATCCACATCGTAATACACCACCGCACTGCGAATAGCTGAGTTGCGAGCCTGATGCATCTCGATGAGAGTGTTGCGGAGAATCTCCTTCACCTTTTTCATAGAAGCGTTGATTTCCACCTTCAGCATCAGCTTGCGGATGAAAAACGATTGCACGCGGGCCACATTGGGTTCCTCGGGGCCGAGCACGCGGTTGCCGAACAGCTCGCGGAGGCGCCGACCGTAGGCCACGGCGAGAGCGTCCACCTCGCGGGCATCGCGATGCTTGATGTAGATACATATAAGCCTTGTGAACGGAGGGTATAGAAACCGCTCGCGCTCCATGATCTCCTCGGAATAGAAACCGCGGTAGTCGTGGGCGGCCAGATGCCCGAGCACAGGGTGGTCAGGCTGGCGTGTCTGCACAATCATCCTGCCGTGCGCGTCCCTTCGCCCTGCCCTGCCCGCAAGCTGCTCCATCATGTTGAACGCCCGTTCGGAAGCGCGGAAATCGGGCATATTGAGCATCATGTCGGCATCCACAATCCCCACCACTCTGACATTGCCGAAGTCCAACCCTTTGGACACCATCTGAGTGCCCACGAGAATACGGGCCTTTCCGGCGGAGAAATCACGGATTATATCGGAATAGCCATCCTTGTTGCGCGTGGTGTCGAGGTCCATGCGCAGCACCGGGAGGCCGGGGAAAGCCGATTGCAGCTCATCCTCCACGCGCTCGGTGCCGTAGCCCACCACCTCGATACCCGGCTCCTTGCAGGCGGGGCATACCGTTGGCAGGGGGTAGATGTTGCCGCAATAGTGGCACACGAGTTTGTCAATCCTCCGATGATATGTGAGCGCCACATCGCAGCAGTCGCACTTAGGTGTCCAGCCGCACATTTTGCATACAGCCCTCGGAGCGAAGCCGCGGCGGTTGAGAAAGAGTATGGCTTGCCCTTTGCCGTCGGACACAGCCTCGTTGACCTGTGAAGCGAGCGAGCGGGTGAATATGCCGTTCATCTCGCCGCGTTTGCGGGCGCGGAGCGAGTCCACGATCTCAATGTCGGGGAGAGTGGCATTGCCATAGCGAACAGTGAGCTCCACAAGTCCATAACGGCCATTGAGAGCCTTATAGTATGTGTCGATGGCCGGGGTGGCACTGCCCAAAAGGGTTTTGGCTCCGTGCATCCGTGCAAGCACCATAGCCACATCGCGGCCATTGTAGCGCGGAGCCGGATCGGCCTGTTTGTAGCTTGTTTCGTGCTCCTCGTCCACAATCACCAACCCCAGATTGGAATAGGGAAGGAACAGCGAGGAACGGGCCCCAATCACCACACACGGCTCGGCACTGTCAAGGAGCCGCTTCCATATATCCACACGCTCGTTGTCGGAGAATTTGGAGTGGTACACCACCACCTTTTGGCCAAACACCTTCTGAAGGCGCATGGTGAGCTGGGTGGTGAGGGCAATCTCGGGCACAAGATACAGCACCTGCCTCCCCTGCCGGAGCACATAGTCAATGAGGTGGCAATAGATTTCGGTTTTGCCGCTGGAAGTGACGCCATGGAGCAGAGTCACATCGTGGTCCATCCAGGAGCGATGGATTTTGTCGAGAGCCTCCGCCTGCGGAGGCGAGAGCGCTGGGAGAGTACCGTTGGCAAGGCCATTGTAGCGGAAGCGGTTGACTTCGCGCACATACTCCTCCACCAGTCCGTTGTCGGCCAAAGCCTTGACAATGGAAGGTGTGACCATAGCGCGCTCAGTGAGCTCATCGCGGGTCACCTCGCGCAGCGGAGCGTCCTTACGGGTGAACCCCGACAACTCCATGAGGGCAAGCAGAGTTTTTTCCTGCTTGCGGGCACGCTTCACCTTGGCAAAAGCATGCTCGATGGCGGCGGAATCGCCTTTTTCAATGGCGAGCTTCACATAGCGCACCTTTTGTGAACGGTAGCGTTCCACGAGCTTTTCCGACACCATCACCGCCCCTTTATCAAGAAGCTTGGCCACTATGCCTCCCACATTGGAGATACCGGTGGATTTCTGTATGTCTCCCACACTCATGCGCTTGTCGGCATGGCTGAGCACGGCGAGAATCATCACCTCGCGCTCCGAGAGTCTGTTGTCGGGCGACTCCTCATAGTCGGGAGCGCGCTCTACAAATGTTTCGCTCTCCACCTTCAGCCCCGCCGGCATGGCAGCCTTGAACACCTCACCCACCGAGCAGAGATAGTAGTCGGCAATCCACTCCCACAGCTGCAGCTGGGGACGCTTGATGATAGGGTTGGCATCAAGCAGCTGCGCCACAGGCTTCACCTCAAACCCCATCGGAGGGGTGTGGGACAGGCCGCAGACAATGCCGGTGTAGAATTTTTTGGCGCCGAAAGGCACTACCACACGGTGTCCCACAGCTATGGAACCACACATCGGCTCGGGCACACAGTAGCTGAAAGTGCCCGCAAGCGGCAGCGGCAAAAGAATATCGGCATAAAGCATATCACAAAGGTACGTAATTATATGCTAAAAACTACCGGTGAATGGGTGGAGTTAGAATATTTTTTTGTAGATTTGCCCTAAAATCTACAACACATGGAAATTACCAAAACCACACATCCTTCGCCTCTGGGCGAAATCAGCCTGTTTACTCTCACCAACGCCTGCGGAGCCAAGGTGACACTCTCATCGCTCGGTGCCGGCATCGTGCGCGTGGAACTGCCCGAAGCCGACGGCACGCTCACCAACGTGGTGATAGGGTATGCGAACCCCGCTGATTATAACAACGACGGCCCCTGCGCCGGCAAAGTGCCCGGACGATATGCCAACCGCATAGCCAAAGGTCACCTCGAGATTGACGGCAAACTGTATCAACTGGCCATAAACAACGGCCCCAACGCCCTGCATGGCGGCCCCACCGGCTTTCAGAACCATATCTGGAACGCCGAGATAGATGGAGAAGATGTGGTATTCACTCTCCACAGCCCCGACGGCGACGAGAACTATCCGGGCAACCTTCTGGCTACAGCCCGCTACTCCTGGAGCGACAACTGCACCCTGACCCTCGACCTGAAAGCTACCACCGACGCCCCCACTGTGGTGAACCTCACCAACCACACCTACTGGAACCTTGACGGCGAGAACTCCGGTTCGGTGCTCGACCATGAGATGTGGCTCGGATGCTCCAACTATCTGCCCACTGACGACACCCTCATCCCCACCGGGATAATCGAGCCGGTGGCCGGAACTCCGATGGATTTCACCACCCCCAAGACTCTTGGCCGCGACATCAAGGCCGACTTCCCCGCGCTGGTTTACGGCAAGGGGTATGACAACTGCTGGGTGGTGGATGATTACACCCCCGGACAGGTGCGCCATGTGGCAACCCTCAAAGCCGCCAAGTCGGGCCACGAGCTGAAAGTGAGCACCTCGCAACCAGCCGCGCAGGTATATACCGGCAACTGGCTGGCGGGGTGTCCCGCCAACCCCGAAGGCCGCTCCTACAACGACTACGACGGTGTGGCCATAGAGTGTCAGGATATGCCCGATGCCCCCAACCATCCCAACTTCCCGTCCACCCTGCTGCGTCCGGGCGAGGAGTATCACCGTGTGATAGTATTTGCCTTGAAATAACCAATCAACACAATATTTTCAAACTAAAGATATGAAACCTACACTTTTTGTCCTCGCTGCAGGTATGGGCAGCCGCTATGGCGGCCTGAAGCAGCTTGACGGCCTTGGCCCTCACGGAGAAACAATAATGGACTACTCGATCTACGATGCCATCCATTCCGGATTTGGCAAGGTAGTGTTTGTGATTCGCAAAGATTTCGAGCAGGATTTCCGCGAAAAAATCCTGTCAAAATATGAGGGACATATCCCTGTAGAAGTGGTGTTCCAGAGCATCGACAACCTTCCCGAAGGGTACACCTGTCCCGCAGACCGCACCAAACCCTGGGGCACCAACCATGCGGTGCTTATGGGCAAGGATGCCATCAAGGAACCGTTTGCAGTGATCAACGCCGATGACTTCTATGGCCGCAATGCCTTTGAAGTGATAGCCAAAGAGCTGTCGCGTCCCCGCGACCGCAAGGGCGACTACTGCATGGTGGGATTCCGTGTGGGCAACACCATGACCGAAAACGGCTCTGTGGCCCGTGGCGTATGCTCCACATCGCCCAGCGGCGAACTCACCTCAGTGGTAGAGCGTACAGCCATCAGCTACGACCCACAGCACAATATCGTGTTCACCGATGAAAACGGCGTTGAGCAGACCCTTGACCCAAAGACTCCCGTGTCGATGAACCTGTGGGGCTTCACACCTGACTATTTCGAGTACAGCGACCGCGAATTCCGCAAATTCCTCGACAAGGACCTCAACACCCCCAAGAGCGAATTTTTCATTCCGCTGTGCATCGACGCCCTCATCAAGAACGGCGAAGCCACTGTGAAAGTGCTTGACACTGATTCCAAATGGTTTGGAGTGACATACGCCGCCGACCGCCCCGGCGTGGTGGCCAAGTTTGCCGAGCTGCACGCCAACGGCGAATACCCCGAAAACCTCTTCTAATTATTTCCAACAACGCATATTGAAGAGGGTGAGTCAAAATAAATTGACCCCAAAAAGTTAAACGGGTTAAACATTATCCAGTTATAGAAAGAGTTCGGTATTGCACCGGACTCTTTCCCTTTAACCGGGATTTGATTCTTTTATTGTTGTAATAATCAATATATTCTTCTAAAGCCGTTATAAAGGCTTGCGGAGATTCAAACGATTCGACATACAGCAATTCCGATTTCATTATACCGAAGAAGTTTTCCATCTTGGAGTTGTCAAGACAGTTGCCCTTCCTTGACATACTTTGTATCACATGATGATCTTCAAGACGCTTACGATATCCAAAATGCTGGTATTGCCAACCTTGGTCGGAGTGGAGTATGAGCCCATCGAGATTGTTGAACTTATCGAAGGCCTTGTTGAGCATGTCATAAACCTGTTCAAAATTAGGGCTTGTAGAGATATTGGATGATATTATCTCTCTATTAAACATATCAAGAACAGGTGATAGATATAGCTTCGTAGAACCAATGTTTACTATTGACACGCAAAGGGTGGATTCTCTCTCCGGCATACGATATAAATCCGACCATCGCCGAAGGACAGAGCTTGCTCATAAACCGTACTACAAATGTCTCTGACCTGAATATTCTGATGGAATCAGCCGGCGACTATATGCTGTCTATGGAAAAAGCTAAGACGCTCATTGAAGAAGTAAAATCAGTAATGAAGTTATGGCGAAGTGAGGCACGAAGGCTCGGATTACAACAACGAGACATTGCTATGCTCGCCCCTCGCTTTAACACGAGGCTGTTGCAGAATTAGTTTAGCAATTATATTCGGAGGAGGTTGCGCCATTTGAAGATACAGACTTTTTGTTTATATGTGTTGGGGAATTTTGACTAAATAATCAATCTATATTCCAGTATGCTGATGAATCCCCATCAAATATAGTGTCAATGTCATCATCACTATATCCCATTTCGCCCTGTGCGTACGATCCGGTATATCGTCCATATGTAGGCGGTTCGTTGTCATCATAGAAACCATGATTATCAAAATCTTCAGTTTCATTACAGTCTTCCTCCAAATCTTCATATTCGGCAATTCGCTGATTTCGTATTGCTTCAAAATCTGGAGTGATTTCAAACTGAGGAAATAGCAATTGAAGTTCTTCTATAACAGAATCGCCAAAGACACATATCTCACCACTGATATTTTCAACTACCCATGAAATATATTCAGAATTATATTCAACAACTTCAGCAAATGTACATCCCATAAACTTGCCAAAGTTGAACTTATCGTCTAAATGCTCAATGTATGTCATCAATAAAAACTTCGTTAAGATTGTACTGCGTATAACACATTGTTCCTGTTTCTGTATTGAGATAACGGCATACCACCATGATATTCTCACCGATACTCTTAATTTCTCCGTATTTGTCTATAATTTGAATATGTGATTTGGGAGCATTTAGTATTGCCTTTCCCTCAATCGCTTTTATATATGAAGGGAATTTCGCTTTTTCTAAGTCATACTCATGAACAACAACACCATTTCCGTAACGAGACTTAATCTTGCGATAAAGTTGTTTTCCTACCAAAGAAGGAACATACAAGTCTTCTACATTGTAGTGACCTTCAGATTCAGATACCACGAGTGACTGAAAGACAGGAATAGCCATGCCTTCTCTTTTAATTTCTTTACCACTATAGTGAGTAGTTACTTGATAAATGTAATTGGACAAAACAATTTGACATTTTGGCTCCTTGTTTACAATGCCATTGAGAATAAGTCCGGCATATACATCGTTATACATGTCTTCATCCCTACAAGCATTTGCAAATCCGTATATTTCCAACTTATCAATGAGTTTGCTTTTGGTTATCATGCCACAATGAACACTTCCATGATTCTTCAGATAATCTTCTAATGTAATTCTATTCATGATTTCTATATTTTATTGATTCATTAAACTATCCATTTCTTCCATCAACTCTGTGAGCTGTCTATTTGCCTTATGAAGTTTCTTCACTTCTGCACTCAGTTGTTTCTCTAAAACATCCTTTCTAAGAATGATATTGATAAGTTGGTTTTGTGTGAGTTTTTGCAACCCTGTTAATTCCATACTTTTGTTGTTTATTGTCTTCATTATGTTATTTCTATCAAATGATTTACAATGAATTTATTGACTCTGCAATTAACCAATCACTTGAAGGCTTCGTAACCAATCGCGCATTACTGTATGCCATGTCTAATGTGAAGATTGTAACTGCACGATACCGACCTGAAGGTGTCTTTGTCATTACCAATGCGATTGATATTTCCTCAGGCTCATTAATATTTAACGCCAAGGGCAAGATCAGATGCACAGAGTCGTCTTTAGGATAATACACAGGTATTGCTGTCTTATAATTCCAAGCTACTCTATGTTTTGCTGTTTCAACCGCCATATCCATCATGCTCGAAATGATAGACAATCGCATTGGATTTGACTCCAAAACATTTCTCAGTTCTTCGTAATAACGCTTTTTGTCATTACCATTAATTTGAGATGGATCAAGGACATCAAAAGATTCGAAACAGACTTGACGCAGAAGTTCAGTTGGCATTCTGTCTATGTTTTCTAAGATGATGTGTTCCCAATTTACATCAACAGGTAGTGATGTGTCGTAAATCACATCGTCATAGTTTTGAATATATGATGCTCTTTCTGGTAGATGAGAAAAGTTATCCGTTAGCTTTCTTGCAGCGACAGTACTACTTCCTGCTACACAAAAGTCTATAAAATGCCAAGGTTGTTTGTTGAACTTGTTTTTATCGAAAACCGCATAAATCGGTTTGTAGAACTTATCTACCAACCCTGTATTGAAAGAGGCATAGCCATTTGAATACAGGATTTTGCCCTCCTTCAAAAGTTTTACAAAAGTCCATTTCAAGTACTTTGCAAGAATTGGACTTGGGTAATTTTCATCCTCTACACTGTATGTCCAACGTTCAGGAAGTGCCATGTTCTTCAATGTCTCAATGGCACTCTTTAGGTTTATATTCGCCCACTGAGTTAAATGTATCATTTCTTCTTTATTACAATTCGAGTTCTTTTTGATATTAGAAACGGAAGTTGTAGATGCCATATCACAACACTTTACCAATGGCAAACGACTTTGTTCATCAATACCAATAACAAAATGCTCACTTAATGACTCAAAGAAAGGTTTCAATTTACCGAAACCATCGTCTTTGATGTCGATACCTTTAGCGATAAGTTTCAAACCAATGGTTGACATTGGTGTCCAACCATCCTCTCTCATACTCAGAGATATAATCTCTTTGATCTTGGAAATTCTTTCAGGTTTCATAATTTCTATCAATTAAAGTTTAACTTCAAATTGTTTTGACAATGCAAAACTATACATAATAAAACATAGGCGGAAGAAACAAACTGTTAGTTTCCTCCGCCCATCAATAATTAACAGAATATGGCTCAATTACCTGCTATTCCATCTATCAAATTTATTAATAGAGAGACATCAGGCATTTCCCCCATATTCATCGTGAAGTTTGTCACTAAAGCCTCTTTATGTAATTCATTTTCTTTAAGAGGGTTTATATCACCTTTGCTCCAAATGCTATAAGGAATAAACTCTAAGTATAATTTTATCTTCGTTTCTAATAAACCAGGAATGTTGAGAGGCATTATGTGGTCAACCGCTTTATACTTATTATTGAAAAGTTGTCTAAATCGGGATTCCGTTACAATTTCAGGAGAAAAATCAAAAAACTTAAGAAGATAACAGACCAACTTTTGTTCTGTCGTTGTAAGGTAACTATTCTTTCTTCGTTTTACAGAACTGAAATAGTCATGTAAGAATTTTGAGATATAGCGTACAAACTCAATCTGCCCATATTCTTTAGTGTAAACATCAATTTTCTTTATTATCCGATCAAAACCAACCATTGACATATCACTCCCTTTAAGGGAATTAACTATTAATTTCTTAACCTCACAGAAATCTGTGCTGTGTTTATTACCATTTTTAAGGTTGAAGGTTACGCTTTCAAGATTATCCAGACCTCCTATCCCTTCAACAGTATCTTTCAGTGTAGGTTTTAGTAAGAGTGCATATCTACGATTGATTATCTCTCGTATATAGGCACATAGTCCATATAATGCTACCCAATTTATATATACACCATACTTTTCCTGCATCTCATGATGAAGAAAACATGAATAATCATCGGTCAAGAATGTGCAAATCTTTTGATGGTTTTTATCTTTTATGAAAATCTCTACAAATTTATCTAGTCGAAGTCCATCAAGATAAACACTATGATCTGAAATATTTTTCTTTTGGATATTTTCAAAGAAATAAATAGCATATTTCCATGTATCTACAGCCATGGTTTTACCTTCTGAATCTACCATTTGAACTATATTGTTTTTGGTGTCGTAAGTAAAATCTTCTGTCGATATAGAAATACTATATTGCTTCTCTTGTTTCTTTGACATATAATCACTTTGTTAACTTTGTTCTACTTGTTTCGAATTCAAATAGTACGTGCAAATTTACAACAAGAATTTGAAAAAAACTCCTCAAGCGATATTGAGTCTTGTGTCCATGAGGGTGAGTCAAATCATTTGACTCACCCTCTTCAATATATGTACGGGGCGAAAATGCAGCAAGCACTATCGGGGATAAAAAATTCGTGCGGAGTGTCTCAGCGACAGTCCGCACGATAGTTATTGGTCTCTTAATTACTATGCTGCAAAAATGTTTGGTTTTTTCAATTGGTAAGACTTATATTGTTAAGGCTTATTATCTAAACGAGAATGAATACAATTTTCCTTTCGCTTGCAAAGATATTTGCACGATATTACATCCAAATCACACTTATGTCACAATATCGTTACACAAGTGGATTGTCACCCTGTTTTAACTTTTATTAATGTTTTGGGTGCCACTTTTCAAGTGTAAACACGAATTCAAGACCTCCGGCGGCACGGTTACGCACCGAGATAGTACCACCAAGAGCCTCAACAGTGTTCTTGACAATCGGCAATCCGAGACCGGTGCCTCCTACCCTGCGCGAGCGTCCGGCATCGATACGGTAGAAGCGGTCGAACAGATGAGCCAGATGCTCCTCGCCCACGCCGGTGCCGTTGTCGTGGAAAGTGAATGTGTAGTACCTGTTGTTTTCCGACAAAATGCTGAACACCACCTCGGTGCCGTGGGAATGGATAGCTGCGTTCTTTATGAGGTTGGAAATCATACCGGACAGCAGGGAAGCATTACCTTTGACAACGCAGTCGAAAGGGATGTCGTACTTGAACTTCATATTGCCGGCGAGCGATGTCACCGACAGATCGTTGGCAAGCGTATATACAAGGTCGTGCATATTCACATCGGTTACAGGTATGTTGCCCGACCCTTCCTCAAGGCGGGTGATGGTTGACACATCATTGAGCAGCGAGCATAGACGGTCCACATTTTTCTGGGCACGTAGCAGGAAATGTGTGCGTGTGGCCTCATCCATGTCGTCCGATGACAAAATGGTGTCGATATATCCGCGAATCACACCTATTGGAGTTTTGAGCTCGTGGTTGATATTATTGGTCAGCTGACGCTTGATGCGCGATTTCTCCTCCACAGCGTGGAGGGCCACACGGTGCTCGCGCTCACTGGTTTCAAGGGCTTCCACCTTGTCGGTATAGAGCTGCACGAGTTTGCGCGACACATCGCCAAGCTCGTCGTCAGGGAATGACAAATCATCGAAACTCACCTTCTCTTCCACCTCAGGATTGCGCTCGCGAATGGCCCGGTTGGCAAACTCAGTGAGAGTCTTCACGTTGCGTGTGAGGAATCCGGTGGAGTAATAAGCTATCACCGCCACAATCACCACCAGAAGCGCCACAATGAGCCAGAACTCGGTGTCGGTTTGCAGCGTGGAGGCCACTACCGAAACAGGGATGCCGGTGAGAACGCGCACATTGCCGTCGCGGCTCCGTCGCATCATCACATAGAACAGATCGTTGGTGTTGGTCTCCCCATCGCCATCCTCTATGCCGAATATATCGTCACTGTCCGGAACCAAATCGTGCTCCGCCGTGGCGGAACTCAGGGCGAGCGGTGTGCCGATGTTGTAGAGCAGAATGTCGCTCTGATCGTACACACTCACACGCATACTGTTGTAAATGGAGTTCCGGAAATATTTCACAAGGAAATCGCCTGTGGCGCGGAAATCCTCGTTGTGCTCGTATGATGCAAGGATACGGTTCGATATGCGCATCATCTGGTCGGTCACAGCTTCGGAGCGTATATCCTCCTCACGCTTGTGCTGATACATCATGCACACACCGATAATGAGCCACGACAGACCCACCATGACGACAAACAGTCGCCAGCGATAGCTAAACCGTTTCTTTAAAACCATATCCGAATCCGAGACGGGTCACGATATTGTTGCCGTACTCGCCAATCTTTTTACGCAACCGGGCTATGTTGGTGTCAATTGTGCGGTTGGTGACCACCACATCGTTGGACCACACCTGACGTATGATTTCATCGCGGGAGTAGATGCGGTTGCGGTGTGTGAGCAAGAACAAAAGGATGTCAAACTCCGTTTTTGTAAGGCTCACCTCTTCGCCATTGAGGAAACATAGCTTCTCTTTACGGTCAACCCTGAGGGTCTTGAATGTGATGTCGGGCTCGTAGATGCTTTTGGACACATTGTATTCCCACTGCTTGGTGGCCTGGGAGCGGCGGAGCACCGCACGCACACGCGAGAGCACCACGCTGATCACAAACGGCTTGGTGATATAGTCGTCGGCACCGATGTTGAGCCCCATCACAGTGTCGTCTTCGCCGTTGAGCGCCGAGCAGAAAATGATGGGAGTATTCTCGGTGGCCGACATATTACGCACCTGCTTGGCGAAGTCGAATCCACTGAGCCGCTCCATCATAATATCCACAATGAACAGAGAATATCCACTCAAATCCATCTCCAGGGCTTCTTCCGCACTGTAGGCGCAATCCACCTCATACCCCTCTTTTTCAAGGTTAAACTTCAAAATTTCGCACAACGATTCTTCATCGTCGATTACAAGAATTTTAATTCGCATCACTTAATATTGCTATAGCGTTATGTTTTTTCAAGCGTAAAATTAGTAATTCATCATCTATGATACGTGTTAAAAATAGTTAATTAATATATCACACCCGAACCAACACCCGGCAGAGATGTTGTAATGGTATAATTGCTATATTTGCACTGTGTTTTTTCATGGTATTAGATTTAAGGTTAAAGAATAATCGGCTGTCGGGAGACAGCCGTTTTTCGTTCTGTCAATGTTAAAACTTGATTTTAGTGTGAAAAAGTGATGCCATATCAAAAATAATAATTAAATTTACACCGATTTACCTATCATTAGCACCCTCTACAGGATGCTGATACTCATGAATTAACTAATAATATAGTAAATTATGGAATTGCTTAACCAGTCTGCCGAGCAAAATCAGAACACCCTCGCAGACCGCCCCCTCACCGACGACACCCCCATTGCGGAGGTATCCGAAACCGTTACAGAAACACTGCGTCCCGCCACCAAGGAAGAGCTGCTTGCCAGGCTACAGGAGCTGGCTGACACTGCCGATGTGTCGGAGATTGACAACGACAGTGTGTCGAAAATCAAACAGCAATTCTATCAGCTTCACAACAACGAGCTCCAGACTCTCCGTGCGGAAGCCGAAGCAAAAGGCGAAGAGCTGAAGCTGGACAATATCACCGACCCGCAGGAGGAGAAGCTCAAATCGCTGCTCAACTCCATCAAGGTCCGCAAAGCTGAATATCGTGCTCAGCTTGAGGCTCAATGTATGCGCAACTATGAGCGCAAACGCGCCATCATCGACGAGCTTATGACCATGAGTGCTGACACCGATAATGTCAACCGCCACTACAACCGCTTCAAGGAGCTGCAGGCCGAGTTCAAGGAGATTGGCGAAGTGCTGCCGCAGCAGCAGAGTGACATCTGGAAATCATTTCAGGACGCAGTGGAGCATTTCTACGACCAGTGGAAGGTGAACAAGGAGCTCCGCGACTACGATTTCAAGAAAAACCTTGCAGAAAAACAGATACTCATTGCCGAAGCAGAGGCTCTCGACAGCGAATCCGATGTGATCACCGCCTTCAAGCGTCTTCAGACTCTCCATGACAAATGGCGCGACATAGGCCCCGTGGCCAAAGAAATCCGAGAAGAGCTCTGGGCCAAGTTCAAGGATGCCTCGGCTGTCGTGAGCAAGAAATATCAGGCTCACTTCGAGGAGCGCAAAGCCCGCGAGAAAGAGAACGAAGCCGCCAAGACAGCTATCTGTGAGCGCCTTGAGGCTCTTGATTTCAGTGCTCCCGCCACCTACGCCGCATGGGACGAGATGACCAAAACCATCCTCGACGCACAGGCCGAATGGAAAACCCTCGGATTTGCCTCCCGCAAAATGAACAATGCCCTCTTTGCCCGGTTCCGTGCCTTGTGTGATGATTTCTTCGCCTGCAAATCCACATTCTACAAAGGCATGAAAGACTCGCTGGCCGACAATCTCGCCAAGAAAATAGCGCTTTGCGAGCAGGCCGAGGCTCTCCAGGACAGCACCGAGTGGAAGAAAACCACTGACCGTCTTGTGGAGCTGCAGACCGAATGGAAAACCATCGGTGCCGTGGCCAAAAAGCAGAGCGATGCTGTGTGGAAACGGTTTGTCACCGCTTGCGACAAATTCTTTGACCACAAGAAAGAGGTGCTCGGCGATGCCCGCAAAACCGAGCAAGCCAACCTCAAGGCCAAGAAAGAGATTCTCGCACAACTCAAAACACTCAATGCTCCCGAATGTGACACCGAACGCACCGAGGCCATCAAACAGATTCACGAGCTCCGTGCCAAATGGCAAGAAACAGGACATGTACCGTTCCGCGAAAAAGACAAGATTCATGATGCCTACCGCACCATTGTGGGTGAGCTGTTTGACAAATACGACATTCACGAAACCAAAGCCAGAATGGCTTCGTTCGAGAGCAATATTTCCGACCTCGCATCCGACTCCAACAAGCTGATGCGCGAACGCGACCGCCTGATACGCGCCTGCGAAACACGCAAGGCCGAACTCGCCACATACGAGAACAACCTTGGATTTTTCAACTCCAAGTCGGCCACCGGCGAGGCTATGCTCCGCGACCTCCAGCGCAAAATCCAGCGCATCAAGGATGACATCGCCGACCTTGAAAAGAAAGTGAGCCTCATAAACGCGAAGCTTTGACCCTTTCAGGGCACACGCCCATTGGCGTGTGCCCTTCCCTTCTTTCTCACATATAAAAATTAATCTTTATAAGGAGAACGATTTTTTATGACAGGAATAAACCAAAAAGGACGCTACGGGCGCTATATACACCTTATTCTAATAGCCATTGATTTTCTTATAATCAATGCCGTGTTTTTTGTGATGGCAGATCTGGAGCCGGCGTTGATTGCCGAAAGAGCACGTACCGTGTGGCTGCTGGCCAATATGTCGTACCTTCCTGTGGCCTACACTCTTCGCGGAACGCACAAATCGCGCTCCATTCAGATGGAGAATGTGGTGGCCAACTCGGTGAAAGGTGTGGGCGGCCACGCACTGATATTCATCTCGGCACTCTATTTCCTTGGCATTGACGAAATTCCATGGCAAGTGTTTGTGGAGTTCTATGGTATCCTGCTCATAGTGTTTCCTATATGGTGGTCTGTCTCGCGCCTGCTCATCAAACAATACCGCCGCAAAGGACGCAACTACTCCCGTGCGGTGATAGTGGGCACCAACGCCACAGCCCACCGACTGATGCAGGAGCTGTCGAGCGACAACGGCTTCGGCTACAAATTCATGGGATTTTTCGACAACAACGTACAACCCGACACACCCCATGAAATGTATCGTGGACCGATCAGCATGCTTGACGACTTTGTGCGCGAGCATCAGATCAACGAAATTTTCTGCACCCTTCCCGGCGACAACGCGGAAGCATTGTCCCAGACCCTCTCCGTGGCCGATGCCAATGTGGCACAATATTATTATGTGCCTCCCATCTCGCGCTATATCAACCGCAACTTTGAAATGTATGCCATCGGATCGCTGCCGGTGATGTCGGTGCGCCACAACCCGCTTATGCGGATGCGCAACAGAGTGCTCAAACGCTCATTTGACCTGCTGTTTGCCACTTTCGCCATGATACTGTTTCCGATTGTGCTCATCCCGGCGGCCATCGCCATAAAGATATCCTCGCCGGGTCCGGTGTTCTTCAAGCAGAAACGTACCGGCTACAAAGGGAAAGATTTCTACTGCTACAAATTCCGCACCATGAGGGTCAACGCTCAAGCCGACTCGCTTCAGGCCACAGAGCACGACCCCCGCAAAACCAAAGTGGGCGACTTCATGCGACGCACCAACATCGATGAGCTGCCGCAGTTCATCAATGTGTTTCTGGGCAATATGTCGGTGGTGGGTCCCCGCCCCCACATGCTCAAGCACACCGAGGAGTACAGCCGCATCATCGACAAATATATGGTGCGCCACATGGTGAAGCCGGGCATCACAGGATGGGCGCAGGTGAACGGCCTGCGCGGCCAAACCGAGCAACTGTGGCAAATGGAAGAACGCGTGGAGCACGATGTATGGTACATAGAGCATTGGAGCTTCCTCCTCGACCTCAAGATTATTGTGCGCACCATCATCAACGCAGTGCATGGAGAAAAAAACGCTTTCTGACGACATTATCCACGCCCGCGCCCATGAGGTGCTGAAGCAGTTCTACGGCTACACCTCCTTCCGTCCACACCAACTCGACATCATCACTTCCACGCTCCACGGACGCGACACTCTCGTGCTTATGCCCACCGGGGGCGGCAAATCTTTATGCTACCAGATTCCCGCCATCATGAGCGAAGGGTGCGCCATAGTGGTGTCGCCTTTGATCGCTCTGATGAACGACCAGGTGAGCGGACTGATAGCCAACGGCATACCCGCTGCTTCAATCAACAGCCTCCAGAGCGAAGCCGACAACAGATCCATAATGGAGCAGGTGTACGCCGGACGGATCAAACTGCTCTACATCTCCCCGGAACGGCTGCTGGCGGAGCTGCCTAAATGGGCCAACGATATGCCGGTGTCGCTGATAGCAATTGACGAAGCACACTGCATATCGCAGTGGGGCCACGATTTCAGGCCCGAATACACCAAGCTCGCCTGCCTGAAACAGCATTTCCCGGACATTCCCGTGATGGCACTTACAGCCACCGCCGACAAAATCACCCGCTCCGACATAGCCAAGCAGCTGCAGCTCAGCAGCGGCCACAAGGAGTATGTAGGATCTTTCGACCGCCCCAACATCCTCCTGCAGGTGATTCCCGACCCGGGCAAGTCGCAGCGTATATCCGCCATTGCCCGACTCATCGCCACCCACCCCACCGACACCGGAATTGTATATTGCATGACCCGCAAGGGCGCCGATTCCATGCACGCCGAACTCTCCAAGAGGGGGTTCAAGAGCGCATGCTACCACGCTGCACTCCCCGCCGAAACAAGGCGCAAGGCGCAGCGCGACTTCATCAACGGCGACATCCAGGTGATTTGCGCCACGGTGGCCTTCGGCATGGGAATTGACAAGAGCAACATCCGCTGGGTGGTGCACAACAACATGCCCTCGAGTATCGAGCACTACTATCAGGAAATAGGCCGTGCAGGCCGCGACGGTATGCCCTCACTCGCCTTGATGTTCTATTCGGTGGGCGACATGATCACTCTGCGGAAATTTGCCATGGAGAGCGGGCAGCCGGAAATCAACATGGCCAAACTCTCCAGAATGAAAGAGTATTGCGAAACCACAGTGTGCCGTCGCAGAGTCCTCCTCAGCTATTTTTCCGAACTGCTTGACCACGACTGCCACAGCTGCGACATCTGCTCATCACCGCCGCAACGCTACAATGCCCTTATCCCGGTGCAGAAAGCATTGAGTGCCATCATCCGGGTGGATGAGCAGGTGGGAGTGTCAATGCTCGTGGATATCCTCCGGGGATCGCAGCGGGGCGACCTCGTGGCCCACGGCTACCACAAAATTCGCACCTACGGAGCCGGAGCCGACCTCAGCGTGGCTCAATGGCAACATATCATCATGCAGATGGTGCAGCTCGGCATCATTGACATAGCCTACAATCAGGGGCGCACACTCAAAGCCACCCCCTACGGTCTGTCGCTACTCAAGGGGAGCACTCCCGTGATGATGACCAACTACACAGCCACAAGCGGTGCCCAAACCAAAGGGAAGAAACAAGCCGCGCACAGCCACAATGCCGACACCCTGTTCGAGCATCTCAAGAAAGTGCGTCTGCAACTGGCGCGCACTGCCGGGCTTCCGGCCTATCTGGTCTTTTCCGACCGCACACTCAGCCTCATTGCCGACAGCAAACCACGAAGCTACAACGAGTTTTCGGCCATCGACGGAGTGTCGCGACGCAAAGCCACGATGTATTCCTCCACATTCATCTCAGCAATCAAAGAGTGGGAGTTGCACCACTCATAAACTCCTGCATACGCGGAAAGGCGGCCTCACATACAGCGCGTCCCATGGCATACACCATCCGCATTTTCCGTCTGTCGGTATCCACTCTCCCGATTGGAAGCGGTTTTTCCGGAGCTATCACCATGATATTGCCAGCACGCTCCTGCTCATCAAGATAATCAAGCTGGGCATTATACATCTCATGCCTGCGCCCCATTGCCCGGGCAATAGCCGGAGCGGACGGCATCAAGGCTTTGAACAGCCACTCTTTGGCCGGAGCTTTGCGGTAGTCGCGGGGCTGCGTGAGTACCACCACATTGCGCCGGAATCCACACTGTTGGAAATATTTCAAAGGAATGGAGTCGCTTATCCCGCCATCAAGCAACCGCTGGCCGGAATCCACCTTCACCGGACGGGTCACCACCGGCATCGAAGCCGAAGCCCGCAGCCATTCAAGCGATTCGCGGGTCACACGGTCCATTTTGTAATACACCGGCTGACCGTTGGCCACATCGGTGCACACCAGATGAAACTCCATTGGGTCACTCTCAAATGTTGAAACATCAAACAGATCCAACTCCAAGGGGAGAGTATGGTAGGCAAATTCAGCCCCAATCAAATTTCCAGTGGTAAGGAGCGACCATACACCCATATAGCGCGGGTCACGGCAATATTTAAGATTATAGCGGAGCACTCTCCCCGGCTGGTGCGACTTATAGTTGCAGCCAAAACTCGACCCGGCGGACACGCCCACCAGACCATCAAACCGCACTCCTCGTTCCATCATCACATCAATCACGCCGGCAGTGAATAGTCCGCGCATGGCGCCGCCTTCAAGCACAAGTCCAGTTTTCATGATAAGACATCAATTATTTAACAATAAAGCTGTGTCACACACTAAAGGAGCGACACAGCTAAATTGTGAGAATTTCGTTATACCCTCAGGCTTATTCTGCAGCAGGAGCCTCTGCGGCAGCTTCTTCTGCGGGAGCCTCGTTGGCAGCAGCCTCAGCAGCGGCAGCAGCTTCAGCTTCAGCCTTGGCAGCAGCGATAGCGGCACGTTTTTTAGCCACTTCCTCAGCCTTGGCCTGGTTCTTGGCCTGCTCGGCTTCAAGGCGCTGCTTGGCAGCTAATTCTTTCTTATCGGCCATAGTTGCACGCTGAGCATCGATAGCAGCCTGTTTTTTGGCTTTCCAAGCGTCAAAGCGCTTCTGAGCTTCAGCTTCATCGAAAGCGCCTTTTTTCACACCGCCCTGAAGATGCTTCATCAGGAGCACACCTTCGTTGGAAAGGATGGTGCGAACAGTGTCGGTGGGTTGAGCACCAACATTTACCCAATACAAAGCCCGCTCGAAGTTCAATGTTATTGTAGCAGGATTAGTGTTCGGATTATAGGAACCTATCCTTTCAATAAATTTACCATCTCGTGGTGCCCTGCTATCGGCGATAACAATAGGATAAAACGCATAGTTCTTGCGACCATGGCGTTGTAATCTGATTTTTGTTGCCATTAAATTAGTTAATTAAGTGGTTTTGTATTGTTTTGCGGCTGCAAAGGTAGCATCTTTTGTTGACTTTCGCAACATTTTTCACTTTTTTCGCCGCCGGATTGCCAAATTTCAATGATATTTACATAGTCATGCCGTTGTGGATGATGTCGGTGAGGATGGGACGGAACCCGGCAACGAAACATTCCACAGCTATCACCATCAGGATCAAGCCCATCAGGCGCATCATCACATTATTGCCCGTTTGACCGAGATAGCGGTTGAGCTTGGTGGATGTGCGCAATATCAGGTATGTGATCACATATATCACAAAGATGGTGGCTATCAGCGTCACTTTCAGCTGCCATGTGTTGGCCTGCTCCATCAGCACAATGCCGTTGGCTATCGCACCGGGACCGCAAAGCAGCGGAATAGAGAGCGGTGTGATGGAAATATCATCGGCATATTCGCGTATCTCCTCGTCCGACAGCTTGATGTTGGTGAACCGTGCCTGAAGCATATCATACCCTATCTTGAGTATTATGATGCCGGCGGCAATCCTGAATCCGTTGGCCGAAATACCGAAGAACGAGAACAGGAACTGCCCCGTGACAGTGAACGCTATCAGTATGAAAAAGGAGATTACGGTGGCCCTCATCACAATGTGGGCACGCTGCTGCTCATCCATTCCGGTGGTCATGGTGAGAAACACCGGCATAGTGCCCAGCGGGTTGGTCAGAGTGAAAAACGAAGCGAATGCAAGAAACGCAAATGGAAGTATTGTATCCATATCTATTATATCTGTTTGTTTCGCAATTGTTCAAGAGCCTCGGGACGCCCTATGTCCACCCATTCGGGGAGCACGGACGGAGTGTATGTGAGGATGCACAGGGAGCTGCACATCGCAATGTAGAACGGCATAATGGAGAACACACGACCATGTTCGGCGGCATATTCCTCAAGTCGAGGGAATATGCGCGGCGACACTACCTGCACCCCTGAAAACGACACTTTCCGCAACGCGCCACGGTCAACGCCGTCGGGACGGACCTCGCCGGTGGCATCGTTGCACCACCCGCACATACGCCCTTCATCGTCAACAAGCAGGCCACGGCCGGAATTGCGCTCCCAAGCCAGAAGTGTGGCATCAGCACCGCTCTCTATATGAGCGGCATACAAAGCCTTGAGGTCAACATCAGTGTAGATGTCGGCATTATGCACAAGTATATCCTCGCCACCCTCGAGCCATCCGCGGGCAGCGAGAAGTCCGCCGCCGGTGTCAAGCAGTATATTGTCCTCGCGGCTCAGAGGTATCTTTATTCCAAAATCATGATTTGCAGCCAGATATTCAGCAATCATATCGGGGAGATGATGCACATTGACCACAGCCTCATCCACACCGGCTTCAATAGCCCGGCGAAGCACCCGCCCGAGCATAGGTTCACCACCCACCTCCACCAACGCTTTGGGGAGATGGTCGGTCAACGGACGGAGCCGTGTGCCGAGACCGGCTGCAAATATCATGGCCTTCATCGCTTTGGAAATATTTGGTCAATACCTTGTTCACGGTGCGACAGATGCACCTCCACACCATACTTATCGCTCAGATGCTGCGCAAGATGCTGCGCTGAATACACCGATCTGTGCCGTCCTCCGGTGCATCCGAAATGTGCACACAGATGTGTGAATCCCCGCTGGAGGTAACGCTCCACCGAGTGGTCCACAAGCGCATATACGCTCTCTAAAAATTCACCCATCTCCGGGGTTGACTCCAAAAACTCAACCACAGGCTTGTCAAGCCCTGTGAGCGGCTTATAGCGGTCATAGCGGCCGGGGTTGTGAACGGCGCGGCAGTCAAACACAAATCCACCGCCATTGCCGGAATTATCCACCGGCACACCTTTTTTATATGAGAAGCTGCTCACCTCCACCACCAGTTCGCTGCGGTCGGGCTGGGGCTGCAGCTGAGGCATCTCACACATATCACGCAGCAACGCCGACAGATACGGCAACTGCCGCCAATCGTTGGCTTCAATCACCTCTTTGAGAAGCGCCACACTTTTGGGCAGCGGCGTGATGAACTTGCTTTTGCGCTCTATCAATCCCCTCAACCCGTATGCGCCAAGCACTTGAAGCAACCGCACCAGCACACACAGCGGGTAGCAGGTATCAAACTCTCTGCTGTCAAAAAGCTCATACTGCATGGCATGACGCTTGTAGCTCTCAGCGATATAGCCGCGCATGGCATCCGAAAATCCGGCACGCGACTGCCAGGCAAACGAGGCCACATCGTAGGCGGCGGGTCCGCGACGCGCTCCCTGAAAATCAATGATCCAAGGCTTACCGTCATGTACCATTATGTTGCGCGACTGAAAATCCCGCAGCATCAGCACATCACCGCCATCGCTGCTCAGCATGGCACACAAGGAGTCGAAATCATTCTGCAGCAACTCCTCATCCACCACCACCCCGAGCGGTTTTAGAAAGCAATATTTAAAATAGTTCAGATCCCACATCACTGAACGGGCGTCCATAACCGCCCTGGGATAGCAGTAGCTGAAATCCACCTTGCCCACTGTGCACCAATGAGCCTTGGCGAGCTCCGCCATTGTGGCGTCCACGAGGGTATTCACTTCGGGCGAACCGGCACCATGCTCAGCGATAAGGTCGTAGAGCGATTTGTTGCCAAGGTCGGTCTGAAGATATTCCAATCCGTCCGCAGCCACACCAGTCACACGCGGCACATTCACGCCCACACCCGACAGCAGTTGCGACAGATACACAAAAGCCTCGTTCTCACGCTTCTCGCATCCGTAGCATCCCACCAGCGAACCGCCATCGGAGCCACGCAAACGCCAATATCTGCGGGTAGAGCCATCTTGCGCCAGCGGCTCAATTGCGTCAACAGCATGGCCTGTGGAGGTGTGGTACAGCTCCACAAGCACCGGCAACGGAGATTGTTCTGCGGCTTCGCTCATAATGGGTGCAAATGTACCCAAATTTCCACATTCTAACAATATATCCACAAAAAATACCTAAATTTGCCCACAAAATTCAAATACTGGCTTTTTATGCAATCCTACCCCTCTCGAATCTACGGCCTGATTGGCTTCCCCCTGGGTCACTCTTTTTCGCAGGACTACTTCAACCAAAAGTTTAAAGCTGAAGGTACTGACGCAAGGTATCTCAACTTTGAGATTCCCGATATCGGTGATTTCATGGAGATTGTGAGCGAATACCCCAATCTTGCCGGGCTGAATGTCACCATCCCCTACAAAGAGCAGGTGATTGCATACATGAACGAGATGGACCCAGATGCCGCCAAAATCGGCGCCGTCAATGTGATAAAAATCATCCCCACACCCAAAGGACCGAAGTTCAAAGGGTTCAACAGCGACATCATAGGATTTTGCGACAGTATTGCCCCGCTTCTCAACCCCTCACGCACCAAAGCGCTTGTGCTCGGCACCGGCGGCGCTGCCAAAGCGGTGTTCCACGGCCTCCGGAATCTCGGGGTGGAAGCCACCTACGTGAGCCGCACGGCTGCTCCCGGACGGCTCACCTACTCCGAACTCACGCCGGAGATTGTGAGTGACCATAAAATCATTGTCAACGCCACACCGCTGGGGATGTATCCCCATATCGATGAGTGCCCCGACATCCCCTATCAGGCCCTCACTCCTGAGCATCTCTGCTACGACCTGCTCTACAACCCCGACACCACACTGTTCATGCGCAAGTCGGCTGAATCAGGTGCCGAAACCAAGAACGGACTTGAAATGCTTCTGCTGCAAGCTTTCGCCGCCTGGAACATCTGGAATTCATAACTTCACATCTATCTTAATATTATGCCTAAAATCAGCAATCAAAAAGCGAGCATGATTCATGGTGTGCTCCTTATAGCCCTCTTTGCCTGCGCAGCCTTCTACATCGGTGAGGCTCCATTCTTCAAAGAGATTTCATTCAGCCCCATGATTATCGGTATCATACTCGGTATGATATACGCCAACTCGCTGCGCAACAATCTGCCCGACACATGGGTGCCCGGCATACAATTCTGTTCCAAGAAGATACTCCGTCTGGGTATCATTCTCTACGGATTCCGACTCACATTCCAGGATGTGGTGAATGTGGGTGTGGCCGGAATTGTGATTGATGCCATAGTGGTCATTGTCACCATTTTAGGCGGCGTATATCTTGGTAAACTGCTGAAGATGGACCGCGACACAGCCCTGCTCACCTCGGTTGGCAGCGGTATATGCGGGGCCGCAGCAGTGCTCGGTGCCGAGAGCACCATCCGCACCCAGCCCTACAAAACAGCTGTTGCAGTGGCCACGGTGGTGATTTTCGGCACATTGTCAATGTTCATCTACCCTATTGCCTACCGCACCGGGCTGCTCAACCTCACTCCGCAGGAGATGGGCATCTACTCCGGAGCCACGCTCCACGAGGTGGCTCACGCCGTTGGAGCCGGCAACGCCATGGGACCCGAGATAGCCAATGTGGCCATCATCGTCAAGATGATCAGGGTGATGCTTCTTGTGCCGGTGCTGATAGTGCTCGGATTTTGGGTGGCAAAACGCAATTCCACAACCCCGGGAGCACAGAAAAGGAAGCTGAGCATCCCATGGTTCGCGCTCGGATTTCTTGCGGTCATAGCTTTCAACTCGTTCAACCTGCTTCCCGCCGCACTTGTGGACGGCATAAATCAGTTTGACACCTTCCTGCTCACCATGGCCATGGCAGCTCTGGGAGCTGAAACAAGCTTTGACAAATTCAAAAAAGCCGGCCCCAAACCGTTCCTTTTGGCCGCATTATTATATGTGTGGCTGCTGGGCGGCGGTTACATCCTCACCAAATGCCTCGCTCCCATCTGGGTAGCATAACGACACCTTATACAAACGGAGATGAGAGCGCCGTGGTCGCTGATGCCTTTGCTGCCGTCGGCTCTGACGCTTATGGCGGGGGTGCTTCTCGGACTCACCGGATGGTGGCCGGTGGTGGCGTGCGTGTCAGCCATAGGCTCGGCGGTGCTCTTTTTCCTGCACCGCAACAGATGGGCTTTGGCACTGCTGTTCTGCTCGTTGGGCACAATCAACAGCCATTTCCGTATCCCCGTTCAAGCTCCGGACTTCATCTCCGACCAACCGTCTCTTTACAGCGGACTCATCACACGCACACGTATCGGCAACAGCTCACAGACACTCACTGTGCACATCAACCGCTGCGGCACCGACTCCACCAATATTTCCGACATCAGTCCGTTTGATGCCACAGTCACCGTGCCGGCGTTCGACACCGAGTATGAACCGATGCAAACCATCTGTTTCCGGGCCGCGCTATCACCGGTCAATCCTGTACACGACCTCCCCGATGAACTCACCTCAGCCGATATCCAGCTGAAACAACGCATATTCATGCACTGCGTGATTCCGCCCGACAGCGTCAAATCCGTGACTCCTGCATCAGGAATAAAAGCCTCGCTAAAGCGGTTCCAGTCCGAGAGCACCAGGCTGCTTCTGTGCAGCAACCTCAAGCCACGCACCAAAGAGTTTCTGTGCACCGCCCTTCTTGGCGACCCCTCGGCCATCGACCCCGAAGTGAGATCGGATTTCGCCTCGGCGGGACTGGCACATATCCTCGCCCTCAGCGGACTACATGTGGGGCTGATAGTGATGCTGGTGTCGCTGGCACTATGGCCTCTGAGGATGGTGCACGGACAGATTGTAGCCACCATCATTACCATATCACTGCTGTGGCTTTATGCCGCATTTACCGGCATGGGCGACTCCGTGGTGCGGGCAGTAGTGATGCTGAGTGTGTATCTTGGAGCGGGGATATTCCAGCGGCGAAACAGCGGCATCAATTCATTATGCTTCGCGGCAATAGCGATACTGCTCGTCGATCCGTCGGCACTGTTTTCCATCGGTTTTCAGCTGTCGTTTGCCGCCGTGGCAGCGATACTGGTGTTTGCCAACAGCATCAACCCGGTGTCGCAGCGGCACAGACTGGCCTATTCCATAGCCTCGCTGCTGAGTGTATCCATATCGGCGATGATCGGCACTGCACTTATTTCATGCTACTATTTCCACACTCTGCCTGTTTATTTCCTGATAGCCAACATCTCCACCGCCCTCATACTGCCATGGCTCATAGGAGGCGGGGCTGTGCTCACTCTCCTGCTATGGTTGGGATGCGACCCGCCGTGGCTATGCCACATTCTCGATCTACTCTACTCAGCCTCCGAAACGATAGCTTTGTGGGTAGCATCTTTGCCTGGATCAACCGTTGGACAAATCTACCGGCCGGCTTGGTTGCTGCTCCCCTACGCCGGTGTGCTGGCGATGTTGAAACTTTGGCTTGAAACACGCCGCAAGCTTTGGGGCTCGCTACTGCTTCTTTCCGTTGTCATCACCGGTGCCTGCTTCGTCATACCCGCAGATAAAAACCTCAGCGACACACTGTATATAGCCCGCACCACTTACCATACCAACCTGATAGCCGACATCACGGGCACCAATCCCATAATCATCACCACCGCTCCCAGAGCCGACCTCGGGGCAGCATTGCACAACGCCAATATGCGCTATGCCAATTTTCTCGGAATGAGGGGATACGACTCGCTGCGTGTGGCATCCGAATCCATCACCGCAGGCAATCTGAGATGGAAACGGCCTTGGCTTCAGTTGCCAGGACTCTCTATTCTCGTAATCAGCAGCGACACACTCCTGCACCATGCCGAGGGCCACGCGCAATATGCCATTTTATGCAGGGGGTACAGGAAATCAATTCATCAACTTACGGAAAGTGTTGTGTGCGACACCATTGTGCTGAGCTATGACCTGCATCCCAAACGGTTAGCACGCTACCGGGCCGAATGTGACTCCCTTGGATTGCCCTATCGCAATATGCGGTCGGATGGACCGTGGTCAATACCCATCAGCTCGCGATAGCCACGCTGAAAATATCCGCGCTCCATATCCTTGGGGCGTAGCACCACGCCATCAGCCACCACAAGGTCAAGATCCAAAGACACATACTCCCTTCCTGGAATACGGCCGCATCTCCGCTCCAATTCCTTGAGATGAAGTACCACATCATCTACCGGCAGATCACTGTTGCCCATCACCACAGAGTTGAGATAATCGGCATCCACGCCGTTTATGGCTCTCGTGGAATAGATTGACGAGCACTGCATGGAACTGAGAAAATCACCAAGAAGCTCAATGGCCTGTGCCATCCGCTGCTCCTTGTCAGGACTGTTGCTCCCTACACCAATCACCAGTATCATTTGCCTCTGCGGAGAGTTATCACTGTGATTTCAGGGGTGGCGCCAAACCGCATCGGGAGCGCCACGGTACCCATGCCGATGTTGACATACAGTTTATGGGTGGACTTGGAATCCTCGTATAGTCCACCCCAGGTGTCGTAGCGCCACGCAGCTGGTGACAGACCGAACATTTCAATCTGCATGGCGTGGGTGTGACCCGACAAGGCAAGTGCCACATTCACACTGTCGTTATCGGCGATATCCGTGCACCAATGAGCAGGATTGTGAGTGAGCAGCAACTTTGTAACATCATCATTCAGCGAGGGATAAGAATCAGGTAAAGAGCCATATACAGTGAAAGGCGGGTCACCTACATTTTCCACTCCGATAAGAGCTATGGAGTCGTTGCCGGCGCGAAGCATACAATGTTCGTTGCGAAGCAACCGCCATCCCATGGCAGCCTGCAATGAATCCATCATCACCATGTTCTGCGCCTTATGCTCTTCCGAAGGCCATTCGCTGTAGTCGCCGTAGTCATGATTGCCGAGAATGGAATACACGCCATCCTTCGCGCGGAGCCGCGACAGGGGGCGTACAAACGGTGGGAGTTCGGATGTGCGGCGGTTTACAATGTCGCCGGTGAACACTACCAGGTCACCGTCAAGGCTGTTGATTTTGTCCACCACTTTGCTAACGTACGTAGTGTCAGTGCCGTATGTGCCGACATGGAGGTCGGAAAACTGGATCAGGCGATAGCCGTCAAACGCTTCGGGCAATCCGGCAATCTCCACCTCCACCTCTCTCACCTGCATACGGTAGCGGTTGACAAGCGCGCCCCACCACATTCCGACAAACAGGAGCACCGAGAGGCCGCCCCCGACATACGAGAGCCAACTCCACCGTTTGCGCCTCAGGAGCAACGGAATAGCTGAAACAAGATCAAATACCACAAACAGCAATTTCGGCACATATACCGACATGAACCCGAACAGCAGCCACATAACGGTGAGCAAAGCCTCCTCGCTGCCATCGCGCCTCGGAAGGCACAACGCCACCACGAGCAACAGATACATCACCACGCTGCCCCACAACTGCACACGGCTCCACAGCCTGAGGGTCAATCGCTTGACAGTCTGCCGATACAGATACCAATCAGCAAGCAAGCATGCCACCACAGCAAGAACCAGCGGCAGATAATAGACTCGCATTTTCAGATTATTTTACAGGAGCATCACCGGATGCCTTGGCACATGTTTGCCCCGTAGCCACAAGCTTGTTGCGCAGCGGATTGGCATACATCTGCAGCATCATTTCATGCATAAACTCGCGGTCAAGCTTCGACACATCGGGCAGCTTCACCTTATCAAGCTGGGCATTGATATAATCCTCAAACCCTCGCTGCATCTCCGGTGAATACATCTCGCCATACTGACGTGTGTGGTGAAGCATATCGTAGGCCACATAGTTGACCGGGAAAATCTTGTAACCCGAATGAATCGCACAGTCCACCATAGCGCAAATCCTTCTGACAGTTTCAATCTTGTCGGTTGACTCGAGCAGCGGCTGAAGCTGGGAGTTGATGCACGGGGCGAACTGGAAATGCACTCTTCCCTTCTGTCCGAGGAGCCCGGTCTCCATACTCAGGAGGTCATCGTGCTGACATTTCTTGAACTCGGGGTCAAGACGCTTCAGCAAAAATTCCCTGGCCTTGAGATAGTCGTTGGGATCGTACTCGTAGCTTATCGACACAGGCATGAGGTTGATTTCGCTCACATTCTGCGCCACACTGCCTCCACCGGCAAGTCCGAGCATCTTCACAAGGCTCTCCTGCGTCATGTCGTTGGAGTCCTTGGCACGCCCTTCGCGCTGGGCAATCCACACACTCTCATGCTTTTGGTTGATGGCAAAATGTATGTACGCCGACAATTGCTTGGCAGCCTCAAGCGCCTGGGTGAGACGGAGGTTGCGCTTTACAATAAAACTCTTGTTGAGCTTCACAAGGTCAGTGATCCATTCATAAATCAGCAGATTGTTGCCGATAGCCACCTCGGAAGTGCGGATATTGCTCTTTAGCAGACAAAAGTTGAGAAACGAAGCATCGAGCACTATGTCCCTATGGTTGGTGATATAAGTGTTGCTCACACCGGACTTCACATTCTCGATACCGTCGAAAGTGATGCCATCGGTGGTTTTGTGCATCAGCATCTCAATGAAGGGACGCATCACCTGGGTTTGAAATGTCTCCTTGTCCGGAACGGCAAGCAGATTGTCCACAAATCCGGGGAAATCCACCCCGGGCATCACATACCGCACGGCATGCTCAAACCCCGGTTCCTTCACCAGCATTGACATCTTTTCCTTGAATTGGCTATCGTCGAAGGGGGCTATATCGCTGAAATCGTATTCGTTACTCATAATTCCGCTTGATTAGGAGTGGAAAATTGAGTTTCAAAGTTACAATTTTTCTCGCATATAGCGGGTTTCTGTTAGTAAATTTTAACCACGTTACAGCCACAGCCTCATTTTCGGCTCGATATATAGGCTCGCCAACGGTCAATCATAGCCGTCATATCAGCCGGCACTTCCGAGCTGAAAAACATCTCCTTGCCTGTGCGCGGATGCACGAAGCCAAGGGTGCGGGCATGGAGAGCCTGACGCGGACACAGGGCAAAACAGTTCTCCACAAACTTCTTGTACATAGCCGTGCGCTCGCCTCTGAGCACCTCGTCACCGCCATATCGGGAATCATTGAGCAGCGGGTGGCCGATATGCTTCATGTGGACACGAATCTGGTGAGTGCGCCCGGTTTCAAGCACGCATCTCACCACCGACACATATCCAAGATTTTCAAGCAGATGGTAGTGCGTCACGGCGTGCTTGCCTTGACTTCCGTCAGGAAACACCGCCATCTGCAGCCTATCCTTAGGATTGCGCCCCACGTGCCCCACGATGGTTCCGTTCTCGGGATCGGGCACGCCCCACACCACAGCCACATACTCACGTTTGGTGGTCTTGTTGAAAAACTGCTTTCCGAGATTGGTTTTGGCATCAGGAGTCTTGGCCACCACCAATAGTCCTGAGGTATCCTTATCGATACGGTGCACCAGCCCCATGCGGGGGTCCGACACATCATAGTCGGGATTGTCGCGGAAATGCCATGCGAGAGCGTTGACCAGAGTGCCGGTGTAATTTCCGTGTCCGGGATGCACCACAAGTCCGGCGGGTTTGTTCACCACGAGCAGATCCTCATCCTCATACACAATGTCGAGCGGAATATCCTCAGCCACAATCTCAAACTCGTAGCGCGGACGGTCCATCACCACACTCACCACATCGAGCGGCTTCACCCTGTAGTTGCTCTTCACAGGCTTGCCGTTGACAAGAATACATCCGGCATCAGCCGCCTGCTGCACACGGTTCCGCGACGACTTCTCAAGCCTAAGCACCAGGAATTTGTCAACTCTCAGCAGCTGCTGACCCTTGTCAGCCACAAACCTGAAATGCTCATACAGCCCATCGCCCCCGTCGCCATAGTTCTCCTCAATCCCCTCGATATCCTCGATATCCTCAATATCTTCAGCCATGCGCAATCAATTGAGGTCCAGGAAATCAGATTCGGGAATATCTATATCTATGGAGTCACCGGCTTCCTCCTGCATGCCGGCACCCACCTCTATCACCACCTTGCTTGTGGTGGGGATACGGGCTCCGGGCATCAGACGATGACCGTCGCGGGTCACATTCAGCACAAGGTCCTGATATTCCGACGGCACCTCGCGCACCTCTATATCCTTGATGCCCAACCCCTCGAGTATCGAGCGAGCCTGACGCAGCGACATATCGGTGAGCGCGGGAATTGTCACGCTGCGCGGTGTGAAAGCATTGACTGTGAGATACACTGTGCGGCCGTGCTTCACCTTGGTGCTGACTTTCGGATTCTGCTCCACCACCATGCCGGGCGATGCGGAATTATCGTACACAGAGTCACTAAGCTCCACCACAAACCCCTCGGCCTCAAGCTTCTGCACAGCCTCATCATAACTTACGCGGCGCACATCCGGCACCTCTTGATACTCTCCGTGACCGGTCCATACATCAAGCCACACAGTGCCAAGCCACAACAGCAGCACACCGAGCAGAATCATGGCCAGCAAATTGAGCAAAATCTTCATGCCGAGCTTCATCGGCTTCTTAGGGTTTTGGGTATCCATAGTCTATTTTTTCTGTTTTTTCACCGGATCGCAAGTCAGTCCCACACCAAGTTTCTTGAACACCTTATGGTCCACCTCGCCGAGCATCACAGTGCAATGCACCTGACATCCGTCCAGCTCCGGCAGTTTCTCCAGGGCGCGACGACAGTTTTCATCGTGAGTACTGAGCACCGAGAGTGCCACAAGCACCTCATCCGTATGCAGTCTTGGGTTGCGGCTTCTTAAATAATGTGTCTTTGTGTGCTGGATAGGCTCTATCATCTGCTGAGGTATAAGCTTCACGCCATGGTCGATGCCGGCCAAATATTTCGTAGCATTGAGAATGAGCGCAGCACTCGGGCCGAGAAGCACACTCGTTTCAGCAGTGATGATAGTGCCGTCACCGAGCTCTATAGCCGAGCAAGGCACTCCGCTCGCATCAGCACGCTCTTTGGCGGCCACGGTGCAGCGGCGGTAGGTGGTGTCAATCTTCGCCTGCTTCATCAGCAGCGCAATCTTGTTCACCTCGTTCTCGTTTCCCTCGCCAAGAGCCATACGGTCGAGAGCGGTATAATAGCGGCGTATAATCTCGTTTTTTGAAGCCTCGCAGCACACCTCGTCATCGTTGATACAGAATCCCACCATATTCACACCCATGTCAGTGGGCGATTTGTACGGATTCTCGCCATAAATACCCTCAAACAGAGCATTCAGCACAGGGAATATCTCAATGTCGCGGTTGTAGTTGATGGCAGTTTTGCCATACGCTTCAAGATGGAACGGGTCAATCATGTTCACATCGTTGAGGTCGGCTGTGGCGGCTTCGTATGCAATATTCACAGGGTGCTTGAGCGGAAGGCTCCACACAGGGAACGTTTCAAATTTGGCATATCCGGCCTCAATACCGCGCTTATGCTCATTGTAGAGCTGACTGAGACACACGGCCATCTTGCCGCTGCCGGGGCCGGGGGCGGTGACAATCACCAGCGGACGGGTGGTTTCCACATAATCGTTGCGGCCAAACCCTTCATCGGAGTCAATCAGCCCCACATTTGTGGGATAGCCATCGATGGTATAATGTATATAGGTAGTGATGCCAAGACGGCTCAGCTTGGCGCGGAACGCATCGGCGCTGCTCTGGCCATTGTAGTGGGTCACCACCACCGAGCTCACAAGAAATCCGCGCTTCTGAAACTCCTCCCTGAGCCTCAGCACATCCATATCGTAGGTGATGCCCAAATCCTGACGCACCTTGTTTTTCTCGATATCGAGCGCACTGATCACAATCACTATTTCAGCATGGTCGCCCAGCTGACTGAGCATACGCAACTTGCTGTCAGGCTGAAAACCCGGCAGCACCCGGCTCGCATGGTAGTCGTCAAACAGTTTGCCACCAAGTTCAAGATAAAGCTTGTTGCCAAACTTGGCAATGCGCTCTTTAATGTGCTCAGACTGTATTCTGAGATACTTATCGTTGTCAAATCCGTATTTCATAACGGATTACAAAGGTAAACGATTTTGTCCACATCACCAAAAAAATCTTTCAACAACATCACCATCAGCCCTTAGGTTGATTTTTTTAATTTTATTAAGCACCAAACACTGCACGGAATGGAAGAAAATTTGTAACTTTGCACACTGCAACAATATATGCAATGAATATCAGAACTCTAATCATCACTATGCTCGCCGCTGTATGCCTCACCTCCTGCGGCGAATATCAACGCGCACAAAAGAGCACCGACTACGACTACAAGCTCGACTATGCCAAGCGCGCATTTGAGCAAAAAAAATATGTGCAGGCAGCCACTGTGCTTCAGGATGTAGTCACTGTGTTCAAAGGCACAGAGAAAGCCGAGGACGCACTCTATCTGCTGGCTCTAAGCAACTATGAGAACAAAGATTATGTGAACTCAGGCGCATATTTCAAAACCTACTACACCCGCTATCCGCGAGGAAAATACACCGAGCTCGCACGATTCTACAGCGGCTACGGCTACTATCTCGACTCGCCCGACCCCCAGCTCGACCAAAGCGACACCATGCGCGGCATCGAGGAGCTGCAGGCGTTCCTTGACTACTACCCTAAAAGCGACAAGGTGAGCATAGCTCAAAACGCCATCTTCGAGCTACAGGACAAGCTCACCCTCAAGGAGCTGCAGAACGCTCAGCTCTACTACAACCTCGGCAACTATATGGGCAACAACTACGAATCAGCTATCATCGTGGCCAAGAATGCCATCAAGAACTACCCCTACTCGCGCTACAAGGAGGACCTCGAGATGCTCGTGCTCAAATCCCGCTATCAGGAAGCCGCGCAGAGCGTGGACGAGAAAAAGGCCTCGCGCTTCCGCGATGTGGTGGATGAATACTATTCGTTTATCAACAACTACCCTGACAGCCCCAACCGCAAGGAAGCCGACAACATCCTGAAAATAGCGCGCAACTACGCTTCCGAATAACCATCACCCGACTAAAACATTATATTCTATATACATAAATATGGACTACAAGAAAACAAACGCTCCGCTCAACACTGTGACCCGCGACATGATCGAACTGTCAAGCGACACCGGCAATGTGTATGAAACCGTGAGCATCATCGCAAAACGCGCCAACCAGATTTCCGCCGAGATGAAGCACGACCTCGAGAAGAAACTGCAGGAGTTCGACTCACTCAACGACAACCTGGAGGAGATTTCCGAAAACCGTGAGCAGATTGAGATCTCACGCTACTACGAAAAGCTCCCCAAGCCCACTCTGATTGCCGCACAGGAGTATGTGGACCACAAAATCCACTTCCGCAACCCCGCCAAAGAGCGCAACAACGACGCCGAATAACAACATTTTTCGGCCAAACGCTTGGCTAAGTCATGCAAAATGGCTACCTTTGTGGCGCTAAAATTGGGCAGCAGCCTCGCTTTAGCACATATATAATTCATTATTAACACCTTAAAATTTTCCAAGAATGCATTTGAATTCTGACGAAAAAGTAGAAATCTTTGAGAAATACGGTAAGGGCAAGACTGACACTGGCTCACCCGAAGCACAGATTGCATTATTCTCAGTCCGTATTGCTCATTTGACTGAGCACCTCAAGTCAAATCACAAAGATTATACCACAGCTCGTGCTCTTAAGGCGTTGGTAGGTAAGCGTCGTCGTCTTCTTGACTATCTGATTAAGAAAGACATCAACCGCTACCGTGCCATCATCGCTCAAAAAGAGCTTGGTATCAGAAAGTAATCCCGATAGGGAAACTCTACTTGACGATTACACTTTGAAGCTGCCTCCCCACCGGATGCAGCTTCATTGCTTTTAATCCAACCTCATTGCCACTTAATTTAATATATAATGAGTGATTTCAATGCCAAAGGCCACTTGTCGATGATTGGGGCCAATGTGATGTGGGGCGTGATGTCGCCCGTTGCCAAAACCATACTTGCCACCGGCACCATCACACCGCTGCTGCTCACTGATATGCGTGTAGCCGGAGCAGCTGTGCTATTCTGGATAGCGGCGCTGTTCACACCCCGCGAGCATGTGCCTCTCGTTGACCTGCTGCGGCTTGCCGGAGCCGCCTGCCTCGGCATCCTGTTCAATCAAGGGTGCTTCATATTCGGCGTGGGGCTATCCTCACCGGGCGAAGCCTCTATCATCACCACCACCATGCCTATGTGGGTGATGATACTTGCCGCACTGATCCTCAAAGAGCCAATCACATGGAAGAAAGGCGGCGGCATACTCCTCGGAGCTACAGGCGCCATAATCCTTGTAAGCTCCAATCCCGGCAACGCCGCCACCGGGAGCAACCCCACCTTAGGCGACCTGCTCGTGCTCACCGCTCAGCTGAGCTACGCACTCTACCTCACACTCTACCGCAACTTCATACGCCGCTATTCGCTGATCACATTGATGAAATGGATGTTCCTGTTTGCCACAATAATCGCCATAGGACCAAGCATACCCACATTATTGACAACCGCGTGGGAGAGCATCACCCCAGCCTCATGGCTCGGATGCGCGTATGTGGTGGCCGGAGGCACATTTATGGCATATATATGCGTGATGATAGGACAGAAGAACCTGCGCCCCACCATCGTAGGGATGTACAATTACCTCCAGCCTATCGTGGCCATGACAATAGGGATATACCTCGGATACGATTCATTCACCGTGTGGAAATCCATAGCTATCCTGCTCATATTTTCAGGAGTGTATCTCGTCACCATCTCCAAAGCCCGCCACTGACATCAATTTAGAATCCATAGGACTTATCCAATCCCCCGAACCAATTGCCCACCAACAAAAAAAAGATCAAATCCCGATTAAAAGGAAAGAGTCCGGTACAATACCGAACTCTTTCTATAACTGGATAATGTATAGAGCCTACTGCTTTCAGGACAGGAGGAGGATGGTGCCGGAGATGAAGGTGGTGGAATGGAGCTCGCCGGTGAAGGGGTAGAGGGTCACCTGGCCGGTGAGGGTGTTGAGCTCGGCGATATGCATGGTGTACTCTTTGCCGTGCCAGCAGATGGTGTGTGCGAGGATGCGCTCTATCATAGCCGCTGCTTGCTCTTGAAGCTTTTCACGATGCTGCGCGCCTGCCGCTGATGTGCGCCCCAGCGTGTGCGGGTCAACGACAGCGAGTCGATAAATGCCACTTCGCCATCACGCGGCTCATAGTAAATGTGGCCGGAGATGTTGAACGGCATACGGGCTGAATCAAGCACAAGTTTGATGCTTCCCCATCCGTCGGCACTGAGGCCCGAGGTAACATATTCGCGTGTGCCGTCGTGATACTCAGCTGTTATTACGGCTTCGGGCATGCCGCTTGCACCGATAATCTTGGCGCGCAGTTCGTAGGCATCGCCTTTTTCCCAATTGCGGTCGGAGGGAATGTTGAAGGAGATGAAATTGGAGGGCATGGTGCTGCTGAGACGGCGGTAGCGCACATCGCTCCACACATCCACAGAGTCACCCTCGAATGAGAATGTCTGTCCGGAGAGGTCGGCAGTTGAGGCTCCGGCCATCTCCTGAGCCTCCGCTATCTTGCTGTTGAGGATTTCGTTGACGCGGTCGTACACCTCGATATATTCGTCCATGTGCCGCCCATACCACATAAATGAGGAGTCGGCTTCCTGAGAGGTGATGCCATGCTTGGCATAGATGGATTGGCGGAGCACGCTGCGGGCGGAGTCGGAATCGTAGTGACGGAAATTGTTTTCCACCACGCTTTCGCCTATGTGGATATCAACGAGCAACCTGGCCATATCTTCCGGTCCAAGCACGCCCTTGGGGCGCTGTGAGCATCCCGTCAGCATTGCCAATGCCACCATTGCGGCTATGTGCCACCGCTTATTCATCTTCAGCGGATTCAGGTTCCTGTGTGTCATCCCCGGCCTCGGGAAGTTTGGGCGAGGGCTCGGCAAGGAAACGTGTATAGAACAGCAACACCACTATTATGCCCACCGATATGGCAGCATCGGCGAGGTTGAACACCGGCTGGAAAAACAGGAAATGCTCGCCGCCTACCCAAGGCACCCACTGGGGCCATGTGAAACTGAACAGCGGGAAGTAGAGCATATCCACTACCCTGCCGTGGAAAAGGCTCGCGTACCCGCCGTCGGGGGGGAACAATGTGGCCACCTGCGGGGGTGCGGGATTATTGAAAATCAGGCCGTAGAGCATACAGTCGATGATATTGCCAATGGCACCGGCGGTGATAAGAGCCACACACACCACATAGCCTGTTTTGATGGTGCGGCTGTCGCGTATGCGCCACAGATACCATATCAGCCCTATGGCAAGGAATATGCGGAACACGGACAGGAACAGTTTGCTTCCGAGTTCCATGCCGAAAGCCATGCCGTTGTTTTCAATAAAATAGAGCCGGAACCATGAGGTGATCACATACTCCTCGCCAAGATAGAAATGGGTTTTAACCCAAATTTTCAGTATCTGGTCGAGGAGAATCACCAACAGGATTACTCCAAGGGCCAAAAAGCCTTTATGCTGCTTCATAATGATTGGTTAAAGATTGGGAGCGGACGGCGGTCACTTGCCTCGCTGCTGATTTTTGGCATCAACGCTCATGGTGGCATGGGGCACGGCACGCAAGCGCTCTTTGGGTATCAGCTTGCCGGTGACACGACATATACCGTAGGTCTTGTTTTCAATGCGCACCAATGCCGCCTGCAGATGCTGGATAAACTTCAGCTGGCGCTCCGCAAGGCGTCCTGCTTCCTCCTTGCCAAGGGTGTTGGCTCCTTCCTCCAGGATTTTGAATGTGGGGGAAGTGTCGGCGGTGTCATTGCCTTCGGCGTTGGTGACATTGGCCTTGAGCATATCATAATCCTGCTGGGCTTTGGCCAGCTTGGTCATTATTATCTCTTTGAACTCAAGGAGTTCCTCATCGGTATATCTCGTTTTCTCGCTCATAATGGTGAAATAATTCCAGTAGTGTTTTTACTTAACTAACGCTATATTCACCAATAGGTTCAGTGAATCGAGGTCAAGGGCTGCAACATCGGCATCATTCTCGTCCACGCTGCCCACTGTCAAGCTTTCAGCGAGCACCTGACGGGAAATATAGCTGCCAAAAGCGTCAAGGGCGGCGCGGGTGTCGGCATCATCGGCAGATGGGGCGAAAGTGAGGTTGATTTTGTCGGTTATCTCGTAGCCACGGTCCTTGCGGATATTCTGAATACGGTTGACAATATCACGGGCCAAACCTTCCATCCTGAGTTCGGGAGTGACTGTGACATCGAGAGCCACGGTGACTTTGCCTTCACTGGCCACGAGCCAGCCGGGGATATCCTCGGAGATAATTTCCACATCGCCAAGCTCTATGTCGGCCTGTTCGGTGCCGATAGTCAGGGAGATGCTGCCGGAGCGCTCAAGGGCGGCGATTGACGGCTGGTCCATGGCCTGGATAGCGGCAGCCACTTGCTTCATGTTCTTGCCGAATTTCGGGCCGAGTTTCTTGAAGTCGGGCTTCACACGCTTCACAAGCATACCGTTGTCATCGCTGATAAGCTCAAGTTCTTTCACATTCACCTCGCTGAGAATCAAATCTTTCATAGCCAGCACATCCTCAGCCAAAGTGGCATCTGAAGCAGGCACCATGATGCGCTGCAGCGGCTGGCGCACCTTGAGGTTGGCCTTGCGCCGGAGGGACAGCACAAGCGAAGTGACGGTCTGCGCCATGCGCATACGCTCCTCCAGCTTGGCATCCACAACAGCCATGTCGGCTTCGGGGAAGCTGGCCAGATGCACGGAGCACTCCTCGCAGCCTGTGAGGTCACGGTAGAGGCGGTCGGCGTAGAACGGCGATACGGGCGCAATCAGCTTTGCCACAGTGAGCAGGCAAGTGTAGAGGGTCTGATATGCGGCGAGTTTGTCATTGTTCATCTCCCCGCCCCAGAAACGCTTGCGGTTGAGGCGCACATACCAGTTGGAGAGGTCATCGTTGACAAAATCGTTGATGGCGCGTGCAGCTTTGGTGGGCTCATAATCATTGAGCGACTCATCTACAGTGGCCACCAGAGTGTTGAGCAACGAAATAATCCAACGGTCGATTTCGGGACGCTCCTGCACCGGAATCTGCGGCATGTCGGGGGTGAATCCATCGACATTGGCATAGAGTGCGAAGAACGAATATGTGTTGTGCAAAGTGGCAAACAGCTTACGGGCAGCTTCCTGCACACCTGCGGGGTCGAATTTGAGGTTGTCCCACGGCGCGGAGTTGGCAATCATGTACCAACGCAGCGGGTCGGAGCCATATTTTTCAATGGCTTCGAACGGATTGACGGCATTGCCAAGACGCTTGGACATCTTGTCGCCGTTTTTATCGAGCACCAGGCCGTTGGAGATCACAGCTTTGTAGGCACGGGAGTCAAACACCATGCCGGCAATGGCATGGAGAGTGAAGAACCAGCCGCGAGTCTGATCCACACCCTCGGCAATGAAGTCGGCGGGGAAAAGTTCGCCGGAGTCAATGCCGTCCTTATGCTCAAACGGATAGTGCTGCTGAGCATAGGGCATGGAGCCGGAGTCAAACCACACATCAATCAGGTCCGTTTCGCGGTGCATAGGCTTGCCGGAGGGCGACACGAGCACAATATCATCCACATACGGTCGGTGAAGGTCGATTTTCTCATAATTCTCCTTGGAGTAGTCGCCGGGCACAAAACCGCGCTCCTTGTAGGGGTTGGAGCTCATCACACCAGCCTCCACAGCACGCTCGATCTCATTGTAGAGTGATTCAACGGAGTCGATGCACAGCTCTTCGGATGCATCCTCAGTGCGCCATATCGGGAGCGGTGTGCCCCAGTAGCGCGAGCGCGAGAGGTTCCAGTCCTGAAGATTCTCAAGCCATTTGCCGAATCGGCCCGAGCCGGTGCTCTGTGGCTTCCATTTGATGGTGTCGTTGAGCTCCATCAGACGGTCGCGGACAGCTGTGGTGCGGATGAACCAGCTGTCGAGCGGATAGTAGAGCACAGGCTTGTCAGTGCGCCAGCAGTGGGGGTAGCTGTGGGTATGCTTCTCGATCTTGAACACCTTATTGTTCTGTTTGAGCCACATACATATCTCCACATCAAGAGTTTCGTCACCGGGCTGTTTCTCAGGGTCGTAGGCATTCTTCACATATTTGCCCTGCCAAGGAGTATAAGCCTCCACATTCACCATCTTCTCCACAAATTCGGAGTCAAGGTCGCTGAGAAGATAGAAGCGTCCGGTCATGTCCACCATGGGGCGGATATTGCCGTCGCGGTCAATCAGATGCAAGGGAGGCACTCCGCTCTGCTTTGACACCCTGAGGTCGTCGGCACCGAAAGTGCCTGCGATATGAACAAGGCCTGTACCATCCTCAGTGGTGACATAATCGCCCGGAATCACCCGGAAAGCACCCTCGCCGGGGTTGACCCACGGGATAAGCTGCTCATAGTGCATCCCCACAAGGTCAGAACCCTTGTAGCGGCCCACCACCTCATACGGAATCAGCTTGGCACCCTTCTCGTAGCTGTCGAGCGGCAGCTCAGCAGCTTTGGGCGAGAAATATGCGCCCATAAGGTCATCGGCAAGCACCACAGTCACCTTCTCACCCGAATAGGGGTTGTAGGTGCGCACCACATTGTAGTCAATCGACGGACCGACAGCGATGGCGGTGTTGCTGGGGAGGGTCCAAGGAGTGGTGGTCCATGCGAGGAAATATGGATTACCCCATCCTGTCATGTCGGGCTTGGGGTCGGTGATCGGGAATTGCGCCACACAGGTGGTGTCCTTCACATCGCGATAGCATCCGGGCTGGTTGAGCTCGTGGGAGCTGAGACCGGTGCCGGCAGCAGGTGAATAGGGCTGAATGGTGTATCCCTTGTAGAGGAAACCCTTGTTGTACAGCTGCTTGAGCAACCACCACACTGATTCGATATAGCGGTTGTCATAAGTGATATACGGATTTTCCATATCCACCCAATACCCCATGGAGCTTGTCAAAGTTTCCCACTCCTTGGTGTATTTCATCACCTCGCGGCGGCAAGCTGCGTTATAGTCATCCACAGATATTTTCTTGCCGATATCCTCTTTGGTGATGCCGAGACTTTTCTCCACGCCGAGTTCCACAGGCAGCCCATGGGTGTCCCATCCGGCTTTGCGCTTCACGTGAAACCCTTTCATTGTTTTGTAGCGGCAGAAAATATCCTTGATGGTGCGGGCCATCACATGGTGTATGCCCGGCATACCGTTGGCGCTCGGAGGACCTTCGTAGAACACGAAGGAGGGACACCCCTCACGCTCTTTCATACTCTGCTCAAACAGTGATTTCTCATTCCAGTCGGCAAGCATCTGCTTGTTAATCTCCGAAAGGTTGAATTTATCGTAGATAGGAAAATTCTTTTTCATTGCAGTATATTAGCAAATTTTCTGCAAAAGTACATAAAACCAAGCAGATTTGCATCCCCATTCTCAAAAAAAATCACACCTGCCAACCGGACGGGTAAGCCAGCGGCATCCGCCGTTCTTCGGCAGGAAGCGATTCCTTGAGGGGACTACTCGTCGGGGGTGATGGGGAGGATGAGGACACGCATGGAGTCGGTAATGAGGCGCGTCTCTCCCCTGCGGCCATTTACATAGGTCACTTCCACGGTCACCTCCACTTCGTCTTTGTCGTTGGCCATGGGAAACATATCACGTGCAAACAGCACTTCACCTTTGTCGTTGAACGGCAGGCGCACCACACGCTTTCCTTTCTCTGTCGGCACCGACATCTCGAAATAGTTGTTGTCATCAAGCTTCCATCCCGAAGTCACCGACATGGAGTCGATAATCTCATTGGGACGACCGTTCACGCCCTCGAAGGCCTGACGGTGGTCCGCAAGGGATGTGCAAGTGGCGCGAGCGGAAAGTTTGCCAAGTCCGGCCACGAGGGTACGCACCCGGGCAGGTTTTTTATCGCCAGTGGCACGGAGGTAGATAGGCTCGTTGCGCGAGTTCATGACGCGCATGGCCTGTCTCTCCGATGACCAGTAAACCACGGCGCCATCGGTGAAAGTATCGCCCACTTTCATGTCCTGATCGTTGATGCGGACGGTGGGGGTGGTCAGCTTCTTGATAACGTATGTTTCAGCATGTAGCAGTGGCTGTGCGACGGCGACGAGCGCGCAGGACATGAGGATTTGTCTTACGAAGTTTTGCATAGATTACAACGTGTTTTAGAAGTGTGAACAAAATTGAAGGGATAAACAGATATATTATTATAGATGTGAAAATGTAGCATATAGCAGATACCACCATTAGAAATACAGTGATTCCGGCAAACGACCATACGATTCGCGAAGCTCCGCGGGTACTGAGCATCCAGCGGGTGGCGCGGTGGTGCATCAGCACGTAGGCCAGCCTGAAGCGCAAACCCCGGGGAAGAAAGGTTTGCATCACCGACCTGCCGCTGAGAATATACACGGCCACAAGGAAATAGAGAATGAAGAGAAACACTATTTCGGTGACGGATACTATATGGTCTTCATTGAGGAGCGCACACAGGGCGTTGTAGTTGATCACTGCTCCGGGCATATCGCCAAGATATGTGGAATGGTTGTCACCGCCGGAGAAGTCACCGATCACTATTATCTTGTCCTTGGCTTTTGCAGCCATGTCCATATCCATATCCAGGATATCGGCCCCGAGGTTGTAATACACTCTCTTGGTGCCGGAGATACACCCTGTGGCCGCCAGAATGTCAAGCGAGTCAAGCGACATCACACCATCGGAATAGATACGCACCGGGAACTTGAGTTCCACGCATTTGCGGCTGAGCTGGCCGTTGGACACATATAGCGGGCCATATTTGCTGATGGTGTGGCCAGTGAGGTCATGATAAGCTTTGAGCGGAAACGATTCATCATTGTTTTTGCAAAACTCATACTTCACAAAATTCGATTCCACGAAATTCACAGCATAGTCGCTGTAGCCGGCCTTGGAAAAAATCCTCGGGTCGGTAGGCTCCTCGCCTTCGTGCATCGGCAGCACAAGCCTGGGAGTGCGTGCAATGGCATCATACAGCTCATTGTCAACCTCCGGAGAATCGATGTTGGGCTCAAACCTCACATCGCACATTATATACTTGTAGGTAGGGTTGTCGGCCAACTGATTGAAAAATGCAATCAGCCTGTGGCGATCGGTAACCGACACCACACCGGAGGGGAACTCCGGCTGCAGCTCATCGTAGTAGTTCACGAGCTCACGGTCGTAGGCGATGTTGACGAGCATCACATCGTCGGGCACCTTGTCCGATAAGCCGAACAGTGCTGATTTGGCTATCTCATATCGCTGCGACACACTCGCGCTGCCAAGAAGAGAGTGAGGCACATTGTCGTAGATATAGCACGCTACCAGAAGAATACCGGTAAACACCGCCGCCATGAGCAACTGCAACCCGCGTCGGCGCAGCAGCCTCACAACCGCCGACAACAGCTTGCCGCCGAATATAGATTTGAACTTGAATTGGAATTTTCTCATCATACCCCATTTGATTAAATTGCGTCAAGAAGCACGAAAGCGCTCCAGAATTGAGGATTGCGATAAGGATACTCATCCTGCGGCTGCTCGTCCTCGAAATCGGGGTCAAACATTTCATCATCGCTCCAATCCTGAGCCTCAGCCTTATAGTTGCGCAGATACTCCTGCGCTTCGGCCAAAGCGTTGTGTTTGGGCATGCCATCCACAAGGTTGGCGTAGAAACGGTCCATGAGCAGACAAGTGGCATAGTCGTCCACCTTCCACAAGCTCATAAGCAGCGATTTGGCACCGGCTTTTTTGAAGCCGCGCTGAAGGCCGAACACACCTTCGCCGGTGACATCGCCCAAAGCGGTTTGGCAAGCCGACAGGACTGCCAGATCAAGGCCGCGGAGGTCAAGCCGGGCTATCTCCATGGCGGTGAGCACACCATCGTTGCCGCTGTCGGAAGTGCCGCGTCCGAGGAGGGTCGGGGCAGCTCCGTAGAGCATCAGGCCGGAACGACGCAGCATATTATCCTCGGCATGACCGGCTCCGGGAGCGTTGCTTAAAAACAGATCACACGCCTGATAGTCGGCATCCTCCTCGGATATGCAGAATCCGTGGGTGGCGATATGGAGCAGTGAAGTGCGCTTGCCACTCAATCCCCTGATGGCCCGCTCCGAGCCGGCTTTTCCGGTGAGCAACTGAAGCGCAGGCACCTTGGGTTGCAGGCGGCCATGGATGCCGTTTACTTCCACCAATGTCTGCGGCAGGTCGTAGCCGGAAGGTGTGCCGTCGGGATTGTAATCGATGCCTCCAATCACGCAGGCCGCAGACAGCTGCGCCTCTTGACCCCGGCGGGCAAGCTGACGGGTGGATGACAACCGGTGCATGCTCCAGCGCGAGCTGAGAAGCGAGGACGGGGAAGCGAAATCAGGAAGATATTCTATCGGCAGACTGTAGAGATCGCCATCGGGAGCGAAGTAGAGGGTGTTGATTCCTTCGGGCAGCTGCTGTGCCACATTTTCCCACACAAGACGGCTGAGCTCAGTGCGGTTGGAGCGCACATTGTTTAGAGCTGAGGTGGATGCCACCTCTATGAACTTGGGCACACTGTCCTCACAGGTCATCACAAAAGCGTAATAATTGGGTAGGTTTTTAGCACCGAACGCCACAAACTCCACCGCGGCCTCGTTGGGTTGGAGAGCGGAGCGCACCGCCGAGGCGGGCACATTGAGGTTGGCCGTATAGTCGCCGTAGCTGCCTGATTTGCTCACCAGCTCGCGCTCGAGGGCATTAGCTGCGCGCTCAAGCGAATCGGTGACATTCAGTTCGTTGAGTTCTCCGGAGGCCGAAAGATTCTCATACAACTCGTTGAGCTTGGCACGGGTTTCCTGCAGGCGGGTATAAAGTAGGTCGATGTCAGCTGAAGAAGCCTCGGCTATAAGATCTTTCAGATTACATTCGCTATTGAGCATCAAGCCTTTGGCAAACAGGGTTCCTTCGTATGCCACCGATATCATCCGAGGCGTGGGGCATGCGCTTGCATACGACAGCAGGTCAGCGCGGTACCAATTGTTCCAAGCGTCCCAATACGAAGCACGTTCAGCTGCCGGGAGCGATGAGAACTGGCGGCGGAGCATGTCAGTGAGCAGCGCAGTGCTCTCGGAAGCGCGCTCTACCAGTCTCTGCTCCTCGCCGGGAATCGTGGCGAGCATGGAGCAGTTGTTGACCACCGCGTGCAGATATTCGGGGTGCTTGGTGCCGAGAGTGTTACGGCGGATATCAATTGATTGGTCAATCAGCTCGAGAGCCTCTTTTGTGCGGTCCTGTCCGAGCAGATACACGCTCTGGTTGTTGAGCACGTTGGCATATTCGGGAGTGGTTTGCAATCCGTTTTCGGAAAAGATGTCGAGAGCCTCGCGGCCAACCTCCTCAGCCCGGTCGATATTGCCCACGGAATAGATGTTGGAAGCCATATTGTTCAATATCCTCGCATATTCGGGAGATCGGGTACCGGCATACGCGCCCACCAGCTCGAGAGCGCGGTTGTTGAGCGAATCGGAAGCGACGCTGTTGCCGGCTCTGGCCTGAAACAGGGCGAGATTGCTGAGCGAAGTGGCAAAGTTGGCAGTGTCGCCGATAGCCTCGTATATGGAGGAAGCCTGAGCGGCGTATGATACAGCATAGTCAGTGTTGTGCACCATGGCATAATATCCGGCCAGGTCGCTGAGAGCATGGGCATGCTGCTTGCCACCCTTGGCGGAGGTATGCTCAAGCACCTCGAGAGCCCGTGCACTGAGGCGGAGAGCCTCGGCATGGTTGCCGGCCAGCTGCTGGTGCGATGCCGCCTGCATGAGTCGTTCCGCCTGTTCGGGTGAATACTCTCCGGATTGTCCGCCGGCATCCGTCACCTGCGAGCTTATGCGGGAAGCCTCGTCATAGTGTCCGGCCTTGGAATGGAGCTTTGCGAGAGTGTTGATGGCGTTGGTGCGCGACTCCTCATCAATGTCGGCCGAGCTATAGATACCTGCCACCTGCTCCTGCACGGCGATAGCCTCATCCAGACGCTTGTCGAGCGACAGCATTGAAGCGAGCAACTCGAGCTTGGAGGCATACTCCGGACTCCTGGCGCCATACTTGCGGGCATAGAGTTCGGCAAGCTCCTTCTGTGCCACGGAGGCATCGGCATAATTGGACGATTCGGTGCAATATTTCACAAGGAGTGTCAGTCCCTCGGTGTAAGGGTCCTCGGTGGGGAGAATCACCCTCTTCAGCACCCTGAGGCTATGACGCTGGTACTCAATGGCCAGCGGAGAATTACCACATTTGCTTGCATACAATCCTGCATTGGCCAGCGCGGTGCTGAAATTTTTCTGCACAGTGTCGCCCTTGCTCTTGTACTGTTCTATCACCTTCTCCTCAACGGCGAGGGCACCGGCCGCATCATCAGCGCGGTATTTGTAGGAAGCAAGGTTGTTGAGTCCGTTCAGATAGTCTGCCGCATACAGGTCGCCACACTCCGAGAGAATAGCCACTGATTTTTCCTCGGCGGCGGCGGCAAGCTTATAATCCTCCGAAGCGGAATGTATCACAGCCAACCGGCTGAGAGCATCTGCATGCTGAGGTTTGTTCTTGAAAATCTTCTCGCACACCTTCACCGACTGCATCTGCGCCTTGACAGCTTCCTTGGCATTGCCGCCTTTGAGCAGATAGAGCGCATAGTTGTGGTAGGCCGCCGGGAGCGAGGTGTGCTCCTTCGACTTCACACGCTCCACCACACCGATGGATTTCTGCTGTAGCTTGACAGCGTTGTCGAACTGCTCCATGCCGTAGTACGATATCGCCGAGCCGGCAAGCAGATTGGCATACTGGAGCGAATTGACGGCTCCGGCAGCTTCGGCGTGTTCTATGAGCCTGTTGCACAGCGTCAGAGCACGGTCGTACTTATGGTTAGTGTTGAGCATGGTGGCCATCAGCCATGCGCAATCCTCATACTCCACCGGAACAGTGTGGAGAGAGTCCCATATCTCGAGAGCCTTGAGGCCATACTCCAGCGCCGGGTCGTTGCTACCCTTGCGCAGCAGAGCCAGCGACAACCTGCTCATGGTGACAGCCTTGTCGAAACATATTTCAGGGAGCAGCTTCTGCTGCACCGCCAGCGCACTGTTGGCAAAAGCAATGGCATTGTCCTGAGTGCTTTCTGTGCGCGAAGTCACGGCGGCCAGCAAGCTCAGCGCCATGCCATATTGCGGCGTGTTCTTGTTTCCGGAGTCAGCCAGACGGCTCACAGCCTTGTTGGCCAAGCTCTTGGTGTCATCGTATTCACCCACAAGGAAATGAGTGAACGCAAGTCCATGAAGGAGCGAGCTTTCTGCAACTGCATCCTCCCCTTCCTGCAGCTCCCACATTTCCAGTGCCTTTGTGGCATCATTCCTGGCGTATGAGTAGTTGGCACGACGGGCATTATAGTATGCCGCATCGCCGAGAGCCATGGCATAGTTCAGATTGCCGGCAGAGTAGAGCGATTTCCACATTTTAGCCGAGGCGTCGGCATTTTTCCACGCGGCATTCCAGTTGCCGGTGGTGGCATATGCCTTGGCAAGAAGATGAAGGCCCTTGGCAGTAAATTCGTTATCCTCGATAATACTTTTCTTGAGCAGCTTCACATTCTGCTCTCCGAGCTGCTGAGCTTGAATATAGTCGCCGGCATTTATGGCATTGGCCACCCCTCGCGAGAGAGAGTCACTCACAGTCAACACCTTGCGCATATCCGCCTGTGCGTTGACAACCCCTTGACCCGACAAAAACAGGAATGATATAAATGTGATTATCAGTTTTTTCATGTCATAAATTTCAACAGCAAATAAAAATTGTGCATAAATGATTGGTGTGCAAATATACACATTCTCATCTACATCCGCAAAATACTGCTACACAAAACATACAGCACGACAAAGGCGGGCCATTGACTGACCCGCCTTTATATCATATATCGCCTGAAGGCGACTATAAAGTTTTTTATTTAAGAATGTCCTTTACAGCGTCGTTGGGGACCATCTGCTCCTGGAAAGTGTAAGCACCGGTTTTGGGCGACTTAACGACCTTGATAACCTTGCTATATGTGCGGCCTTCACCTTTCTGGAGGGATGCTACGGTTTTCTTTGCCATATCTTATAACGTAATTAAGGTATTATTTAATTTCTTTATGCACAGTCACCTTCTTCAGGATCGGGTTGTATTTCTTGAGTTCGAGGCGCTCGGTGGTGTTCTTACGGTTCTTGGTAGTGATGTAACGCGAAGTACCGGGCATGCCACTGGCTTTGTGCTCGGTGCATTCGAGAATTACCTGTACGCGGTTGCCTTTAGCTTTCTTTGCCATCGTTTATTAGAATGATAAGTATTTGATTTCAGTTAAATAACCCTTCTTGGCAGCTTCCTTGATAGCGGCGTCAAGACCGTTTTTGTTAATAGTGCGCAAACCTGCAGCGGAGATTGTGAGAAGAATCCAAGCCTGCTCTTCCACCCAATAGAATTTCTTAGTGAAGAGGTTAACATTGAATTTGCGCTTAGTGCGACGCTTGGAGTGCGATACGTTATTGCCCGTGATCGCTTTCTTGCCTGTAATTTGACAAATCTTTGACATGGCTGTTGTGTTACTTAGCTCTGTTAATTTTAAAATTATCAACTCATTGTGTGGCCGCCATCTCAGTTCTCATATCGCCGCTAAGCGCATCTTATTTAGCGACTTTCAAGGATGAGCCACACAAACCGGGTGCAAAGTAAGCAATTTTTTATGTAATATGCAACTCTGGTGGTTTTTTTTGTGTTTTTTCTTTTTCCGCTTGATTATTTCATGACATTAGCTATCTTTGCATTATCATACCATGAATCAACCAAGTATCATAATATGAAAATTAAATTTTTGCCACTGTTCCTATGGACAGCCGCTATGTCAGGGGCCGCCACAATAGGCGTATATGCCGCTGACTACTGCACTTCGGGGTTGCTGACACGCACTGAGGGCGACCGCAACCTCACATCATTTGAAATCACTGACGGCACCAATACCGTTAGCGTCAATGTCAATCAACCAGCCGCCTACGGCAGCGCCACGTATTTCGACCGGACCTCGTCAGTGCTCACGGTCCAGCCGGGTGCCACAATCGACATCTCTTCAATAAGCTGGGCCGGCAGCTGGATGCATGCATATATATATATGTGGACTATGACAAAGACGGAGAGTTTGACACAATTCTCAACGCCGACGGTTCCAACGATGGCGAGCTTGTGTCATATTCATACTACAACGACGCCAACGGCGCCACCACGGGGCTCAATTCAGCCGGAGAGTCGGTGTATTACGGCGCCGGAATATCCGCTTCAGGCATACCCTCATTCACAATCCCGGCCAACCTCGCCCAAGGAGAGTACCGCCTGAGGTTCAAAATTGACTGGAACTCACTTGACCCATGCGGTTCAACAATCCAAAAGGATGGGGGCTCAATCACTGACATCACCCTCAAGGTAGAAGCTCCGGCGGAGCGCACCGTCACAGTAAAAAGCTCCGACCCCACAAAAGGCTCAGTAGCCATTGAGGGCACCGATGCTCTCAGCGTCACCGCAACCGGACCGGTAACTATCACAGCCACCCCGACTCAAGGATATATGCTCAAGAACTGGACCGATGATGCCACCTCAGCGGTCTATTCCGAACTCTCCACCATCACCGTGCGAGGGAACAACGATCTGTCGCTTACAGCCAACTTCGGCGAGATAGAGTATCCCTCGATGTCACGCACATACACCAACAACGCCTCGCAGCAGAACCGCTATCTTGAGCGTGTGACCACCGAAGGCACCAACACAGCAGAAGTGTTCTCGTGCTCCACTGAGGCGGAGCTCCCCTACACCGCGTTCAGCAGTTCGGCAAACACTTACACCGAGAGCGGAGCGTTGATTGACAAGACATCCAACCCGATAAAAGTGGCCGCCGGCACCACCTCGTTCACTATCACATACTACGGGTGGAATGCTACCATAGGCTCCGCATCCAAACAGATGGACTGGACACAGGAAGCATACTTCGTGGATTGGAACAAAAACGGCTCATTCACCGATGATGGTGAAATTTCGGAAAAAGGCAATACCTCTGTTCCTAACAGTGCCATATATACCGGATTCAGCCGCACTGTCACCATACCCGAAGGCCAGCCGTCGGGCACTTACAGGATGCGCACTGTATTCTTTGAACCCGCCAACAATGCCGAAGAATGGCAGAAAACATTGTTCACCAGCCTTGGACGCAAAATACGCAACGGCGTAGCCTATGATTTCAGCATTGAGATTCTTCCGGAAACAGAGATGTCCATCAGCGAAGTCTCTGCAACCGGACGCAACGGTGATGTAAATCCCGGTCAACAGGATGTGCAGGTAGCCTCCATCAACATTGTGACAGACGGCACCATCGAACCCGCCAGCGCAACCGCCATCAATATGCAATGGACAGGTGACGCTGCGGTGAGCGATCTCCGTTGGATTTACTCCACTTCCGGCAACATCACAGCCAATCAAGTAGGCCAGACCCTCCCGGCAACCGATGAGATGACCTACGAATTCAACCAGCAGCTCCGACACGGCAACAATTATTTCATACTTTTGGCCAATGTGGACCAGGATGCCGTGATTGACAGCAAAATTAAAGTTGACATCAAATCCATCACCGTGGGCGATGAGGAATACTCCATTGAATATCCCGACAATACGTTCATCACAGTATCCGACATAATTGACTATACCGCCGGTAACGCACTGTGGTTTGACACGCCCAACTCCTCCACCACCGGTGCTGCAATATGGAACAGCAACGATTTCAGTACATCATCATCCAATCCGGACGAAATTTGGGAAAGGAAATCATTCCCCATCGGCAACGGCTCTTTCGGAGGCAATGTTCTCGGATCCATCAACCGCGAGCGCATTGTGCTCAATGAAAAGACCTTATGGAAAGGCGGTCCCGGCACCGGCGCATCCAACTATTGGAACATGAACAAAACCGTGAATGCATCCACCCTCGCCTCCATCCGACAGTATCTTGCCGCCGGCAGCACCTCTTCCGCAAACTCCCTTGTGTCAAGCAACTACCGTGGAAACATCAACTACGACAAGTCAGTGTTCGGCACATACACCACCATGGGCGAGGCATATATCAGCACCGGCATTGACGAGTCAAAGGCCACCAACTACAAGCGCATACTCAATATGGACCGCTCAATAGCAGTGGTGCAGTTCGACGCCGACGGAACCTCCTATCAACGCCGCTACTTCTGCTCCTATCCCGACAGCGTGATGGTGTGGCGCTACACATCCACCGGAGCGGCACAGAACCTCACTTTCTCCCTCAACTGTCCGCAGAATGTCACCTCTGTCACCTCTCCCGAACCGGGAACCCTGCTCTACAATGGCAAAATTGACAACAACAATATGCAGTGGGCTCTGAAAGTGCTTGTACGCACCAATGATGGCGGCACAGTAACTGCCAATGCCACTTCACGCACCATAACTGTTGACGGGTCAAACGATGTGGAATTCATCCTCGCAGCCGACACCGACTACGCGATGAACTTCAACCCCGACTACAATGACAACAACACCTTTGTGGGCATCGATCCTGTGGCCAATGTCAACAGCATCATGAAGAACGCTGCCACAAAAACATACGATGAGCTGTATGCCACCCATATCAGCGACTACTCCACTCTCTTCGACCGTGTGCAATTGGAAATCAACCCGGCAGAGAAGTTTGACAATCGTCCTACTCCCTCCCGTCTGACCTCCTACCGCAGCGGCACCCTTGACCACGGTCTGGAGCAGCAATATTTCCAGTACGGGCGCTACTTGCTCATCTCCAGCTCGCGTGCCGGCAATATGCCCGCCAACCTCCAAGGTATGTGGCACAACAACATTGACGGTCCTTGGCGAGTGGACTACCACAACAACATCAACCTCCAGATGAATTACTGGCCAGCCACCTGCACCAACCTGTTTGAATGTATGACCCCGTTCATAGATTATGTGCGCGGCCTGGTGAAGCCCGGTGAACGCACTGCCACAGCATACTATGGCGCACGCGGATGGACCGCAGAGGTTTCAACCAACATCTTCGGGTTTACCGCTCCGCTCAACAGCACCGACATGTCGTGGAACTACAACCCCACCGCCGGTCCATGGCTCGCAACACAGATATGGGAGTATTACGATTACACACGCGACAAAGAATGGCTGCGTGAAATCGGCTATCCCATCATCAAGTCAAGCGCAAACTTCGTAAGCGACCTCCTCTACCTCCATAACGGCACATACACATCAGCACCATCCTACTCACCGGAACACGGCACCGCTGACCTTGGTGCCACATACGCCAATGCAGTGACAAGAGAAGTGCTCATGGAAGCGATAAAAGGAGCGGAAGTTCTCGGCGAAACTCCCGAAGAGCTTTCCGAATGGAAAGAAAAGCTCAATAAAATGTATCCCTATCAGGTAGGCCGATACGGACAGCTTCAAGAGTGGTATAACGACATTGACACCTACGGTGACACCCACCGCCACACCAACCACCTGTTTGGACTTCATCCGGGCTCTACCATCAACGCTTTGGAGAACCCTGAGCTGGCCGATGCCTGCAAAGAGACCCTCAATCAGCGTGGCGATGCAGCCACCGGCTGGTCCATGGGATGGAAGCTCAACCACTGGGCCCGACTCCTTGACGGTGATCATGCCTACACCCTTTTCCAAAACTTGCTTAAAAACGGCACCGCGGACAATATGTGGGACCTCCACCCACCATTCCAGATTGATGGCAACTTCGGTGGCACCGCCGGTGTTTCCGAGCTGTTCCTCCAAAGCCAGAACGGCATGATACATCTTCTCCCCGCCCTTCCGTCTGCATGGACCGAGGGTAGAATCACCGGACTCCGCACACGCGGCAACTTTGAAGTGGATATATATTACACCGACCATCGTCTTGACAGAGCTGTCATCACTTCCAATGTCGGCGAGACCTGCAATGTGTATTACAACGGCCTCACCAAAGAATTCCCCACTGTGGAAAATGGCGTATATACCGTCACCTTCAACCCCGACACCAACACTCTTAGTGTAGATGAATATGACAGCATTGAGGAAATCTCCGCCGCTGAAGCTACCGAACTGACAATCACCCCCAACCCCACCGACGGCCATTTCACAGCCACCGTTACCGGAAGCTGCGAGGGTGAGCTCAACTTCTCAGTTTACACCCTTAGCGGACAGCAGCTTAAAAACATGACCGTAAACAAGAGCGGCTCTCGGGTCAGCGTGGCCATGAACCTCAACGCCGCAAGCGGCATCTACTTCCTTAAAGTGGAAGGACCGGAAATATCAATCGTGAAGAAATTCATTGTCAAATAGCCGGTTCTCATCCCTACCAAAAAAATTTGCCGGGCCATTCAAGTCAAGCGACTTAATGGCCCGGCAATTTATTTCAATTTCAACATCCCCCTACTGCTATCCGCAACGCTTCAGGGTCGAGGTATCGCGAAGCTATCCGCGCCACATCGTCAGAGGTGATGGATAGGATGGCCCGCTGCTTCCGCTCAAAATAGTCCGGCGGCACATCGCTCAGCAATATGTTGCGGTAGTACGACACCACATCTATCGGCGAGTCAAGTGTTTCGAGATGTCCCACCAGTGCCGAACGGCGCATACGCTCAAGCTCCTCGCCATGGGGAGGGTCAGTCACCAACCGCCGCAACTCGTACCGCGTTTGGTCAACAGCCTCCTGCACATGCTCATGGCTGCACTCCAGAGCTACCTGCATCCAGGCGCCCTCATGCAACCCGAGCAGCGAAGCGTTCACACCGTAGGTGAGGCCACGCTCCTCGCGCAGATTCATCATCAGCCTGCTGCCGAAATATCCGCCGAGAGCCATTGTCACCACATGCAGCGCAGGATAGTCGGGATGGTGCCGTCCTATCACCGGGATGGCCATGCACAGCTTGCTCTGCAATGCGCCATCCACCTCCACACGCTCCATCTTCGGCTCGCTCGGATGCAACGGGAGCACGCGTGGCGCAATCGGTTCCACCCCCGAAGGCGAAAAGGACTCGACAGCACTGCACACAGTGGACATCACCTCATCGGTGAGCGAACCGGCTAAATATAAATATGTGTGTTCCGGCTGCCGGGTGCGTTGATAAATCCGCTCCACATCCTCGCGCCGGGTGGACAGTAACATCTGAGGTGTTATCTGCGAAGCCAGGGGATGACCTGCGCCACACACAAGTCTGCGCAAACACGCATCGGCCTGATAATCCACTTTCTGCATCTTCACCCTCAGCCGCTGCGCCATCTGCATCTTCTTCATTTCCAGCTCAGGTTCCGGAAACGCTGCATCTTCCAGCATATCCACCATCATCGGCATCACATCCCGGATTCGGGAGTTGAGCGAAAACATACTCACCACCGAATGATGACCATACACACCGGTTTTGAGCCACGAGCCGTTGCTGTCCAAGGCGTATGCCATCTCCGCACCCGAGCGTGAGGCGCTGCCTTCGCCCATGGTGGCGAGCATGAGTTGGAGCGCTGCCCTGGAATCCACATCCGCACTGCCACCACAGCGCACAAGGCTCACCATGTTCACCGGCTGCGAAGTGCCATCAAGAGCCACCACCTTCACGCCGTTGGCCAGCGTGAGAGTATTCACCACCGGTAGCTCCCTCCCCTCCAGGCGGGCCAAAGCAGGAGGTACATTCCTAAAATCGTTTTCCGCCATACTAAGCCTCAATCGATTGGAGATAACGGCACGCAGCCTCAAGGTCGGCGGGAGTGTCGATTCCGATGGTGTCGCACTCCGACACCCCTACCCTGATTGTGAATCCGTTTTGCAGCCAACGGAGCTGCTCGAGACTTTCGGCTATCTCCAGCGATGACTGCGGCAGCTCCACAATCCTGGCCAGAGTGTCGGTGCGATAGGCATACATACCTATATGGGTATAGAACCGAGCCTTCTCAAGCCAATGCTGCCACTCCGCGCCCCTCACATAAGGGATGATGGAACGCGAAAAATATAGTGCCCGCATCTGATTGTCAAAAGTCACCTTGGGAGTGTTGGGGTTGAACAGCGCATCCCATCCCTTGGCGGGGTCAAACGGACGCACAAGCGTGGCGATATCGGTGTCGGGATTGTCAAAGCATCCTTTCAGGCTCTCTATCTGCCCGGGGGCGATGAAAGGCTCATCACCTTGTATATTGATAACCACATCAGCCTCCACGCCACAGTTGCGGTAGGCTTCGTAGCAGCGGTCGGTGCCTGAGCGATGGTTGGGGGATGTCATGACGCACCGGCCGCCGAAAGATTCGACCGCAGCGCGGATACGCTCATCGTCGGTGGCCACAAACACCTCATCAAGAGCCATAGACGCTCTCTCATACACACGCTGAATCATCGGCTTTCCGCCAATCATGGCAAGCGGCTTGCCCGGGAAACGGGTGGAGGCGTACCGTGCCGGTATTATTCCTACAAACTTCATATAATAGATAATAGGGGTTTCAACGCGCAAAATTAATTCTTTATAGCTCACCGATTGGTAAAAAAAAGTTAATGGCCTATGCAACTTCACAAATTCCATCAGTTTCCATGCTTTTTATAACTGTTTATTCCAATTGTTTACTTTTAGTCACTATCTTTGTAAAATATTAATCATCCAAAAAATCCTTAATGAAAAAATCTTTACTCACCTTGTTCGCCGCAGCAGCACTCATACTGCCGGCAACAATGTCGGCCAAAGGGTATCAGTCGGTACTGGTGTCCAAAACCGACAACACCACCCTGGCCATCCAAGGCTCCCAGGGGATGAAGGCTACTGCCATGGACAACATCCTCCGCTTCACCACTCCCGATGAAGCATACATTGAAATTCCGCTCAACGAAGTGACCGGCTGGGAATACTCCAACGGCACCGGCGACCATGAATGGACTGCTATCGATGGCGTCGAGGCCGAAGCCGATGTGACTCTCACACGCACCGCCACCGGCATTTCCATCGCCAACCTGCCCGACAACAGCGTTGTGACTCTTACCGCCCTCAGCGGCATCACCGTCAAACACCTCACAGCCTCCGGCACCTGCACCATCAGCTTCGAAGGCCTTCAGACAGGTGTATATATGCTTTCATTCAATAATCAAACCATTAAAATCGCTGTGACCCGATGAAAAAACTTATTCTTCTCAGCACTATAGCTTTCATGGGTATGACAGCAGCAGCCCAGCATGAGCATATCCATATCTACCATAACTCCAAGGATTTCACTACCCACAAACTGAGCGATGTAAAGGAGATGGAGTTTCAATCCACCTCATGGGGCGATGCCGCCGACATACTCCAGATAGCTCTCAACGACGACACTTACGACAAAGTGGACATCAACGATGTGGCCAAAACCGTGATCGGCACCAATGTGCCCACCATTTATGTGAACCTCGTGGACTACCCCACCCTCACCGACCTGATGAAGGACTCATACCACACCAAGTCGTTCGTCTATAAAGCCACCCTGCGTATGGACGGCAACGGCTTCTTTGATGACATCCCCGAAACAGAGGTTGAATTCCGTGGCCGCGGCAACTCCACCTGGAATATGCCCAAGACACCCTACCGCTTCAAATTTCCCTCCAAAACAAAAATGTGCGGTCTCCCCAAAGCAAAAACATACGCCCTGATCGCCAACTTCATTGACTGCACCTTGATGCGCAATGCCATAGCGCTCAAAGCAGCCAATATGCTTGAGATGCCGTTCAGCAACCACAGTGTGCCTGTGGCGGTTTATCTCAACGGATACTACAAAGGTGCCTACATGCTCACCGAAAAAATCGGTATCGGCGGCGGCAGCGTGGATATCGAGGAAGAGTCCGGCATCCTCTTTGAGTTCGACTCCAACTACGACGAGGACTACAAATTCAAATACTACTGGACTCCTTCTGGCAGCTACAGTTCCAAGAGTCTTCCAGTGATGGTAAAAGATCCCGACCTCACCGAAATAGCCGAGAATACCGGCGGTAACGCTCAGGATATGTTCACCAACTGGAAAAGCGACATCTCCACCATGCTTGACGCTGTGACAACACGTTCCTCCTCCGAATCACTCTCCGATGTAATCGACATTGAATCCGTGGTCAACTTCCTTATCGTCAACAACCTCGCCTGCAACCTTGAGCTCCAGCACCCCAAGAGCTTCTATATGTACAAGGAAGCCCTCGGTACTGACTGCAAATACCACTTCGGTCCGGTGTGGGACTTTGACTGGGCCTTCACCTTCAACGGCACTGAAAGCAAGCCCTACAACACCATCCTTTTTGAAAAAGACGGAGATACCGCCGGCGCCACTTTCTTCCAGTATATTTGCAAGAACGAAGAGTTCCGCGCGCTCTACAGCGAGAAATGGAACGACTTCAAGGAGAATATCTATCCCGAGCTCCTGAAATATCTTGACGACTATGCCGACCATATTGAGCCCTCCGCTCTGCAGAACGGCCTCATCTGGACCGGCTACAACGGCGGCTACTATCAGACAGTGAGCACATTCAACTTCCGCGACAACTACAGCACCCTGCTCAAGTGGCTCAACAACCGAGTTGAGTTCATCTCCAGCCACTCCAACTTCGGCCTGTATAAATAACATACTGAAAACATATTCTCAAAAAGCTGTGGTCCTGCCACAGCTTTTTTTTTATCATAAGACTTATAGGAATTATAGGACTCACAGGACTTATCAGACCTACCCACACACAAATCAAGGGCGACCCTACGTGGATCGCCCTTGGCAAGCTGGAAAAAGGTTATGAAAAATATGCGTATGGATTATTTATCCAAATGCTCGTATTTGAGGGTCTGTGTGGGCTGGTCACATACTTCAGCCGGGCCGAAGTACTGGATGGGGCCGGGGAACACATAGCACTCGTTCATTGCCCACTCGTCACGCTTGGCAGCAAAACGGCGGAAGGGGGTGCCATCAAGGCGAACGAGAGCTTTCTGAATCACAGGCTTCATCTCACCGTGACGGCGCTCCATGTTGAACATCATCGAGATGGGAATACCACCGGCAAGCCACTGAACAGACGGTTTGGTGAGGTTGCGGAGGCTCGACATATAACCGGTGACACCGGCAGCTATCAGGCAAGCGGCGTTGTAGCCGAGAGCATAGCAGTAGTCAGCGTCAAAGTTGGACGGAGCAGCGCAGCGGCCTTCGTAGCCTAAGAAATGGTGCTGAGCGGCAAACTTGCCGTTGAACTTGCCCTCCTTGCGGAGCTCTTCAAGACGGTTGGCCACCATTTCGCTGAGAAGCTTCTCAGTTTCGATAAGGCTCACCTGAACATTGCCGTGGGGGTCGCGGTCGAGAGTGAGCTGACGAGCCACGCCTTCGGGCAGAGCGGCATAGGTCTTGGCATTCTTGTCGCAGAGGTGGTCGATAACAAACTGACGCTGCTCGGCAGGAGTCATGTTGGCCACATCAGGGTTCTTGGCAAGAAGGTCGTTGAGCTCGGCAATGAGGTTTTTCATTGCGGGGATGAACTCGATGAGACCTTCGGGGATAAGCACAGTACCGAAGTTCTTGCCGTTGGCCGAGCGGGCGGCAACAGTGAGAGCGATAGAGTTGACAATATCCTCGAGTGTGGAGTTGTTGGCCTCAATCTCCTCGGAGATGATGCACACGTTGGGCTGAGTCTGGAGAGCGCACTCAAGAGCGATATGGGAAGCGGAGCGGCCCATCAGCTTGATGAAGTGCCAGTATTTCTTGGCGGAGAAGCAGTCGCGCTGGATATTACCGATAAGCTCGGAATATACCTTGGTGGCGGTGTCGAAGCCGAACGAGGCTTCAACCACCTCGTTTTTCAGGTCACCGTCGATAGTCTTGGGGCAACCGATCACCTGCACGCCTGCGCCGATGCTCTTGTAGTATTCGGCAAGCACGGCAGCGTTGGTGTTGGAGTCATCACCACCGATAATCACCAGAGCGGAGATGTTGAGTTCCTTGAGAATTTCAAGACCTTTGTCAAACTGGTCCTTCTTCTCGAGCTTGGTGCGTCCGGAACCGATGATGTCAAAACCGCCGGTGTTGCGGTACTCGTCGATGATGTCGGAGGTGAGCTCGATATATTTATGGTCAACAAGACCGCCGGGGCCCATGAGGAAACCATAGAGGCGGCTGTCCTTGTTGATTTTCTTGATGCCGTCGAAAAGGCCGCAAATCACATTGTGACCGCCGGGAGCCTGACCACCGGAAAGAATCACGCCAGCATTGATGGGTTTGCCAACAGTGGGGTTAGGGTTCTTTTCAAAGCGGAGCTCGGGGAGACCGTAGGTGTTGGGGAACAGTTTGGCAATCTCTTCCTGGTCGGCCACCGAATGGGTGGGCTCGCCCTCAACAGCCTGCACAGCACCGGTCAAAGTGACGGGGAGCTTGGGCTGATAAGCGGCACGCGCTATCTGCAATGCACTTTTCTTCATGAGTTTATGCTTTTATGGTTAATTTATACAGTATAAAATAATTTGGCCACAAAGTTCGTGATTTTTCATGACATTTCCATCCTTTGCGGTCAAAAAAGTGCACAAAATTATGCCCTATGGAAATGTTTTTTGGATGATTAGCGGGGATTTTGTAATTTTGGGGTATAATCTGATTAAATATTGACAGTGCAATGAAACTGATATATATCATACCGTTAATGGCCGCTCTGCTCTGTGCTCCGTTGGCCAACGGCGCCAGGAAGGCCAAGGCTCCGAAAGTGACCCCGGAGGAACTGTTCAATCAGGCCCGGTCGTCATTCCTGAGCTACGATTTTGAAACCGCGCTTGAAAAGCTCGAGGAGTATGAGGAAGCCGCCAGAAAAGCCAAAAAGCCGCTTGACGACGACTACCATTCGCTGCTGGACCGCATCCGCATCGGCACTTCGATGCTCGACAGAGTAGAGGATGTGGAGATTGTGGACAGCCTGGTGGTGGACGCCGACAATTTCTTCCGCTACTACAGGCTGTCGCAGCCGTCGGGACGCATCACCGACAGCTCGGCACTCCCCGCCGGAGCCTCATTCACCAAAGGGAGCACCGCATATATCACCGAGAATGGCGAAACAGCCATCTGGTCGTCCGACACTTCCGACGGACATGCACAGCTGGTGCAAAGCACCATGCTCGTTGACGGCAAATGGGAGCGTCCCACACCGCTCGGCAGCGACCTTGCCATGGGCGGCGATGCTAAATTCCCCTATCTGATGAGCGATGGTATGACTCTCTATTTCTCGTCCAACGGCGACGGCACACTCGGAGGGTATGACATATTCATCACACGCAACGATGGCGACAAATATCTGCAGCCGCAGAATGTGGGGATGCCATACAACTCCCCGGCCAACGACTATCTCCTGGCCATTGATGAGCTTACCGGAGCCGGATGGTGGGCCACCGACCGCAACGCTCCCGAAGGGAAGGTGACAATATATGTGTATGTGCCCCGTGAGATACGCAAGAACTACTCCGTGGACCGTGAAGATCTTGTGGCTCTCGCCAAGGTCAACTCCATTGCCGCCACCCGCAACCCCCAAAAAGATTACACCCCTCTGGTGCGCAGCATCAACGCTCTTGCCGACGGCAATCAGACAGCCACCCGGCAGCAAGATTTCGCCTTCGCCCTCCCCAACGGCAAGATTTGCCACCGTTTGGGCGACTTCAATACCGTGGAAGCCCGCCGCGCCATGAAAAGCTACCTGCTCTATGTGGCCGAACTGGAGCGCACCATGCAGCGCACCGAAGCTCTCCGCGCCCGATATGCCGGTGGCAACAAGTCGGTGGCCGATGAGATCCTTGACAACGAAAGCCGCGAACAGCAGTTGCGCAACGAAGTGAAAGCCAAGGCCGAAGAAGTGATCAAAGCAGAATGTCAATTGTAAACCAACAAAAAAACCTCAGATATGGAAACAACCTTAATCATTGTGTGTGTGGCACTCGTAGTGGTGCTGTGCATATTTTTCTATTATGTACCGTTTTTCCTGTGGATATCGGCGCGAGTGAGCGGTGTGCGCATCTCGATGCTGCAACTTGTGCTGATGCGCATCCGCAATGTGCCGGCATCGCTGATAGTACGCGCCCTCATCGAGGCCCACAAGGCAGGGCTGAAAGATGTGACCCGCGACGACCTCGAGGCCCACTATCTTGCGGGCGGCAATGTGGAGAAGGTGGTTCACGCTCTTGTGTCAGCCTCCAAAGCCAACATTGACCTCGGCTTCAAGATGGCCACCGCCATCGACCTTGCCGGACGCGATGTGTTTCAGGCCGTGCAGATGAGCGTCAACCCCAAGGTGATTGACACCCCGCCTGTCACAGCTGTGGCCAAGGACGGCATTCAGCTGATAGCCAAGGCGAGGGTGACAGTCCGCGCCAATATCCGCCAGCTTGTGGGCGGCGCCGGCGAGGACACTGTTCTGGCCCGTGTGGGCGAAGGTATCGTGTCGTCCATCGGTTCGAGCGAAAGCCACAAGCAGGTGCTCGAGAACCCCGACAGCATCTCCAAGCTGGTACTCCGCAAAGGACTCGACTCCGGCACTGCTTTTGAGATATTGTCCATCGACATCGCCGACATCGACATAGGCAAGAACATCGGTGCCGCACTGCAGATCGACCAGGCCCAGGCCGACAAGAATATCGCCCAGGCCAAGGCCGAGGAGCGCCGTGCCATGGCCATAGCCCTGGAGCAGGAGATGAAAGCCAAGGCCCAGGAGGCCCGGGCCAAGGTGATCGAGGCCGAAACCAAACTGCCCGAGGCCATGGCCCAGGCATTTGCCACCGGCAACCTCGGCATCATGGACTATTACAGGATGAAGAATGTGCAGGCCGACACCACTATGCGCGAGATGATCGCCAACCCGGTGTCCGGTGCCACACCTAAAAAATAATGATAGAGTTCGTCATAGCACTTGCAGTGCTCGTTGGCGGCTACTTCCTGTATGGCGGCCTGATGGAGCGTGTGATAGGCACTGAACCTTCACGCGCCATGCCGGCATTCACCAAGCGCGACAATGTGGACTATATGCCGATGAGCAACTGGCGGGCATTCCTTGTGCAGTTTCTCAACATCGCCGGTCTCGGGCCCATCTTCGGTGCCATAATGGGTGTGATGTACGGCCCGAGCGCATTTCTATGGATAGTGTTCGGCACCATCTTTGCCGGTGCGGTGCACGACTTTCTGTCGGGAGTGATCTCGATAAGGATGGGAGGGGCATCGCTCCCCGAGATTGTGGGGCGCGAGCTTGGCGGCGGCATCAAGAAAGTGATGCTTGTGTTCGCCACCCTGTTGCTGCTGCTTGTGACAGCAGTGTTCATCATCACCCCCGCCGGACTGCTGGCCACCATGACCCCCGGATGGATGGATGCCACATTCTGGGTCTGCGCCATCTTCGCCTACTATCTGCTGGCCACCCTGCTCCCCATTGACAAGCTGATCGGGCGGCTTTATCCGCTGTTCGGACTGTCGCTGCTGTTCATGGCTGTGGCTCTGCTGGGGGTACTGTTTTTCGGCGATGTGAGCCTCGACATGGGGTTTGCCAACGGTCTCGGCACCCGGTTTTCGGGAGCTGCCGCCGCCACCCATCCGGTGTGGCCGATGATGTTTGTGTCAATAGCGTGCGGAGCGATTTCGGGGTTCCATGCCACCCAGTCGCCTATGATAGCGCGATGCCTCACCAATGAGAAATATGCCCGCCCCATATTCTACGGTGCGATGGTGGCCGAAGGGATTGTGGCCCTGATATGGGCCGCCGCCACCATAGCGTTCACAGGAGGGTATGCACAGCTCGACGCCTACATGGCCGCCAACGGTAGCAATGCCGGAGCGCTGGTGCACGACATATCGTTTGACTGGCTCGGCACATTCGGAGGCATCCTCGCCATCCTCGGCGTGGTGGCCGCACCGATCACCACCGGCGACACCGCGCTGCGCAGCGCGAGGCTGATGGTGGCCGACTTCGCCAAGTTCGGCCAAACCAAAATCTGGAGCCGCCTGGCCATCACCATACCGCTGTGTGCGGTGGTAGGCGCGATATTGATGATAGATTTCAGCGTGCTGTGGCGATATTTCGCATGGTGCAACCAAACCCTTGCCACCTTCACCCTCTGGGCGGTGACAATGTATCTTGCCCGCCACGGCAAACCTTATATAGTATCCCTGCTCCCGGCTCTGTTCATGACAGCCGTGTGCACCACCTACGTGCTTTTCGCGCCCCGTCCCGAGGGCTTCGGCCTCGGGTTGCCTGTGGCAGTGACTGCAGCCGTAGGTGTGTCGGCAGTTCTCGGCATAATGTTCATGCGCCACCTGCGGAGCATCACAACAACTCAACGATAGATATGGATATAATTGCAACAATCGGCCAATCAACAGCCTATAATCTCCACAGCCACACACAGTTCTGCGATGGCCACGCCACGATGGAGCAAATGGTGGAGAGCGCGTTGGCAGCCGGAATGGAGCATTATGGATTTTCACCCCACTCACCGGTGCCTATCGAATCGCCATGCAATATGCAGGCCACCGATGTGCCGCTGTATCTGGACGAGGTGGCGCGGCTGCGCCACAAATACGGCCCCGAAGGCATACAGCTCTACGCCTCGATGGAGATAGATTATCTCGGCGAGGAGTGGGGTCCGGCCCACCCCTACTTCCGCACCCTCGGGCTTGACTACACCATCGGCTCGGTGCACTTCATCCCCAACCAGGAAGGGGTGTGGGTGGACATTGACGGCAAATTCGAGAGTTTCAAAGCCAAGATGAGCAGGATGTTTCACAACGACATCCGCTATGTGGTGGACACATACTATGCCCAGAGCATCAAAATGGTGGAAGCAGGTGGCCTTGACATTGTGGGACATTTCGACAAGGTGGGCCACAACGCGGGCCATTTATGCCCCGGCATAGAGCTTGAGCCATGGTATGAGCAGCATGTACACGACCTCATCGACCTCATAGCCTCCAAAAAGGTTGTGGCCGAGCTCAACACCAAAGCGTGGGAGGGACACCACCGGATGTTTCCCAACACACGCTACCTGCGCAGGGTGCTTCAGCGCGGCATACCGCTGATAGTGAACAGCGATGCCCACCACCCGCACCTCATCACCGCCGGACGCGCCGAGGGGTTCCGCCAACTCCACGAGGCGGCGTCCATGCTATGACCATACATGACCATACAATACTACCAACCAAAAATCAACAATATAATCATGGATAAGACCAACATTCCTCCTTTGAAATTCCGTCCCATATTGAAAAGCGTGATATGGGGTGGCGAAAAGATTGCCCCTTTCAAGGGGATTGTCACAGACCAGAAGCAGATTGGCGAAAGCTGGGAGATTTCCGGCGTGAAAGGCAATGAGTCAATCATTGACAACGGTCCCGATGCCGGACTCAACCTCACCCAGATGATTGACAAATACGGCGCAGCCATCGTGGGCGAGAAGAATTTCAAGCAGTTTGGCAACTCTTTCCCGCTGCTGATAAAAATCATTGATGCCGCCGGCGACCTCTCGCTCCAGGTGCACCCCGATGACAACCTTGCCCGCCAACGCCACAACTCGCTCGGCAAAACCGAGATGTGGTATATCGTTGACACCGAACCCGATGCAATCATCTGCGCCGGGTTGAGCAAAGAGGTGACCCCTGACCAATACGCTGCCAAAGTGGCCGACAACACTCTGATGGAAGTGGTGGCACACCACAAATCCCACCCTGGCGATGTGTTCTTCCTCCCCGCAGGACGCATCCACAGCATCGGTGCCGGCAACCTGCTGGTGGAGGTGCAGGAAACATCCGACATCACCTATCGTATCTACGACTTCGGCCGCGTGGACGCCAAAACAGGCAAGCCCCGTCAGCTCCATGTGGAGGAGGCCAAAGATGCCATTGACTATAAGGTGTATCCCTCGTATGTCACCACTCCAGGCCAGCCCAAGGATGGCGTGACCGAACTGGTTGACTGCAAACATTTCATTGTTGACAAAGTGGCTGTGGACGGCGAGAAGCTTATCCACAACACCACCGACAGCTTCACCACCCTCACCTGCATCGAAGGCGAGCTTACCATTACCGACGACCGCGGCAACAAGGTGGCCCTCCACTCCGGCGAGAGCGCACTCGTACCGGCCATGGCCAAAGAGTTCACCCTCACCGGCAAAGGCGTGTGCATCACCTCCACCAACCGGGGCACACAGCTCTAACCTCCCATCTTATCATAACAAATGTGGCCGCCTGCTTAAACGGGCGGCCACATTTGTTATGATCAACTTGTAGTATCAGAACACCACCTTGTCGGTGCGGTAGCCGATGGTGCGGATGTAGAGCTGACCGTGTTCAGGACGCTCTACCTTCATCCCCTGCAGATTGTGATAGACAGGCGTGGATTCCGCCTCCGGAGCAGCAACTTCGGGCATGACTATGGAAGTGTAGTCGCCGTTCTCAAACCCGTAGATGGTCTTGAACTTGCCCCAAACCGGGTCGGCGCGATACAGCTCCTCGCTCCCTGCCGGCACCTTCAGCACACAATCATCTATATTGTCCATGAACTCAAACTGCCCGGTATTACCCCAATAGCCGGTATATTTATTAAATTCAGGGTCATAATTAATGTACGGAGGCGTTGCTCCAAGACAAACCACCTCTCTCAACATAGGGCATCCCTCAATAAAAACTCCACGAAATCCCGGAGTAATAACACCGGTATAACTAACCCCATAGCGATACATGATTTCCTTGATGTCTGGAAATACAACACGTTTCAAATCGCTACAATTAGATATGAATCCATCGTCCAGTACCAACTTTTCCCATTTTGGCAATATAAATTCGCTTAAGTCGGTCAAGCAGATTGAAGAATTGCTAAAATAGGGCAACCCCTGCCTATGCCATTTCAAAGCGATGTTGTCACCTTCTTCAAATTCCAGTTCTCTAATATGCCCGAAAGCACAATCCCTTATTGCGGTCAGCTTCGACCCCAGTATAAGTTTCGATACAGTAAATTCATAAAGCGCGGAGCAGTCTAAGATACTGACATCAGGCAAATATACGGGCTGTTTTGATTTCATGCCGGTGAAACAAGTGCCCTCGAACACAACTATTGATTGAGGTACATCAACATAAGCTTCATCATATACGAAGTCCGGGAATTGTCCCCCTGAATATTTTACTTCATAATTAGCCCATACCGAGCCGGAACCAATCAACTTGATTGTTGAAGGCAGTGTGACAGTCGCGCCATTTGTAATTTTACCGAGTGAATTTTTGCCGGTAGCAATCACCTCATACTCCTTACCTCCGATTGTTACATGGCTTGGAATTGTGAGATCCGAACTGATTGGGACAATCTCCTCATCCTCATTACGGCATACGCGGGCAAACACCTCACCGGCACCCACACCCAACACCTCGGCGCAATTTTTTTCTTCTCCATGGAAGTTTGAAGGTACAGACTCCTTTGACGGCATGAAAGTCTCGTACCAAATGCCATCGATACACTCCATTTGCGGCACAAACTCATCCTCTGCCCGCGCCACCGCCACACACATCAGCGCAACGG